>Ga0315331_10000175_pt1 | contig 40227 bp, 23 predicted proteins | sample M160m34915metaG_FD_203456 | JGI IMG/M metagenome (GOLD analysis project Ga0315331, IMG submission 203456) | Ammonia-oxidizing marine archaeal communities from Monterey Bay, California, United States - M1 60m 34915 | ecosystem: Environmental > Aquatic > Marine > Intertidal zone | place: USA...
CTCGATACCCAGCCCTTTCCACGCACCGAAAATCTCGCCACGACCCGACCCGATCGTCAGCGTATTAGTAATTCCCGACGTGAGCGCCGAAATACCCAGGTCCAGCAGAACATCGTGCCAGTCAGTTTCGAATTCCGGCCTTGAGTACCGCTCGTCCACCTCGGGAGCGAACTTTCGCAGGTGATCGGAAACTGTGGCGAGACGATCGCGCAAGCCGTTGACATCATGGAATCCCTGAACGTACTGACCGTAGCGCTGACGATCTGCGGTTGGAAGCAATTCGCCCTTTACGGCCGCCAGTTTTTCGATCTGATTCAAGACATTTGACCGCGCTTCGTGCTGCAGGCGAATGTCGCCGGTTGAGATGCCGCCATACAGCATCTGATAAAGGTGATTCGGATTCGAATGCATAAAGATCGGCTGCCCGGCACCACTGGCCGACAACGTCCCAATCGTAGGCTTGGTTGTCATATTCTCAATGGAGTCCATGCCGATGCACAGATGCGGAAGAAGCGTCTGCGGCAGAACCTTGCTCAGTTCATAATCGATCGTCGAAGCACTGGGCGGCACACCGTCACTACCACGATATCCACCGAGCGCGCCGAAAAAAGCGCTGTGCGAGGGACTGGTATGCGTACCGTGCAGGCCATTGATGATGTGCAGTCGTTCCTTATAAGGCTCTAGAGCCCGGATGGGCTCAGGAAGCGTGGCCTTCGCCAGCGAGCCACTGCTGGTCATACCTTTCGGAACGCAGGTCGCCGGATCGAAGCCCTGGTTCTGCATGAAAAAGATAATTCGCTTAGGCGTGCCTGCGTTGCTCTTAGCTGCCTGGACGTTGCCAGGAACAAAAGTTGAGCCGAAGGCAGCGCCCACACCGGCGGCCATTCCCTGAATCATATTTCTGCGATTAATCATTCTTGTCTCTTCAACAGATATATTACTGTCTGGTGGCAGGTCGAATCTCTTGTGCGTTCGGCATTGGTCTCAGCCACACGGCAACGTTAGCGGCTGAAAACTTCACAAACGTACCGTGGCGAACAAGAGGCCGCCAGAGTTGAACAAATACAGTAGTCAGAAGCAAAGTGTTCCGAAAAAACGATGATCGAAACGCCCAGACTATTGTAACTATTCGACGGTTTCAGTGAAAACACATCCATCTGACAGGCGGCCTCTGCGGAAAAAACTGTCCTTATTCGCAACAATCCGCATTTATACCCCGTCGTGGCAAAGAGTTACGACGACGCGTCCGGTTTGAAAATGTGCAGGAACGTCGTCTCATGACAGGACTTGTATTTCTTGAAGAAGATCTCTCCGGAAAATTCTCCGCGGATACGCCGCCAACAGTCAACCCGTGAAATCCGTCAGGACAGGACCCTGCAGGCGTCCAAACGGTTCTCTGAGTTGAGGAATGAACGAATTCCTGTGTGAGTGAGGTGCATTGGCAACGATGACATAGAGAATAACGAATCAATCGTCGCCTGATGCAGCGTGGCAAGTGCCTTGTAAGAAATTTCGGTCTATCCGTACGGAGAAAATAATCGTGGGTTATCGTAGTTTGATTGTGATAGTGGGAATGTTGACAGGCTGGTCCGGCAGTGGACTCAGCGCTGAAGAGCAGACAGCAACGCCGGTGTCCAACATTAAGGCAATGGAAGGATTTAAGGTTGAACTGCTGTATTCGGTTCCCGGAGATGAGCAGGGCTCGTGGGCGAATCTCTGCACAGATGACAAGGGACGACTGCTGGTCAGCGATCAGTTTGGCGGCCTGTATCGAATTGTTCCTCCTGCACCTGATACCGCAGTCCGACCACAGGATGTTGAGAGTGTCCCGGCAGAAATACGGGGCGTCAACGGGATGGTGTGGGCCTTCGGAGCACTGCACGTGGGAGTCAATGACTATGAGCAGAAAATTCCCAGCGGACTGTACCGCGTCACCGACAGCGACTCCGACGACCAACTGGATAAGGTGGAACTGCTGCACAATGTGAAGTCGAAAAGTGACCACGGGGTACACGCAGTCGTGCCGACTCCGGATGGAAAGGCGTTCTATCTGGTAACGGGCAACAACACGACGCCTCCGGAACTCGCTGACAGTTCACCGGTGCGTCAGGTCTGGGGTGAGGATCATTTGTTACCCAGTATGCCCGACGGTCGAGGTCACAACCGAGGCGTGCTGGCACCAGGTGGCATCATCTATCGCGTTACTCCGGATGGGAAGACGTTCGAAGCGGTCGCCTCGGGCTTTCGTAACATCTTCGATGCCGCCGTCAATCGCGAGGGTGAACTGTTCACCTACGATGCCGACATGGAATACGATTTTAACACGCCATGGTACCGCCCCACTCGAATCTGTCACGTTGTCAGCGGAGCAGAGTTTGGCTGGCGGAACGGCGCAGGAAAGCGTCCACCATTCTATGCTGACAACCTGCCGGGTGTGCTTGACATCGGACCAGGATCGCCGACAGGCATGACCTTTGGCTATGGTGCCCGGTTTCCGGCGAAGTACCAGAACGCTCTGTTTTCACTGGACTGGAGCTGGGGAAAACTGTACGCCGTGCACCTGACACCAAACGGGGCGTCGTACACGGCCACGAAAGAGGAGTTTGTCACGGGAGCTCCGCTGCCTATCACCGACGCCATCATCCATCCGGAAGACGGAGCGATGTACTTCACCATCGGTGGACGGCGTGTGCAATCCGGCCTGTACCGTGTGACCTACGTAGGTAACGAATCGACCGCCCCGGCTGATGCCACCCCTGAACGCAGTAAGGATCGAGATCTGAGGCATTCACTGGAAGCTTTTCACGGTCATCAGGACACCAAAGCTGTTGACACCGCGTGGCCGTATCTGGATCACGACGACCGCTTCATTCGATGGGCGGCACGCACGGCTATTGAGCATCAACCAGCGGAAACATGGGCAGAGCGAGCGCTCTCGGATACGAATCCCGCGACGCAGGTTGAGGCACTGCTGGCACTGGCACGCGTCACCGGCGTCTGTCCGCAGCACCGCAGTGACGATAGTCCGGCCGTCGACCCAGACATGGGGACGAAGGTGCTTAATGCACTTGTTTCCATTGATCCCGGCCAGCTATCTCAAAGCGAGCAACTTGCCCTTGTGCGAACAGCGCAGATTACTCTGAACCGGTTTGGTCGACCTGACGACGCAACTGCAGCTCAGCTTACAGAACGGCTGGATCCGCTGTTCCCGTCAGAATCAGCAGAAGCCAACTGGCTGCTGTGTGAAACGCTCGCATGGCTGCAGTCACCGACCGTCGCCGCCAAAACCATTGCACTGATGGCGTCGGTTCCGACTCAGGAAGAACAGCTGCAGTACGCCCGGTCCATTCGTATGCTGACCGCCGGCTGGACGCCGGAACTGCGGACTGTCTATTTTCAGTGGTTCCTGAAGGCGGCCAACTACAAAGGCGGCGCAAGTTTCGACAAGTTCATAGAATTCATTCGAACCGACGCAGTCGCGTCACTGAGTGAATCGGAAAAGGAATCCATGGCAGAATTGCTGGCTAAGAAGCCCGTTAAGAAATCTGCACTGGAAAACCTCGGTGAGATCTTTGCCGGACGAAGCATGACAGAATGGACTCTCGACGAACTCTCGACTGCTGCCCGTTCCGAGTTGCAAAAGCGGAACTTCGCCAATGGGCGAAAAATGTTTACGGCCACCGGTTGCTACGCCTGCCATCGCTTTGCCGATCAGGGGGGCATGACGGGACCGGACCTGACCTCCGCAGGTCGCCGATACTCTGCTCACGATCTGCTGGATCAGGTCATCAATCCCAGCAAGGTCATCAACGATCAGTTTTCCGCCGTCCAGATTCTCACGCAGGATGGCATTATTCACACAGGAGTGGTCGTCAACCTGAATGGAGATAAGGTAACACTGAATACCGACCTGACCGATCCCAACAAGCGAGTCAGCATCAACCGCAAACAGATCGAAGAACTGTTTGTGTCGAAAACCTCACCAATGCCGGCGGGACTGTTCAACCGACTGACAAAGAACGAAATTCTTGATTTGATCGCCTACCTGATCAGTGGTGGCGACGCGAAACATGAGTTCTTTGGAGAGTGACAGTCCGCTTCCCAAAAACCCAGACTTTTCATTAATCACGGGCATTTCCCGGCTGGTGACAACTTCCACGACAACTCGGATTCGTCGTCGTCCGTGTCGATTCGCAGGGTTTGTTGCCACCTGTGTTGCCACTTTTCGGAGTGTTTTTTTTTGCGTTAAACTCCTCTAAGTAGCCGCCGCCCACGGTGGCATAGGCACTGTCCTGAACGGTTACGCCGTGCCCAGTCCACGCCGCGATGGCGGGTGCGGGCGCCTCTGTGGCGGTCCGCCAGTCGCAGTCGTTCGCACAACTCAGCCTCAGATTCTTGATCAGGATCGGCCACGGCACAAAACCAGCGTTCTAAATGATCTGCTCAAACGCATGAAATGTATTCGTAGCAGTGACACCATCGAAGATCATCGCCTCGCCTTTTGGGGCTACCTCAAACCCATCACCCAAGTACGTTTCCACGTCTCGTAGGGGAACATAGCCACCTTCGTTAACTCCTCTATCGCCGCAATTGCCTCCTTCCTCATTTTCTCTAAATCCTCCATCGGCGTCTTTGAAAGTTTCACGGTACAATTACGCAGAGCTGCCTTAATCTCTGACAATCCAGCATCCGTGATCTGCGTGTCGCCGAGCCAGACCATCGTGACCTCATCAGATGTGTCGCCGCGTTTACCACCACGCTTTCGCGGACTTGTTCGCCCCCGGCTTTCTACCCGCACGCACTGAAAACACCTGCCACGCACCTTGTCCATTTCGAGAATGAGCTTGCGACCGCATTTGCATTTCTCCGCTGCCATGGATTGCTCCCGGACATAGCGTGAGGGTTTGGGGACAGATGCAAATGATGGAGAACCGCTACGGGGAATTCGCGGAAGCGCCTTACTGGGCAAGAGCCGGAACTTCTTGTGTAGTGAGGAACGTGCTGTTCGACATCATTCGGAAACAGCAATGGAAAAGATCAAACGTGAGTTCGACGACAGGTACGCTGATGGCCATAGGACATTGGAAACGTGGCTCGACGTCGCGGGCTTGCATCTTTCCCGAGAGGCAGTCTGCAGTTAGACGCTTTGCATCTTTCAAGGACCAATTCGCATCCATGATACCGGAGCGCAAAACTAAACTCAGGCGGGGAACCGCAAACAACGCTGCGATCAGCATTGGGCAGGCCCCTGTCAGACTCTTCCAGTCCATCATTGATGTATCCGATTGCATCGCAGATTGAACAAAAAAATCACGGTTGAGATTTCGCACCCGATAAGAACGAAGGGGCACAGCAGAAGCAATCAAACGATGGAGGCGTGAGTGCGACACTGTGTCGATTTTTCCTGTCCGTGTCCGTGATGAGTCACCGGGTGATGTTACCAGACCAAAGCTCCTTGAACACGGCATGGCCTTTTTGTCATACTGCTGATTTCGTCGATTCTACGCAATGCGGATTGTGCGATGTTGCAAAGTCGAACAGCCTGTGCTGTCCTGGTTCTGTGCCTTAATCTCTTCACCGATGCCTCATACGGCGACTGGCCGACGCACCGAGGCAATGACCAGCGCACCGGATACCGGGAACAGGCTTTATCTGCATCACACTGGATGCCGGCGTGGATCAATGAGGATCTCGACGCACCCGCACCGGCGTGGCCTGCCCCGGCGCAAGGCAGTTTGTGGCAGGAACTGACGTCAATGGAGCCGCGGGTCACCGACGACCGCGGAGACGTCCCCCTGATTGCAGCCGATACAGCGGGCGACCTGCATGTTTTAATCGGTTCCTCTTCGACAGATCGACTTGTGTCGCTGAGTCCCGACACCGGACGGCTGGAATGGCAATTCATTGCGGATGCACCAATTCGTTACGCACCATCCATTCACGGCGGGACTGCGTTTGTTGGTGCTGACGACGGGTTTGTCCGCGCGATTGATCTGCGTGATGGAAAGTTACTGTGGAAGACCCGGATTGGCCCTGAAATGCCACAGATCGTCGGTAACGGACGACTGATCGGCGCTCACCCGATTCGTACGTCGGTGGTAAAGTCGGGCGATCTTGTCTATGCGAATGCGGGGCTTTTTCCCAGTCAGGGAGTTTATACGGCTGCCTTGAATGCGGCTGACGGTTCTGTCGTATGGCGAAGGCGAACACAGCATTCGCCGCAGGGATATCTGCTCACGGACAACAAACAACGACTGTACATTCCGTGCGGTCGCGCGGCTCCCTATTCCGTCGCAATGGATTCCGGTCGTTTCGTGTCGGATCTCCCATCCGCGGGTGGGTCGTTCTGCATGCTGACAAACGAAGCATTTTTTTCCGGTCCAGGAAATCAGACGGCCGTGCAGTCGTATCCCAATATTCCAGAAGCAAAAATGCTGTCGATTGAGGGCCGCACGATTGCGGCCGGAAATGGCTTCGTGTGGATCGCCAACGGATCTGAACTGCAGTGCCACGATCTGCCAAAGTTGACGACTCGCGTAGCTGGATCGCTGCTCTGGTCGACCGACTGCACACTTCAGGAAGCGATGATCGTGTCAGGTCATGGCGATGCTCGGTCCATTTTTCTGGCCGGTGGTCAACACGTGCAATTCGTTGATGCTGACACCGGGAACATCACGGAAGAGCTGAAGATTCCAAACGCCAGCGGACAGATTCGTTACCTCGCCGTGGCAGCCCCGGTAAATGATAAGACCCCCGATATTCTGGTTGCAACCACAAGTTCCGGACGTGTTTATGCCTGGAAGGGTGTTTCAGCTGAATCGAAAACAGCTGACTGGCCTGATTTCGGACGGCCAATTCTGTCACAACGGACAGTCGCTCCGGACGTGCAGCAACGTGTTCAGGATGGACTGTCGAAACTCAGCGTCGATGTCGGACTGGCGTTGCTGCTCAATGACAAGGATGGCAGTTGTGCTCAACAGATTCTGACCACGAGCCGTTTGAACGTCATTTCGGTAGTGCCCACAATCGTTGAGCGAGATGAGTTGCGAACGCAATTCCTGTCGCAACGGCAGTATGGGCGACGCATGACTGTACTGAGCGTGGCAGAGGGTCAGCCGCTGCCATTTTCCGCTCGGCTGTTCAATTTGGTGTTGGAGGCTGCGGAGACCGAGCGTGCTTCGCGTGAGTTGTTCCGCATGGTGGATTCCGATACGGGTGTCGTCAGCCGTTATGGCAAACCGCTGGAAACAGCTCGCCCATTTTCGGGTGGCGGGGTGTGGCGTCATCAATACGGATCTCCGAACAATTCGGCCGATTCTGGTGACACTGCCATCGGTAACGCATCCGGTTTTCGGTTGCAGTGGTTTGGCGGCGTTGGACCGTCACGCATGCCGGATCGGCACTTGCGAGGACAGGCGCCTTTGGCCGCGGGGTCGGCCATGGTACTGCATGGCGACGAATGCCTGATTGGTGTGGATCCTGCAAATGGTGTCGAACGCTGGCAAGTCGATTTGCCTCCCGATGCAATGCGTTATGTGATGCCCTTTGACGCTGGCTATTCGTGCCTGACCCACGACGGAACCGTGTTGTACACCGCAGCCGCCTCGGAACTCTGGAAACTGAATGCCTTCAACGGCAAAAAACTGGATGGTTATCAGGTCCCTGCAAAGATGAAAGGGATGAACTGGGGGTACGTTGCTGAATCTCGTGGACGGCTGTTTGCCAGCGTCATGAAGCCGTCGGCCGGCCGTTTGAAAGGGGTGCCACAGCAGCATGCAGTTGTTGATTCCGCACGGTTATCCGCCGAACGCAATTACCGGCGCGGGCAGTTTGATCGTGCGACGTTGCGAGAAAAGTACACGAAACAGGACTACGATTCGACTCGTCCCCTGGTGTGCAGTCGCTGGCTGTTCGGACTGAATGATAATGGCAGCCAGCGGTGGAGTTATCCATGTACGGGGGTCCTGCCCAACAGTTCAATTTCGCTGAACGAAAAAGGAACCCGGATTCTGTTCATCGAAGGTCTCAGCGAAACGTGTATTCAGCATCCAACAGATCGCGTCTCTGTGACTGACATTGTCGAAGACGCCAGGATCGTCTGCCTGAACGCAGCGTCGGGAAGGCAGATCTGGAAACAGCCACTGAACTGGCCGGAAGCCAAAAACATCCTGTATTCCCAGATCGTCGACGATTTCGTGGTATTGGCGTCTTCCGAAAGCAAAGAACAGGGAGCATTCTACCACCTTGGCGTGTTCAGTCTTGCGACGGGTAAACGACTGTGGACGAAACAGCATGCTCACATTACTGACGGTTTGGGGCATGGCGAACAGGTTCATCATCCTCTAGCGCTAAGGCAACAATCAGGGGGGATCTGTGTCATAGCAGAACCGTATATGTATGACCTTGCTACGGGCGAGCGTGTTGTGCCGGAGAATGCGTCGCCTGACTGGGTCTTGAAACGGCCCGGGCACAGTTGTGGAACGTTAACCGGTGCGGGACAGTGTGTGTTCCTTCGAGCCACGAACCCGACAGTTCTGAATCTTTCTTCTGAGGCATCTGATCGCTTTCAGCGACTTTCTCCCAGCCGCCCTGGTTGCTGGATCAATATGCTTCCGGCCAATGGACGCCTGCTGATTCCTGAAGGGAGTGCCAGTTGTGTGTGTGCGTTCTCTCTGCAAACGTCCATTGGATTTGTTCCGGTGAATTCGTCTGCTGCAGAAGTTCCGTTGCTGAAGGATTTTCCGCCTCTGGAAGAAGAACGAATTCAGGAACTTTACGCGTGGCAATTCGATCAAGCAGCCATCGACGGTGATCAAATCCGTCCGACGGTCGGTTCGAAGTCATTGACCGCAGCAGCGCCCATTGAGATCACGGACCAGGGACTCGTTCTTGACGGTCAGCAGTGGGTAGCGATTGCTCGCGAGCACCCAGACCTGCCGGCGATGCCCGCCACGATTTCTCTGGAAGCGCATGTGGTTGTCGAGGATAACACACCTGAATGGTCCGGCATCATTGGAGCCATTCAGGACAATGGAAACTTTGAACGCGGCAGTCTTCTTGGCGTTCACAAAGAGCGATTCTTCTTTGCGGTCGCGTCGGAGCAGCGTCCTTCAATCACATATCTGGGAGCTCCGACCAAACTGACTCTCGGAAAATCCTACCACATCGTCGGAACTTACGACGGCAGCATGATGCGGCTGTACATCGACGGAAAACTGGCAGCCGTCAGTTCAGCTCAACGCGGTGCCGTGCTGTTCGAACAAAAGAGCTGGCTGTCGGCGGGAATCTACAAGGATGAGGACGACCATCATCCTCTGTGCGGAGTGCTTTCGCGAGTCGGCGTGTTTCGCGGCGCCTTGCCGCCGGATATGGTCCGTCAAAGAGTAAACATGAGTCGATAGAGTCGATTCTCAGGCAGGAAGAAAGGGGATATCAGCGTGCGAATTATTCGGTTATCAATATTTCTGGAGATCGCCATCGGCTCCCTGCTTGCGGCCACGCCATCGGTCGATGTGCAGAGTTTCCAGATTACGCCGCCGCCATCGAAAATGGGACTTGATCCGTTCTATAAGAAGTACGTAAGTGCCAGTGGATATCCCATCGTCAGTTCTGCCGGAGTGGACGACTATGCGCTGAAGGAAGCGGCCTTTCTGGTAAACCTGATGCTGGCCAACCGCCCGGATGTGCGCGAAGCCATGATCAAGAGCGGATCTCGGCTGATCATCATGGCACATGATGAATTCACCACCGATGTGCCGGAACATTCTCAGATGCGTCCCAAAGACTTCTGGGACGCACGTGCCAGAGGACTGGGTGGATCCCGCACCGATCCCGTCTGTTCCTGCGGTGAGGAGAATCTGCTCGCCTTCGAAGGCGACCCGTATTCCACAGAAAACATCCTGATCCACGAATTCGCTCACAACATTCACCTGCGCGGCATGGTGAATGTGGACCCTACGTTTGATGACCGGCTGAAGCAGACATGGCAGGCGGCAATGGATGCCGGGCTATGGGACAAAAAATATGCCTCGACCAATCATGCTGAATATTTTGCCGAAGGAGTTCAGTCCTGGTTCGACAACAACCGCCAGCCGGACCATGACCACAACCACGTCGACACAAGAAAGGAGCTCCGTGAGTACGATCCCGGACTGGCAAAACTTTGTGAGGAAGTCTTCGGCGAAACCAACCTGGTTTACACCAAACCCACAACTCGACTGACGGGTCACCTTTCCGGCTATAATCCGGCAACCGCACCGAAGTTTGCATGGCCTGAACGACTGCAAAACGTCAAGGAAGAGATTCGTGCAAAAGCCCGCAGTCGCAAGAGCATGAAAGACAGGGATAAGAAGGACAAGGCGGCGGAAGCATACGAATCGGTGAAACCCAACGTCATCGTGATCATGGCCGATGACCTTGGGTGGATGGACCTGCACTGTCAGGGCAACGAACTGCTGGACACTCCTCATCTGGACGGTCTGGCCAGTCAGGGAATGCGTTTTACCAACGGTTATGCGGCCGCACCTGTGTGCTCACCGACTCGAGCCGCCATGATGACCGGTCAGTCTCCTGCGCGAGTCGGCCTGACAAATCATGCTCCCGGACATGCGGACCGGTTCTGTCCCGAAAATTCGAAAGTCGCTGAGGCCGACTGGATCAGGCATTTGACGCTTGATCATGTGACCATCGCGGAACACCTGAAGCAGGCCGGCTATGCAACCGGATTCGTCGGTAAGTGGCATCTTTCCCACCGACCTGGATCCGACACTAACGGACCATTCGAACCACGATTGAGACCTGAACACCAGGGTTACGACCTTAACATCGGTGGGTGCAGCCGCGGAGGTCCTCCCAGTTATTTCGAACCCTACAGGATTCCCAACATTCCTTCACGACGCAAAGGTGAATATCTCGCGAACCGCCTGGCCGATGAGTCCATCGCGTTCGTTGAAGCCAACAGCGACAGAACTTTCTTTCTGACATGGTGGAACTATTCCGTGCACTATCCTATGGAAGCCCCGGAAGATCTGATCCGGAAATACGAGAACCGCCCCGGCGTCGACAGACCCGTTTACGCCGCGATGATCGAAGCCATGGATGCTGCAATCGGAAAGCTGCTGTCTGCACTTGATGAAAACGGCCTCAGTGAAAACACTCTCCTGATTTTTAAATCCGATAACGGCTCGCTGTACAGCAATGCTCCGCTTCGTGCGAACAAGGGTTTTCTGTATGAAGGCGGTATTCGTGTGCCATGGATCGTACGCTGGCCCGGAGTCGTCAAGGCAGGATCGGAATGCGACACACCCGTCATAAGTATGGACACGTTTCCCACGATCCTTGAAGCAACGGGGTTAAAACCGGATTCAAACACGCCGATGGACGCTGAAAGTCTGCTGCCGCTGCTCAAGCAGACTGGAACACTGAAACGCAAAGCAATCTACTTTCATTATCCCAACTACGCCTTTCACAAACGAAACCGACTCGGCAGCGCAATACGCGAAGGCGACTACAAGCTGATTACGCGCTACGACGACGATTCACTCGAATTGTACAATCTGGTCAGCGATATCGGGGAGGAGCGCAACCTGGCTGAAACTCAACCGAAGACAGCTCTCGCCATGAAGAACAGACTCGATGCATGGCTGACGACAGCGGGGGCAAGAATGCCGAAACGGATTCAAGGAACTAAGTAGCACAGCCGGCGCCAGTTCCGAAAGATCATGCTGCGACATGATCGAAGGACAGACTTAATAAACGACACTTTTGATATGGATATCGCGGCATCGCCGACGGACAGCCACACCAAACTTGCGATGCTGTGATCAGTGACAAAAGAATACTTTTCGACTCTTTAGTGATACGCTTTATAAAGGGAACCTGACATGGCCTACGACGACACGCTGATTGTAAATCACATCAAGCAGACGCACGACACGGACTTACTCAGTGAACGCGAGAAACACCTGGTCGGACTGGCCGTCACGATGACTCGCGGGTGCCAGGTCTGTACCAGAAACCGAGTCGAAAAGGCCCGCGACATCGGTATCTCCGATGATGAACTCAATGCGCTTATCGCCGTCACGGCGGCAGTCAATAGTGGTGTCACAGGCGCTACGGCGCGTGTGGCATTCGGCATGCTGGACCAGGAGGCACCGGCTGAATGTGGCGATACCTGCTCGCCCAGCCCCAAATAGCGAAAGAAAAAGCATGAAGGACGCGATAAAAATCGGCACGACCGGAGAAGAGCGTTTCGTGGTTGGCGATCAGCACACGATCGACTTCGCTCATGACGGAATGCCGCAGATTCTGTCCACGCCCTGGCTGGTGTGGTTCCTGGAACACTCTGCACGCAACGCAGTTCTGCCACTGCTGGAACCTGGCGAAAGCACCGTGGGTGTCGTCGTCAACATTGAGCACATTGCGGCCGCACCGCTGGGGGCCGCAATCGTTTGTCGCGCGCGAGTAATCTACGCGGACGGTCCGCTCATCTCGTTCCAGTTCGAGGCACATGATGAGTCGGAAAAGATCGCCAACGGCACGCACAAGCTGCGCGTGATACAGACCGATCGCCTTGCCAGGAAAGTAAACGCGAAGATGAAGAAGAACAGCCCCTGACCGTCATCCGTCAGTTGGTTGGTCGCTGGCCCGCGTCGGACAGTCACGCCGTCCGCAGCGCGCTCAATCCAACGACAATCCATTCTACTCATCGTGCCGTGCGACACTGCCGGAAGAAGTTCATGAATGCCCGGAACAGAGAATACAACAGACCGTCAGATGAATTCCGTCTTCATTGAAGCCACATTGTCGGGACTGATAGTCCTTCTCATGCCTGGTCTCCTGTACGGAAGCAGCAACCGCCCCGATAATCGACCGAACATTCTGTTCATCATGTCGGACGATCACACCACACAGGCCATTGGCGCGTATGGCAGCAGACTGGCCGAGCTGAATCCGACGCCAAACATCGATGCGCTGGCAAAGGGCGGAATGCTGTTTGATCGAGTGTTCTGTAACAACTCAATCTGCACGCCCAGCCGAGCCAGCATCATCACCGGTCAGTATTCACAAACCAACGGCGTGCTGGACCTGACGGGCAACATCGCGTCTGAGCGACAATACCTGCCAAAGGAAATGGGGCAGGCGGGTTATCACACAGCAATGATCGGGAAGTGGCACCTGAAACAGGAACCTGCAGCTTTCGATTACTACTGCGTGCTGCCGGGGCAAGGGAAATACTTCGACCCCGCGTTTCGGGTTCCGGGTGACTCGCCATGGCCGCGCAATACCATCAGTAGAAAAGGACAGCACTCCAGCGACGCAATTACGGATCTCAGCCTGAAGTGGCTGAAGGACGCATGGGACCACGACCGACCTTTCTTTCTGATGCACCACTTCAAAGCGCCGCACGACATGTTTCAGAACGCGCCACGTTACGACAGCTACCTTAATGACGTGAGCATTCCTGAGCCGGCCAACCTGCATGACCAACCGGCCGCCGGCTTCGGCTCCGTCGCCAGTCGTGGCTATGGTTCCGGACTGGCCAAAGGACATGAAAAATGGCAACTGGGACGCAGACTGGCCGTCGACCAGAGCCTCACCGACCCGGAATACACAAGGGCGGTGTATCAACGATATCTCAAACGATATCTGAGGTGTGTGAAAGGTGTCGATGACAACGTCAGAAGGCTGGTCGACTTTCTGCGTGACGCCGGTCAGCTCGACAACACGGTCATTATATACACGGCAGATCAGGGTTTCTTCCTGGGCGAACACGACCTGATGGACAAACGATGGATCTATGAAGAAGCCATGCGAATGCCCTTCATTGTCCACTACCCGGCAGGGGTCAAAGCCGGATCAAGAAACGACTGGCTGATCAACAATACGGACTTTGCTCCGACAATCCTGGGGCTCGCAGGCGTCGTTACACCGGCTCAGATGCAGGGTCGCAGTTTCGCGTCAGCTCTGCACGGCAGGGCACGCCCCCCCGACTGGCGCACCGCGACGTACTACCGCTACTGGATGCACATGGCTCATAATCTCCGAGTCCCCGCTCACTTTGGCATTCGTACCGACAGATACAAGCTGATTTTCTACTATGGCTGCACTCCGTCAGGAAAACAGAAGACTCCTGCCGCGTGGGAATTATACGACCTTAAGAACGACCCGTCTGAGATGCAAAACGAATACACCAGCCCCGACCACGCGCAGGTCGTCGCAGAACTAAAGAAGCAACTCTGGAAGACACGAGCAACCCTGAACGAAACTGACAGCAAATATCCAGAGATCCAGGTAATCATTGATGCCCAGGAGGGAATCTGATGAAGTCGAAACCCCTGTAACCGTGGCTGACCGGCAGTTCGACCGCCAACAGAAGCACAATGGCAACGATGAGCATCGCTCGTATCTTTTCCAGACGGCTCACAATTCTTCTTCAGCCGTGACGTACTCGCATCCATCGAGATACGTATCGGCACGTTGACAGAGTCAATTGTCAGAGAAGTTACCCAGTGGTCCCACACAGTTAATCCCCCCCTGAAGCGACTTCCGGATCATCAGGAGTCGACGGCAGAGATTTTCTCCGTCGCCACGTCAGGTCGGAGGGGGGCGGGCTGTTGGCCGTCTTGGGAAATCGAGCCCGACGCAGTTATTTTCACACACGTCGCGTATCTAACGACATACGTGGAAGTTTAGGAATCAGGTTCAGTGCGAACGAGGATCTTTTTGTTCACAGGAAACGTTCAGAGCAAGTTGCGTTCCCCGCAAGTGCCCGTGTCACACAACGACCGGACCTTAGCCGCGACACCTGATCAGCTCAATCTTCTGCACAGCGTGGCGAGTTCAAATTCGAGCGTCTTCCAGTCGCCGCTCAGACCATAAAGCCGCTCGAAACAGTCGGGAGGCGGATTTGCGATGGTCGGATCGGCAGCTGGACACAGGCCGTTCAGCTATCGGCTGTGGTACCTTTCGGCAAATTCCTCAAATGGTGCCGGGGCGTCCTTTGGAAAACGGTCCAGAATCATCTGAAGTCGCTGCCGGCGGTGCGGCGCCTGTTTATCCAGCGGACTGACCTCTGACTGCTGCAGCGGGTCCTTTTCAAGGTCGTGAAAGCTGCCCTGATTGTCGACAACGTGGTGCCAGTCGCGCACCATTCGGAATTCGCCAATCTGCGAATAGATCCAGTTGCGTTTGTCGAAGGGATCATCATCACCACGAAGACTCGGCACAAATGACCTGCCGTCCAGGGTCACTCCGTCCGGTAACTTCGCGTCTCCGATTTCCAGAAGTGTCGGATACAGATCTGTGAAATCGATCAGGTCTCGTGAGATGCGACCGCCGGTCGTCAGAAACGGGGCGCGCACAATGAGCGGAACATGAACTCCGTAGTCGGCTCTGCGGCCTTTGCCTTTTGCGTATGGCTCCCCGTTCAGACTGCCGGCGACCGCTGATCCGTTGTCGCCGGTAAATACCACCAGAGTATTCTCACGAAGTCCGGCCTGATCGACGGCATCCGTCAGCTGACCGAAAAGTCGGTCCATGTAACTGACATTACCTGCATACAACGATGCCTTCTCGTACGGCGGATTGGTCCTGTTTTGTGGCGTCGTGTCATGAGGACCGTGTGTCAGCAGCATCGGATAGTAGACAAGAAACGGACGATTCTTTTGATGCCTGATAAAGTTAATCAGAAACTCGTTAATCGCATCCGGTCCGTATTTCGAAGTCGTACGCTGACCATTGGTCATGATGTGACCGTCCCAGTAACGTTTTTCTGTTTCCGGTCGACCCGCCTCAGTTCCCGTCCATACGCAGTGCTCGTCAAAGCCATGCCGACTGAGCGCGTTCGGTTGATGCCGCAGATCATTAATCTGCCATTTGCCTCCAATTGCTGTCGCATATCCGGAATCGCGAAGTACGCGCACAAAGGTACTGAACTTCGTCCAGCTGAGTCCGCTTCCTCCCCAGCGGGGCACGTCGTAGTGCTGAGTCCACCCGTGCCGAAACGGATACTGGCCGGTCAGCAGGGTCACCCGAGTCGGAGTGCAGATAGGCATACACCATGCTGTTTCATAACGCACACCCTGTCGAGCAAGGCGGTCGACATTGGGCGTTTGATGCTTCGCGCCATAGCAGCTCACCCAGTCGCGACCCATGTCGTCGACCATCACCAGGATGATGTTCGGGCGATCTGATGCCGTGACAGATCCGCCGAATGCCAGCAATGCAGACCAGATACAGAAACTTCGGTTCATTGTTCTTCCACTTCAGAGTTGTTCACTTCGTCTCCAGGAGATTCTTCCAGCTCCCGACCGGCTCAAAAAAGGGGTCATCATAGTCCGCTCCGGCATGGCTGCTCCGCATACTTTTCAGCAGGTCCGTCGTCTCCTGCTTCATCAAGGCCACACGATCAGGGTGAGCGGACGCCACGTTATTTTCTTCGCCCCAGTCACTGGAGAGGTCGTACAGTTCGCCACCAGGCAGAACCAGCTTGAATCGATCCTTCACCAGAGAAATATCATTGCCACGGACAAACGGGATCGACTTGACTCGTTCATCTGTTCTTCCGGTAAGGATCGGCCAGACATCCTGTCCGTCAATCGGTCGAATGTCGGGCATTTGATAACCTGTCAGCCCCGCGATGGTCGGAAAGTAATCGAGTGTAGAAAGCGGGACGTCGAGTTCCGTTCCGGACGCGAGCCTGCCCGGCCAGCAGGCCAGTGCAGGAACGCGAACTCCGCCGTCATAGAGGTCGCGTTTGCGTCCCCGCAGCCCGTTGGTCACACCCTGTCTGCGTTTCGACGGTCTCTGGCCCTCCGGCCCGTTATCCGAACAGAAGAAGATCAACGTATTCTCCGCAACACCCAATTCCTGAAGCTTGGCGCGAATACGACCGACCTGTTCATCCAGCTCGGTGATGCACCCGAAATAATGGGCAGCTTCGCCGTGGCCATCATACATTTTCAGGTATTCCGGACCGGCCTCAATATCTTCATGAGGTGCGTGAAACCAAACCACAGAAAAGAACGGCTGACCGTCCTTCACGGCCTTTTCCATAAACGGAACTGCTTGATCGACAACCACGCGAGCGGCACCGCCTGCCAGCCGAGGATCTTCGGGGGCAAGCGGCTTTCCGTCGTCGTAGAAAGGGTTGTTCCTTGAACGATTGCCGATGCCCGGATTCCACAGGTTTACCGCCGATTCCGTCACGAACGAACGATCGTAGTCGCGATCCCATGGCGGTGCGAAGTTCCCTGCGGGATTTCGCCTGGATCCCTTCGCGGAAGTATTCTTATTGAGCGTACCAAGATGCCACTTGCCGAAGTGTCCGGTGACATAGCCTTGTCCCCTCAGCATCCGCGCCAGTGTGACTTCCTGTATCGGCAAATGGCCGACGTTGGCCGACCAGATGCCGTAGCGATGGTGGTGGCGCCCGGTCAGACATGTGCCTCGCGTCGGGGAACAGACACTGTTTCCCGAGTAGAAATGTGTCAACTTCACTCCATCCATGGCCATCCGGTCAAGGTGCGGCGTCCTGATGATATCATTTCCGTTGAAGCCCGTGTCACCGTATCCCATGTCATCGGCCATCATCAGGACGATGTTGGGATATTCGACGCCGTGACAAACGGCAACTGTCACAAGCCAGAAAAGCGAGCTGGTTGTTATTCGTTTCAAAACGTTCATTCCGTCGCGTCTTTCTGCTATCGGTGCGCTGAGTGATCTGCCTCCGGCCGCCGCTGATCCTTCCTCAGCACCTCGCTCACGTCAGGTCATCCATCAGCGCCGAAGACCACCTCGGCCCAAAGGTACAGCGCAGCCATCACAATCGTTTTTACTTGGTGTGAAAGGCCTCACTGGAAACAATCTGCTGGATCATTTCCCGCAGACCGAAATTTTTCTGCGGGGCCGTATTAACAATCTGGTCGATGTCGTCACGATCAGTGAAGCTCAACCGGCGGCCGAGCGCGTAGATGAACAGCTTTTCCGTCAGGCAGCGTACAAACTGTTCAGGCCGCTCCAGCAAGAATCTCTTGATACCATCGGGCCCGGGAATGACGGTTCCGTCGGGTAGTTCACCGGACGAATCAATGGCCAGCTGTTTGCTGTACCGGTCTCGCCACACACCAACATGATCGAAGTTTTCCATAGACAAACCGATGGGATCGATCTTGCGGTGACACTCGTAACAGGTGGGATTATTTCGGTGTTTCTGCATCAACTGTCGAAACGTGGAAACGCCGCGTGTGTCCGGTTCAATGGGGTCCACATCCGGCGGCGGTGGAGTGGGGGGCGTCCCCAGAAGATTTTCCAACACCCAGATGCCCCGAATCACGGGTTGAGTCTCCACGCCATTGGACGTCGCCGTCAGGATGCTTCCGTGGCCCAGCAGACCACCTCGATGATCCTTCAGCCTGAGCGACACTTTCTGAAAAGTGTCGTGCGTCACACCCCCAATTTTGTAGTGTCGGGCGAGTGCAGCGTTCAGAAAAGTGTAGTCCGAGTCAACAAACTCAAGAACGCTGCGATTTCCGTCCAGCACATGCCGAAACAACATCTGCGTCTCCTGACGCATTGCATTTTCCAGATCGTCTTCGTAGTAGCTTCGGTTCTGTTCGGGGTCAGGAGGCATTTCGCCCAGCTTTCGCAGATCTAGCCACTGGCCGACAAAATTTTCCGTCAGCGCTTCGGCCCGGCGGTCCTGCAGCATTCGCTCCACGTGCGACCGCACTACCTCCGGATCGTTCAGTTGCCCACGGTCAGCAGCGCTGCGAAGCAGATCGTCGGGCATCGAGCTCCACAGAAAATACGACAGCCGAGTCGCCAGCTCGTGCTGACTTACCGTCCGCCCGGATGATGCTTCCGGTGTCGACTCCACAAGATAAAGGAAGTTCGGCGAGGTAAGTATAGCCCGTACGCCGTACTTCGCAGCGGCCCAGAAGTCGCCATTATCTGCCAGGTACCGCCGGGAAAGTTTGAGATAGGGATTCAGTTCTTCTCTGCTGACAGGTCGCCGAAAAGCCCGGTCGGCAACTCGTGTCAAACAGGCATCCAGATAATCCGCGTCCGGTTTCCGTGGCGGATCCGGGAAAAACCTGGCAAATCCTGCAGGTGGCCAGCGTTCATAGTCCGGGCCATCAAATTCCACAGAGTACACATGAAGTTCCGGCCCGGACCCAATGTACATCTCTGGCGGATTGCGCAGAGGATAGATAGCATCGTCAGTGTATTTCGGCAGAACCTTGCGCATGATCCTTTTGAATGAACCCTTGGGGCCGTTGGCCCAGTGCAGATGAACGGTAAAGCCGCGTTCAAGCCATACACGATGTTCAATTTCAATAATGCGGTCATCCGGAATTGCATATTCTCCAATAATACGGTGAGCAGTGGGACCGAGTTCGCGGGAGTCAATGCTGACCGAAAGTCGCATCGGCTGGTCCGAGTCGTACCGCAGATCCTCATCCTTGTAACGTGACTTTCGCTGACTCGCCCGTGCCGTAAAACGAATTACATATTCACCGTCAGCTGGAACGCCGTGACGTTTATCAAGACGCGACAGTGACAGAGGCTGCCGAAACTTGATGAACAGACGAGCAGCGTCGTCACCGAACCCGACACGTGCCCCGCCGATTTCCTCGCCCACCAGCCGTTCATGAAATCTTTCCGGTCGCGGGCCGGGGCGAACTGCCTTGTCCGCAACTTTCCGAGCCGCTTCAAGGTAATTGCGCAGTAGATAGTCAGATGTGACAAGTCCCTCGCCGACATTGTCGAATCCCTCCGTGGAATCATCCGCCGGAAAAGTCGCAGTGGGGTCAAAGTCCACCATTTTCAGCCGAAACAGATCACGAATGGTGTTGCGGTATTCAACACGATTCAAACGCCGCAGCACGACCTTCCCAACATTCTCTCGCGCAGCTTCTCTCGCACGGGCCAGAGAAGCCGTAAGGTGCAGGACAACCCGTTTCAGTTCTTCCGTCGCTGGCTGCTTCTCGTCTTCCGGAGGCATCGCGCCAAGGTTCAACTGGTCAAGAACTTCCTGCAGCCGCTCGGCTTCGTCGGTGCTGATCGATTCTGATGGCAGCCTGTCGAAACGACGATCAGCCTTCTGCGTTTCGGCCCCGTGGCACCGAACGCAGTATGTCCTCAGAAACGGTTGCAACAATTCGCTTCCATGATCGTCCGCCTGTGTTGAGAGAGCACAGAAGCCAATGAACAGGAAGATCATCGCGAATCGACATGCCGCAGGCGGTCGGCCCGCATTGCATAAAACAGAAAACTTCATGTCAGCAGGTGATTCAGGTTATTAGTGGTTGTGGAAAATGTTTCGGTTTCGACGCCCAGCTGCTGCAGGATCGTGACATACAGATCTGACAAAGCGCGGCCGTCGCGACCGTTCCGCTCAAAGCGGTGATGGGCACCATTTCGCAGTCCTCCACCGGCCACCATGATTGGCAGACTCCGACTGGAATGTGCACTGGCATTGCCCATACCGCTGCCGAACATCACGACCGTTGAGTCCAGCAGCGACTGACCACTTAAGTCCGGTGTGTCCTTCAGTTTCGTCAGGAATCGGGAAAACTGTGCCGCATAAAAGGACTCGATGATCGAAAGCTCTTTAAGCAGTTCCGGACGTTTTCCGTGATGCGTCAGAGAGTGATAGCCCAGCGTAATACCGTCAAAAGGAAACATCCTGTTGCCGCCCGGATGTCCGTAGCAGATCACGTTTGTGGCATCCGTCTGCAGCGCCAGAACCATGAGGTCGTACATTACTGAGGTATTGTACGGATACTCAAGATCAACGATCGAGTCGTCATCGTCGCCGCCGCGAATAACGTCATCCGCGATATTCGGTTTGGCAATGTCGATCCAGTCAGCCTGCCGTATCAGCTTGACTTCGACTTCTCGAATTGAGGTGAGATATTGTTCCAGCTTTTGCCGATCAGCTTTGGCAAGGCGGGCATTCAGGCGTTTCGCATCCTGTCGAACCACATCCAGGATACTCGCATCCTCGTCAAGGAATTTCCTGGTTCGCAGCCTGGTTTTGGCATTGTCGTCAACAAACAGACGCGTGAAGACTCGCGTCGGGTCCGCGTCGGTCGGTAGATTAATTCCTGCACGCGACCACGAAACACCGCCGGAACCAAGCAGCAGTGATGGAAATCGTGTGGCCTGCCCAATCTGTTCCGCGAGAAGCTGATCCAGAGAAAGCAGTTTCTGCGGCTGGTCTCGGACGTCTTTCATTTCGACGCCGTTCAACAGCGTATTGGAACACCCGTGACCACCGCCGACTCCGGAGTGATCAACGTTGGTGAAAATCGTCAGGTCACTTCGATGCCGTTCCAGAGACGTCAACAGTCGCGGCATTTCATAATCCGCACCGGTTTCCTGCGGAAAGAATCCCCCCGGATTCATGCCGTAATTGGGAGCCACACAAACGAATCGTTTCGCCTTGCCGCCGGCCAAATCGTCATTCGCTGCGCGAAGCGATGCAAATGCGGGTAACGCGATCGAAACCCCGAGTCCCCGCAGAAACCTTCGTCGTTCCAGCATCATATTCTTTCTTTGTCTTGTCATGTCGCGTGTGCTTTCGTGGCTGACTGATTCTTCCGACCACTCGCGTTGTGCTGTGTTTATCTGAGCCGACAATCAGCGCCGGGCATCGGTCGTCACTATCGCCTCAGAAAAGTGTCGCTTGTGGCAACAAGAACAACCAGGTCTCTCAGACCATAACCTCTCTCCGCACAGACAGCCGCGATCTTTCTGACGTCAGCGTGATCGCGGAACGTCATGGATCGTCCCGTCGCGTAGGTCAGCAGTTTTTGCGTAAGAGCTTCCGTAAACCGTTCTTTCCGATCAATCAGCAGTTTCTTGAGTCCCCGTTCATCCTGAAATGTTTCACCAGAAGGCAGTTGACCGGAGCCATCAACAGCAGCCCCCGTTCCCCGACGTCCGCTGTAGTGGGATCGGTAGCCGCCAACCGGGTCGTAAAACTCCAGCGCAAAGCCCGCCGGGTCAATCTTCCTGTGGCATTCAGCACACGCTTCCACATTGCGATGTCGGTTTAACTGTTCACGAATTGTCGTCGCGCCCCGCGTATCGGGTTCCAGAGGCTCCACATCGGGCGGCGGCGGAGACGGAGGCGTGCCGAAGATGTTCTCCAGCACCCACACGCCTCGCACGACGGGAGACGTTTCGATGCCGTTGGCAGTCAGTGTCAGCACGCTGCCCTGGCCCAGCAGCCCACCACGATGGTGTTCGGGGGTCAGGGCGACGCGGCGAAACGTTTCTCCGATGACTCCATCGATGCCGTAATGTGCCGCAAGAGCGTCGTTAAGGAAGGTGTAGTCACTGTCCAGAAAGTTCAGAATCGAACCGTTGGATTCCAGCAGGTCGGCAAAGAACAGTCGCGTCTCTGCCTTGAAAAAGAACTCCAGCCGATGGTCGTAGTAGGATTCAAACGTCTTGTGATCCGGCGGCATTGAGCCAAGAATGTTGATGTGCAGCCAGCTGTCCGTAAAATGCGTAATGAAGGCGTCGGCTTTGTCGTCCGCCAGGACGCGCCCCACCTGACTTCTGAGTGCTTCCCTGTCGGCCAGTTTTCCGAACGATGCCACGGCTGTCAGTTCCGAATCAGGCATCGTGCTCCACAGAAAATATGACAGACGCGACGCCACCTCATGCTGAGTCAGCCTCGGGTCAACCTCGTCATCGCCCTCGTCCAGATACAGGAACCTCGGCGATGTCAGGATGGCCGCCAGCCCCGATTTAATTGCATCGGCATGAGTTTCCCCATCCTGAATCCGCCGTCGGATAAACGCCCCATAGTGTTGGACATCGTCAGGTTCGACGGGCTGCCGGAATGCGCGAGCAGCAAACCGCTGCACTACGTGATCGACGTCAATCTTTGACGCATCGGTTTCGTTACCAAAGAGCATTCGATGGCTGGCGGGCGGCCACTGATCATAGATCGGCCCCTCGATACCCATTCCCCAGATCCGCATACGAGGCCCGTGATAGACCTCCGACAGAATTCTGTTGTCCTTGTTCTTCAGCAGTCTGGCAACCAGCGCAACATCGCGAGCGTTGCCCAGATTCGCTGAATCCAACTGAGTTTTTGTGGCGCGAATGACCTCAGGATGATGTTTTTCCGCCACCTTTCGGATATTGCCTTTCGAACTTACACCGTTGGCCCAGCTGACAAACGGAACTGCTCCTTTCCGCAGCCACACCCGCTGCGTGAACACTTCGGGTTGCTCGTCGGGCAAGTCCCAGACCCGCACAAGTCGCCGCTGATCAGCCGCAGTTTTCTCCAGCAGACGCGCTTCGGGCGCAACCCAGAGCGCCATTTTGAGCGGGAACTTTCGGTACCGCTCGAACTCGCCATGATTGTAGCCGTGATCCAGTCGGTTCGCAGCCGCCGCCTTCACGCTGATTCTGTACCAGCCATCTGCGGGAGCGCCGCCTTCTTTCACAAACGACTTTACGTAATTCGGGTGTCGTTCTGAGGGCTGACCATGGCCAATTTCCAGATACTCATTGTCAACAATCAGTCGCCATGTCACCGGAGCACGTTCGTAGGAATAGATCCCGTTGAAGTCTTTTCCCGTGTAATACCATTTCTTCTGCTCCGGCTGCAGCACGTCAAAGAAGGATGCGCTGTCCAGAGAAGACTCAGCGACCTCCACGTAACGCTGTAACTGGTAATTCGAGAGTGTGAGGGCTTCGCCGATGTTGTCAAATCCGTCTTCAATGGCATCGGGAGGGAAATCACCGGTGGGATCATGACCGTTGGTGCGCATGCCCAGCAGATCGCGCATTGTGTTCCGATATTCGAAACGATTGAGCCGGCGCATTATCGTCGATGCGGGCGCCGTGCCATTTTCAGCTTCCTGCAGATAGCCGGTAATCCAATTAATCACCTGACGCGTCTTCCGCGTGGGTGGTTGAGTGACGTCTTTCTTCTTCGGTGGCATGTCCCCCCGATTCATCGCATCCAGAGCTTCCTCAAGCAGCAAGTTTGCATCGTCATCGGTCGTCAGACCGGAAGAGAACTGATCCAGACGACGATCCCCCTTCTGCGCCGTTTCACCATGGCAGCGTTGACAATACTGTTTGAAATAGTCCGCCACGAAAGGAGTGAGAACCCTTTCCTCACTCCTTTCAGCACAAACCTTCTGCTGAGCAAACAGCAGAGGAATCGATGCCGCCAGCCAGACGGCCTGACGCATTCGCAGGTAAATTACTAAAACGGTCATGCCTGCACCTCCAGCCCGGTCAGCGTGCTCTTTGCCAGGCCGAATTGGTCCGTCTCCAGCCCAAATCGCTGCAGCATCGACACGAACAGGTTTCCGGCCAGGGTGGTCTGGCTTTTTGCCTCATCCTGGAAATACGACTTGTGTTCACCGTGTCTGAATCCGCCGCCAGCAAGGAGGAGCGGCAGTTTCCTGTTGGAATGAGAGCTTGCATTGCCCATGCCGGAGCCAAACAGGACCATCGTGTTGTCCAGCAGGGTACGGCCGTTAGGTTCCCGGACCTGCCTGAGTTGTGTCAGAAACCGAGCAAGTTGAGAGGTGTGAAACTGCTCGATCACGGATAATTCCGTGATATACTCGGGCACCTTTCCATGATGGGTCAGCTGGTGATAGCCGCGGCTGATCCTGAAGCCACCGTAGCTGGCACCAATATCGCCCAGCGCCAAAGTGATAACACGAGTGGAATCAGTCTGCAGCGCCAGTGCCATCAGGTCGTAATACAGAGGAACACGATCCACAAAATCCAATTCATTCGCAGCGGCAGGCAGCCGGTATTCCACAGTTGGCTTAGGCCGGTCCAGCCACTGACTCGCCTGAGTCAGACGCTTCTCGACTTCTCCAACGGATGTGAAGTAACGGTCCAGTTTGTCACGATCACGTGTGCCAATTCTGCGTCTCAGGTATTCGGCGTCCTTCCTGACCAGATCCAGAATGCTGGTGCGAGCAGCGTACTTTGCCTGCGTACTGTCGCGCATCCGCGGGTCGATTTTCTGAAACAGCAAATTGTAGAGCGTTTCGACGTTGGTCACAGGAGGAATCGATACTCCCGCTGCACTCCAGGAAATCATATTGTTCGTGTCATAACCGCTCGCCAGCTGCAGCGACGGGTAGCGGGTCTGGACTCCAACATGCAGGGCAGCCTTTTGGTCGACGGAAATGTTAGCTTCGGGCATGCCCCTGGAATTCCTGGACAGCACGCCCGACAGATATGCGTGCACACCACCGTGACCGCCCTGTGCCTCCGTTCCGTGGTCCAGACCGGAAAAGACGGTGAAGTCATTCTTCAGACTCTTCAGCGGCTTCAGGCGTTCGGACAGTTCATAATCCGGCCCGGTGACTTCCGGAAAAAACAGCCGAGGCACAAATCCAAAATTCAATCCCGTGCACACCATACGTACCGGCACGCCGTCATTCCTGTCGGAGTCGGCCATCGCATCCAGAAAGGGCAGGGCCATCACGGCTCCTCCCGTTCCACGAAGCACCGCACGTCGATTCATTTGACTCATCGTTTCTCGTAATTCCCTGTTAGAATTGTTTAATGCCTGCTGTGACCGGAAAACCGGGCACGCAGGCTGCGTGCACTATATTTGCACAGTCATTCAGGTGCCGCCCTGACTTGACTTGTTCTGACTGCTGTACTTCACATCATAAAGTGCCGCGTATCGTCAAATGTTCGGGCAGAAGCCCCGGGCAGGAAGATCGACGTGGGTCTATTCAGACACACGCACGACCACACGAATCTGGTCGACCGCCGTCCCGGCCGATAAGTCAAGAGACAATGTCCTGCGGTCGTCACTAAGAATGACCACGTCACGCCCGGGATCTGCTGAATCCGTGAGTCGGGGCGGTTCAATACCTCGTCGCAGATTTCCGTAGTCACCGTGAGGATGACCGAGAAGATCATCGGTTTCCCTCAGCTTCTTAGTGCCACCAATCAATCCGATAACCGGCTTGTCAAATGTAAGCTGACCGATGGCCCGAGGCTTATTCGGAGTATCCCGTGCCAGACGGCCCACCGGATCAAGTTGCAGCAGATAACTGTTCACACGAAGACCAGCGAAAACCAGTTCATCGCCGGCGCGATGAACGCGGCGGTACTGCCCCGGCTCAACAAGATCGACCGATAAATCGGTCTGCAGCACAAATCCGAAACGTTCAGGAAACACAAGAATCCGCTCACTGTCCTCGTAACGTCCAGGCACGAACTCGGGGCCTGGCGAAACGAATTTCATCAACCCCGTCGCCTGCAGAACTCCGGAAGTGACCGGCCACGCATCTTCGTAGCGATTCGTTTCGTATGTCACAGAGTGGATTGAATCCACAGCGGATCGCGTTCGTACTGCATTACCCTCCCGCACTCGCCGAACGGACTGTCGCTTGTCGATACCGGCCAGACTGACTTCCACCTCTCCCTGGAAGACACACACGTCTGTCTCACCGTCTGCCCCAACAGACATGCCAAAGGCTGTACCCAGGTCGACAACTTCGACTGCCGGCGTTACGACTTCAAACCCGATGGCAGACTCAGGCACCTGAGCCGCCAGAATTCCCCGGTGCAAGCGAGTGTGATCATTGCTCAAAATCTCAAATTCAGCGGGACCCTGCAAAGTCACAGCCGCTCCGTTTGCAAAATTCAGTCGGGCGATGCCAACTTCCAGCTGCAGCACACCTTTATCAACAGCAGCTCCCTGCCGCCGTTCCCCATCAGCCCACCTTGCGTTGGACTGATACGCCAGCGTCGCAATCGAGGCAGACGCCCCGTTGGGACCGGGGACGTCTATGATTTTCTGACAGGCAATGATCAGCCAGACGACAGCAACGACTGCCGCCGATGCGAACGTATAGGCCATCCGCACGTTCGTGCGACTGGTGTGATCGCGCTGCCTTGAGCGTACAGATTTGCGTAAAGATTTGCGTACAGATTTCGTGGCGGAACCGATATCGTCACATGCAGCCAATGCCAGCTGCGCATGCTCCTGAATTCTGCGACGCTGCAGAGAACGACACAAATCGGCCTGCAATCCTGCACGCCGGGCATATTGCTCCATATTGCCAGGCAACGCCAGCCAGGCCTGAACAATAGCTGCACCCTCCGGAGAAGCCTCTCCCTCCAGAAAGTCATCAAGCAGTTCGTCATTCATCTGCGTTATGACTCCTCCATCGCGATTCGTCGCTGCACGCAGTCGCTCAGAGTTTTTCGAATTCGTGTCAGCAACACCCGCACTGACCCGACAGTCAAGTCCACCTTCTGAGCAATATCAACAGCATACAGGTCGTCAACATATCGCAGATCAAGCAGATGGCGCGAGCGTTGGGGCAGTCCATCCAGACAGTGCTCCAGCGCTTCACGCTGATCGCAGCGCTCCGCCGCCTGTTCAGAAATGACCTCACCAAGTCGCTGCAACAGCCCATCCGAAAAAACCAGATGGTCACGTTTTCGTTTTCGATAAAAATCAATCACCCGGGACTTCGCAATCCACAGCGCCCAGCCCAGAAAAGGCCGTTCTGAATCATACTGATCGAACCGGCGGGCCACGTCCTGTGCAACCTGCTGCACCACGTCTTCCGCATCGTGAAAACCAGAAATCGCAGCAAAAACATAAGCCGACACGGATGGCTCGACAGCGAGCCAGTGCTGCGTAAATTCCTGTCTTCGTGTATTTTCGCTCACGTCCCGATTGCCCTTTCGCAGAGTATGCCGCAGGCCCGAATGATGCGTTAACAGAAAAATGCTGAGAAATAAGAATCGCCGCACGCAGGGCGGAGCATCAGGCTCCAGCGTGCCCGGTGGCCACAAGCAGAAAGACCATTCCCAACAGACAGACGGCGTGCCGCAGGGCAGCCTGATCGGATTCCGCCACCCCTGCAAGCAGTCTTATGCCCGACTGTGCTGCAATATATCATGCTGCACCTGCATTATATCAGTTCAGGAATCGGTTCCCCGTCAGCCAGAAGGTGAATCGGCCGGCCGGCGTAGTCGGTGAATGTTCGGCGATAATCGATGCACAGATGACGATACACGGTGGCCAGCAGATCCTGCGGTGTATAAGGACGTTCTGCGGGATACTCGGCTTTGGCGCTGGTGGCACCCACAACCTGCCCCATTCTTAAACCGCCGCCGGAAACCAGGGCCGTATACGCCTGCGGCCAGTGATCGCGCCCGGTCCCGTTCTTATTGTAGCTAAGACGAGGCGTTCGCCCGAATTCGCCCATCACAACAACCATAATCCGTTTGTCCAGGTCGCGTTTGAAGATGTCTTCGATCAGTGCGGACAGCGCCTGGTCAAGATAGGGCAGGCGGACTTTCATGAAGTCACCAAAGTGTCCAGGGCGCCCGGCGTTCATGATGTGATCGTCCCAGTTGGTAAACTCCTGTCCATTCTTCGGCGTGTTGATGTACACGGTAGTCACGGCCGTTCCCGCTTCCGCCAGACGCCGGGCCAGCAAACATCCCTGGCCCCAGACGTTTCGCCCGTAGCGGTCTCGCAGTTCGTCTTTTTCCTGATTCAGATCGAAAGCCGTGGCTGTTTCCGGACTGGTCAGCATGCGAAACGCCAGACTACGAAAGCGTTCTGTCGCCAGCAGTTCACTGTTCAGGTCGACACTGGAGCGAAAGCTGTCGAGCTGCCTCAGCAGGGCCTTGCGGTCGTTCAAGCTCGAGACACCTCGATCGGCAACCACATTCAACAATGGAACTGTGAAAGACCTGTTCGACGGATCCCCCGCTTCAAATGCCGCGTGGTGTCGACCAACGTATTGTGGACGAGTCATGTACAGCTTATTGGGAATGGCGACGTACGGAGGAATCGCGCGACGGCTCATGCCGCGAACTCGGCTGGCAATTGAACCAAGGTCCGGATGTTCGCTCTTCGACGTTGACGTGGGATCCGGTTTCGTCGGTGTCTTGCCCGTCAGAACTTCAATGCCACCGTCGCTGTGGCTGCTCATGGTGTGATGCAGCGAACGAACCAGCGAGAACTTGTCCGCAATCTTTGCCTGCAATGGAAACAGTTCGCAGATTTCCATCCCCGACACGTTTGTGGGAATCGGCCAGAACACACTGCGGTAAGAGCTCGGAGCGTCTGGTTTAAGATCATAGGTCTCCAACTGCGACGGCCCCCCGTGGCAGTACAGCAGAATGACAGAGGTGTCCTGATTATCGTGCCCGGCAGCGGCCCGTCCGGCCAGCACATCGGGCAGTGCCAGACCGCCCAGCGCAAGCGAACCAACCTGCAGCAACTGTCTGCGAGACACCGGTCCGGGGCAACGCCTGTTCATGTAAGACTCCAGACCACAGCAGGGACAACCACGGGACTGAACAAATGTTCGAAGCAAAGACCGCGCAGAGAATACGCAAAGTGATCCTGCTGCACTGAAGGACAGTGTAGCCGAATCAGCCGACACAGCTCAACAACCCCGCGCTCGAACATCAAAACCCTTCGAAGCAGTTTCAAAACCGCTGTGGCAGAAAACAAGGAAACCCGGAGCGTGAACGACGAGCAGCAAAGGCTTCATAATATTCGACAGGCTGGCACCTCCGCTAAAGGTTCAGACGGCGACACAGATGCCCTGAGGCCGTGCATGCCCACGTCGGAAAACGAACAACCATAACCATTCTGCTCACGAAGGAGCTTTCTGTGGTGTCGACGACCTGACACGATCGACGTTGATTTCGTACTTGGCACGTGGCTGAATTGCGAAAACTTCGCCGTTCCTGCGGAGTACCAATCGACATATCGTAACATTACGATGAATTGACATTAGTAGAACAGGGAACAGGCTCGAGGACAAATGCCAAATCCATGCCGGCGGGTAATGCGGCGGGTTTTTCCCAGGCGGCGAAATGCCTGAAACTACGGGCTCACCCTGTGTGGTTGCGAATGTTGCAATTATTGCTGCAGGGCCGATATAAGGTTGGCGAACTGGCAAGAGATTGTGCTGTGCCTCATGAGGTGGCCTCCGAACATCTGAGATTAATGCAGCGTCGCGGCTTTTTTCCAAGGTGACGTTAAGGTCGACGGGGCTATTACCAGATTGCGGAACCACATCCGGCGGACATTTTGAAATGTACTGCGAGTCGTCTTCTGAATACTTGATCCGCCGCCCAGTCTGATTCGGCCTTCAATTTATTCCCTTGACACATCGTAACACCACGACAGACGAACGATGGCACCGGCCATGAACGCCATGGTGGCAGTCACGCCGGGACAGACCGTTAACCTCAGCCGGCAGGGAAGGGGGAACCTCATCGATGTTGGCACTTCAATCCCGGACGGTGTGAGCAGCCTCAGCACGCAACATTCCACTGCATGTCCTGGATCGGCAAGCCGTCATGCGGGCTTGTGACAGCGTCGCGGACGGATCGCTTTCCGTAATCTGCAGGATCGGAGCACGGGGCGAAAAAGCTCAGCAGACATTCATCGATGCCGGGTTTACAAATGTGAATAACGTCAAAGAGGAAACAGACGCGTGCGTTCCTGAGGGCCTGCCCGTTGTACGGGGCAGAAAACCCATGTCGTTCAAACCCCAGGTTCGCATCACCGCCGGATTTATTGTACCGGTGGGTGCTCTGCTCGTCATTTCTGTTCACCCTTACCTGGCAGGACTTTCGGCGTTCGTCGGGGCCGGACTCATGTTCGCAGGCATCCCCGACAGCTGTGCCATAGACCCGCTGATTGCCAGGATGCCGTGGAATCAGGTCGAAGACGAAACGCCGCAGGCCGGGATCAGGACACACGCAATGAACGCCGCGCATCTGCAGAACGGTATCTCAACGTGTGGCTACTGATCAGCCGTGGAGACGTCATCCGGCTCCACGACCTCAGATGTCAGAGAATTACGAGAACGCGAATCGTCCGGCAGATCTTCCTGAGGCTTGACCGTCAGCCCCCAGCTGTGCAGCATCCCAAACCGCTCACTGCGTGTACCGCGAATGACCAGCTGCCAGACTCCGTTGACATTCTTCCCGTTAAAGCTGCTCAAGCCGGGCTGCCGTTTGTCCAGCGCCTGCGGCCGAAACGTCCCCGTGAAAGGAGGTTTGGCTTTCGTGATCGGCGTGCCTGACTGATCGTCGAATACGGTCTTATCAAAGTGATCGCCACCGCCGCCTACCTCAGCGAACAGTTCCACGCGCTGTCCGTCCGGCCCTGTCAGGTAGCCGTCCAGAAAGGCGTCATTGGAATGAGTAATTGAAAGCTCAAGATTCAGATCCCGGATGAAGAAATCGTCGTTCACTTCGATTTCCGAAATGATTGTCCGCCGCGGAGGCAGCACTTCGGCGTTGTCATTTCTGTAGGTGCCGCCCACCAACGCCTTCGACTGCAGCACCTCTTCCGATGTCAGCAATCCATCGCCGTTGGCGTCCATTGAGTCGAATTCTTCGTGCTTCGCAATTGTCCACTCCGTCGTGAACTCGTACATTGCAACCTGACCATCGCGATCGGCATCCAGTTCGTAAAACCAGCCGGGCAGTCCTTCCGTCAGATCTCCGGCGACATCCTGCATTTCCGCCACCAGAGCCTGTAATTCTTCACGCGAGACTTCTCCGTCACGGTCCAAATCGACCTGACCAAGCGGGATACTCAGCCCCTGAGCCTCGTTCGCCTCGAGTCGGCCATTTCTATTTGAATCGAAACGCCCCATCATGCTGGCGGTGAGCCAGTGACTGCTGCCACCTTTGCGCCACCACTGTGAATCGTCCCGCCGTTTCTCTTCTTTGCCTGACGAAGGAACTTCGCCGCCGGTTCGCCACGCTTTCTTACCAAGTTCTCTTGAACCGCCCTCCAACAGTCTCCGCCGAGCGTATCGCTGAGTCAGTTCCATGCGGCTGATGCGATCGTCCTTGTTGAGGTCATCATCGAATGGATTACGGTGCGTCCAGCGGTTCTCTGCGGCTTCGGCGCGATCGATAAATCCATCCTTGTTGTGGTCATATCGCCCGATAATCTTTGTCGCCAGCTCCAGGTCAGCCTTCACGTACGGAAACTTCACGTCGGCCAGACCGAATTCCGGAACATACGGCTGGTCAGCATCCGGACCGAACGGCTTCACAGAACTTTCGCCCTCCGGACGCACATCGTTGCCGTTGACGCCGTTCCGTGTGGCGTAATAGGTGCGGGCGGCTTCCTGCAGCCGCGAAATCTCAACGGGCTTGTCAAAGGATAATTCGCCCCGTCTGGACCGAACCTTCATGATGCGTTCCAGATACGGCCGTGCCAGCGGAGTCACTTCGCCCGGATCGATCCAGCCGTTCTGGTTTCTGTCCAGTCGGTCAAGCGATTCACGCAGCCCGGACTGGGCGCAGAGCATATCAGTTTCACACGCAGACCCGCAGAGCAGGGCAGCACAGACCAGCAGCTGCCGCGTGGATTTGAAACAAAGATTCATCGATCGAATTCCCACGAGAGAATTTCGGAAAACAATTAACAGCTACGGCCCGGTCTTGCTCTTTGATTTAGACAACGATGGAGAACGTGCTGATGATGACGCACCCGTCTTGACAGACGCTCCACTGGAGAAGAACCGCTGGAGAGACTCAAACTCCATTCCGTCCGGCACTGTAATCACCCTGACAGACTGTTTGCTGCGCAGGTCAATCCGCATCGCTAATTGCTCGACTTCTTTAAACAACTGCTCCGGAGCTGTCACAATCAGCGAGTTACTTGGTTCGTGAACAGCGATGGTCATTTTCGGTTCAAGACTTCTCGGAGCCTGACCACCGGACTTGCGGGGATCAGCCTTGACGTCGCCCTTGTCCTTTTGTTTTTCGGATTTCGCAGCCTGGGCCGCAGCAGCTGCCGCGGCCGCGGCCTGTTGCGGTGAACCGGGCTGCCCCGTCCCCTTTGCATTTCCGGACACCCGCCCTTCGTAGGCCTCACGAATTGCTTTGGCAACTTCACCAGCCTTCGAATACACCAGTTCGATCACATGAGACGTGCCATAGGTTTCGATCGAAGTGATACTGCTGTCTTTATCAACAATGGCCAGGTAAGTCTCGATTCGCTCGACATCGCTGGCGGTTCCCTGCACGATCAATCGATTCAAACGCGAGTCGGCAACAATGGTTATTGCCCCGGCAATCATCGTCATTGTCCCGTCCCGCGACGTCACAATGCTGCCCAGGAAACTGCTGGACGTCGCTGACACGTATCCGTTCACCAGTTCTCCTTCGTCACCTTCAGCGGCGGCTTCGCCACCGTCAAGCAGTTCCGCCAGCATGCGAATCGCATCGTCAACCCTGGTGTACTTAAGATAGAACACAACTGGTGGCGAGGGCATTGAATCGCCAGGACCGGCGATTGTTCGCAGATGCTGTTCGAACTGGTCGAGTGCATCAGTGTCCTCAGACTGCAGCAGCAGGCCTCGGGGAGTCAGCTGACACCGTATGGCAGGAGTCTGGCTGTTTGTAAGTTTGGTCAATAGCCGCGCGTTGGGCGGATCTGCCTGCGGCGATCGGGTAACGGGCTCAGTCTTGAGCGTATTATCATTAACAACTCTCTCTGTATCTTCCGGATCAGTGATTTCAGGCGACGGATAGTAAAAGACCGGATTCGGCGACCGCCAGAACTTTGCGGCCGTCGCCAGCACCTGCTCAGCCTGTTTACCCCTGAAGGGCAGAATTCGAATCTGGTCACTACTGCCGACGCTGCTGTTGGTGTCCAGTTCCGCGACAATCTTTTTAATCTGCTCAATCTGATGCTTTCGGGCTCGGACGAACAGCCGCCGGTTGACTGGATCAGCATCGATCCTGGGGACGTCCACACTAACGTTGCTCTTCATGATCTCAAGGCCACGTGAATTACCGTGGCGTGTGAATGCCTCCATCCCGGCATCTTCACGGCGTCTGGCATCAGACAAATCCAGCATCTCTTCCAGCAGGCTGACCGCCAGATATGGATCGATCGTCTTTAACGGAATAACGGCAAATTCAGCTTCAGAGGCCTGCAGCTGAGCAACCGTCTGCTCAATCTCTGCCTGAATCTCTGCAGTCGCCAGAGCAACAATACTGCCGCCCGCCTGATCCATCGACAACCGAACAGTCTCGTCCGCCAGAAGAGTCTGCAACACGTCATACACGATCTGAACATTGCCGCCTTCCACACTGTGGGTCTGCAATACGGCCTTGCCGTCAGATGAAGTCAGACTGTTCGTCGGTTGGTCGATCGCTGTAATTAATCCTTCAATCAGCTTAACCTTGTCTTCGATTCCCGTAACAAAGATGTTCTTTCCCTGCAGGTCAGCAGACAGGCTGACATCGATCCCGATCATCTCTCCCGTCGCCAGTCCCAGGTGTGGACGAGCCACAATCAGAATATCCTCGGCATCTGCGTGCTTCAGAGTGAAGCTCTTGACAACCGTTCCGTTGTCAAGAGTGTGAGGTTCGAAGGCCGCCAGAATCGTCCGTACACTTTTCAGGTTGCCCGCCGTGTCTGTCACCATCAATTGATTCGTTTTTGCAAACACAGCCGGGGGAGTCATCAGACTTAGGGCGTTCAACTCTTCGACAGCGTCCTCGGCGGCAAGTTCACCCAGCGGAAAAATGCACTTCACAACGTCGTGATCACTTAATCCATCCAGTTGTTCCACCGTGACCAGCTTGGCCAGAACATTCAACTGCTGCATGCTTCGCGGATCGGTGAGGTTTATCACCGACAGCAGCTTGCCGCTGCGAACCAGACTGAATCCCTGAGGAAGCAGAAACAGATTGACTCGGTCAATAGCTTCCTGCGGCGTAAATGGGTTGCTGTCGGAATATGTAAAACTGCCGGTCGGAAGTCCACCAATGTGCAGTGCCAGATCAGACGAATCGGCCAGCCACTGAATCACATCACGCCACGGAGCTCCGTCGAACGAGAACTCGAGTACAGCGTTCGAATCTGTCGTTATCGTTGCAACCGCCACGGCCCCCGGAGTTTCCTGTGCCTGAACCAGCGACGGTTGCACAACGGCAACCGTCAGCGTTGCTGTGATGAGAATCCGGCGGCATTGAGGTAATAGAGAATCTAACATGCAGAAGTGTTGGAAAATATTGAAGTGTGTAGTACGCGTCGCTGATTGGGCAGCTGCGATCAGACGCGTGTGAAGAACGTCATGTGAGGAACGGTGGGGGAGAGAGATGAAGGCCTGTTGGGGCGGCAGCACAGACCGGTTTGTCGATAACCTTTGCTTGTGACATTGTTCTATGCTGGTTGGACTGCGACGTGAACCGCAACAGACAGACGATCGCGTTTTTCGTCAGAAACATTCATCTAAAGACAACCAGGAATTTCGCAGAATGGTGGACACCGTATTGGGTTTTATGTCACTGAATTCTTGAGAATTTGGACGGTAACTCAGGATAACACTGGAAGGACGAGATTAAATGAGTCGCTGAAAGCGCTGGTGCTGCGAACCTGGATAAAAGCAGATTGGGAAAACTGCCGTGACCAGCCTATCGAAAATGCAGTGCAAACAACAACGTTCCTTAGGTCACAATGCAGGCAGACTGAGGCGGGCTTCGAATCGCGTGGGTTTCCGGTTTGTAGCGATTGTCCGACGTCGTAGCCTGTCCCTGCCAACAGGATTTGCTCGCTCATTGCCATGCAATTCGGTCAAATCAACCGCAGGTCACTGACCGTGTTTCCGGCGGATCGTAGTGAATCGGAGGCGATCACAAGGCTTTATTCTTCCAGCTCGAGAGTTCTAAATGCGGACAACCCGCATTTGGTATCAGCCCGCTCGACTCTGCTGTTGATAATATGGGCTGAGCTTGCGGCCCTATTGTTAGAAAACCCGGTGTAACTGACCGCTCCGACATATCCATTGAAGTTTGCCGGATCCGTAAGACGATCACCTTGACGGAGGAACCAAGTGGAAACTGGTATGTGTTGACGGACTCGAATGCCGCCTCTCGTCGGGTCGAATGGAACTCCCGTCTATGCGCGGTTTCCTACATGATTGGCCTGTCGGAACGTTCTTTCTGTTGGCAGCCGTTGCGTTCAGCGCCAGTGGGTGCTCCCGCAGGGAATATCGGTTGGAAGCGAACCGCGAAGCGTACGGGACCATCTCTGAACGAAACGGTGACCCCCGCTGGGCTGCTGCCGACATCAGTATCGAAATCGACCCCCGCAGTCGCTATTTCGACCACTACGACCCTGACTGTGCGCCCATGCCTCAGGACGACCCCGCAGCGCACAGCTACATGCGCTGCGTTGACGGCATGAAGGGCTGGAAGCACTGGTACGACAACGGAGTCCGATCCGACCTGGAAAACCCCGCGTGGCGCGAGGAGCTGTCAAAATATGCTGAAACCAATGAGAACGGTGCTGTAAGACTAAACGTCGATTCCGCACTCAGACTTTCATATGTCCACTCGCCCAGCCACCAGAGTCAGCTGGAGACCCTGTATCTGTCCGCGTTGGACGTCACACGAGAACGCTGGCGTCTGGACACACAGTTCACTGGTGGATTTGACACAGTATTCCTTCACAGTGGACAGAAGACGGCTGGCGGGGAAAGCAATCGACTGACTACGGGGCGGGGTATCGGAGCACTGGGAGTTCCGTTTGCCGGACGCTTCGGTGGAGGTGGAAATACCCTTCAGTTAAATCGAAGTTTTGCAACGGCCGGCGAAATGGTGGCGGGAATCGCCAATGCCTTCACATGGGAATTCACAAATGGCAACGTGAATTTTGCAGGGTCGCTGCTGAGCGCCAGCTTTGTGCAGCCGCTGCTGCGCGGTGCTGGTCGCAGTATTGCACTGGAAGACCTGACTCAGGTTGAACGCAACCTGCTGGCGAACCTGAGGGCCTATGCTCAGTTCAGGCAGGGGTTCTATACGCAGGTGGCCATTGGCGAACTGGGCGTCAGGGGACCGCAGCGCGGCGGATCGGGAACAACTCTGACTTCGTTTTCCGGGGGCGGCAACGTAGGTGGCTATGCCGGACTGCTGCAGCAGTTGCAACGGAAACGGAACAGCGAAGACACCCTCAGTCTGCAGGAGCGCACGTTTGCGCGACTGGAAGCATTCTACGACAAAGGGCTGATCGATCTGGTTCAGGTGGACCAGTTTGAACAGGACATTGAAACCGCCAAAGCTGCACTGCTGTTGCAGGAAAACAATCTCGAACTGGCCCTCGATGGCTACAAGACACGTACACTGGGCCTGCCACCAGACCTTCCGATTGACCTGGATGATGAGTTGATTCGTCAGTTCCAGCTGTTCGCGAGAGAAGCGACGGACATCCTGAATATGGTGGTACTGCTACAGGGTCGCGCCGGTGAACTGTTTACGGAAGGAGAGGATCAGATCATACCCACTGTTGCCGGAATTGATTCGGTACTGAGAGACGTCACGCCCCTGGTCGCACCCATTCAGAATCTAATTCAACGGATTCCGGAAGAACTGCAGCGAATGGACGAAGTTGTAGTGTTGCGGATGAAAGCAGCATCTGAGGATGAAGAAATGCCGGAAGAAAACCGGCAGGACCTGGCAGAACGGCTTGCCGAAGAAAGAAAAGATCTCGGCGAAGATATGGCAGATCTAACCTCACAGTTCGCAGAACAGACCACGAAACTGACGAAGCTGCGGGAATTACTGTCAGAAGAGACGCGAGACATAACCGCTCGTGGTGTCGTCAACTGGCTTACGGCGACTCTCAATATTGTCGATCAGCTCGCCCTTGTACAGGCCCGGGCTCGGCTGGAATCAGTGATGGTGGAAAGCGTGGAGCTGGAACCAGTGGCCGCATTTGAGATTGCTCTGCAAAACCGCCTGGACTTCATGAATGGTCGGTCCGCCCTTGTCGACAGCTGGCGTGACATTCAGATCGCGGCCAATGCGTTGCGATCAAATGTTACCGTTGGTGCTGCCGCCAGTACCGGAACCGTTCAGAACAACGTGGTCAGCTTTGATGCGGCCAACTCAACCGCAACTCTGGGTATTCAGTTCGACGCTCCACTAACGCGGCTACTGGAACGAAACGGATACAGCGAAACGCTGATCAGCTATCAGCAGGATCGTCGTGCACTGATTCAATCCCGCGACTCTCTTTATCTGGGCGTCCGCGCATTATTGCGGCAGCTTAAGCAGCTGCGAGAGAATCTTGAAATTCAGCGTCGTGCCGTAACAATCGCCATTCGACGAGTCGACCAGACACAACGCAAGCTGAACGCTCCGGGGCGAATTCCCCAACCCGGGCAGCGACCGCAGATTAGTCCGACCACCGCAATCAACCTGTTGAGTGCGCAGCGTTCCTTCCTGTCCACACAAAACAGCTTCCTGAGTGCCTGGCTCAGCTACTATGCAGCAAGGATCAGACTCTATCGGGAACTTGGTATCATGACGCTGGATTCAGATGGCAAGTGGATCGATTTTCCCATCACACCTGGAACCGCCGATAAGGAAGCTGATGCAGAAGATGAGTCAGAGATTCCGGTTTTACCTCCGCCAATTCCTCTGGGATCGCAGATACCACCGGGATTTGACGACGGTGGACAGAAGGCAGGCGGGCAGTCAGCGCATCTGGTGAACAACGCGGACGATGCCCCGGTAATCCAATGACTTCGTCTGGATCAAACCAAAAAGCATTCTGGAATAATACAGCAAATGGGATATTCTGGAGCTTCCGGAACGTATGAATTGGCGCCGGAACGAAAAAACGTCAGTCCTGATGTCGTCAGCGACAAATGGAAATCCGTCTTTTCATTGACGTGCCGAGAATGACTGAAACGCACGAATTCTTCACGATCTGCCGCAAAATCAGGGGAATGATGTCCACGATCTGAAAAAGTCCGTGGTTCTCTTCTGCAAAGAAAACCGGAATCCCATAATCTCCGGCAATGCTGCGGACTTGTGAACATTGGTCGGACTGGCGAAAATTCAGCTTCGCCGGCCTCAGGCGATCGAAGTCCTGCGAATCCACCTACCTGAGCGACAACCTCCGTTGCCGTGGAGACGAAGAGTGTCGACCGACATCCTTCCCGAAATTCAAACATCTGCCGGACAACAAACTCCAGCCCAGGAGCAGCGTGTCCCTCTGCGCAATGATGCTAAGCCGGCATCACACAGCAACTGGTGGAAATTCTGTCTGCTTCTGGTCGTATGCGCTGCAGTAGTGACGTCAGCTGTCGTCCTCAGTCCCGGGTTTCTGTCCACGCCGGATACCGGATCAGAACTGACCCACACGATCACACGTGGTGATCTGATTGTTTCCGTCATCGAGCAGGGAACTCTGGAAAGTTCAAACAACACCGAAATCCTCTGCAAGGTCCGAGGCTTCAGCACGGTCACTTGGGTGATAGAAGGCGGTACGACCGTCGAACCGGGCGATGAACTTGTCCGCCTGGACACGAAGCTGATTGAAGAACAACTGAGCCTTACAAGAACGAATACGTTTGAGGCAAAGTCGATGCTCGAACGAACTCGAGCCGACGCTGAAAAGGCCGCGATCGCGATCGATGCCTATGTCAAGGGAAGATACCCGTCAGAACTGCAGGACCGGGAACAACAGATAGAAGTTGCCGAACGGAATCTGCAGGTCGCGGGAAAGATGCAGGCATACTCCAACACGCTGTTTCAGCAGGGTTATGTCACTGAGCTCGAAGTCGAGGCAAACGCGTACTCGCTGGAACAGGCAAAACTGGAACTCGAAGTTCGCCAGACGCAACTCAAGGTGTTGAAAGATTACACCAGAAAAATGCGGATGGAAACGATGCAGGGCAATCTGAAAGCCACGACGACAAAGGTGCAGTCTGACGAAGCCGCACTCAGAATGGAGGAAAGCCGTAAAACCCGCGTGATGCAGGAACTGAAAGACTGTGTCATCACCGCCGAACGCAGTGGTCTGGTCATCTATCCTACCGCTGAGGCCTGGAAGGATGCTCCGGATATCGCGCAGGGAGTGACCGTACGAAAGGATCAGGTGCTTCTGCTCATGCCCGATCTGTCAAAGATGCAGGTAAAAGTCGGTATCCACGAATCCATCATCGACCGTGTCAAACCCGGCCTGATGGCCCGAATCACCATGCCCGACCAGACACTGGAAGCCAAAGTTACCAAGGTTGCGTCAGTCACGCGACCAGCCGGCTGGTGGACAGGAAACGTTGTGAAGTATGACACGATTATTGAACTGCCTTCGGCGGAACGTTTAAAGCCCGGGATGAGCGCCGAAGTGGAAGTCATCATGGCTCGACACGAAGACGTCGTTACAATTCCTAT
>Ga0315331_10000176_pt1 | contig 40117 bp, 58 predicted proteins | sample M160m34915metaG_FD_203456 | JGI IMG/M metagenome (GOLD analysis project Ga0315331, IMG submission 203456) | Ammonia-oxidizing marine archaeal communities from Monterey Bay, California, United States - M1 60m 34915 | ecosystem: Environmental > Aquatic > Marine > Intertidal zone | place: USA...
TCTCAGATTCTCAACAGGCGGAAGCCAGCGAGGGCTATTCAGCTCATCAGGATTGTATGCCATCAAAGCAGTATCGACCGGAACATATGCCTTTTGGGCATCAAGTGGTTACTTGGTCGCTTTCTCGTCATCGATAAGATTCAAAGAAAACGTTGCGAACCTTCCGAAATCAGAATGGGAAAAAGTGTATGATTTGCAAGCAGTCAGCTTCGATTGGAAAACAGATGGCACTGTCGAAATTGATCCCAATAGGGGTAAAGAAGATCATGGGTTCATAGCAGAGGACGTTGAGAAGATTCTTCCAAAGGTTGTAAATTACGACGCTCTCGACCATGAGGACTTAAGCAAGGGTTATCAAGTACAATCAGTTAACTACGGTGAGTTAACGCCGTACCTTGTCGAGGCGATTAAAGACCTCAAAGCAAGGATCGAAACATTAGAAGGATAAATGGTGGACATAGAATTAACCTCTCAAGAAGTACTCGAAGAAATGCAACGACAGTTTCCGAAGGAGACAACTATCGTCGTTCAACAATTACAAATTAAGAAGTTGACTGAATTGGTTCCCGCCGATGATGTCGACGATGACATCGACGATGCCTAAGTATCGAGTCGTCGCTAACCAAATTTATTACAATCAAGTGACCGACACGTTCGAGGCAGGATTGTTGTTAGGTGACTCTCAATTGCAACATGGCGACACGTTCGAAGCGAAAGCAAGTCAAGTCAAAGATGTTAAAGCTGCGGGAGGCGTGGTCGACGCATAAAACGAGAAAGCGCCTCACCGAATATGGCAAGGCGCTTCTCGAGGGGGAGGGGCTGTTGATTAGTTTAGGTTGTCGGTTTCAAACCCTTCGTTTCGTCGTGGGTTGTACATATCGACATAGTGACCATGAATCGCTGTTGCTGTTTCAGCCATTCCATAAATCTTAACCTTTGGGATGTCAATGTTGAGCAATTGGACAGGGTGTGACAATCCTCGACCTTGCGCTGCTCGCAATGCGTCGAACCTTTCAGGAAGGTTTGAGCTTCGCTTGTTTGCAATGTGTCGATTATAGGTCCATACGATGTTGCTGTAATCTTTGCTATCCAATGTTTCGCCTTCTTTGACTCCCCATGACCATGTTTTGATGTTGCCGTTAGGAAGTCGATTAGTGAACTCTAACTTGTCCATCGTTTCATCGTCGAGGTACGCTATTGCCTTCATGTCCTGCAACCCGCTGAGGTCATCGCCAAACATGTGGTCGACGTATTCTTTGCCTGTCATTTCTCCGTCTCTAGCCCTATGGTAAAGATGAGGACATGCTTCGGTGTTGCCGTCATTAACGAAATTGAACACGCCGCCAACAAATGTTAGTTCGCCATCGATGATGTCGAGATCTCGAACGATGCGCTCTTTGACGACCTTCAATGTGTCGGCAGAATATAATGTGGTTTCTTTGTCAAAGTATCTTTCGTTGTTTCTGAACAATTCGGCATCCATGAATTGAGGAGCATCGACATCTGCTTCCAAATCGCAAAAAGGGCGAGTTCTGTAACTTTCTCGATATGCGGTAAACCCGACACCTTCGACATGCCACGAACCGTCGCCGCCTCTGATAATGAAATGACCTCGAGCGACTTTGTGTTGCCCATCTTGCAGAAAGTGAATTAAGAATTCTTCTGTTCGATAATTGCGATAGTGCCACCTTTCGTCATTTCGGTCCTTAAATTGTTTAGCTTTCAGCTTGTAGCTGTAGCGGTTGAATGTTGTTTCTGGAGACATAATTTCCTTTCGTTGATTTTTAATTGTTGCTTCCATACTGATTATCATAAGCCCTATTATACAAATTGCGCAACATGGAGGAAGGAAATATATCGATTGGTTTGAGACAACCCTAGAACTATGGGTTAAAGTGATCCATATGGCTAACATATTCAAACGCAAGACTAAGAAATTGGTCGATTTGCACCTTAAAGAAATTAGTGGTGTCGATCACCCTGCTTCACTCCATGAGGGTTGGGCAGTCATGAAATCTTCAGACAATGACTTAGAGCAAGCGTTGGGAGATGTTGTCATCGATTCAACAACAAACGAACCAATGGAGAAAATCGTGGAAACAGAAACCACTGAAATTCAACCAGAGGGCAATGTTGAAGAACCAGCAGTAGTCGCAACGACCGACTTCGAGAAAGCTCTCGACGATGTTCGAAAAGAACTCGCCGAGCAAAGAGAGAGAAATAGCGCTCTCGAAGAAGGCATTGAATTACAGAAAGCAGTTTCTGACGCTCAACGATGGAACATTATTCCTGAACTTGATCCTACAGAATTTGCTCCTGTGCTTCGATCATTGCGTGCTGTTGATTCTGAAGCAAGCGACAAACTCGAGATAGTTCTCGATGCCGTCGCTGTCGCTCTCGGCGAAGCCGGAATCTTAAAAGAAGTCGGCTCAGACGGCGCTCCTGATGCAGATGATGCTTATGGTCAAATCGAACAAATCGCTAAAGGTTTGGTCGATGAAGGCAAGGCATCATCTCTCGCTGATGGAATCGCACAAACAGCAACTAATCACCCCGACCTCTACAGCGCATATGTCGCTGAACAGAGAGGAGCTTAAATTATGGCGTACGAATCAGTTGGAACTGATCTCGGCTTCTTTACAGCCGCCGCTGATCTTTCCTCAAAGCAATTTTATTTCGTTAAACTCGCTTCTAGCACGACTGTCAACGTTTGCGCAGCAGTCACAGACAAGCCAATTGGCATACTTCAGAACAATCCTGAATCAGGTGGGCAAGCAGTTGTCCGCTGTTTCGGCGTTTCGAAAGTATCCGCTGATGCAACATTAGCAGCAGGCGATGTCATTGGGACCGCAGCAGACGGACAGGCACAACCCATTTCCTTGGGTTCAGAAACCACCGTGCATGTTTGCGGGCAAGCTATCGAAGCAGGTAGCGCAGGCGAAACCTTAACGGCGTTTATTAACATCACAAACGGCAGAGGAGCCTAACATGCCACAACCAACCCAAACCGATGTTCATATTGACGCAATCCTAACCAATATGAGCATTGCCTACACACAAGAGGCTTACGCTTTTGTCGCTGGAAAAGTTTTCCCAAACGTTCCAGTTCAGAAACAAAGCGACAAGTTCTTCACATACACACAAGCTGATTTCTTTCGAGATCAAGTAGAGCTTCGTGCCGATGGTACAGAGTCAGCAGGAACCGGCTACGGCTTGTCCACAGACACTTACTCAGCACTTGTCTACGCATTGCACAAAGACATCGGCGATCAAGTAAGGGCTAACAGCGATGCTCCATTGTCACCTGACATGGACGCTACTCGCTTCCTTACTCAACAAATGTTGATCCGTCAAGAAATTGATTGGGCAACAAATTACTTTGCTACTTCTGTATGGGGAACCGACAGCACGCCATCAACACTTTGGAGTGCGGCTTCAGGTTCAACACCTATTGCAGACGTTCAAGCAGGCATCAACACAGTTCTATCGAATACCGGCTACAAGCCAAATACTTTAGTTATGAGCTACAAAGTATTTAGTATTCTCAAGAACCACGCTGACATTATCGACCGATACAAGTACACAAGCAGTTCTTCAATCACTGAAGAATTACTCGCTCAAGTACTAGGTGTCGATCGTGTCCTCGTAATGGCAGGCATCAAGAACACCGCTGCTGAAGGAGCATCTGCTTCCTACAGTCAAATAGGTGACCGTGATGCTTTGCTTTGCTACACGGCTCCCAATGCGGGAATCATGGCTCCTAGCGCTGGCTACAACTTCTCATGGACAGGGCTTGCCCAATCCGGAGGAATCGGAACCAACACAGCTATCAGTCGTTTCCGTATGGACGCTAATCGAGCAGACAGAATTGAAATTGAATCCGCATGGGATTTCAAAGTCATTTCTTCAGCTCTTGGATACTTCTTTAGTAACCCAGTAGCAGCCTGATAGAAATTTCCTCCCTTTCGAAGCTGCCACCATCTTCCGAAAGGCAAACACGTTGGGCGGGTTCATTATTGGACCCGCCTAACAAATTTAAGGAGACATCATGACTTGGTCATATTCAGGAGATCCCGATTCAAGCGCTATCGATAGTGTTCGATTTCTTATTGGGGACACAGACACCAACGATCAACTTCTAGCAAACGAAGAAATCTCATGGGTCAATAGTCAAGTCAGTGGAAGCACAACATCGACGGATTCTCTTTACACCGTCGCCTATCGTTGCATGGTCACAATTGCTTCGAAATTTTCTCGACTTGCCGATCAGTCGATTGGCGACATGAAAGTCAACATGAGTCAGAAAGCGAAAGGCGCTCGAGAGCAAGCAAAGGAATTGCGTCGACTCGCTGAATCAGAAGGTGGCACGCCTACGCCATATGCGGGAGGCATAACAATTTCTGACAAGGAGATCGATCTCGACAACAGCGATCTCGTGAAGCCATATTTTAGGTCTGGGCAATTTGCGAATACTTCAGATTGGGGGGCTGGAACGGACGTAGCGCCTGCCGACATGCTCGATGACGGTTGGGCATCATGACAGGCGCTTCTCCTTCCGCCGTATTTGCAACAGCTCTAAAGAATGAAATGACTCCTACGACTGTCGACGTTCGAACATCAAGCACAGTCAACAATTATGGCGAACGATCATTCTCGGGAGGTGCGACAACCTATCCCGCTTACGTTCGACGCATAACACAAGCGGAACGTGATTCAAGCAATGACCTTATTAAGTGTGACTATGTTGCTTACATTCCTGACCAATCATTGACTCTCGCTGTCGATGACCAAATAACACTTCCCGCTCCTATTTCTGGAACTCGACCAATCGTTCAAATCGATATTCGAAGCGACGCATTGGGACAGGTGGGAGTCGTTGCATACATGGGAAGGAGAGTAGGGTGACAATAGTTCTGAAAGGCACGAAAGACCTCAAGATGAAACTTAACGCTGGGAACATTCGAGTCGCTCAAGCTGTCACATCTGCAACTCTCGACATCGTGAATGAAGTAGCGCAGAAATCGCTTTCCTACGTTCCTTTCGACACAGGCGACTTGTCAGCAAGTCAACACATCACCCTTCCGAAATGGTCAGGACAACAATGTATAGCGAAAGTGTCCTATGGAGGAACTGCGGCTCCCTATGCTTTGATACAACATGAGAACAAGAAATTCTTTCACCCTGCGAAGGACAACGGCGGGACAGGTCCAGTAGGCGCTCCTGAAGGTCGAGGATATAAATATCTCGAGTACCCTGCTAAACAAGCAGCGAAGAAATACCCGAAGGACATTGTGAAGGCAGCTAATCAGAAGTTGAGAGCGTTATGAGTTTCTTAAGCGACGTTGGAACCTACCTTGCCGCAGCTACGATCTCGACGCAGGATTTGACGCTTGGGACAAATTTGTTTCTAGGGCGTTTACCTGAATCGCCTGATACTTGTGTTGCTTTGATTCAAACATCAGGCACAGCCCCCATCGACACGTTCGGGACTTCATCACCTCCTTTAGAGTCGCAAGGTTTACAGACGATAGTTCGAGCAGAAAGTTATGCAACGGCTGAAGCGTTAGCCGTCGACGTAATGAAATCCTTGTCTAGTATCGAGAATCAAACATTGACATCGACATTGTATTTGAAAGTCGAAGCACAACAATCGCCTTTTTCGCTCGACCGTGACGACCAAGAGCGACAGGTTATGTCTTGCAATTACATGGCGATCAAGAATCTTTAGACGCATACGGTGAGAGGCGCACCGCTAAACGGTTCGAAACGTTCGAAGGTTATCGATGTAGCAATTGCGGGAAACTACTTGCTGAATTAATCACCAGCCCCTTTCGATTGTTGTGTCGACATTGCAAACATTCCAACGAAATCTAATTATCCACGCAGATTCCGAACAGCCCACGCAGATTCCGAACATTCCAAGGCATTCCACGATTATCCGAGGCAGTCCGAGGCAGTCCGAGGCAATCCGAGGCAATCCGAGGCAATCCGACAATACCGAACCTTGTCTAATCACTAAATGCCGTCAGACGCAATGTAAACGCCTTCTCTTGCGTTTCTATATGTGGCGGGTCCATTTATACCCCTAATGGTCATAAAACGTCATAGCGTCGATCTCTGTGGGGGCTTTTTCGATGATTTAAGTGTTTTCTTGTCGATTTCTGAATAACCGACAGAAAACGAGTAAGATCGACAACATGACGATCGACGAAGTTTCGAAAGAAGGAACAATGAACAAAGGAACGATGAACGATTACGAGAAAGAAAACAAATCGGCGATGGATTGTTTGTTGATGGCTTACTCGTCGATGATGAGTTACACCTTCGAAGGCGCTCACGAAATGCGAGCTAAGGTCATGGAATTGATACACGAACTAGAACACGTTATCACTGAGCAAGGAGGCGAACGTGTCGACATCGAAACCGGCTACATGGACGAGGAGTATCGAGGTTTGTATATCGAGAAAGAAATCGTTGAACGTGATGGTCAGTATTGCGTGACATCATCAGACGGCGGTCGAAACTTCGGCTGTTATCAAAGCATGGAGCAAGCACAAGCACGACTCGACCAAATCGAATCCTTTGCCAACAAACTTAAATCAATGAGTCCTTCACAGGTTGCTCTTGCGTATGTTGCAACAGGTAAAGCATTAGAAGAAAATTCGATCTATCAAGTACACGTTTTAGCAGAAGAAGAAATCGAACGCCGAGAGGTCGACGTTTCGAAACATGTCGACGGCGATGCCTTTGACCTTGTGCCTATCATGAAGTCAGAGCAACGTTACACAATGGGTCCGGTGTACGTTCCTAACTACGAAGATGCTCACGGCGAAACGATCGACGAGTCGACACTTCAGAAAGCAATATGGGAATGGGTACGAGAAGGCGACCGAAGCATCATGCTGCAACACAGCGACAAAGTAGCAGGCGAGATGGTCGAGATATTAACGTTGCCGATGGAAACCGAAATGTCATTAGCGGTTCCAAATCAAGGCGTAACGAAATTCACCTTTCCCGAGAACACTCCTTTCATGGGAGTCATTTGGGAGGACTGGGCTTGGGAACTTGTCAAGGCGGGAAAACTTCGAGGTTATTCGATAGGCGGTCAAGCTGCACGAGTCGAAATGGAAGTACCCGATGAACTATTACTAACCTAAACCTTCATCGACGACCTTAGAATCGATCTCTGGTCGATGTTATTTCGTTAAATCGTCGGTATGTGATAGTCCCAAGTGATAGAACAATTCTACGACACTTCGACTCTTAACGATGTTTCGAAGTTTCGACACGACGATCGGAAACCATATCGTCGACGTAACTATTGCTATTATCAATATCATTCCGAACACAGGACCAAGCCCCCAATTCGCATTCTCTGGCGTGTCAAACATTGTTCCTCTTTCTTGTATCGATCATTTCTATTTCTTTGACGCAATCATCATTCTGTTTAATAGCGCCCAAAGCGTTTAATCGATCAATTTGTAACTCGACTTCATCTTGTAATTGTCGATACCGAATTTGCCAATTGTCGCCATCGTCGACTTTATCGATGCCGACTTCTTCTATTTGTGTCATTGCGTCGATGACAGAATGACACCAACCCTTCTCGCTCATTCGATGCAGCGAAACATAATATGTCTGGTAGCGCATTTCGAGATTTAACCATGCCGTCTTAGCTGCTTCGTTATGCAAAGCGGGAGAATCGGCGTGTTGCGAAATGTTGCGTTCCAATTCCCAATAGCGTGCCATGTCGATCATTTCATCAAGCATTTGTTTTCTCCTTTATGACTTTAGGTTGTTTGAACCAACCAAAGTGTTCTTCGTCTTTGCTCTTTGTGACTGTTGCGTCAAATTTAACGTTACAACCTGCTTCTAAATCTGCATCGACGAAAGGCGCTGGCATTGTTCCGTAAACGATGAACCCTCGAGCGTCTTTAACTCTCATCTTCATCGTTGCTCCGAAGCTAGTGTCTTTAACGCCACACCATTCGATTGTTCCCTCGATGGTCATTCTGCCTTCTTGTGTGAGTGGCTTAACGCTTGCTGCTTGCTCGACAAGTCGGTCGAACCTTTCAACCTCACGCTGATAGGCGACTGGTATGTAACAAGCGATCCCGACAAGTTTCTCATCGATCTTGTAGGACCGTCCGATGTCACGAATTGACCTCTCAAAGTCGCTAGTAGGTTCGAGCTTGCTCGCCCATTCGATCATGTCGTCCATGATGCTTTGTAGCAGTTCAGGATCAATGTCGCTTTCTTGGCTTGGAAGCGTTCCGTGTTGTTCTTGACGCAATACTCGCTCCTTTGTTGAATCGAAACCTTTGTCCGCTTTGTTGTAACCACGCTTCGCAATTTCGACCGCTGCAAGTTCGAGAATATAAGCAGTGGTTGATCGAGGGTCGCCACAATATGCAATCATTTCTTCATCGTCGATTTCGAGAATGTCGCCGAAGAATGTCCATGATGTCAAACCTTCGATGCCGTGACCTAAATAATCTTTGACGCAACTACCGCCGAGGTGCAATTGATTACCGTCTGCATCAGCAACAACAATAACGCTGTTTCGATTACGCTTTTCTCCGCAGGCATCACATCGAGCAGGGTCGATGTCATCGACTAAATCGACATCTGAGAATGATCGATAAGTGAAAGTTTCTTTGTCTGCATCGTCGACGTATTCGCTTTTTAGTTGAACCAAACCTGCTTCAGCCATTCCGATCAACGTGTAATCGCCAATCTTGGCTTCGCCTGTCAAGGTCAATGTGACATCAACTATTTCTACTTCCATGCCGCCGATGACTGTGTGGGTAGGCATACAAACATCTCGCTCGACTTCGAACTCGAGGTTTGCATCAATACCCCTCTTGCTCATGTCGGCGTTGTAACGCTCGACACGATCAGCTAATTTGTCTAGGTGCATGTAAGGAAACATGCCTGAGTGTGTTGAAACGTTTTCCATTACGCACCAAACCTTTGTGCTACAACCCAAGCATCTCGTTTCATTAAGAGGCTTTCTATTTTGTCTGTTTCGAAGTCAACAGCGTTGACTGAAACATGATTGCTTGCTGAAGGACCGAAATCTATAAATTGATAGACAACGCCTTCGGTTATGAACAAGTCACAATCTTCCAACTCGTGAACCTGTATTTCTTTTTCTGTAAATGACATTTGATTTCCTTTCGATGATGTCGTTGCTTCCATACTGTTAAATATAAGCCCTATTATGCCTAAATGTGTGGTTTTACGTCGATTAATTTCAACAAATTTAACATTTCCCTAGAAGTAGGGGTCAAATCAGCGGGATTCTGTCGGTTTGGTATTATCGAAACATGAGAGCTGCCGCCAAACTGTTTCGAGCTGTAAGTAGAGGACTCCTTGTTGTCGGCTTGCTTGTTGCGTGGTTTGCGCCTCCTGTTCAAGCACAGCAGACAGTTTGTGAACAGACGGAGGCAGGTTGGCAATGCACTGTTTGGGTTACGACGTTTGGGCAAGGACCGACTTTCAATTTCACGATCGACACTGACCAGACAAACGTTTCGATCATCACGTTTACTTCCATGACTTGTGATGATTGGGATAACGCTCCTCACGCCTATGCTGCCGATCCTCATATCTGGCTCTATTCGATTGAACAAGTCGAAGGTGAACAAACATTAACTTTGATCGATGACGACGACGACTCAGCAAGTCACAATGATGGTTCCAATATGTGCTGGGACAGCGCTCTCGATGTCACGCTCGACCAAGGCGACTATCAATTGCGTGCCGATGCTTTCGATGTCGATTATGTCGGGACTTACACGATGACTGTCTCGGGAGGTGCGTGGTCAATGCCTGAACCCGAACCGACACCTACTCCTACTCCTGAACCTACGCCAACACCTGAGCCGACTCCTACCCCTGAGCCGACTCCTACCCCTCAACCAACACCACTTCCTGAACCGACACCTGAACCTGATCCCACGCCTGAGCCGACACCTGAGCCAACTCCGGTCCCAACTCCTGAACCAACGCCTTTGCCACCTCCTGAGCCAACGCCTGTCCCAAGTCCAGAACCAACGGAACCACCTTTACCTGATCCTCCCGCAACACCTGAACCATTGCCAACACCCTCACCTACTCCTCCTTTGATCGTTGCTCCTATATTTGATTTTCCTGTCGACGATATTGACTTTGACGACATCGAGTTTGACGACATCGACTTTGATGATTTCTTTGTCGACGACACCGACATCGACACCGACATCGATGACTTTGATCTTAGTCCTGTCGAACCTTTCGAGCAAGACCCTTTGCCTGACATCAACGACATCGACATCGACGATGAAGAATTTGATATTGACGACTTCGAAGAAGAAGAAATCGACATTGATGATGAATTTGTCGACGAGTTCGAAGAAGGACCGCCTAACGAAGAAGATATTTATTTCGACGACGAAACAGGCGAGTGGGAAGATGATCCCGACCTCGAATTAGAAGAAGTCGACGTTGAGGATTTGCTCGACGACGAAGAAGCATTTGATGAATTAATCGAACAGTTGGAAGAAGATGATGTGTTGGAAGAAATCTTGCAAGACAACGAAGAATTCTTTGAGGAAGCAGAAGATGAACAATTGGAAGAATTATTTGAGAAGTCACCAGAAATTTTTAATGCTGCCGACGACGAAACAAAGCAGGCGTTTGAGGCAGAAGTAAATGTGTTCGATGGTGGCTTTGATGATTACGAAGCAGAAGGGCAGAACGTAACAGTAGGCGAACGGCGAACGATTGTTGCCGCTACTGCTGTCGTGTCGACGATGGCGACTCAAGTACGACCTGCCCCTACAACAACGAGCGGTCCCGCAGGCGCTCCATCGAGCGGTCCTAGCAGGAACCGAGGAAGGAGAAATTAATGTTCTCACGATTAGGAAGGGAAATCTTATACTTGTCATGGACCTTAGCCGGTACAGGTTTGGTCTTAATAACGTTGAGCAGTTCGACGTTAAAGGCAGGCATAATTATTTCCTGCATTGCTTTAGCAACTCATTTGATAGGAGTCGCTATCGATCACTACATAGACAATGAATAACACAGTAGCCACAATCAGAAGCGTCTGTATGCGAATACTCGCCACCTTTGTTTATCAAAGCATGGCAGTCGTCGGAGGAGCAAGCATCATCGGAGGGATTGAACCCTTTAAGGCTTGCCTCCTTGCTGGCTTTACTGCGGTCGCTAATGTCGTAAGCAAACTAGCGGCTGCATATGCGGACGATGGTAAGATAACACTAGAAGAACTCGATGCGGCTTTCTCAATGAACGTCGCTCCATCATCAAAGGAACAACATGAGTAAAAAGAAACTTTATCATTACAAAGCAAAGGTCGACAGGATCATCGATGGAGACACTATCGACGTAACGCTCGATCTTGGCTTTGATTTACATATGCAAGGAAGGATTAGGTTTGCAGGTATTAACGCTCCTGAATCAAGAACCAAAGATTTGGTTGAGAAGCAAAAAGGTTTAGAAGCAAAAAGGTTTGTCGAGGATTGGTTAAGCAATTGCAAGCAAGTCATTATTCAAACCGAACTCGACGAACGTGGCAAGTTCGGTCGAATACTTGGAAACATATTGAACGAAGAAGGAGAATCATTAAACGACGAAATGGTGTCTTTGGGACATGCTCGCCTATATGACGGTGGCAAACGGTAATTAGCGCCCACAGAGATCGATTCTCTGCGATTAAAAACCTTTCACCTATACATTTATACCGGCAAATAATAAGGCGGGGGCTGTGTGTTCAACAGCCCCCGCCTTTGTCGATGACGTTAATTGGAAGCAAACATCATCGACTGCCCACTTGAGCCACGAAAGGAAATTAACCTAACTCAAGTAGTCCCTTATGATTTTATTGTATCGCTTAATTCTCGATTCTTAGTGAAGGTTTCGAAGAAGTTGTCTCGGCGTATTCGTCAGGGTCGATTCCATACGTTTCCTTTAACGGAGTTACTTTCCAGTAACTAATGTATGCGCACTCCTCGATTACACGACGCAACGCTCCCATCTCGCTTTCTAACACTTCGCCTGTTTCTTTGTCGATCATTCGAGCATCTCTAGCTCTTGCAGTCATCACGTTCCACATTTCCTCATTGTCCCATTTGCGTGACTTCGCTTGAGAAACTGTGACTCGACCGATGCTGTTATATGTTGCACGATACGGAGGGTCCATTGCGTGAATCTTTGCGATTAGTTCGCCTTCGTGTTCTCGAAGCTGTCGAATTTCATTCCGCACCTTCTCGACTTCGTTAACTAACACAGCAAAATTGTTGTAATCGGCGAAACGTTCATCTCGAAACTTTGCGCCTTTCCTACAGTCGTCGATGTGTGACCTGTCTGGTAATTGCATAACTAACTTTCCTCTCTTTCATTAGATGCCCATTCGCATCGTTGACCGACACCAGCAATGATTTCTTTCATGTCATGCTGTTTGTCGTTGTTTGCCATTTCTTCGACCATCGTGTAGAGGTAGTCGACAACTTCTTCTAAAGCGTTCATTGTTGACTCCTCTCGTATTCCTCGCACCAACCCGAGTAACTGCTTCCGTCGATGTCGCAATGATCACAAACTTTAACTTGTTGGCATTCGTCATCGTTGCAGCTTGGGATACCGACACTATCGTCTGATGTCCCGCAGAAATCACATTCGGTCATTTCTTTTTCTAATTGTTTATAGAAACCTTTTTCTTGTTTGTCGGTGAATCCGATCAATTTAATCTTCATCGATTGTTTCCTTTACGTCATTAATCCTCATCATGTCGTTGATGTCGTCATGACTCATGTATTTAAGACACATTAGCAGGGCGGTGTGACAATCGAGTAAACACTCCTCGACCATCATCAACACTTTGTCTCGAGGGTTTATATCCATTGAACTTCCTCCTCCGGCTGTTGATATATCGCTAAGGCATCTACAAACAGTTCGAGCGTGTTGTCGTCGAAGTCGAAGAATAAGTCATCATGGACAGGCGTGTAGTCGAAGTCGTTGTTTTCTAATGTCATCAGCGACTTCTCGAGAGAAATCTTTGCCCATTGCAACGCTTCCCACTCGAGGCGTTTACATTCGAACACTTCTTTGCTCCCGATCGCTTTCCCATCTTCGTCTCGTCGTGTACCTTCGAAACGAACACGCCAAGTAACCGTTTGATTGCTTAGGTGCTTGTAGAAAATGAATCGACCGACCATTGCAAACTCGCCGACTTCTTGTTTGTCGTCGAAATATGTAATCCTCATAGGATCGGTGCGCCAATATCGTTGAACGTTATCAGCAGCGCCTTTCTGTGGCTTTCGATAATGAATGAATACCATTATTGTTCCCTTGGGTACTCATTGTCGATTAGCCTAATTGCATCTTCGAGGTTATCGATTAAGGTTTGTGCTTCTTCAACGCCGATTCTTATATCAGCTAATTTGAACAGGTCACTTCTCCATGGGCTTTTCCCGCCGACTAGTGCTACTTCGATCACCGCCTGACTTGTTTTTACTTCTGTCTTAAATACACATGACTTAATGTAATTTATACTCTTTGGGTATCTCATAATTTCCTTTCGTTGTGCCAGATTGTTCTGGTCGTGAGCTGGTGGGAATCGAACCCACTTGAACCATTCAGCCCTTTCGACGTTTAGCCGAGTGTCAAGGTCCAACGTTGTTCGGTTACTGTGACGTTTACGCATTCAAATTCTGCTTTGTTGAATACTTCATTGTTGATGTTTGCATCTAGGAAACTGTAGAAGAATCCTTCACCTGCAAATACTGTTTCTGTAATTTTGCTTTTGTTAATTTCGATATCCATGTAAACCATTTCGTGGTTAATTTCCGCCACGAACTTTGATACTTTGACTGCGCCAAAATTGCTTACTGTTTCAAGAATGAACTGTCCTAAGATGAACTGTCCAGTGATGTCTTGCATCCGGTATGTACCTGATGTTTTAATTATGTTACTCATGGAATTTCCTTTCGTTTGATTAATTGCTTCCATACTATTGAGTATAAGCCCTATTATATGAATTGCACAACATGGACAACGGAAAGTTTCAACTATCCCTATCTCTAGGGCGCAATTTCGAGTAAGATGTGCGGTATGACTTTGCCTACAACGTCGAAATGGGTTAGGACCGATTTACTTCACCCGACCATGAAAGCACGTTTGCACGCTTTTCTAAACGAGGATTCTCGTATCGCTGGCAAGGTCAAGATTGTTTCAGGCGTTAGATCTTACGCAGATCAGAAGCGCCTTTATGATGGTTGGGTACAAAGGAAAGCCGGTTTCAATCTCGCAGCTAATCCCGATCGAAAGTTCGGCAAATTGTTTCAAGGGTCTTGGCATATGCAGCAACCCTTTGACGGTTACGGACACGCTGTCGATTTACGCATAACTGGCAGAGGTTTGTCGACCGTCGACGTTGCACGAATAGCGAAAGATTACGGAATCAAACAAACAGTTCTCAATCCTTTCGAATGGTGGCACTTTCAATGGCGAGACAGCAACGGAATTTTCCCAGCTCCTAACATGGGAGACGCTAAAACAGAAAAGCCGAAACAACAGAAGGCGAAGGTTGACCTCAAAGGAGTCGCTGCCGTCATTGCGAAACTAGGCGAACAAGTACAGCGTCAACCTTTGCGTAGAGGCAGTCGAAACTCAGCAGTCAAAGTGACACAACAACAACTCGCCAACAAAGGATTTCCTTGCGGCTACCCTGACGGAATCTTTGGAAGGAAAACAGCGTCTGCTGTTCGAAACTTTCAACGGTCGAAAGGATTAGTCGCTGACGCAATAGTAGGACCAATGACATGGAAGGCATTAATGACATGAGACTAAACAAAGATCAATTAATCGACATTCTCGAACGAGCAGTATTTACTTACGTCCAAACCTTTTTAGGTTTAATGACAGCATCGGGCATGGGAATCGACACAGGAGGCATCTCGACTTTGAAGATGGCTGCTTTGGGAGGCATACCTGCCGCCCTGTCTGTTATCAAAGGCGCAATTTGTGCGGGAGGTCCAATAGGTGACTCGACCGCCTCTGTGATGAAACAGAAACCAACGATCCTCGACGATGCAGAAGAACAATTATACAACTAGGAGCAACATGGCAGAAAACAATTTCCCACCTTTAAGCATTACTAATAATTCGAACGTCCACGCTGTTCGAACATTGCAAACTTTACTTAATAATCACGGCGCTAATTTATACGCAGATGGTCGCTATGCAATAGGAACAGATCGAGCCGTTGCAGCTTTCCAACAATCGAAGAAACTCGATGTTGTCGGCTACGTCGACGAGAAAACATGGAAGGCATTATCGAAAGCGAAAGCATCGACAAAGAAGGCATCGACATCGACAAAGAAAGCCCCAGCTAAAAAGAAAGCTCCTGCAAAGAAAACAGCGGGAAAAGCCAAACCCAAGAAATAGACGCTGATTGGTTTGCTAATGCGTCTTGCTTGGGTTTGCCAACACAATGGTTTTTCCCGAATAACAAATTGAAGAATCCTCCTGTCAATGTTTCGACAATTTGCAAAGGTTGTCTTGTTCAACAGCAATGCCTCGATTATTCAATTGCCAACAGCATCGAGTTTGGGATATGGGGAGGACTTCGAGAGAGTCATCGTCGTCGATTGATAAATTAAGACGGTACAAATACCTCAATGAACTTTAATTAATCGCAGAGAATCGATCTCTGGGCGCTCTAATTTAATACAAATGAACGATTCTCCAGCAATGATCGATTTCGCCGTCGGCATCGTCGACTTGTTCTTCCCAGTCGGGAATGTCGACATGGTGAACTCCTTCGTGAATTTGGCAATAGTCAGGACTGCAATACTTCTTCTGCTGTCCATACTTCAACCATTGCTCAAATGTCATGCCTCCCATTATTGTTCAGTCTTTGCTTTTCTGATTTCCATGTAAACGACTTGCTTGCTGACGTTGCACATCTTCGCTAGCTCGTCTTGAGTAAACATCTTGCTCGACCATAATCGAAACCATGCCTGCCGACGTTGTTTCGCTCGTTCAGTTATGCCTTTCTCGAGCGACCTCATTTCATTGGTCAAGTCAATAGCGACTTTTATTTCACTGCTAGTCATCGTTGTTCCGCTCATCGGATTTCCTTTCTTTGTTAATTACTAATCGTAGTGCCTCATAGTTCGATATTTGCGGTGACCAAAAACTAATCTTCTTTATATAAACACCTGAGTCATCTTCGATGACATTGGCATCGACCAAGCCATCAATTGCCGCTTTCGCTGCGGGATAACACGCCGCAGGGTCAGCAATAGATGATCGTGTCTTTGTAAACGGCACGACATCAATCGACACATAATCCAATCGAGGCACTTTCTGTGCCAATGCAAGCCAAGCAAATCGCTCTCGACACTCTCGAACTATCGATGCTCGCTTATGATAATGCCATCTCCGTTCGGAATTCATTGTCCACGGTCGAACATTGTCCTCAAGTACCCATCGTTCTTCGACTTGCTTCATGCGACTTCTTCTGCTCGCTCGTATCCTGTGATCTCATACCAATTTTTCCAAATTAAAGCAGGGTGCTGTCCTAACGCAATAGCGAATTTGTCGGCTGTAAATAAAGTGATGTACTCCTTGCGCACAATCCTTTGCCACACATCTCGAGTCGCCCCAATACTCATTCCTTTTTCTTCGTAACTTGCATCTGGCATTGCTTTCGAAACGTAATCGATTAAAGGCGCAGTCGGCACGACACGTTTCCCATTACCTATCACTTGCACTCCCAATGTCGCCACCCTCCTCCTGTCGCTCGATACAACAGCCAAGCAGAAGTATAAATGTTTGCCGTAGGGTCGAAAGGTGATGCTCCTTCGAAACCTGCACGATCAGCTCTTGGTCCCCAGAAACGTTCTAAGTGTTGCATCAATCCCGACGCACCACTCGAGGCGTTATAGGCATCAGGTAATCCTCGACTCTCGCATTGCATGACACGCAGAAATCTATTTACGTCGCTCGACGGTCCTCCCATTGCGTCGATAGCGTCGACAACAATCGGTCGCCACCTTTCGACATCATCGATGAATGTTTGGCTTGGGAATGAGTCATAGAAAAGTTCGATGCTGATATTTCTTTCTTGTGCCGCTTTATGATGTTCGATGAATGTGGCGGGACCGTAGATGCCGTCTCGAGGTTCAATTGAAAGCCAATACTGTAACCACTCGACATTATGCGAATCCTCATACCACTCATACTCGTATTCGAGTGTCCATCGATCAAACGAGCGCCAATCGATGATCGAGACGTTCCGGTGATCGGCATGAGCAGTCGTCGACAGCAATAGGATAATTATTGCCGGTAGGATTATGTGCCTCAACGTCGATTTAATACAAGAGCGACCTTCTCTGATCGATCTAAATGTGTAGTTATTCCCCATTTGGTTTATCAACCCAACCAACTCCTTTAATGAACACATCGCCTTCTTTTGTAATTTTTACTGCTTCTTCTTGTTTATTTATATTGCTTTTATTTAATGGGACCACCTGTGCGTTACCCCTAGCCCCCATCTTGTCGTTACCCTTCTGAGGGTTAGGGGTATCCGTTTCGTTACCCTCCACCATAGTAGTTCCTTTAGGCGCTATGAGGATGTACAGCGAACTCGTTTCTCGACCTTTGTCGAAACGCCTTTCTCGTTTAATCAATCCCTTCTCCTCAAGTTCACGCTTTGCAGCTTGGCAAGTATTCAATGCTGTTCCTTCGGGCATACGATCAAGAATCGATTTGTTGCTCGGGAAACATTTATCCTCGTCGTAGCAGAAAGAAGCTAATGCAATCCATAGGCGTAACGCACTTGGTGAGATGTTTGCTGTGAGTATCGAGCGTGGGATCACAACGTAATCCTTCGCCCTCCATCTTTCTTTCTTCATATCATTTCCTTTCGTGTCGAAAGCGAGTCGAGTGAGGAAGTCCTGCTTTCCTGTAGGGCTTTAACCTCTCAGTCGTGTACTTATGGTCGCCTTAGCGCCCCACTCGACTCACGAACTTAGAACGGTTGTTGCATTTCGTTCTCGTTGTCGTCGATTGTAGTCAGGTCTTCATTTGTTGCCTCAACTTGATCGATAATTAAATGGATTTCTTCGACTTGGTTATCATTCAAGTTCTCGAGTTTCGGAAATTGTTTGTCTTTCCATAAACCTTTGACCATTTCTCGCTGTCCTACTTTCATTACGTTTATTCTTTGCAACAGCTTTGTCTGGTCATCTTTCGATGCTGTCATTGTTCGACGATCCACTTCTTCCGCCGACACATCTCCCATGCCAAACAAATCAGCACACGCTCGATTCTTCGCTCTCGTCTCTGCCGTCGCTGGTATGTCGTGTTCAGCTTTGCGTCCTGCGTTTCGTTCTTTGACTGCGCACGCTCCCCAACCGTCCGAGAATCGACCATTAGGGGCTGTTGCACGAACAACGAAATCCGCCGACAACAATTCTCCTTCCTCGTTGCGTGTAAACGTTCGGTCGATAATTTCGAAACTCACGCCATAGGACACAGCGAGTTTCCTCATGCCTGAACGCTTCACAAACTTCTTGCCTGATATTGTTTGGAAGTCGTTGTCGTCGAGAAGGTCGACACATAACTGCTGATACGCCGCCATGTTCTCGACCAATTCAGATGTCGATCCCGCAGGTTTAACAATTGCGGTCGACAGTTGCTCTAACTCTCTACTATTGTGGTCACTTTCCATTTCATAACTCCTTTAGTTAATTTTTGTTGATAATGTTTTTTATTTAGCCACCCTGTCGAATATCCCAAACGTTCAAACATCGAAGCAATCGACAATTTGAGTTCCTTCGAAAGGCAGTAATGTTCTTCTCGACTACAGTCGCCGGTCATGTCGTCATACATTCCCAAGTCGCCTAACACACAGTCGAGATCGTTGATGTCGTCGAAAGGCAAAGTAATCGTGATTTCTACCCATTTACCGGCAGTCATATCGAAATCCTTGACTTTATACCCCACAGAGATCGAGTATCTGACGTTCCTACGACCCTTCTGGTATAAATGGACCTGCTAAAATAACGCACCTTAAACGCCTTCTGCTTCGGGCTGAGTTATTTCCTCATCGGTCGATTCTCGGTCGACATAGGCATCATCGACATCACTTGCTGCTTTAGACAAAGTGTGCAATAACTCAAATATCGCCTCTCCTCGAGCGGGTTCTTCTTCCCCGCCTGTGTTGCACATTAACTTAATCGTAAAGTTCGGTCCGACTAATTCGATCTTGTCGAATGACGAGAAGGCAACAATTCGAACTTTCAATTCTGAGGAATCGAAATCCAACCATTGTTCATAAAGGTTTCTATTTGTGGTCACGTTAATCTCCTTTTGTTAATTGTATTTACTAGGTGTGACATTTATTGAGAAGGCATTGTCGATAGACGACCAGATTCGGTAATACGCTTGCCGACGTTGGTTCGGAAGTTTCATCATCTTTGTTTCGATGGGTACAGCGAACTCATCACGCAATTGTCTTGCTCGTCGAGGACCATCGCCTCCGTTCAACACATCACGCAATTGGTCACCGCTTGTCCATTGACCTAACGCTTTTGCTTGTAACAAATAATCATGAACCTTTCGACACGCATTGCTCAAGTCAGACAATGACCGAGCGGCTTCATGCTCGACACCTGTCGACCGAGCAACACCTGTCCTTGCTCGTTGCTCATTCGACAACTTCTTAAATGGTCGTTGACACGTTGGACACTTCTGCATGTTCAACAGCTCCTTCCGGTACTTCGGCGCTTTCGATCGCTTCGTAATCGATGACTATGTTTGTGTATTCATGCCACTCGCCTTTATATCGATTCTTGGCTATGTCGAGAGCGTCTTGTGAATCAATGTCGCCGTCGTTAATTATCACAGCGGTATAGACAGCATCGACTTCATGCCTTCGATATGGAAACACATCATGCGCCTCCTCTGTCACGTTGTAGAACATCACTATCCAATGTCCTTGAATGTTGTTGCTTGTTGTCATCATTTAACCTCCTGTTGGTCATATGTATTGATGAACTCTTGAACGGTATAGGTCTTACCGTTTCGTGTTATGCGCATCCGGTCGACATTATCCTGCTCCCAAATCGATTCTTTAGGAGAGGTTGCTTTCGACTCAACCCATGACACATAAAGTTTGTGGTTGTAAGAATCATGATCTTGCTCCATTTGACTAATCCCGAAACCTGTCGTTCCGTCGATGTCGTCTTTAAGCATCTTTCTCATAATGATCGCCGTAAAGTAAGCAGGGTCTTGTCGTCGATGTCCTGCCGCTACGCAAGCGTCGACCAATACCTGATCGAGATGTTGACCATGCCAATGACTGTAAAGGGTCAAAGGATTAGCGTCCATGTACCCATAGCAATCTTCTTGAATAACTATACTGTTTCTATCTCCCATGAATTGATGCCTCCCATTCTTGTTCCATGATTGATGCTTGTTTAAACAATCGAACAGCCGGTGAATCCTCGCCAGCCATAATTGCCCAACAAATGTCTTTCTGGTTTGCGGCTTCATAAATAAACTGCCAAGCAAGTTTGTTCATGTCGGCGCTGTAACCTTTAGGAAACCCATCCCAGTCCCGAATGCTTCGAACGGTGTTTGCTTCGTCGAAGAATTTGAAACGTCGTAGGTGACCTTCGAGAGTCCATGCCTTATGTCGACAATGACTCATCGAGATTATCCTTTCGGTATTTTCTGTTTGTATTTCGCTCATATCATTTCCTTTCATTGTTGTTGTTAAGCGATCTTATGCGTTAGCAAATTCTTTGTAGGTGTAACTTTGCGCTGTTGGTGTGTAGGTGACTGTTCGATCTCGATAGTTGCGACTGTTTCGAAATGCGACCACTTTAACTTCGGCTATGTCGATGTCGATGGTGTGTTCTATTCCCATGATGTCGATTAGGACAATGTGGAGGTTCGTTTTCTTTGATCGTTTGACTTCGACAACTTCTTTGATGTCCTTCGACCGAATGTGCATTACGAACCCGCTTGCTTTTTCTATTTCGATTGTTCGACTTGGCTTGTTGTATTGAATGTCCATTTCTTTCGGAATGAAATACTTGACCCAATCTTGAATCTTGATAGCGCATCCGGTGTCTCGATATGCGACTGCTTTCTCGACTTCTTCTTCGCAGGTGAGAACTTCTCGTTTGAGTCCGAACCAGTAATTGTCGAATGCGACTCCGAGGTCGTTGTCGTATGCCTTCACGATGTCGATGTAAGTTCGAAGGTATGAAGGACCGTGAGCTTCGATCTCGCATCGATGACTGAAGTTAACTTCATCACGCATTCTTTGACCGTGTAGGTTGTGACCGAACTCGTGCATTAGCAGCCAAGGGCTGAAATGTCCTGATTGAATTTCGATCATTGCTTGATCGTGATATGCCCATCCGAGCGTGCTGCTCATTCTTGAATTTTCTGTGACCTTGACGGTTTTTTTGTAGCCGAGCTTTGCGGCTAGCTTGTTCACAAATTCGTTGCACTCCTCGATGGTCGAGAGCCATTCGATTGGATTCTCTGCCCAGAATTTGTTTTCCTGTTTGTAGGTTTTTGTTTGAAGTGTGTCACGCTGTCCCATGTCACTTTTCCTTTCGTTGATTGCTTCCTATACATTGATTATAAGTCCTACTATATGTAAACGCAATTCATTCCGCCTCTGACCACGATATTTATGGGCAAATCTCCCCCTATATATAGGGCGATTTATAATTATTTCTAAATTTCCTAAAATAATTTCTGAGGAGTCCCCAAAATGACACACTCAAACGGTAATTTGAGGTCATGGCGTGGAACAAACAGATAGCAGAAATGGTCGATGTCGGCTCGTTAAATTTACATCCCGACAATCCTCGACAGGGTGACATAGGAGCCATCGCTGTCTCGATTGAACAGAATGGCTGGTATGGGACTGTCGTTGCGCAACGATCGACAAACAACATCTTGGTCGGGAATCATCGACTGCAAGCTGCGAAACATTTAGGCATCGATCAGGTTCCGGTTTACTTTGTCGACTGTGATGATGTGCAGGCAAAGAAAATAATGCTCGCCGATAATCGAACGAATGATTTAGCGACCTACGTCGAAGATGACTTAATCAAATTGCTGACTGAAATTGCGACAACGAACGACTTGCTTGGAACAGGTTTCGACGGCGACGATTTAGACGAATTGTTATTGAACAGCGACCTCGATCTCGACGATACCTTTCTCGACAATCCCGACATACCAGACGGAGTGTATTCGCACAATGTCGATGTGTTCTATAACGCCTCTCCTCCTTTGACGAAAGCGATGGAATCGGCGGGACTTCGAGCGGGCATCATTTCAAGTTCTTACTCGCCACGTTTCCAAACTCAAATCGACGCTATGAATCTCAAGATGGGATTTGTTGATAACGAGTTTAAAGAATACGACCACGCTAAACATGTCGACGCTGTTCGAAACCTACGACCGCAATATGCGACAGTCAGAGACATCATGACAAAGACGCAATGCGAGCAAGCAGGCATCGAGTATTACGACATTAATCAGATACTCGAAATGGCAGAAGAAGTAGCTGAACACGCCGACAACGTAATCATCATTCCTAAATATGATTGCATCGATGACATTCCAGAAAAATTCATGCTCGGTTATTCGATTCCTTCATCGTATGGAGGCACACCGTTACTCCTCGAACGTTTCAAAGGTAGGCGCACACACCTCCTAGGAGGCAATTGGAAGAAACAGCGTGCAGCTTTACACGCATTGGGAGACGATGTTGTATCGCTCGACAACAATCACTTTATGAACATCGCCAGATTTGGAATGTGCTATTTGGTCGATGGTCGAGAGGTTGAGGTTGCGGGTATGCTTCCTGAAGGTCTTGGTCGATACGGAAACTTACTTGCAATGGTCCTTTCCGTGTCTGCGATATTTACAGATTTAGCTCGTATGGGTTGCACAGTCAACGGTCGTAAATTGCAATCGAAAGAAACAAATATCACAACACCAGAGTTCGAAGAAGAAATTTCTACGAGAGGAGAAGATGATGAATGACACAATGCTCGGTCGAAAGGTCGACGAAAGCGAGTATGGGAGGCTCGACACGTTCGAAATCGAAAGTCCTATGACGATAACTTTCTACAGTGAGGAACTTCAGGCGTTATGTCCCGCCGTCGAAGGCATACAGCCCGACATTTACGAAATGACTTTGACGTATCAAGCGGTAACTCACGCCATCGAAAGTAAATCATTGAAATTGTGGCTTGTTCAATATCGAAACCAAAGGATATTCGGCGAGCATTTAGCAATCGAATTACATCAACACCTTTCGAAAGTCGACGGCATCTCAAATGTCAAAGTTCGTTTAGTGCAGAATATACGAGGCGGGATCGTTACATACATCGACTACCCATCGATACCATGAGCAAAGTAGTAGCAGTAGCTTCAGGAGGCATGGATTCATCGACGTTGTGCTATTTCCTACATGACCTCGATGCTTTGGGTTTAGTGATGTCTGTCGATTATGGGCAACGACACAAAAAGGAATTAGAGTCGGCTCGCATAATCGCCGACCATCTCGATGTTGAACATGTATTAGTCGACTTAACAGCAGTAGGCAAACATTTATCGGGATCAGCTTTAACCGACGACATCGAAGTCCCAGAGGGACACTACGCTCATGACAACATGAAAGTCACGGTCGTGCCTAATCGAAACATGATCCTTCTCGCTGTCGCAGGAGGCATTGCTGTCGCTCGAGGCATGAATCGAGTAGCAACGGCTGTTCATGCAGGCGATCATTTCGTCTATCCCGATTGTCGAGAGGACTTTACTTTGTCCTGCTCTCAAACGTTGCAACTGGCAACAGCCGGTTTCGGTGATATAGGCATCATGACTCCTTTCGTCGATAAGTCGAAAGCACAAATAGCGGCTTTAGGTTCTGTGTTGCGTGTCCCTTGGCATGAAACTTGGACATGTTACAAAGGAGGAGATGTTCATTGCGGTCGATGTGCGACTTGTGTCGAAAGGTTAGAAGCGTTTGCTTTGGCTGGTGTCGATGACGACCAAACAGTTTATGCAGACACTGAGTATTGGGAAACAGTAACAAATTACGAAGGACAATAGTAGGGGTCTAGTTCAATCTTTGACCTTAAAATCGATCTCTGATAGGAGGAAAATGGGCATATACCGAGTTATGAAACGTTTAGGCGGCTACCCTTGCAGTCATCGACAATGGAAAGACGACGGTCATTGCTCCTATTTGCATGGCTACGATCGTTTCATCGAACTTACATGGCAAGGCGAACGTGACCACAGAGGCTGGGTTGTCGATTTCGGCGGGTTGAAAGTCCTAAAACAAGATTTCGAAAACCAGTTTGACCATACGACTCTGATAGCTCATGACGATCCGCATATGTCGACATGGCAACAATTACACGAAGCAGGCGCTATTGATATGCGAATGATGGACCCGACCATAGAAGGAATGTGCGAATGGGTTTCCGTTGTTGCTCAATCCTTTACTCAAACCTATTTCCCGAACGCTGAACTTGTAAAGGTGCAATGTTTCGAAAACGAGAAGAACAGCGCTTCATGGAGAAAAAGTGGCTCGGTACACGGATAGTTTCGACAAAGTTATTGGGTACTTTAATTGTGTTACGAAAGAGACGTTTGAATACAAAGGCACACATTACAAACCTAAGACCCTTCGAGTGTCGCCTGACGTTGTTCGAGGATTTACTTGCCCGAGTCATTGCGGGGGCTGTTGCCCCAAATTTAGTCTTGACTATGTGCCTGCCGACAGACCTAAACATCACGCAACAACGCCAAGGACTGTCATATTTAATGGAAAGGCGCATCTCATTTTCTCTGACTTGCAACAAGACAACAACAACCACCATTGCCGTAATTTGAACATGTCAGACGGAAGGTGTGGGATACATAAAGAACGACCGATGAGTTGCGACTTCGAACTGTTGCGATTTATGACAACACAAGACAGCGACGCACCAAACAAACTCAACCAACAATTATTTACTCGAGGGTGGAATTTGTTGCGCATAGATGGCGATAGAGGCGCATTGTGCGAAATGTTGCCTCCTGACGAAGACACGATCGACGACACAATCAGGCGACTTCGACGTTTGCAAGATTGGTCTAATCATTTCAATCTCGATACTAAAATCGACGACATCATCGAATGGATAAACGATGAAGAAAGAAGAAAGGAAGCGTTGATTGTATGAGCGACAACTTAATCATTTCAGAAATCTTCGGTCCCACAATTCAAGGAGAGGGACCATATGCGGGACACCCTTCGGTCTTTCTACGCCTAGGCAGATGCAACCTTGACTGCTCATGGTGTGATACGCCTTACACTTGGGACTGGAAAGGAAAGAACGGCGTTGCATACGACCCTAAAGTCGAATTGATCGAAATGTCGATTGATGATGTAGCGCAAACGATCGAAGAAATGACACCTATCCTTGCTTCGTCGAATATGCGCCTAGTCATCACAGGAGGCGAACCTTTAATCCAAAAGCAGAAACTCGAAACACTTATCCACACCTTGAGGACAACATCAGATTTGGGAGAAATATATATCGACATTGAAACGAACGGAACACAATCACCGCTCTTTGCCGACGATGTTTTCTATTGCGTCAGTCCGAAATTATCAGGATCAGGCGTTAGGTGGCGACCCTCATGGGATAAGAAAATGAAATTGTACGCTCAACGCTCATGGGAAGGATCAGCAGCCCTTAAGTTTGTCATAACCGAAGAACGTCACGACCACGAATTGGGAGAGGTAGAAGCTTTCGTTTCGAAATTCAATTTCTTTAGGAACATGGTTTACTTAATGCCCGAAGGTCAAACAAACGCCGAGTTAAATTCAAATCACGTTTCGAAAGTCGCTCAAAGCTGCATCGATTTAGGTTACACATATTCCGATCGCCTACATGTTCGACTTTGGGACGACAAGAGAGGAGTGTAATGAAACAACACGCAGAGGAAGCAGTAAAGACAATACTTGAATACTTAGGAGAAGATTCGAGTCGTGAAGGACTACTTAGAACACCTCATCGAGTCATAAAGGCATGGGAAGAAATGACCGAAGGTTACGCAATAACAGACGAGCAGTCGCTTTCGACCGTATTCAACGAAACAAGCGACCAAATGGTTGTCCTTACCGGCATATCGTTTCACTCGAATTGCGAGCATCACATGTTGCCTTTCATCGGAACCGCTCACACCGCATACATACCAAACGGCAAAGTCGTAGGCATATCGAAACTCGCTCGAGTCGTGCATCAATACAGTCGACGATTACAAGTACAAGAACGAATGACCGAACAAATAGCCGACGCTATCGACAACGTGCTAAATCCTTTAGGAGTAGGAGTCGTGGTCGAAGCTCATCATGCCTGCATGTCATGTAGAGGAGTTAAACAAACAACAACATCAATGACCACTTCAGCGTTACGAGGAGCCATCAAAGACGAACCAGAAACAAGACAGGAGTTCCTTTCACTGGCTTTAAGAAATTCTGGACACTAGGCTCTGGACATGGCTCGAGTACAAAGTAATCAAACGCCAGAAGTATTAGAACGCTATGAGGAGGTTGTTCGCCTTCGATCATTAGGGCTTTCGTTTCAACAAATCGCTGACCGTGTTGGCTATGCAGGTCGACAAGGAGCGATGGAAGCGTACAAACAAGCAATAAAGATGTGGGGCAATGAAGCAGTCGAAGAAATGCGCACGCTCGAGAATGAACGAATAGACCATTTGTGGCGAACAACGATTGGGCAATTAGAAAGAGCGCAACGTGAACAAGCCGAACCCGAGACGATTATGAGAATTATCGCAACGGCAAACAATTTGTCTAAACGTCGATCGACGCTATGCGGACTCGATGCACCTCGACAGGTCGAACTCACAGGCGCAGATGGAGGAGCTATCGAAACAGACATTGGGCAAATGCTTAAGGATCGATTGCAACAATTACAATCTCGAAGTGTCGAAACGATCGACATAGGCGGGGCAAATACCTCAGTCAACATCGATAATGAACCTTAAAAGGGCGCTATGACCGATCTAAATATCGAAGATTCAGTGGTTTCTCAATTGTTGACGCTAGAACCGTCGATATTCGAAACGTTATCAGACGAGGAACAAAGGCAAGTAATGTGGGACTGGTCGTTATGGGCAAGACCTAAACAAGTCGCACCTGAAGGCGACTGGAGGATTTGGCTGATATTGGCAGGTCGAGGTTTCGGCAAGACACGTTCAGGAGCTGAATGGGTAAGGCACAAGATCGAAACCAATCAATGTCAAAGGGTTGCCTTGGTAGGCGCAACAGCCGCAGACGTTCGAGACACAATGGTCGAAGGCGAGTCGGGACTACTTCGAATCTTCCCACCTGATAAACGACCACGCTATGAGCCGTCGAAACGTCGAATCAGTTTCCACAATGGCGCAATGGCAACAACATACTCAGCAGATGAACCTGATCGACTTCGAGGACCAAATCATGACCTCGCTTGGTGTGATGAAATAGCAGCATGGCGTTATCCCGACGCTTGGGACCAACTAATCTTCGGCTTGCGCATAGGCAACGATCCTCGACTTGTTGCAACGACAACACCTCGACCTACTCGACTCATCAGACAACTTGTCGAAAGGAAAGACGTTGCTGTCACGAAAGGCAGCACGTTCGAGAATGCAGCTAACCTCGCTCCTACATTCCTCGAAGAAGTCAAAGCACGTTATGAAGGAACACGATTAGGAAGGCAAGAACTTTACGCTGAAATACTCGATGATGTCGAAGGCGCATTATGGACAAGACAAATGATCGAAGATGCTCGAGTCAATAACATTCCCGAATTGACCAGAATCGTTGTAGGCGTAGACCCTGCAATAACCTCGAACGAATTTAGTGCTGAGACAGGCATCGTCGCTGTCGGTATCGACGGTAACGGAATCGGTTATGTGCTTGATGATCGATCTCTACAAGGCACTCCTGTCGAATGGGCAAACGCCGCTATTGCTTTATATCATCGAACATCAGCAGACAGAATCGTTGTTGAATCAAATCAAGGCGGGGATATGGTCAGACACACATTACAAACAGTCGAGTCACAAGTGCCTATTAAAACAGTTCATGCAACAAGAGGCAAACGTACCCGAGCGGAACCTGTGTCGGCGTTATATGAGCAAGGCAAGATTAAACATGTTGGGGCTTTCCCAACGCTCGAAGATCAGATGTGTTCATGGACACCTGAGTCAGCTTCGCCTGATCGACTCGACGCTTTAGTGTGGGCGATAACTGAATTGATGATAGGCAGCCAGTCGCCAATCGTCGTTCCTTTTTCTTCAACCCAAGCATCGCCATGGGAAATAAGTTAATATCGAGGAGGGTGTGATATGTCAGATGAAATAGCGAAACAACGACCAACGGCGACCGACTTTATGGAAATCGGTTCTTCGGGGCTTGTTCAATATGGAGGTCGTGTCGAAGAAGATTTCTTGCGTCAATTGCAAGGCAGGCGAGGTTACGCAATCTATCGAGAGATGGCTGAGAATCACCCAGTCATCGGAGGCATATTAACAGCGGTCGAAATGTTGTTCCGTTCCGTTGATTGGGCAGTCGAACCAAGCGACGCAGACGACCAACGATCAATCGACGAAGCCGAATTTGTGGCGGAGTGCATGAACGACATGAGCATCACTTGGCAAGACACAGTTAACAACGTGCTATCGATGTTGACCTACGGCTTCTGCTACAACGAAATCGTCTACAAACGTCGAGATGGGCATAAAGCAGATGGCGAGTCGTCATCATTCAGCGATCAACGTATTGGTTGGCGGAAGATGCCAGTGAGGTCACAGGACACAGTGTACGAGTGGAAGTTTGATGACAACGGCGGGATCGAAGGCATGACTCAAATGAATCCCATAGCGGGAACCGGACCTGTGTTTATTCCTATCGAGAAATCTTTGTTGTTTCGAACATCGACAAAGTTAAACAATCCCAAAGGCAGAAGCGTTCTTCGAAGTTCGTACACATCATGGTATTACCAGAAACGCATTCAACAGATCGAAGCAATCGGTATCGAGCGTGACTTGGCAGGATTGCCTGTCGCCTTTGTACCTCCTCAACTCCTTTCCGATAATGCAACAGCTCAAGAATCGGCTGCATTAACTGAGATTAAGAAAATCGTTCGAAACATACGACGAGATGAGCAAGAGGGGCTTGTGTTCCCGCTTGCCTACGATTACGAAACAGGACACAAAGCATTTGACATTCAACTTCTAAGCACAGGAGGTCGACGACAGTTCGACACCAACGCCATCATCAATCGATACGACCAAAGGATCGCTATGTCGATTCTTGCCGACTTCATACTCTTAGGACATGAGAAGATCGGAACGCAGGCGCTAAGTGTTTCGAAGATCGAACTGTTCATGGACACGATCGAGGCATGGCTGGCTTCCATCGCCGATGTGTTCAATCAATACGCAATTCCTCGCCTTATGAGATTGAACGGCATCACAGACGATCTCTTTCCTCATATCACATACACCGCTCCTCGAGATCCCGACATTGGCATCTTAGGCGATTACGTCAGCAAACTGACATCATCAGGCGCATTGTTGCCCGACAATGACCTTTCCGACTATTTGCGCAATCTTGCGGGATTACCGACGGAAACAGCCGAAGAAGTCGAATAATGGGCAATTTGCACCCACAGAGATCGATTTTAAGACGTTTATAGGAGTAGCCCCCTATGATTATGCGTTCTAACAAAGTGCCGGTCAGATGGGCGCAGAAATCTCGCCTTGATAATCAATTGCCTAGATTCCGACCGACTGATTCTGATTATTTGGACAAACAAGAACGGAAAATCAGCGACGCATTAATCGACGGCATCGAACAAATCCCAAAGTCGATTAGTCGAGAGATAATCTTCGGCAACCTTAATGAAACAACAGCCAAGATGAACTTAATGGAATTATTCATTCCCGAAATTGAACGAGCAGCAAAAGCAATCTTCGCTGTGTATGTCGAAGGAGTTCGAGATGGTGCTAAGGAAGTTCGAAACGACCTCAACGATGAACTAAAGAGATTACGTTCAAACGCTCGCCTTCGAAGCGTCGATGATGTCGACAAAGCATTTGACTTACTGATATGGGAACCTTTCGATTGGTCGGCGACTGTCGATCCTTTAGATTTGTTTAATGCACAACCCGACAACATGGCAGGCAAGGCATACGCAAGGACAAGAGCAACAGATTTATTCTCATCGATCAGCGACGACGTACAGGCGAACATTGCAACAATGATCTCAGAAGGGTTTACAGCTCAACAAGCATTCTCGACAGGTCGACAAGTAACAGGATTAACGACGCAACAAACCGCTCGTCGATTGTTCGACATATTGCAACAAGCATCTCCTGTGCCAATAACAGGCGCAGATTACGCCAATCAGATTGTGCCTCACACCAATGGGTTGTTCCCACGATGGGCAAAGGCAGTCGATCGAAGCATGAATGCCTACGCTCATCGATTAGCAGAGCAAGGAATCGACCCCAAAGAGATTATTCGAAGGACCGACAATCATGGGCAACGATACGGAAACAAATTACGACGAGCAAGAGCAAGAATGATTGCACGAACAGAAACGATAGCGGCAAGGAATCAAGCGAAACTCGATACTATGTTAAGAGCGCAACAGATGGGACTTGTTGGTCCCGCAACAGTCAAACAATGGGTAATAGGACCGACCGATGTTTGTGAGATATGCGTTCCGATGGGAGGCGAAACGATGCCTTTGGGAATGTCGTTTGATTGGGGAACAGGAGGAGGCGATTATCCTCCCGCACACCCTAGTTGCCGTTGCACGATTCAAATGGTTCCGAACCTCGACAAAGCCCCGACGCAACAAGGAGCAGGGACTTTAGAAGATCCGTTTCGATATCAATTCCACGATGGCGCAACGATCACAATGGCAAGCGGCAATCTTCCAATAACGTAAACAGCCCCCCACCGAACAGGGTGAGGGACTGCTACGCCTTTACGGAGTAAGGATTAGTTCATGGCTGCTTTCTCGCTCTTTCCCATGTAGTATTCGAACGTTGCGGGGTATGCGCCTGCTGCTACCCAAGCTCGATCTTGTGCTATGTAGTCGTCGAAACCTTTGTGGTGTTTCTTTGCTACGGCATCTTTGATCGTGTCGAGTCCTTGTCGGTCACGAAGTATCTCAAGTGCTGCTTCGAGGCTCCATTGATTTGTTCGACCGTTCTCGATGTTCCATTCCATGTATTCGATCCAAGTACTGACTTCCCATTTCATGTCACTAATTTTTCCGATCAAATTTCGTTCTGTGAGTCTGTAACCGGAACCAACTTTGCCTTCGACGATTGCTTGCTTTAATGCTTTTTCTTCTGCTTTGGTCAATGGCTTCTCCTTTGGCTCCTCTCGTGACTCTCTGTACTCGACAGGTGCGTCTGGAAAGCAGATTGAGCAGACGATTGTGTCGGCTGATAATTGTTCTGCTACTTCGTCCCATTGCATCGCTGCGAATGCTGGAATCCAGCTTGTGTGGCTCATGTTGACACCTCGATCGAGTGATGAGCAACGATTGTGGTTCGTCATGTCGTGCAAGTGACCACCGTGGCAAACTTCCCATCGTGTCCACCCTGAGTAGCTGTCTTGAAGTTCGATGATCCTCAAGCTGATTTCTTGCTCTTTGGCTTCGAGGTCGTTGATTGTTTCGAAGTGAGTTGATGTTGCAGGAACGCCGATTGCTTTGATTGCGTTTAGTAGCACCCTGCGAACCTTTGCATTGTCGCTATGAATGTTGAACTTGCCATTGTAGGTGTTGTGGAATTGTTCTGCGATTGCAGCCGTAACTCCTGCATGGTCGATGCCGTAGTCGCCATCTGTTTTGTTGAACGTGCCTTGATCGATTCGCATTTGGCTAAATGCGTAGAAATGATTTGCGTCGATGTCAGCTTGTACTTCTTGCCTTGCTACGATTTGCTCGTAAATTTCAATATCTGTTTCTTGTTCGAATCCCATTGATTTTCCTTCCGGTGAGATGTTTGCTTCCATACTTAAATATAAGGGAACTTATGCAATAATGCAACGATTTATAGGGGGAGATTTAAGAAATTTATAGCAACAAAGACAAACGCCCTAGATTTAGGTATTCTTTGAACAGTGACCAAGTGTCCAAATGTCCCAGTGACTGAGGTAAATTCGTAATTTGTCGATGTCACGTTATCCAAAGGAACGACATGGCAAAGTATCGAGTAACCGGAGGCGAGTCGGGAGATGCCTCGATCGAAGTAGCAGGAAAGACATATGAGGTCGGCGATGTTGTCGAAATCAAATCCTCAAGCGACTGGCTAATAAAACAGAAATATGTCGAACCAGTCAACAAGAAAGAGGAGAGTAAATAATGCCTACCTTCGTTCATGGTAAGTCAACGGCTGTCTATATCGACGAGTTCGACATGACTTCATACTTCAATCAATCATCGATCACTGTAAGTAATGACGTTCAAGAAACCACAGCTTATGGCGACACAAATAAGACGTTCATCAACGGTCTACGGTCAGGCACTTTGTCCCTTTCGGGAATGTGGGCGGCTGACACAGATGGGTCCGATGAAGAATTACAAGCCCTACTCGGCAATTCAACGACACCTATCTTGACTGTTCGAGAAGGATCAGCAGCAATAGGAAGTCGAGCGATCATTGCGCAAGCAGACGAAACCAATTATGCAATTACAAGTCCGGTGACAAGCATCGCAACAGTAACAGCAGATTTCGAATGTACTCCTAATCAGGTTTCGAATTTGACTTTTGCTCTCTGTGCAGGCGTTCAATTAACAGCGGGAGCAAGCATCGCTCACGGTTCATTGGGCGCTCTAAGTTCTGTAGATAACGCTGCATCATCAGCCAATGGTGGCGCTTCGACTCTACACATTCCCACGAACACAGTAAATGGGAACACAACAATTAAGGTCCAGCATTCGGCGAATGATTCGACGTGGGCTGACCTAATTTCGTTTACCGTAGTCGGCTCAACAGTCAAGACTTCGGAAATTAAAGCAGTATCCGGCACAGTAAATCGCTACCTTCGAGTAACGGCTTCAACTGCCGGTTCAAGCGGCTCCATAACATTTATGGTCGCCTTTGCACGATTCTAGAAAGGAATCAACATGCCAACATTTGCACATGGGAAGTCGACAGACTTTGCTTTAGACGATACTGGCGGTACTAGCCGCAGTCTCGCTAATACGCTCACTGACGTTAGCTTTCCACAAACAATAGACACCGCTGAGACAACAGCATTCGGTTCAAGCAACAAATCCTATATTGTCGGCTTGAAAGATGGGTCTTTCAGCGTTTCGGGACTCTGGGACGCAACGATTGACGGCTACATCAGTGGCACAGAGCCAGCAAGTCGCTCTTTCATTTACGGTCCCGCAGGTTCAACGAGCGGTAATGTTAAATACACCGGCGAGTGTATTCTCACAAATTACTCAGTCAGTAACCCTGTCGGCGATGTCGTTTCGTATACTCTGGATTTACAAATAACAGGTGCAGTTACTCGAGGCACTTACTAAACAAGGAGAATATGGTGGCACGATTAGCAGATAAGATTAGACAAAGCGACGACATGATTTCTGAGATAATCGACGTTCCCGAGTGGGACGTTAAATTGTCGATACGATCAATGACTGGAAACCAGCGTGCAAACATGCAAACCGAGTGGGCGGATAATGAATCCATGCAAACGGCAAGCATGTTGTACAAGTCAATCATTCAAATATGTTGTTTCGATCCCGACACAGGAGAGCAGGTCTTTACCGAAGACGATATTGAGTGGTTGTTTGATGAAAAGCAAGCAGGCATTATCGAACAAGTAGGAACTGAGTGTTTGCGTGTTTCGGGATTGTCAGGAAACGCTGTTGATGAAGCGGGAAAAGATTCCTAGGGTTCGAAGGAGGAAACCCTGAACTAAGATTCTATTTCCACCTTGCTCGAGAGTTAGGAATGACAGTCGGCGAAATGTTGAGTCGAATGTCAAGCGCAGAATTAACGCATTGGAGAGCGTTATATCAAATAGAAGCAGACGAAAGAGATAGAGCAAATCAAATGACCAAACAACGATCGAGGAGAAGGCGCTAATGGCTCTCGTTTCCGTCGTTGAAGCAGTCATAACTGCGAACACGACCAAGTTCAAGACAGCAATGGCAAATGCGTCGAAACAGGTCGACACGTTCGCAGCTAAAGCAGCTAAAGCCGGTCCCGCAATGACTAAGTCGTTGACGTTGCCGATGGCTGCTATTGGCGTTGCATCGATTAAAGCTGCTTCCGACTTCGAAGCGTCAATGGTTCAGATCGAAACGTTGGTCGGTCGATCAGCGAAAGAGGTTGAACAATTAACCGAGTCAGTTCTCGAATTGTCAGGAGAAACCGCTCGAGCGCCTAAAGAACTCGCCGATGCCATGTTCTTTATTACGTCGGCGGGTTTGCCTGCGGCTGAAGCAACTCAGACCCTCGAATATGCAGCAAAGGCGGCTGCTATCGGCTTGGGTAAAACTGAACAAGTAGCCGATGCTGTCACAAACGCCATCAACGGTTACGGTAAAGAAAACATATCGGCTGCTCTTGCGACTGACATTCTCGCAAAGACAGTAGAGCAAGGTAAAGCATCTGCTGAAACATTAGCGCCCACCTTCGGTCGATTGATACCTATGGCGGCTGAGTTAGGCATCGAGTTCGACGAGGTTGGTGGCGGGTTAGCGTACCTGACACGATCATCAGGTGATGCAGCTATGTCTGCTACTCAATTAGGACAGGTCATGAGGACCGTTCTGAAACCATCTTCTCAAGCTGCGGAGGCGCTCGACAAAATAGGAATCTCGACCGCTGATTTGCGGGCAGGTGTTGAAGATGATTTCTTAGGAACGTTGATTGACCTTCGACAGAAACTCGAAGACAACGGAATGGAATTGTCGAACGTATTTGAGAATGCTCGAGCGTTGATTGGTGCTTTGTCATTGACAGCACGAGGCGGTGAAGAAGCGGCAGGCGTAATGGACGCAATGCGTCAATCTTCAGGCAAGGTCGATGAGGCGTTTGCTCGAGTTACAGAAACCACTCAATTCAAACTTCAGAAATCATTGACTGAATTAAAGACGGCTCTTGTCGATGTCGGCAATGTGCTTGTGCCTATCATCGTTCCAGTATTAAAGACGATGGCTGAACTTGTGGGAACTGTCGCAGGCGTATTTGGGAAACTCGAAGGCGCAACAAAGAAAGTAACTGTCGCCTTAATAGGTTTGGTCGCAATGGCTGGACCGTTGACATCGATGGGAACGAATTTAGCGGCTGGGTTTACATCGATTACAAGAGCAGGCACAGGAACCGCTGCTATTGTCGGCACGAAGAAAGGCGGATTGACTCAAGGGTTCGGAAAATTGTTAGGCGTGGTCAAAGGTCACCCTGTCGCATTTGCAGCAGCAGCAGCGGCAACGACAGCACTTTACTTTGGTTTGAAAGCGTTAAGAGGAGAATCGAAACGTTCGAAAGAGCGAATGCAAAGTTTAAGAAACGAATTTACAGAATCAAATGATCCCGCAACAGGTTTGGTCGAGAACATGAAACGACTCGCCGAAGAAATGCGAGCAGTTAGCGATGCCTCAGACGACACAGCAACAAACATCAAAGACCTTGTAGGCGATCAAACATTACTCAATGAATTAATCAAACAAGACGGTCATGACGCATTCAAGAAACTCGATATTGCCATGACTGATGTTATCGACACAATCAAAGGCGGGACAGACGATTATCAAGACCTTCTCGATTCAACAAGCGACTCGAAATATCAAACTGACCAACTAATCGAATCCTTCCGCAATGCGCCGGAACATATTAGAGGCGTAACATCACAACTAGCCGATCTTGTCGAAGCCGAAGTCATAACATCGAAGGAAGCTCGAAACGTTATCGACTCGCTCGACGAAACAGCCGACGCTTTCGACGACAACAGAGAGAAGAATGATGAATTAGCAAAGAAGTACTTTGAATCAGGCGAAGTCATGTCCGACTTTGCTCATATCGTTGGTTCCGAACTAATCGGCGAAATACACGCCAACGCTAAAGAAAATGAGAACTGGGCAGAGTCATTAGGAGATGTAAACGATGCGGTTGCTTTAATGACCGGCGACTTTGGCTTGGAAGGTTTCATGGACAGCGTTGCAGGCGCTACTGACTTCGTTGTTGACACTGAAGAACCTCTCGAAACGATGGAAGGGAACTTAGGCGACGTTACTGCTGAACTTGAAGCACAACAAGAGGCAATGGACGAACTCGTCGAGTCGTTTGATGAATTAATAAACATAATGAACGACAACATAGACGCATCTTATGACTTTGATCTTGCATCAATCGCAGTCACTGAAGGTCAAGTGGCGTTAATGGAAGCCGTTGCAGCTTTAGGCGATGAAGAATTGTCTGCTTTCGAACGTCAGAAAGCCCTGACAGGAGCATCGAAAGATTACGCCGACAACCTTTCGACACTTGCCCAGTCGATGACCGACATGCCTCTCGATGAAATCAATAAAGAGTTCGACAATCAGGCAGGATTCCTTGATGCCTTGAAAGGAACAATACCTGACACCGAGTATGAGCGCCTTGTAACAATGTTGAACAATGCAAAGACAGCAGCACAGAATTTACACGGCACTCAAATCATGATCGATTACGACATTGGCGCAACATACGATCCTTCCATGCTTAACTTTCTTGAATCGATGCAACAAGCCGGAGGCATAGCAGAATTTTCTGCCAGTGTTGCAGGTTGGCTAGGAGCAACACCTATGGCAGAGGGCGGGATTGTTACACGACCCACAATGGGGCTGGTCGGCGAAGCAGGACCAGAAGCGATTATCCCTCTTGATCGCTTGGGAAGCACAGGAGGCGGGACAAGTGTGGTCGTTAATGTCGAAGGTTCAGTATTAACCGAATACGACCTTGCCGAAACAATACAGAATCAACTAATCAGGATTAAAGGCAGAAATGCGTCGTTGGAGTTTGGTTAATGGCTTTAGCAACGTTGACAGTCGAAGTCGCTTTCCAGAAAGGAATCAACGAGGACGCAGGCGACTCTGACTTCACGACAATATCGACAGCAAACCCAGTTCGACAATTCAAAGTAGTTCGAGGTCGCAACAATGAGCTAGCGACAAACCAAGCCGGTCGAGCGATCCTTGTGTGTTCAAACGCTAACGGCTATCTCGATCCTGAGAATGAATCTTCACCTTCTCCTTACTACATTTCGGGAACCAACGTTGTTCCTATGCGACACATTCGAATTAAAGCAACCGATCCTTCGACATCGACCACTTATGTGATCTTTAGAGGTTTCGTCGAGCGTTGGGTACAGGTTTATCCTTCAGAAAGCGACTCGGTAACCAGAATCGAATGTGTCGACGCTTTCAAATCGTTATCGATGGCTTTCGGTGACGGCAGTTCTGAATCACAGGAACTTTCAGGTTTGCGCATTGCGAACCTTCTCGACCAAGCACAATGGAACAACGGAGGATCGGCAGGAGCCGTTTCTGTGGCGGGTTATCGTGACATCGACAACGACTCTGACAATCAAACAGTCCCAGCCAAGACATACACAACACTTATGGACGTATTGTTGCAAGTTCAAGATGTCGAAACAGCCGAGATAGGTTCTTTCTTTGTGTCACGTTCGGGAGTCATGACGTTTAAGAATCGAAGCAACAGGATTGCCCAATTTGCGACTATCGCAGCAACCTTCTCAGACACAAGCACAGCATCAGGTCGAGTCAAATATAACGACCTCGACTTCTCGATGGACGACTTAAACGTTATCAATCGTATCGACACGAACATACTTGGAGGAGGAGCAGGCACACAACAAAACGACACGACCAGTCAAACCCTTTACGGTTTACGATCAAAGACACAAAGCGACCTAATGTTAATAAACACAACAGATGCCACAACGTGGGCGCAGTATTCGATAGGTCGAGCAGCTACACCTGCTAATCGTGTATCAGGCATAACTGTTCGACCACAAGAGCAAGATGCTTTATGGGCGGTGGCGTTGCAAGCCGAGTTAGGCAATGCATATGTTGTTGAACGAACACCAAGCGCTGGCAATGCAATATCGTCGACCGTGATATGCGAAAAGATAACCCACGAAGGTCGAGGAGCTTCTTGGACATCGACGATGCAATTGAGTCCCGCCGATACTGCTGGCTATTGGGTACTCGATGATGGTTCGGGAACGTATGCGGCATTCTCTGAACTAGACAACACGACTCGACTAAGCTATTAACAAAGGCAAACCCATGACATTAACGCATTTAGACCCATCACAGATCGATTCTAAGGCACGGAATCGACGTAGACCCCCACTATGTTACCGTAACATCACAAAGGACTTCTCATGACTCAAATCAATTGGCAGTATCAAGTAAACAATCGAGCAGGCGGTTACGTTGTAACAGCAGGCGACTGGAATGACTTTGCTGGAAACTTTCGAGCGCTCATCGATCAAACAACAGGATCAGGAACAACAGACAACTCGCCTTTACCTATCGGCATCGATTTAGTAAACGATCGAGTTTATATTTCCGACCCTGACTCAACTACGCCTGAAGATGCAAACCACGCCAACACGACTCTTTCTGTTGTTGGGAGTTCGACGTTCAACGGAACGGTCGACATGACAGCGGGAGTGTTACAAGGAGGAAGCCCCTTTGTGTTCGAAGGCGCAACAGACAACGGCTATGAAACAACGTTTGCTATTACTGATCCGACTGCTGATCGAACGATCACCTTTAAGGACGGCACAGGAACGGTCGCCTTTACGTCTGACATCACGACAACAAGCCCCGCCGGTTCAGATCATGATGTGCAATTTAACAACAGCGGTTCCTTTGGGGCTGATTCAAACTTTACCTATGACGGTAGCGCCGCAACATTGAAAGCTACTTTGACTGTAGGCGTAAACGACACTGGGCATGATGTTATTTTCTATGGTGCAACGGCAGACAACGCTTGGCTGTGGTGGGACGAATCTGCAGACGATTTGTTGTTTGGTCCTGCTAGCAAAGTGGGCATAGGCACAGATGCAACGACCCCTGCTGCTACTCCTTTACATGTCAATAATGCTACGCCAACTTTTACGATTTCCGATACCGCCGACAACTCCGCAGACGGTGATGCCCAATGTACGATTCACATGGCAGGTCGTTATCATTCTGGAACTGCTAATCCTCTCGCCGATGCTTACTCTGATGTAAAGCTCGTATCATTCAAAGACAGCGCTGACGGCACTGGAGGAGCAGGATTTCAAATATGGAGTTCTGCGGATAGTACAGGTGGGTTGACTAAGCATCTAGAAATTGGTAAAGATGGAAAAGTAGTTATGAATGCAACAGCAAACATCTTGAGTATTACAGATTCAAGCAATGCAAACCAGTCAGGATATGTCGGCTTCTATGACGATGGGACTGCTGGGAGATTAGGTTACGTCGGCTATCCCGCAAACGATGACCTCTACATCAAGCAAGAAGATGCCGATGGCGACCTCTACATCATTTCAGAGAATGCAAGAATTTATCTTCAAGCATCAACATATTTCTTCTGGTCTATTGGTGGCACTTATGAAATGCGGTTAGACGGTACAAGGTTGCGACCTTACACAGACAAAGGTTTATCACTAGGCGATGCTGCAGCACGTTGGAATGTCCTTTATGTAAACGAGATTGAAGCAGACTTAGGTTCAGCTTCAGATCCTTCCTACACGTTCAACGGTGATGAAAATACTGGAATGTATTCAACAGCAGACGTTCTCAGATTCTCAACAGGCGGAAGCCAGCGAGGACTGTTTAGTTCATCAGGATTGTATGCCATCAAAGCAGTATCGACCGGAACATATGCCTTTTGGGCATCAAGTGGTTACTTGGTCGCTTTCTCGTCATCGATAAGATTCAAAGAAAACGTTGCGAACCTTCCGAAA
>Ga0315331_10000178_pt1 | contig 40046 bp, 23 predicted proteins | sample M160m34915metaG_FD_203456 | JGI IMG/M metagenome (GOLD analysis project Ga0315331, IMG submission 203456) | Ammonia-oxidizing marine archaeal communities from Monterey Bay, California, United States - M1 60m 34915 | ecosystem: Environmental > Aquatic > Marine > Intertidal zone | place: USA...
TCTGCGATGCCTGACCAGATGTTCTTTGAGTTCACCGATGCCGTCGATTGTCACTTTGTCTGGCAAGGTCGCTTGTCGTTCAATCGCTACATAATTCTTCTCAAAAACAGGCTTCTTGCGCTTCTTTGGCTGGCCAGATGCTTTGGAAATGACCAGGACCTGTTCACGCCAGGCGCCACTGGCGTCGTAGTTTTCCAGCGGGATGCCCCAGGGATCAATTTTCTGATGGCAGTTCCTGCAGGCGTCGTTGTTACGGTGCGCAAACAATTTTTCATTAAGCGGCATTCTGTCGAAACCGGAAATGTTCTCATCCAGAGGGGGCACGTTTTTCGGTGGTGCCGGAGGTGGATCGTTAAGCAGTACTTCCGCCAACCAGACACCGCGAAGGATAGCGTGAGAATTCATGCCATCCGAGTTGCCGATAAGGAAGGTCCCCTGTGTCAGTAACCCGCCGCGATTGTCGTCTTGATCGATGGCAACCTTCCTGAAGTCCTGGCCTCGGACGCCCTTGATTTTATAGAACGTCGCCAACGTCTGATTTACAAATACATGGTCAGCATCCAAAAGGTTGAGTGCCGATGCATCGTTTCTGAAAACGTCATTGACCGCCTCCATTGTTTCCTGATGCATCAACTTCTTCAGGGCGTCTTTAAATTCAGGGTAGTAGTTCTTATCCACCGCGACATTGAACAGCTTCGAGGTCTGAAGCCATTGATCGGCGAAGTTCTCGACCCACCTTCTCGATCTCTCATCGCTGAGCATACGTTCAACGTGTGACGCGAGCACGGATGATGTCCACAATTCTCCGGCCGATGCTGCCTGCAACAGAAGATCGTCGGGTACCGAACACCACAGAAAGAACGCCAGCCTTTCCGCCAGTTTGTAATTCTGTTTCTCTTCGTCGGTGAGATTACCTGGAATGCCCATATAGAAAAAACTCGGCGAGCACAGGATTTCCCTATACGTACTCAACAACGCTGCGAACGCATCTTCTTTCCTGACGTGCCCCTGATAGATTAGATAATACCTGTCAAACTCTGCGTCGGTTGGCGGTCTGCGAAACGCCTTTTCAATGAACGCCAGGATGCTTTGGCGTATATGATTTTCGACGTCCGACTCTGAGATGTCCGCGGGGATAAGCGTCGAAGTCAACGCAGTGTTGACGTTCCCGCGGTAGTCAAACGCTTCCAGATACAGTTTTTCCCTGCTTTGATTGGTGATCCGGATAAAAAAAGGACGATCCAACGCACGCGTCATTTCGACAGGGAGCGTGTCCGGAAAGGAATTCAGCGAGTACGTCTGCAACTCTTCGCTCTGTTCAATTGGAAGGATTCCCAGATCCGCGAGCTTCTGACGTGGGTCCACTTCGGAATGTGTGAACCCAATGGCAACCCGGACCTGCCGGGGGCCATCCGCCTTCGCGCGGAGAATCGTTTGGAACATGTATTTGGAAATTGACCGAATTCGCAGATCGATATATCCCTTCGGATTTACGAAAACACCTTTTCCGGCACGTTTGACTTTGTCAACCAGCGGCTTGATCTTTCTTCCGTCGGGCGTGGCGGTCGGCAGCGGATCGGTGTCCAGATTCTCGATATCGACACTCTCACTGTGTGGCTCGAACGCTGCAATTTTCTTCATCCTGTTAATGATGGATAGTACTACGTTCAAATACGATTCGAGATGAGGACCACTGATCATGAGCAGTCGAGAGCTGTTTTTTAGTCCGGTTTCATCGCTCGTTCCTTCTTCGGGAAGCGCGCTGACTTCCTGCTTTACCGAAATCTTCAAAAGGTCTTCAAGCGCGTACTGCAGCTCATATCGAGTCAGTCGACGTACGTTGCCTCTCCTGTTCGGCTTTTCATATTGTTTCGCCTTTTTGAATTCCGCATCCAGCCAGCGGGTGATCATATTTCGTTCGGCAGCCGTCGGTTGCCGTTGATCCTGCGGTGGCATTTCACCGGAGTTGAATGCTTCGCGAACGTCTTCCCATTTCCCGAAATGTTCGCCGGTGACGATATCCGGGTCGATTTGGTCGAAGCGAAGTTTTGCTTCCTGTTTGTTGCTGCCATGGCACTGCACGCAGTATGTTCGCAGTAGAGGCCTGATATCCTGAGTAAATGTGCTAAGATCAGCCTGAAGATCGCCATGTGCGCACTCCGAAGTACATACCAGCAGGACCACGCAGAAAAACAAATTCAAGGTGCCCTGCGAGATGAGTGGTCTTGTATGAGTCATGCGGCAATCCAACTTTGGCAATCGACGTGGCAAGTGTGGCACCAGCGGTGGCTGATGCTGCTTACGGCAGGTTTCTACGGTCGAGCGTGATCAATCTGTTAAAGCAACCTGACGGTCACTCGTGTTGTACTTCGTGGAGCCGCACCAATTGAGGTCGATGCTGACACGCACTCCCTTCCACACCAGATGCACAGCAGGAGTGAATAAAGACGCAGGCAGGATTAACAGGCGGTGATCGATAGGGAACATTAGTTTAGTTGCCCTGGAGATTCCCGCAAATGGCGTCATGTAAGGGTAATACGGCCGGGCCGCCATGTGGCAGGTTTTCCGAAATCAACATCTTAGGTCGTGCTGATCGGGCGCCTTCTGCAGCCACCGACTCGCAGCTTGTCCGTCAGACCTTCCCGCGCCGAAGAATTAATGTGTGTGTACGCCGCAAGAATCGGCGTACACAGGTTTAGACACGACAGCATAGACTGAAGTACCTGTGGCTTCTACGCTGCTCTTGACTCGAACGGTTTCACCACTCCACCGACATGCAACGTTATGATCTCATCTTCGAAGTTAGCCGGTCTCAATTTTGTCCGCACGTAGCGAACAGATGGCAGACGTTCCATTACACGGTGTGCTCGGCAGACGGTCAAAGCAAGGAACCAACGCCGCAATGGCAGACGCATCGATCACCGTTTTCGAGGCGGCCGTATGTAAGTCTCAGACGCGTACCGTTTCCCGGGCCCTCGCTGCCAAACGTTTTCATTAGTGTCGTCGTAAAACTTGCGCGTTGAAGCGAAGCGATCCTTCAATGACTTGAGTTTCTGTGCGTGAACACGGTCGGCGGCGAGATTGCTTAATTCCTGAGGATCGTTCCTGAGATCGAACAGCTCCCAGCGGCTGTTCTGTTCCGCTTCGTTCCGCGGACGGTCAAAATAGAGCAACTTGAAGTCGTTAGTCCGTATCGCGCTGTGTTGTGCAACTCCGTGCCCGCCATCCATGTAGCGATAGTAAATCGTGTCCCGCCATCCCTTCGGCGTTGCTCCGCCCTGCATAAGAAGTGGCAACAGGCTGATCCCATGCACGTCCCAGTTCGTGGACAACCCGGCGGCTTCAAGTAACGTCGGCGCGTAGTCAATATTCTGTACCATTGCGGCGCAACGTGTGCCAGGTTTCACCTTGCCTGGCCACCGAATGATCAGAGGCATTTTTAACGACTCTTCGTACGCCCAGCGCTTATCGAACCAGCCGTGCTCGCCGAGATAGAATCCCTGGTCGGCGCTATAGACGACAATCGTGTTCCTGCTTAGCCCCGCCTTGTCGAGTTCCGCCAGGACGCGGCCGACATTGCGGTCCACGCCGGCAACACACCGGAGATAGTTCTTCATGTAACGCTGGTATTTCCATCGCACAAGTTCCTTCCCGGTCGGTGGGTTTTTCAGAAAGGCAGCGTTTTCCGTATCGAATGCCGCCACATAGGCCTTCCGCTGTTCCGGCGTAAATCGGTTGATGACCCCCATGTCTTTCTCGGTGCTGAACATCATCAGGTCTGACGCCATTCGCATGTGACCGTCGATGCCCATTTTATGCGACGCCGCGGCGATTCGGCTTTCGTAATCATCAAACAGCGAGGGAGGTTCGGGGAATTCGATGTCGCTGTAGAGGGCAAGCTCACGGAGACTTGGTTTCCAGTTTCTGTGTGGTGCTTTGTGCTGTACCATCAATGCAAAAGGCATCGATTTATCTCGGCGCCTCAGCCAATCGAGTGCCAGGTCCGTCACAACATCGGTCGAGTGGCCCTCGATACGTCGGCCTTCGCCGTTCGAGAAAAAGAAGTCCGGGTTGTAATAGCTCCCCTGCCCACTGAGGACGGCCCATTCGTCGAAACCTGTTGGTTTGGTCTTCATGTGCCACTTACCAAAAATCGCTGTTGAGTAACCGCCCTGCTGCAGGGCCTTGGGCCATGTCGGGCGTTCGGGGTCAAGAGCTCCGGAAAGATTCACAATGCCGTTCTTGTGACTGTGAAGTCCCGTCATCACCGTGCACCGCGATGGCGTGCAGATGCTGTTGCCGCAGAAACTGTTCTCAAACAGCATGCCCTCATTCGCCAGACGATCAATATTCGGCGTCGGAGGCAAGTCAAGTCCGTAGCGATACGCCGAGATCGCCTGAGTTGTCAGATCGTCACTGAAAAAGAAGACGATATTGGGACGGTCCTGCGCTCCGAGCTCTGCAGCGCCGTGGCCCATGAGCAGGAAAAGTATGCCGAGATTCAGGGGCAGCCGGAAAGCGGAAAACGAAGGAATTTGCATAGTCTTCACCTGTTTCACAGAGATCGTCATCACTCGAAAAGCCGCGCGTGTGATCCGTACGAGCCGGCAGCATCAAAGAACGACCGGATTCGCTCTTACAGAATAGACTGAGTTGCCAGGAATTTCTATGCGGCTGTTTGCTCGGGCGATGTTACCTGGTTGCTGACACGTGAGCGGACGAGGACTCTATTCAGTGAGACCGTCTGCTGCGGTACGCGAATATTGACGGCGATGGCGATCCTGGAATCGTGCTGTACCAGCGAGCACAACAGTGTGATCTGTGTCTGCAACACCGTATGTTTTAGAAGCCGTTGGTTCACCGCGATCGAAAAACTTCGCTGGTCATGACTTCGGTCACGATCGTTCGCAGTCTGTAATTGTCAGTTCTTATACGGGCCAGGATATCATCGATCTCATACTGATCGCTCCACTCCATGTGTCGGCCGGTCGTGTAGGTGAGGAGCTTCGTAATCAGGCTGCGTGTGAACAGGTCGAGTCGGCTGTCCAGGATCACCTTCCTGAAGCTTGCAAAGTCTGTGAATGTTTCTCCGGAAGGCAGTCTTCCTGTGGGGTCGACCTTTGGTCCGGCCCCTTTTCCGCTGGGCTTCGCGTAGTGGATTCGCCAGCGACCGATCGGATCAAACGATTCAAGTGCGTGGCCGAGTGGATCCATGTTTCGATGGCACAAGTGACATGTCTTATCAACGCTGTGTCTTGCCAGCTTCTCGCGGATCGTGACTGCTCCGCTGACGTCGGCGTCGATGGCCGGAACTTCGTCGGGCGGTGGCGGAGGTGTTGCGCCCAGGATATTTTCCAGAACCCACACTCCGCGTGTCACCGGCGAGGTTTCAACGCCGTTTGCGCTGACGGTCAATACTCCGGCCATTCCCAACAGCCCTCCGCGTTGATGATTTTCCGCCAGGCTGACACGCTGAAAACCATCTGCCAGGCGAAGGGTATTCTGGGCCGGCAGTTGATACAGGCCGGCCAGTTTCTTGTCGACAAACGTGTAATCAGCGTCCAGAAATTCGGTCACCGGGCCGTTACTTTCCAGCAGGTGGCGGAAAAACAGGCGGGCCTCCTGCTTCATCGACTCGGGTAGATTTTGCGCATAGTACTCCCACGCCGCTTGTCGGGGGGGAGGAAGGTTCCCAAGACTACGCAGATTCAGCCAACTGTCGACAAATCCGTTGACGAATTCGACGGACCGTTCATCGCTGAGCAGACGTTGAACCTGCGTGTTCAATTCGTCAGAATCGGACAGGCGGCCAGAGGCGGCAGCGGAAAACAGCTTGTCGTCGGGAGGCGCGGTCCAAAGAGCATATGACAGACGTGAGGCAAGATCATACGGATGCAGTGTATCTTCGTCCTCCGCAGTGATCTCACTGAGGTAAAGAAAAGACGGTGAGCACAGCATCATCTTCACCGTATCGATCGCCGCCTGACGCGGTGTGGCTTGCTCGGAAAGTCGCTTCTGATACAGCGCCTCGATTCGCTTATTGTCGGATTCCACCAGCGGCCGACGGTAGGCTCTCCGCGCGAATGCGTACAGTTGCGTGAGTGCGTGATCCTCCTGAAAACCACTGCTCCCGAAAACGGCAAGCTCTTCCTTTGCGCCGCCAGCTTCCGGGATCGGGCCATGGATCTTGATTTCGCCAATCTTGATATGAGGCAAAGCGCCTTCCAGAAGGATGTGCGTACGGCGGACACCGCTTGCTGCCTTCTTGTCTTTGAACTCTTCATTGTAGCGTTTGTTGACCTGGATGACCGATGCCCGTGATTCGTACGGGCCGTTGGGAAAGATGAATCGCGGGGTTTGCCCGACATCGAGCCAGACACGAAAACTCAGCCACTCAGGATGCTCATCGGGCACAATGGACCTGCCCAGAATCGGTTCGATCGCCTGCGGATAGTGGATATGTCCTTTGGTCGCGTCGCCGGGAACGATGGCCAGTTGAAAGGGTTCTGAAAAGTCGATCCGAAATATTTTCGGATCGTAGTGGGTGTCACGATGCATGGCCTGGGCGTGGACTTCAATGTCGTAAAGCCCTGACACTGGAACGCCCTGCAGGAAATCTTCGATATGCCCATAGCCGCCTTGCCGTGTATCTGTGTTGGGCTGTTCGTAGAGACAGAGATATTCAAAATTAAAAACGCTTCGGTGAGCGCCAGTCAGTTCCTCGAACTGCTGAAAATTATTGGTGAAGTGCCACGACGCCGGTTCCATCACTGGTTTACCAAGACGTGCGTTTACCAGTCGCGTGGCGGCCTGAAAGTATTGATCCAGCAGGAATCCCGACGTCACAAGGGATTCGCCGATATTGTCCATATGACGGCTGGTCTCCTCCTTCGGGAAACCTGCCACCAGTCCCAGCGTGTCGATACGGCGGTTGAAAAGAGTGGCCAGCGTATTTTCATATTCGCGACTGGAGAGTCGACGCATGACTGTGCGTGCTGGGGAGCGGTCGTGTCTTTTGCGGGCTCCTCGGGTACTGGCTCGCAGAACGTCGACCAATTCTAACCGTTGTTGGTCGGTCGGCTGGTCTGAATCTTCGGGCGGCATTTGCTTCAGTGTGACCTGATCGATAATGCCGTCGGCGATGGTCAGCTGCTGTTTGGATGTGATGGGCAGTGCGAACGATTCGAACTCATGCTTGCCATCAGCCTCGTTGGCGTCATGGCACTGCAGGCAGTATTTGTCCAGGAAGCTGGAAATTACGTGGCCGTGTCGGGAGTCCGTCTGAGACGCGAGTCCATAGGGCTGCACTGCAGCGTAGAGGACGATGAATCCGACGGCGCGAAAAGAAACCGGACGAACGGAACTGAAGAAATGAATGTTCATGTTCAGGAAAACGTACCGGTACTGGTCCCGAATGAGTCTTTTCTAACCCCCATTCGGTGAGCGATATCGAGAAACAGATTGCACAATGGTACCTTGCCCGGACCGCTGGACGCAGCCTTCCTGAATTCGCCACCGCCGTACCCACCGCCCGCCAGAATGATAGGCAGGTCCGTATTTGTATGGGAGTTGGCGCTACCCATGCCACTGCCGAAAAGCACAGACGTCGAATCAAGCAGGGTTTGCTCTCCGTCCTGCATACTGGCCAGGCGAGTCAGGAATTTTCCGAAATGTTCCAGCTGATACTTCTCCAGAGTGATCAGATGGGTAATAACCTCTTCATCATTGCCGTGATGCGACAGTCCGTGATAGGCTTTCTTGATCCCAAGGTGCTGGGGCAGAAAGCTGCCGCCGATTTCCAGCGTGGCGATTCGCGTGGAGTCGGTTTGAAGCGCGAGGGCAATCAGCTGGTAGAGCATGGGAAGGTCGTCGACGGTGTTCTGATCGGCAGGCCTGTCGAAAGGCTGCTTCGGCTTGGGCTGATCGGCCCAGCGTCTGCGGAATTCCAGCCGTCGTTCAACATCGCGAATCGAGCTGAAATACTCGTCAAGTTTCGCCTTGTCCTCGCTGTTCACTCGCTTCGAGAGTAAGCCTGCTTCCTCGCGTATGGAATCGAGAACGGAGGCCTGCAGTGAGTTCGCTTTGACCTTCTGAACCTGGTGTTTCCGGGAATCCGTTGTGAACAGTCTGTCAAACAATTCCGCCGGCCCCGTAATCGGAGGGACGCGAACGCCCGACTTGGTCCAGGAGAGTTGGCACCCTCCATGGATACCACCTTCTGATCCGACCGTCAGCGATGGAAATCGTGTCTGGCTGCCAATTTCATCAGCGATGAACTGGTCGATGGTGACATTGCCATCGGCTCGGTTTTTCGATTCGTGATGCAGCAAGCCCGACAGAAATGTATGAACGGCGAAGTGTCCGCCACGGAGTCCATGATCAAGTCCACGATAGATTGTGATTTGGTCACGGTTTGCGGCAAGGGGTTTGAGCAGCGGCGTTTCCTCGAACGCTTTGCCCGTTGTGTCCGGGAAGAAATGCTTCTGCTGAAAACCGAGCAGGTTACCGATTGCGACGAATCGGCGGGCGCCCGTCCCGGCACCATCCAACTCTGCAACCACCGAGTTTCTGCCAACGACATGGGGCATCAGTGACGGCAAACCCGGCAGAGCAAGAGAACCGGCAACGGACCGGATGACGAAACGGCGACGATTGGTTGTTTTGTTCATAGCCGCATTCTAGCCGATGCGCATTCGCAGGAAAACGTTTTCCAGATAACGTGCAGCGGGTCGATGGTTTTCGGACTTTTCATCCGATTCCTGCAATGTTCAGCAGATTCTTTCTCGAACTGTATGGTGCCCAGGATGCACGGGAGGAGTCAGGGTTTCGTGAACGCATAGAATGTCGAAGCGTACGTCGTCTGGGAGGGCCGATCTGGTCATGATTTCCTGCTGAATGTCTTTTTTTGAGGTTGCCCCAAACGTACCTGTATGCACAAACATGCCTACACATCTGTCGCAACAGAACACAGAATCACGCAGAGATACAATCAATAGCATCAAGAAGAATTCGAGGTGCTGCCTGAACGCCAGATCTTCTTTTCTGCAGGGCAATAACTGTTGCAGTTGCTGCCTGAAGGGCTGCCCTTAATCGAATCTGAGGATGTACCTATTTTGCCAGTGCGTCCAGTTCATCCAGCTTGAATCGAACACTCAGAATGTAGGGAGATTCTCCCTTAGACCAGTGTCCATAGGTGGTCACCACGAATGTGTCGTCGGGCAGAAGTTCCACGCCAGGATAGGTTGTGTCGTAACCCTTTGTGTTGTCCTTCAGGCGTACGCAGTATTGTCCGTTGCGGCCGTCCACGATGTCATCCCATGTACCAACCCAGCCTACCCAGTCACCTTCGAATGGTCGTTCCGCGACATTCTTTCCGGGTGAACGACACCGAAAGCTGACGAAGAGTCTTCCGTCGGCACTGTACTTGCCGGTGTGTCGGTCTCCGGTCAGAGACAACGGCAGCTCACGCGGCGCGGTCCAGGTCTGTCCTTCATCGTCGGAGAAAATGACGTGTGAATTCCTTGTGCGGGAATTTTCACGGAGAAGGACGGCCATTTTCTTTCCGTCTGGCGACCGGATGCAGCCGGGTTCGCACAGATGTATGTCAGAGGATTGAAAAACGGACCGGGGAAAAGACCAGGTGAGGCCACCGTCCGTGGACAGCGTCTGATAGAGCGTGAAGGTGGATGGTCCCTGTTCCTTGCCGAAGAATCGACCGTCGTCGTGGAACATGGCAATGTAGTGTCCGGGACCGGTTCTGAGAGCTTCCACAAAGCCCATGACAACGATGCCTCCCCAGTCGCCAGCGCGATTAAGTTCGCTCCAGTCCAGGCCGTCGTTTTCACTGACTGCCAGACGAGCCGGATAGAGTCCGGACCACATGATGAGGCGCTTCGTGCCATTCGGGCCGATAACGCGATGCACCGTTGGCACTTCCTGCGACGTTGCCCAGCTGGCGGGTGTTGGCAGCCGATCGCTCCATGTCAGCCCGCCATCTTCACTTCGCTTATAGACGATCGCACCACGCCCATGGCCTCGTGGATACACACAAACGATCGTCTTGCCGTCTTCCAGCAGGCAGGTCGTCGGATGCCCGAGGTACTGTCCGGCTTCTCGATCGACAATCACCTGACGGTTGCCGTGATCATTGAGGTCGAGCGTTACCGGATACGAGTCCCTGAATTCTTCCCCGATGGCCGTCGAAGCCAGCACAGCAATCATCGCCACCGCATTGGTCATTTGCATAGTTCGGCCCTCACTGTTCGCGTCTGTTGCACATCATGCTGCGTGCAGCCTGCGCCGCACGCGTATCACAAATCGCCGGTTCATATCTTCGAATCTGCGTTCACGTCAAGAACTCGTGGCCTGAGGTATTTCAGATACTTCCAGCCATCTTTCGGAGAACGTCGTCCTGACTTGTACACGGCATCACTCTCCTGCAGCAGTTTGCTGAGTTTGTCGGCATCGGCCAGGGGGTCAGACGTATCCTGTTGCCATTGCTGCAGTGCCTTTACTAACTGCTGTTTCACGGCTGCGTGGGCCGGGTCGGTTGAAAGATCGGTCCATTCGTGCGGATCGTCTGTAAGATCGTAGAGTTGAAGTTTCGGCGGATTTAACCAACGAGCATAGCCTGCTTTCGTCTGCTGTGACGCTGCAGCCAGTTCCTCATCGCTCAGGCACCCGGACCAGTGTGACGCACCATGATCTCGATAATATCGTGCGGCAGGATCCTGACGATCGCGGACCGGAGAGTGAATAAGCTTATACCGTGAATTGCGAATTGTACGCTGAGGAAACGTATGGCGGGCCGCATCACAGTTTCGTTCGCAGGCCAGATATTCACGGAAACTGTCGTCATTAATCGTTCCGTTAATTAGTGGACGCAATGACTTCCCCGGCAATCCGGCCGGCGTCTGAATATCAGCAGCATCCAGAAACGTCGGCAGCAGATCAATCGTCGAAACCAACGCCGTGGACCTGCGGCCCGGCGTGGCCATTGTGGGCCACCGGGCGATGTATGGTACCCTCATTCCGCCTTCGTAAACCGTCACCTTACCGCGAGCCATCTGTGCGCCGTGATCGCCGATAAATACAACAAGTGTGTTGTCGGCCTTGCCGGAAGTTTCCAGCTGTCGCAGCAACTGGCCCACACAAGCATCGAGTCTCAGCATGCAGTCGTAGTAGTTGCGAACGACTTCGCGCATCCGAGGCGTCTGTTCACCGATGTAAGGCATCACCACCACGTCGTCGGGGGGCACCTGCGTTCCGGGCAGGCCGTCGACCTGTCCCTGCAACGGCCAGTGGGCGTCCGGATAATTGACCGTCATAAAGAAAGGCTGATCGTCGGCCTCAAAGAATTCACCGGCCTTAACTGCATAGTCAGCAACGTCCTTCTTTGCGAAATTTGAGGACGGCTGAAAGCGAAAGTCGACAAATGCTTCAACAGCATCGGCGGGATTGACGTGCGTCTTCCCGATCAGGCCCGTGCGGTAGCCTGCCATTTTCAACAGAGAATAAGTTGTGGGCCACTTTTGAAACCATTCGTACTGATGTGTCGCCAGGCCCAGCTGTCCATTCTGGTGAGGATACAAACCCGTGAAGATCGTGCTGCGAGAAGGACTGCAGACGGACTGAGTAACGTATCCATTTTCAAACAACACTCCCTCCGCCGCCAGGCCATCAATATGCGGCGTTTGAATGACCGGATCACCATAGCATGATAACTCACAACCGTGATCTTCCCCCACGATCAGCAGGATGTTGGGGCGTCCGTCTGTGCTGGCTTCACTTTCGGGCTGTTGTTCCCGCCTGTGGAAAAGAGCTTCTTCATTTTCTGTTGAAAACGGTGATGCCGGCAGTCCGTCGCGGTTGAAAAAATTGACGGGGGGATCGGGATACGGGTGCCAGCCATAACGTACGTGACGTGGCTCAGGGACTTCAGGATTCGAAACCTCAACCTTGTCCCCGTCAATGATCCTTGCCACTGCGGGATGAAAAACGGAATCAGCACCACAAAGCTGAAAGTGACGCAGCGGTTGTGATCCCATGGACGTGAGCCCGCGACCGACATGATCAAACGACAGGACGATTGTGTGGCCTTTACGTCTGACACCGTTGAGCAACGGCCCGGAATGAGCCTGTTCGCCGGCCCGTCCATATGTTTCCCCCAGTGCCAGCTGCGCCAGTCGTTGACCAACCTGTTGTTTTTCGATGGGGTGAACGTTTGTCGGATGTCCGGTGTCGATTGTCACAGCCATGCCCACATTTCGGAGTTGACTGAGTGCGCGGCGCTGGCTTTCGCGGAATCGTGGCCACTCCGGACGATTCAGAGCCGGTAACTGAACGTACAGAAAGGGGAAATCGTCCTGCCCCCACTGTTTGCGCCAATCACGAATCAGCAACGGAAACAGTCGCCCGTGTTCACGGACACGAGAAAACGTCTCGGCGTTGGACTCACCCTGATACCAGATCGCGCCTCGAATCGCGTACGGGAGCAGCGGTTGTATGCCTGCAGACCACATGAAGCCTGGCTTAAACGAATGATTCGGGCCCAGCTCATCACGTGGAATTGTTTCTCCGGCCTGAATGACGTGCAACAGATTCTGTTGTCCTCTCTCGCGGCAGAAACGGCCAAGACGTTCATTGTCCAGCCAATTGCCATTGACAATCCCCTGCAGATCCGGGTCAGCCTCAAGAACGTCCCGGGCAATCCAGGCTTCGATCGGTGTCCCACCGATCGCGGGACAGATCAGGCCAACCGGAACATCCAGTTCCTGCTGCAGGTGTTGGCCGAAGTACCATGCCACGGCAGAAAACGATGCAACAGACGCTGCATCCGCGACCTTCCATTCGCCCTTGCAGAATCTGTCCGGCACAAGCCGTTCAAGATCATCCGGCGAGTACGCTCCTGAACTGCCGCGTGCGCCACCAGACAGATTAAGCAGGCGTACTGCCGGAAATTCATCCGCTGTCAGCTCCTGTGCGGCATTCGCGGACTGGCTCACAGGCCATTCCATATTGGATTGACCTGCACAGATCCAGACCTCGCCAACAAGAATGTCAGCAAACTGAATGCGTTCACCAGCAGCGATGATTTCCAGTCGCGCTGGTTTTCCGGTGGCTGCGCGGGGACTCAATTGAAGGCTCCAGTGGCCATCGGCTTCAGCAACGGTACTCAGTTCTTCATCCCCGAAGGTTACTGTCACTGTCGCTCCAGCGGTCGCACTGCCCCAGACCGGGGTCCTTACACCGGCCTGCAGAACCATGTGGTTGCTGAACACACGAGGTAGTCGCAGACTCTGCCGTAATACGGGGGGCGGTGCAGAGGACTCTGCGTGGCTGGTGCCTGACTGGGCCGCCACCACGTCCTTCAATTTAATACGTTGAAATGTCATATGGGCCTGGCTGCCTTCGTACAGAATGCCAATCGTCTCTGCATCGATCATCGACATACACGAATACCCGGCACCGGCGCCTTCATCCAGCAGCAGTCGGTGTGCCTTTGGCCAGGTCAAACCGGTATCAGGCGACGCCTTGATTGTGATGTGGTGTCGCCCACGTGTGCTATCCGGGTTGGAAAACAACAGCCAACCACCCAGATCCCGACCGACTTCCCTGTCTGCATTAATTAGACTCGCCATACAGGAGCCGGGCTCTATCAGCGATCTTTCAGATGTTTCGTGTTTCTGCCAGGTGGCACCCATGTCGCGAGAAGTCATCACAACGCGTACCGACTTTCGGTTATAACGACAGTTCAGCATCAGCACGCCCGGGTCAAGCTCTACTACCTGTGCTTCCGTTGTGTCATCAAACGCACCGGTACCGGCATGCCATGTTTTACCGTGATCTTTTGAGTAGATAATGGTCGAATGCGGCAGCCGATCTGCTTCCGGCGGATCCTGATACTGTGCAGCAAACACAATCGTGCCGTCACGCATGGTGATTCCTTTGCCCGGCCCCTGCAAAAGAAAGCACCACTCCGGCCGCTTGACCTGTTCGGTAATGTTGATCGGGTGGGACCACGTCACACCATCATCGTCACTGCGCACCAACATCAGCTGACCGGTTTCCTCAGGCGTCAGGCCCGGTCCGGAACCCCGCCAGGATCGATCTCCGTGGCTCCACGTCCCGGCCACCCAGATTGTGCCCGTAGTCTTATCAGCCAGAACGGCAGGATCACCAACTCCATCATATCGCCACTGCGGATCGTCCCCCATGTCCATGATGACTTTCATGGGTTCCCATGTGCGTCCGCCGTCCGTCGATCGAGACATCCCCACGTCAATGTCGCCCGGCAGGTCGCCACCCCCACGTCGTCGAACATCGTAGACACCTATCAGTGTTCCCCTGTTGGTCGTTGCCAGACCGGGGATGCGACAGGTATGGATCCCATCCTGACCGCGTTTCCTGACCGCGACTCCCACCCTCTGTGGAGTGGCATCTGCGTTGAGACGGATAGTTTCCCCGTTCGAAAAACCAAGGAAGTCACACGTAGCCCCGATCTGATGATCAGGGTTCGCATTGCCACTGAGCCCGCACGCAATCCAGACGTAGTTAGTGCCCTCGACCAGTTGACACGATGACGCTGGAATCGAAAACTCAAACGGTTCGGTCTGCCGTCCGGCCACCTTCCGCAGTGCTACCGGCGTGCCTGTCAAAGCGCTGCCTTCAGAGTCGCCCCCATAGTAAATCCGTACCGACGACAGATCTGCACTGTCAGTCGTGTCATCTGTCTTGACCCGCAGCTGTGTCAGCGAAATTGGATTAAGCTGACCGCTGGTTTCGACTTTCAGTTTCACAAGCGGACTTGTCTGATTGCCGATCAATGCCGGCAACACCAGTGGCACGATTTCAGCGTTGACAATTTTTTGAGGTCTGGCGGGCGCAATGCGGACGTCATCGATCAGGATTCCGGTCTTCGGCGGACTGGTGACCGAAAACCGCAACTGATTAACATTGTCATCACCCAGTGGAATCTTAACATGTGAAAGAAATGGTCGTCCGACACGTATGTCTCTGTCGCCGTCGAATATTTCGGTCCAGCCATCGCCATTGTTTTTCTCAATCCGGAATGAAAACGGCGTGCGTCTGGTCCACCGTTCTGCTCGAAAAGTCAGGTTTCCGCTGCGGTCAGCACTTTCGGCAAGCTGAAGAACAATCGACGATTTCTCGCCACCGGTGATCTGCAGGCATTGCTTCCCTGTCGCTGCATGTCTGTCGTCGATGACCACCTTGCCGACGACGGACTTCCACGTGCCCAGAGCAGATTCGAAGCGGTCAACCGCGCCCGCGGCCGTGTTTTCGAATCCAGCAACAGGTACGGTATCGTCGGCGCCGGACTGGGTGACACTCGCATCTGATGGAGTCAGCGCCGACGGCAGAGTGCGAGGAAAAACCTCAGTCAGTCGGAATGACAGTGCCTTCCGCAGTTCGGGCGCTGCATTCGCTGTGTTTTCTGATTCAACAGGGCCGTCGGCATAGTCATACAACTCAGTCGCTCGGACTTCCCCTGTCTGACGACTCACCCACTGAGTCAAGCGATGCATTTCCGTCCGTACCGAATACCCCATCATTCCGTCGCCCCGCGGGAACTGACTGAATGCTGCGGACTTCGATACAGCCTCCGGAGCGTCGAGGATCGGTGCAAAACTTTGTCCCTCAAGGTGTTCTCCCACCGGCAGATCTGCCAGTTCCGACAAAGTGGGATACAGGTCGACCAGCTCAACCAGCGACATACTGCTTTTGCCGGCGTCCTTCATGTCCGGAACTCGGACAATTAAAGGCACACGTGTGTCGAGCTCGAAATTTGTCGTCTTACCCCACATTCCCTGCTCGCCAAGATGGTAGCCATGGTCACCGTAGAGGATGACGATCGTGTTGTCGCTGAGCTCACAACGATCCAGTTCTGCCAACACTCTGCCGATTTGTGCATCGATGTAACTGACGCACGCGAAATATGCCTGGCGCACTCTGCGCTGCATTTCGTCTGGAATCGTGCCGGACTTTGGCTGGTCCGTGTAGCGTCGTAACTCACCGGAGCGATGACCGGCAAACGCCGGAGCGTCGATGGGAAAGTTCGACCGGGCGGGAAGTGTGACATGCTTGTAGATGTTGAAATACTTCTGCGGCGCAATGTACGGTGAGTGCGGTTTGATGAAACCCACGGCAAGGAAAAACGGATTGCTCTTGTGCTTCAACTGCCCCAGTGCCGCTACTGCGGCGTCAGCCACCTGCCCGTCGTAGAGTGTACTGTCGGGCACGTCGGGAGCTTCTGTGGCCGGGCCAAACAACAACTTCTGCGTCCAGTCCTGCACGCCGGCGTTCTTCGGTGTGTAGATTTGCTGATACGCGAGCTTCGCGGCGGCGATGCCTTTTTCGGTATAGTAGTAACGTGGCCCAAACCGAATGGCAGGTACGGACCAACTCTGCGGATCTCCCATCGTGTCCCATTTCGTGACACTGGCTCCGTCGGGAAACACGCCGTGATACAGCTTGCCAATCGCTGCTGCGTGATAGCCATGAGTTTTGAAATGCTGAGGCAGAGTGACTACGTCAGGGTGCCTTGACCGGAAATGCAAATGATTTCCCGTGACGCCTATGGAATCCGGTCGCATTCCGGTCATCAGGCTGGTTCGTGACGGATTGCAGACCGCCTGCTGGCAATAAGCCCGCAGAAACAGTCGCCCGGTCGCGGCCAGTGCATCAATATTCGGACTGTGAATGTGGGTTGCGCCGTAACACGCCAACTCGGGGCGCAGATCATCAACCGCGATGAACAGTACATTCGGCCGCGACGCGTCAGCAGGCCCGGGGAAAAGGCTCACCACCAACACAATGCTGACAGGAATCATTCGCCCTGTTGTCCGCTGACTGTACATTGGTTCGCTCTTCAGGTACCCGGTTCTGTTATGCCAGCAACGCCTGCGAAAAACGAGGTCTGCTGACTGCCCAGTTTATCGGATGTTGAGAATTAGTATACGCATAGCCACACGAAGCATGACTTAAGCGAGCGCCGGATCAGTAACATCACGACTGCGCCTTCCGTGAGAGGCTGATGCGTTTTCTGGGCTCGTCGATTTGCAGGACGGTGACATTTACAATGTCACCAACGCTGACTTCCCGAGCCGGGTCCTGGACAAAATGGTCGGCCAGCTGCGAGACATGAACAAGGCCGTCCTGATGCACGCCGATGTCAACAAAAGCCCCGAAGTGCGTGACATTCGTGACCACTCCTTCCAGACGCATCCCAACAGTCAGATCGCTGACCTGATTAATGCCTTCAGCGAACGTGACGACTTTAAAGTCGGCTCTGGGGTCCCGTCCTGGTACCTTCAGCTCTGCCAGGATGTCCGTAACGGTAAATTCACCAACGTCGCCGTTCACGAAGGTGTCAGGATCAAGTTGAGACACCAGATCTGGACTGCCGACCAGCTCCTCAACGGTCACGTTCAGCTGTCGGGCCATCCCCTTCACAACACTGTAGCTCTCAGGATGGACAGCTGAATCATCGAGCGGCTCAGCCCCGCCTCGAATTCGCAGAAACCCCGCTGCCTGCTGGAAGGCCCTGTTTCCCAGTTTTGCAACGTCCAGCAGTGCTTTGCGTGTGTGAAAAGCTCCATTTCGATTGCGATGTTCAACGATTCGGTTTGCCAGTGCCGGGCCTATGCCGGCCACGTGGGACAGCAACGCGGCACTGGCCATGTTGACGTCAACGCCGACGGAATTTACGCAGGATTCCACGACGTCGTCCAGAGCCTTCTTTAACTGAGTCTGGTTTACGTCGTGCTGATACTGCCCGACACCAATTGCCTTCGGGTCAATCTTAACCAGTTCTCCCAGCGGGTCCTGCAACCGGTGTGCGATGCTGATCGCTCCACGAACGGTGACATCCAGTTCCGGGTATTCGCTGACGGCAAGTTCACTTGCTGAGTAAACCGACGCACCCGCTTCGCTTACGACCACCTTTGTGATCTGCAGATCATGGCTGGCCAGCAGCGCAGCAACAAACGCGTCAGTCTCCCTCGATGCCGTACCGTTGCCGATCGCGATAAGCCGCACATCATGTTTTCGGATAAGATCCAGAAGAATTCTGTTCGCGCCGGCGGTATCGTTGCGCGGCGGAGTCGGAAATATCGTTGCGTTGTCCAGAAACTGCCCGGTGCCATCCGTCACTGCAACCTTGCAACCCGTACGAAAACCCGGGTCCAGGCCGATGGTGACCATCGGTCCGGCAGGGGCTGCCATCAGAAGTTCTTTCATGTTCTTTGCAAAAACAGAGATCGCCTCTGCCTCTGCCGAACTCTTCAGCTGCCGCATCAACGTTGCTTCGGCAGTCGGTTGCAGCAGCCGCCGATAGCAGTCTTTGATGGTTGTTTCTATCTGGATCGCGAATTCAAAAGACGGATTCCGCAGCAGTCGCTGTTGCAGTCGAGGCAGCAGATAATCTTCGTCAGGGTGGATGTTGACCCGCAGAACGCCTTCCGCCTCACCACGTTTTATGGCCAGAAATCGATGAGACGGCAATCGCTCTATGCGTTCGCTGTGGTCAAAGTACATTTCGAATCGTTCGCCGTCGTTCTTTTTGCCGCGTTTGACGGTTGTCACGATTCGGCCGCGCCGAACACGATCCAGCATCCACTGTCGCAGTTCCGGTGAGTCTGCCCAGGTTTCGGCCACGATGTCACAGGCACCCCCCAGGGCTGCTGTCGTTTCCGTAACACCCAGTTCGGGGTTCAGAAACCTGCGAAGCACTGTTTCCGCCGGCTCCTGCAGATGCTGTTGCTGCAGCAGGATGTCAGCCAGCGGTTGCAGGCCTTTTTCTCTGGCGGCAGCCGCACGAGTACGGCGTTTGGGTTTAAACGGACCGTACAGGTCTTCCAGTTCCTGTCGGTTGCTGCATTTCAGAATGGCGGCACGCAGATCTTCCGTCAGATGTCCCTGCTCCTCAATCGTCTTGAGCACTGTTCGTTTGCGAGTCGCCAGGTCGCGGGCCTTCGCTGTAGCTTCATCGATAAAACGCAGTGCGGTTTCGTCGAGACCCCTTGTGGCCTCCTTGCGGTAGCGAGCGATGAACGGCACTGTGTTGCCGTCGCTCAACAGATTAATGGCACTGCTGACCTGGTCGGACCGAACGGAGATCTGTGCGGCGATGGACGTTGCGACCAGAGAAAGGTCAAAGAGATTTCCGAGGTCGTTTGTGATTGGCATTTCAATGTTTCTTACAAGTGCCCGGCGACACTTCACACAACTTGACATCAAAAACAATTCCGTAGCCGGCTTCTGGCCCAAACGAGTGCTGTTGTGGCTTCCGCCGGAAGGTAAAAGTGTCTCAATGCCGGATCTCAGTGGTCAAATCTGTAACAGTACTCGGCAGGCATTCGGCCAGCCTTGTCAGGGCGCACCGAATTTCAGGAGTCAGTTTGTTGTCAGTGCGATCTCGATTTGAGACGAAATACCAGACAGCCTGGTAGTTCGCCACCAGCTTCGACGTTTCGACAGGTGAGAGCTCGGACGTCAGTCGTTCCAGTGGCGTCCGGTTGAGCTGTTTCTGCAATGTGGCGACGACCTCGGGGGTGTCGCCGCCTGTCTTCTGAGCCACATCGACCGCATGCAGAAATGCCGCAACAATGACCGCCCGACTGGAACGCAGCTTTACATTGACCTTCAGAGACTTTTCAGGGTTCTTTTCATGCAGCCAGTACGCTCTGGACCAGATACTGCGCCAATATCGCTGCACATCCTGACGCAACCAGCCGAACGGGCCCGCTTCTTTGAATAATTGGGACACCCTGGTCTCAACGTACCAGTTCAACAGCTCCGTCTGCAATTCTTCGAAAACATGGTCGTTCAGCACAGGCTGAGCGTCCATCAGCAACTGCATGCGGTGCCCGTAGGTCGTCACGTCTTCATTGACGACACCCCGAACGGCCGGGTTTGTTAGCGCTTTCCACGAAACACATTGAGCAAACACTCCGTCAGGTTTGGGACGTGTCGCACCCAGGCCCTCTGCGCCAATCCGCCGCCAGGCCTCGCTGAAAAGTTCATCGGCCGCTTTATCGCTGACGGCCGCAGCGCGATCATCCAGGACGATCAGCAGATCCAGATCAGAGGCGGCGTGATACTCCATTCGACTAAGCGAGCCGGAGATCGCCACGCATGCCGGCGGTTGTGGTAACGGTGTGGACAGAAGCGTTCGCTGCAAGCGTTCGATTACCGCTTGTGAGCGAATCCAGGCTTTCTGCAAGTCCAACCGTCCGCCAACAGCCGAGAACGGAGAACCGCGATGTTGAGGACGAAAACTCATGTTTACTCATGAAAAGGGGCAAGATTGGTCTGCAGCAACCGTAATTCTAGCTTTTTGCGCCCCCGGGACACTCGCACTGCTCCTCGATTACGGACGAGCAACGATTTGAGCCGCAGGCATGATGCGGCCTGTCTGCATTATTGGGGCCGGCGAACGTCGGCGTCACGTGAGTTTTGTCAAAATGACAATATACGGTTAGCTTTCCCTCCGGACTTTGCAATCGGCGTGTTCTGTCTTTGTAAGAATTTGCCGCAATTGCCCAATCAGCAGTTTCTGCCATATGCCCTAAGGTGCATTACATAAACGAGTTATGATTAAATGGCATGGAATTTTGCTCAGTGAGTCAGTTTTGGCACACTATTGGCATAATCCAGTCATAGTGATAACAGATGGTTCTGTTCAACAGCGGCAGCACGTGATATCCGTTCACGTAACACCTTTAGGAGGTCAGCAGACATGCTCGTATTGACTCGAAAACCGGCAGAAACGATCCGTATTGGGGACAGTGTTGTCGTCAAAGTGATTAAGACCGCTCGCGGTACGGTGAAGATTGGAATTGAGGCTCCGGACGAAGTTAGGGTGATCCGCGGTGAACTGCTGGAGGCGGCATCTGCCCCGGTTCAACCGGAGTCTGTCGTGAGCCAGATGGTAGATCATTTCAACGTACTTTCCGATCAGTATCCCCACGTTGCCTGAGTGGGCCACGAATTCACCTGTTCGAATTTTACAGCGGGCCTGCTCAGAGAGTCAGGCAACCAACCCAAGAAGGAGTAATGGACATGATGACCCGAACCCAGACTTTATTGGCTACTCTTGCTCTGGTGCTGACCGCCCCGGCTACGATGGCTCAGTCTCAGAATAACGGCGGCGTTTGCTCGAACGGTGTGTGCAGCCTGGAACGTCGATCAAACTCAAACTACCCGTTCGCCCAGGACGATTTTACTGCGGCCACGTCGTATCCGGCCGGCAGGAATATCTACCATGGAAGCGGTGGCTGGCCGAGCAACGACTCTTTGTCCTCCGGTCGTACGGACAAGGATTCCTCAGCACTTCGGAGACGCTTCAATCATGAGCGAAACCGTTTCACGAACGGATACGATTACCACGCTCCTTTGGACAGTATGGTCGAGGAAAATTATCGACAGCCGCGTTCGGACGACTACCGGCTTCGCGGGCAGAATTACGGCCACGACTACCGTTTGCACGGATATGATTTTGAATACAACATTGGCAGCAGGCATGGTTTGGCGAATCCCTTTCGGCTGCCTTCGGGAGATGGTTTCGGCGGAGAGCGTCGTTATCGCACTCTGCCGTTGAGTCACATTCCACGACCAGGAGGCAGCTCTGAGAGCCGCTATCGAATTCCGCTGGAACAGGTTGACTACTCGAATTTCGACAGCAACGACCGTCTGTCGCCGCTCCGTCATGATCGTGGTGGTGATCCTACAGTTGGTGACGACCTGGACTTCCGAAGCCCTCTGTGGTCCCGAGAGAACCCGGTCCGTCCGGGGCTGGACCCGTTCACGCCGCCGTTGCCTCAACGGGAAACAGGAAGCGAAGCGGAATCCATCTTCAAGGCGATTTCTGCACGGTACGGGAATCCTGTGAATGTCCGTGCGGCCCGTTCGATGTCTTCCAGACAGGCTTTAGCAGTGTATCGAGAAGTGTCTCAGCAGACTGATCAGCGTCACCTGGAGCCGAGTAGTTACGATCTCCGAATTCGACGTGGTCTGAGAAACCTCGCTCTGGCGCTGGAGAATCCCGCGTTCACAGGGGCGCTGGGAGTTCAGGCGGATTCGTTTCAAGTGGCAGGTTTTCGCAGCACTCTGTCGCGACTGGAAGATTCGATGCGAGTCTCCGGTTACAACGATGCGGAACAGATTGTTCAGACGGTGATGCGTGAGGCTCAACATGTTCCCGGCCTGACCGCTAACATTGTGGCGTTCGAATTCAGCAGCGCCACAATCGATACTCTGGACAGGTTTTCTGCTCTGGAACCCAGCGAACCTGGCCGAGGAGCGTCGCTGGATCTGGAACGAGCGGAAAAGGTTCGAAGTGCGATGCTGGAAAGTGAGATCGTTGGTGTCGGAGTGGAAGTAAAGGTGCATGACACCGGGCTGCTGGTCATGCGGGCTCTGCGAGGCGGTCCTGCTGCCGAGGCGGGACTACAGGCAGGCGATATCATTACTGCGATTAACGGTCGCAGTATCAATGGAATGTCTATGGCGAACAGCGTGGACCTGATGAAAGGTAATTCGGGCAGCCGGATTAAGATGCGAATTTCAAGAAACGGTTCCCGTGGCAGTGATGTCACCCTGACGCGACGAAGAATCCGGATCTATACAGTGAACGACGTTAAGATTCTGCCAGGTACGCAGAAAGTGGCCTATATGAATCTCAGCCAGTTCGGGCAGAGGTCAACGGAAGAGGTCGATCAGGCTCTGCAGCAATTGTACAACAGTGGGATGAAATCACTGATTCTGGATCTACGGGGAAACCCTGGCGGTCTGCTGAATGTCTGTGTTGACATCACGAATCGCTTTCTGCCGTGCGGCACCATTGTGTCCACGAAGGGGCGTCTTTCCGCTGACAATATGCTTGAAACCGCGACTTACAGCAGAACGTGGAGTACTCCACTTGTGGTTCTGGTTGACGAAGACAGTGCCAGTGCCAGTGAAATCTTTGCGGCCGCTGTCCAGGACAATCGACGTGGCATCGTAGTTGGTGAAAAGAGCTACGGAAAAGGAACCGTGCAGACACATTTTCCATTGCAGTCTGCAGGCGGGAATCTGAGACTGACGACGGCACGCTTCTACAGCCCGAATGGTCGACCAATGTCCGGTCAGGGAGTGATACCGGATGTTCGCATTGTGGACGAAGACGGACCGGCCAACGGCGACCGTGTTCTGGCAGAAGCTGTAAAGATCGCGCAAAGTCAGCGTCTGCGGGACATTGCTCAGGCTGCAAAACGATGTCGTCCGTCATCAGACCAGAGTCCGCAGCGGAACAGTTTTAAGGGCGGCGACATCTCCGACATGGTTGTGCCCAGAACAGTGCTTCAATAGCAGGAGTTCCACAGTACTGCACTGAAACGAATCCGTGAACCTGAACCACGATGGTTCAAAAGTGACCTACTACCTGGTACTCATGAGGAGACCGCAGGACATGATGAGACAGCGTTCCGCTGAACAATCAGCAAATCCATAGCCGGTTGGTTTTCGCAAGAGAATCACCCGGTTTTGCATTTCCAGCGGGTGCGGTCAGCTCCGAGGCCGAACCTCGGGACAGAGACGGTCAAGTCGAGCTCCGATTATGACGGACGCAACGGTGCTTCGTAATAAAAAGACGGGTGAGCGGTGGTCGTCGCGAATGGCAGAATCGATGAGGCAGAGTTGTGAAGTTGGTGAAAGGACGCAACCGATGACAACTGTGCTGGCGGTCACATACGGACTGCCTATATCACGACAGAAATAAGTATCATCAAAGACCACTTCGGACCGCAGCGACGCAGGTATTCGCGCGTGAGACGTTTTTGGTGATACCAGAGCCCATTCCAAACTGAATTCGACAGCAGGCCCCACCTCTATGCGACGTTCCGCTCAGGCGAAGGGAATTCGAAATGACAAAACCACTTCCATTGCAGATTCGGCCGAATACTGGCTGTTTGAGCCCCGGCAACTGGTGAAGTGGAAAGGCAAGCTGGTCGACCGCTGCCACGTTATCAACGAGCAACTGCGACAGATTCATCGCGATCTGCGTCCGGATACGCCAGCTCGCGACACTCAGGCCCTGCGGGTTGTCGGTCGCAACTGACTGCCTCGAAATTCACTTTGTGGCGTTCCACTCGTCCAGCACTGCCTGAACACGTGCCCGATTGAATTTGTCGGAAGGCTTGTAATCCTGATTGGCCATCAGTTCGTCCATGGTCAAGGATTTTGACGGAACACCGGTGTCTGGTATCTCGGCGTGTGCCGTCCACGCGATGGCATTCAGGACCAGCTTGCGGAAGTTGTCGTTGCCCCAATTCCAGTGGTAGTGGCCGCCGGTAAATCCGAAGCCGCGGCCTCGATCTTTTCGCACTCTTGTCCATGCCACGTGCTGGGGTTCTTTGCGTTCCAGAACCGCAGCCCGCACGTGTGGATTATTACTGTGCGGACCTTCACGTCTGGCCAGTGAACCGTCTTCCTTGACCAGTGTATTGCTGGGAGGCAGCTCTGTCAGAATGGGCGTCACACCGTCCATGTCTTCCGCGAATCGCATGTGGTAGTACCATTCATCATTGACAGTGAATGGCTTCACTCCCCGAGAGATCGGATGGTCAGGGAAACTGTCGAATGTGCCTGTCCAGTGCGGGTTGACGGACCAGTCCGGTTCGAAGTATCCGCCGGTCCATTTTATGAACGCGTCACCCGACGGTCCTTTGGGCACTTCAACTCCATAATGAATACAGGCCATGCCGACGCCGCGTTTCTGAATCTCTTCCAGACGCTGCAGATGGTCATTAAACGGATGTCGACCACCGCCATCGCAGTAGATAACGATGGAGTCCGCGTGATCCAGAACACTTTCATCTTTCGGCCAGCCGTTCGTGTAGACAGTGGCTTCAATGCCCAGGTTGCTGCTGTTGAGTGCATCGGCGAGAAGCATACAGCCGGCCTTGTGCTCGTGAGCTCCGTAACCGTGGCTGGGTGTGCCTGAGATCATGGCCACCTTCTTGGGCGCGGGCAGTTTCCTGATGCGAATGTTCCGGAACTGCACGGTCATCGGCGGACCAACATGAATCTGTAGTGCCAGCAGTCCGGCAGCGCGGCGATTTGCCAGATCGTTGTCGACGCACTCAATGGTCTTTGTTCCGTTAATGAAGTGTTGAAAACGGTGCCCGCTGGCTACGATGCGGTACTTATTCCAGTCTTCCTTTTTGATCTTCGCCTGAATTTCGTTGGTGTCTCCGATCTTCTCGACCAGTGTTTTTACCATCTTGCCGTTCTTGTTCGCAGTCAGTTCTGTCATCTCGCCACGCAGAGCCAGAATGCCGCGAAACTGTTCGCCGTAAAGAATTCCCGAGTAGGTGTCACCGGCCTCGAAATCAGCCTGGTAACCACCGATGCCCCATTCACGGTTGGGCAGTTCGAAGCTGCGATACTGGATGCCGGAATTGCCGTTGACGATCTTGTAATCCAGTTGCAATTCGAAATTATCGAACTCGCCACCTCGATAAATCAGAAAGCTGTTGGACTTCAACTTGTTTTCGTCGGTGGTCCTGCCGGTGATGGCTCCGTCTTCGACGCTCCATCGTTCCGGATCGCCGTCCCAGTTTTCCAGCGTCTTTCCATCGAAGAGTGTTTGCCATTCTTCATCAGCCGGACTCTGTGCGGCGTTCAGAAGCAGCATCAATGCGAAAAGTGATTGCCAGATTCGAACCATTGTTGTTGTCTCCGAAAAAAAAATGCGGGGGAGGCTTTGTGGGCGGCTCCCGTACAATTGGTGAAATCAAAACGAAACCGGTGATTCAGGGTTTCTTCTTAACATCAAGGCAGAGCAGCCAGTCTTCGCTTCTTAGATAAAGCCGGCCGTTGGAAAGCACGGGCGCTGCCCACGCCGGATATCCAATCTCATCAAACGAAATTCGGCAGTCTTCTTTGAATTCCTGATCGTTGACATGCACCACAGCCAGAGTCCCGCGTTCTCCCAGCACGATGAATTTCTTACCCACCCTGATGAGCGATCCTCTGCCATAGTACGGAAACGGCACGGGTTTGCCTGTCACAGTGTTGACAATTCTTCCGGTCTCACGATCTCTGCTCAGTTCGCGGACATTGCCGTTGAACCCCGTGGTCTTCCAGGCGACGGCTCCGCTCTTTGCGTCAATACAGCGCAATTCCCCCTCATTTTCGTGCCGACCGCTGAAGCCATAAATGAATCCGTCGACGTAGATCGGCGTGGACCAGTGAGCGAGCATGTTCTCTGTATCTCGCCACAGCTCCGTGTAGGACTTGCCGTCAGCCTTCACCTGCAGCATGGCGGAACCCTGTTCATAGGCGGCGGTCAGGAAGATGCGATCACCAATCACGAGCGGGCGAGCCGCGTTGACCGAATCCCCGATTTTCGGACGGAACCAGTACTTGAAATTCACTGCCCCTGTCTGCGGATTCAGCGATACGAGTCCCTGACGCATCAGACACAATAAATGTGCTTTGCCGTGAATCGTTGCAATCAACGGCGACGAGTAGCTGACGATTTTTTCCTCACCGGTCCATTCGTACGGTGTTCCTGCGTGAGCATCAATGACGCCGTCCCAGGTGTCCCTGCCTACGGCCTGCCACAGTATCTTACCGTCTTTCGTATTGAACGCGACGACGCCGGCGTTCGGCTGCCCTCCGACAAGGACAATCAGGCGGTCGCCATCAAGCACGGGCGAACAACCAACGCCAAAAAACCATTTCGGCAACTCGAACTGCTCCTGAAGATCATACTGCCAGACAACTGTACCATCCTTCATTCGCGTGCAGCACAGCAGGCCCTCTGCACCAAGTGTGTAGCATTGCTCTTCCGTCAGAACCGGTGAGCAACGAGGCCCGTTGTTGTAACCGTACGGGTCTGAAAATGTGCTCTTGTAGCTGTGCTCCCACAGTACCTCTCCGTTGGTTGCGGAACGACACGATACGATTTCCCTGTCGTCCTGCCGGTGATGCACGACCAACTGGTCGCCCAGAGCAGAGGGAGCGCTATAGCCGGTGCCGACCGGATATTTCCAGAGGACATTAGGACCGGTTTCCGGCCACTTCAGCAGGATATTGGATTCACCAGAGTTGCCATCGTGTTGCGGTCCCAGAAACCAGGGCCAGTCTTCGGCGAAGCTGAGCGTGGAAAACGAAAGACAGCACGTGGCGGCGATGATTGAACGGGAGGTAAGGGGCGAGACGGGCATTGGGTCTTAAGGGTACGGTTTTGGGGAACTGCGAAAGTCGGGATTATCGCCGGGCGACGACCATTTGTACAGGAACTGCGGCAACAAGGATGCCGGCGTTCAGTCCGCCGTTTGCCGATACACCGCAGGGTGACTTGCCCGCTCCGATTGATAATCTGAACGGTGAGGTTCATAATCGCTGTTGCAGGACTGGTGCGAGGCTGAGAAGGTCTGGGTCACGTGCCGATGTCCTGCAGACTTCGCCGTCGGTGCATGGTTCAATCCACGATTCTTCAGCTGCGGGATGCGTTACGATGTTAAAGTTACAGCGATGCGCGTGTTCCTTGTTCTTTGTCATCGTCACTGCGCCTTTGCTGGCGGCTGATCGAACAGTGGCGGAAGCAGTGTCTGCTGTCAATGGCCAACACGGTGTGGTGGCCGTGCTGGGCCTGCCGTCGGGCAAGGCCGGTTTTGTTACGGATCTTGCAGAACAGAGTGCACTGACTGTCTATTTTCAGTCATCGAATGTAAGCGAAGCCGCTCAGGTGCAGGCTGCCGCAGATGCAGCGGGCATGCTGGGAACGCGTGTGTTTGTGGATACCGGCGACCTGGGTGTGATTCATCTTTCGCACAACGTGGCGGATGCTGTGATTGTGGATGAAACTGTCTCGGAACAGACGTTGGACGCGGAAATTCGCCGCGTTATGAACCCGAACGCAACGGCACTGGTCGGCAACAGACGGCTGAGCAAACCTGTTCCCGACGGAGCGGACGACTGGAGTCATCCATATCACGGACCGGACAACAATCCGCAGTCTGAGGATCAGCTGGTACGTGGAAACTTTCATACTCAGTTCATCGCCGAACCAAAGTTCAGTCCGATGCCGGAACAGAGTGTTGTTGCCGGTGGCCGAATCTACAAAGCCATGGGCCACATCGCTCACAAGACCAATCAGAATGAGATGCTCAACACTCTGTTGTGCATCAATGCGTACAACGGCACGATTCAGTGGCGGCGTCCGTTGACCGAAGGTTTTCTGATTCATCGAAATACGATGGTGGGTGCCAGCGATGCTTTGTACATGGGCGATCATGAATCATGCAAAGTGATTGACGGCGTGACCGGCGCGGTTCGACGTGAGATCAGAATTCCCGAAAAGATCAGTGATGGTCCGGTCTGGAAATGGATGGCCCTGCAGAATGATGTTCTGTTTGCGCTTGTCGGAAACGTGGAGGTGAAGGTGGAAACGATGCGGTCCGACAGGCCGGGGCTGGGCCACTGGCCGTGGGGCATGTGGAAGGGACACGACTATTCTGACCCTCGCACCGCCTTTGGACATGGACGAACGCTGGTCGCCATTGACCGAAACAGCGGAGACATTCTGTGGCATTACCGTGATGAAGAATTTCTGGATGCTCGCGCGATCTGCATGAAGAACGGCAGGATCTTCTGCTTCTGTGCAGAAAAGTTTCTGGCGTGCATTGATGCAGAAAACGGTAAGCTTCTCTGGAAAAATTCGGACGCGGATCTGCTGGAGGCAATCGGTCCCAATGAGAAAGCCCAGCATTACATCACGGGCTATGCGACAACATGTTACATCAAGTGCACTGACCGACACGTGTTTTTCGCGGGACCGCAGCGAAAGAAAACCGTGGTGGCGTCAGCAAAAGACGGTTCGCTGCAATGGACCAACGATGTCGGAAACCTGCAGCTTGTCCTCAGAAAAGACGCCGTTTTTGCTGCGGGTCCTCAGAAAACCAGCGGCATGCAGCTGGACTACGACACTGGCACAACAATCGCCAGTTTTCCCGCTCGTCGAGCGTGTACACGTGCGACCGGCTGTGCGGACAGCGTGTTCTTTCGTGCCACCGGTGGCACCGTGCGGCTGATGACCGACGACAATCGAGCGGAACATATCGCTCCCATGCGTCCGCCGTGCCAGGACGGCGTGCTTGTGTCGAATGGCCATTTGTACTGGGGACCATGGATGTGTGGCTGTCAGCTTTCGCTTTACGGCAACATTGGGTTGCGGCCCGTCGGTGACGAAGCGATTCAACGTTCTGACAACGCGACCGTTGAAGCGCAGTCACTGGTGGTTCATTCCGATACCCGAGTATCAAATCGCCTGGCAGCGAGTGCGGATGACTGGCTGGCCTACCGCGGCGACAACGACCGCTCAGACAAAACGGCCGTTGAACTGCCCGCATCTGTCAGCCACTCGTGGACAGCGGACGTCGTCAACGGCGAACTGCCCACAGCGCCCGTGGCTGCAGGCGGGCTGGTATTCGTGGCCGACCGTACGGGTGTTATCAGGGCATTTGATGTTCGTGGGCAGCAGAAGTGGAAATCGTATGCAAACGGCCCGGTCTATTATCCACCGTCTGTTGCGAACGACCGACTGTTTGTTGGATCGGCGGATGGACGTGTGTACGCATTCGAGGCCGTGACGGGGCGGTTGTTGTGGACATTCCGCGTTGCTCCGCAGGACCGACGGATCCCTGTGTTCGGAAAACTTGTATCTCGCTGGCCAGTCGCTGGCGGAGTCGTGGTTCATGAAGGCACCGTCTATGCCGCTGCCGGCATTACGCATTACGACGGCACGTATATCGCAGCACTGGACGCCGTTACCGGAAAATTGAAGGCTCGAAACGACGACTCGGGGCTCCTGTCGCAGGCAGTAAACAGCGGTGTCAGCATGCAGGGCAACCTCATGATTGCGGATAATGAACTCCGGTTTTCGGGTGGTGGCGTCTATGAGACCGCTCGTTATGACCTCACGACACTGGAATGCAGAAATGAACCGACACACCAGGTGACTTCACAGTTTCGGACGGCGTTTTATCCCTGGTACCCTGCTTACGGCAAGTATGTGTCGCTGGAGCACAAGTGTGGCGATGGAAACACTCTGTGCCACGATGCCAGCTACGAAGGCAGCATGTTTGGCAACCTCGGTCTGGAAACTCCATTGCCGGAGGGCGCCCAGGGAATCACGAAGGACGTGGCGCGTGAATTTCTTCGTCGACGCGGCAAAGGGGCGGCTGCTCCTAAACATGTCTGGCGAGACAGCCTGAACCGGCGTTTTACCAGCTTCGTTGTCACAAAACATCGTCTGCTGGCGACGGGCCACGCTGACCAGAGGCCGGAGAAACCATTTCTTGTGGCGATCAACATCGCAGATGGTACCGATGTGTGGACAAAACATCTGCCGGCAGATGCCGTAAAGGGAGGTACCGCGGTTGATGCGGCCGGCCGCGTTTTTGTGACACTTGAAAATGGTCAGCTGATGTGTTTTCAGTAAGACGCTGTGGTCGGCGGACTGGATACTTCGCGTCTCGGGTTTGTCTGCCGTTTCGAGCCGATTGTTACATTCCCACGGCTGTAGCGGTGGCGTACAGCTTCGCGTGTGAAATCGTAATCAGGACACTGACGATGCCCATGCCGGCAGCAATCTCCTGAGCACCGCCGGACAGTTGTATGAATGGCTGTCCGCTTTCCAGAGGCAGGACTTCGATATCGTGAAAGGTGATACCTTTCACGAAGCCTGTGCCCAGAGCTTTTACGACAGCTTCTTTGGCCGCCCATCTGCCGGCAAATCGCACGGCGGCATCACGATGTCTGTCGGCGTACGCAATTTCATCCGACGTGAAACAACGCTTCAGAAATGACTCGCCGTGCCGCTCGATCATCGCACGAATACGCTCGATTTCAACAATGTCTGTTCCGAGGCCGATAATCATAGGGAAAACCAAATACTGACTGAAAGTGAATCGAACAGTTCCGGACGTGAAATATCAAGAGGCATTGGCCGATTTGCACTTGACGGTTTATGTTAGTACGTCAACGATGAATTAGTGAACACACGGCGTTTCCCTCTGTCGAAAAGACAAAGACTTCCGCCAAAACACAATCACTGGATCCCGATTGCTTAGAATTCTGGTATTGGCAGGTGGAACGTCAGCCGAACGTGATGTCAGCCTTGAAAGTGGACGTTGCGTGGCTGCCGCCCTGCGCAGCGATGACAATCACGTTGATGTCATTGATCCACGCGATCTTGACGTCGGATCACTGCAGCGGGATCGATGGGATGTGGTCGTGCCGGTGGTTCACGGTACAGGGGGCGAGGACGGCGTGCTGCAGCGTCAACTGATCGACGTCGGCATTCCGTACATCGGCAGTTCTCCGGCGGCCTCTGAGCTGACGTTCGATAAGATCCGCACCCAGCGCCTGCTCCGCGAGGCTGACATCGTCGTTCCTGACGGGATCGTCGTCCACAGTCGGCATACTATGAGTCAGAACATCGCGACGGTGGCCCAATTCGGCGGACAGGTTGTAACAAAGCCATCATGCCAGGGGTCCAGCATCGGCATCAGTATTGTGCAACAGTCGTCAGGTGTGGAAGCCGCCCTGTCACTTGCATTTCAGTATGATAATGAATGCCTGGTGGAACGTTTTATCCCAGGTCGAGAAGTGACGGTGCCCGTGGTCGACGGTCTTGCACTGCCACCGCTCGAGATTCAACCGGCATTGCAGTGGTATGACTATCAGTCTAAGTACGCTGATGAACGCACGAAATATCGCGATGGCTCTGAAGACCTGCCGGCATCGTTGCTGAATATCGCCGTGGACGCCTGCGATATTTGTGACGTTACCGGCATCGCCCGTGTTGATTTCCGACTGGACGAGCAGGATCAGCCATGGTTGCTTGAGGTCAATACCGTGCCCGGCATGACGGCTCACAGTCTTGTCCCGAAATCGGCTGCTGCGGCTGGAATTTCGCTGGCAGAACTTTGTCGGCAGGTGATCACAGCTCGTCTCGGGAAACGGTGAAAAAAACAGCACGCGGAGCGCGCTGTGATGGTCCCTGGCAATTACGTGATCAGCTGCGACGGCGCAGATTACTGCGTGATGAGTGGAGGCAGACACTTAAGTGAAGTCTGGCCGAGGCCGCCGGAATTCCGGCGTTTCCCGATGTCTGCCCGCGTTCGCGGCGCTGGTGGTTGAATCCAGGGCGGGCATTCGCTGTACTATCGCAACCATATCTTTGACATTCGTTACTGCACGGACCATCAGGAGTCAATATGCTCAGTCATCCAACCAACACACGACGCGATTTTCTGAAGACGAGTTCAGCCGGTGCCGCTGCACTGGGTGTGCCGTTGTTCTGGAATCGACGGGCTCATGCGGGGCAGGACGCGAATGACAGAAAGACGGTCGCATCTGTCGGAGTCGGTGGCAGCCGTGGCCGCTACAGTCGCGGTGGTTCGATCGCCATGCAGGCGGCAAGACTCGGGCAGACGGTCGCTGTCTGCGATGTGGACACGCGGCACAACAACGAATTCAACGGGAAATTTGACAGTCAGCTGCAGATGTTCACTGACTATCGGGAAATGCTTGACAAGGTTAAGCCCAATATAGTGACCATCGGTACTCCGGATCACTGGCACGTGCCGATTGCCATTGCAGCACTGCGTTCAGGTGCGGACGTCTATTGTGAAAAGCCTCTCACGCTGACAATCGATGAAGGGATTCAGATTGGCAAAGTGGTGGCCGAAACCGGCAAGGTCTTTCAGGTTGGAACGCAGCAGCGGTCGGAAAATGACCGCAAATTTCTGCAGGCAGTCGCCATGGTTCACGAGGGAGTCATCGGCGACAATGTGACCGCCCACGTCGCAATCGGCGGTGTGGCAAAAGGAGGCCCTTTTGAGGCCACGATGGCGCCGAAAGATCTGGACTGGGATATGTGGCTCGGGCCGGCACCAGAAGCTCTGTACATGGAAGAACGACGCAAAATGTTCCGTTGGTTCGCTGAGTATTCCGGAGGAAAAATGACCGACTGGGGAGCTCATCACATTGACATCGCAACCTGGGCGCTGGGCAAACAGGACACCGGGCCGGTCAAGGTCAGTGGCACGGGACAGTTCCCGCCGTGTGTCCCGGATAACTTCGATTTCGTGAAATGGTTCGCTGGGGAAGCTCACCTTCCGAATGCTTTCAATTCTGCCATGAACTTCAATCTGAAGCTGGAGTACGCGGATGGCCTGGTGATGACTGTCCATGACAAGTACGTTTCTGAAGACGGCAAGACTGAGTTTCCGAACGGAATTCTGTTTGAAGGCTCCAAAGGTCGCTTTTTCGTTAACCGGGGTAAATTGACAGGGAAGCCGGTCGAAGAACTGACCGACGCGGATATGAAGAGGATTGACGACCGAATCGTGGAACTGTACGGCGGTGAGCCGACCGGCCACATGCAGAACTTTTTCGACTGTGTCGAGAGCCGCAAGAATCCCGTTTCGGACGTATTCACGCATCACCGCACGATGACTTCCTGCCACATGTGCAACATCACGCTGATGCTGGGGCGGGAACTTAATTGGGATCCGAAAACACAGGAATTCATCGGAGACGATCAGGCCAACGCGCTGAAGACGCGACCACAGCGACCAGGTTATACGTCGTAACGATCATTGGATCGTTGTGTGCTGTTCACTCGTTCCCGGGTCGCAGCCCGGGAACGCAATTTTCTGTATCACTGTTTTGCCCTGTTGCGCAGTATACACGTTTTGCACGCTGATCTTCAGAATTTTGCTTCACAGAGCAGACGCTGCGACACGAACATGGCCGCGTGGATCCATCATGCAGGGCGCAGCGACAGTCGCACCGTAGCCCACTGTCCGAAGTTTTCCTCCACGCTCACTCGTAGTTCCTGCAGTTCCGCACGTGACTGCATGTCGCAGTCGGTGATCAGGCGATGACCGATCCATCGGGCGATTAGCTCTGCAGTAGTGTTTTCAACTGGTAGTATGCAACAATCCTCCGCCGGAAACACCCACCGTCGGTCTTCGAACTTCGCCGTGACTTCCTTACCGTCATCCGACGTTGCAACGGCAATGGTCTGATGTCGCTGTGGTAACAGAACCTGATGATCGAGCTTCCCCACCAGTTTCAGGCAGGCATCACGAAGCGCAATAAAATCGAAGACATAGAAGTTGTCGTCCAGCGCGCCGGCGACCGTCACATCCAGTCGCCAGTTATGTCCATGCAGTCGTTCACAGACGTTGCCATTAAATGTGATGAAATGCGCGGCACTGAACACCAGTGAATCTTTGGTGACTCTTGCTTCGAAGGATTCGTTCATGACTTATTACTGCGCAAACTGAAATTGCCCTTCGGGATCAATCAGGCCGTCACCGTTTCGCAGTGCCACAAACAGTGTTGCTGCGATCAGGTCGGCCGTGGTACCCGGATTTCGACGATTCCCGTCAGACCGTAAGAAACGGTCCAGCCTTTGATACGCGGCCTCACCACCCGTTCGATCCGGCCATCCCGCCGTCAGCACCGCATCGGCCATCACTCTGACCGTCATGTCGATTTCGCCACCACATTTTCGACGGATCAGCGAATCACCATAGCGAGCGAGCAGGTGAGTGGCCAGCCATCCGATTCGGCGTCTGCTGTGCGCCACGGATTCTTCTGCGTCATGTAACAGCGGCAGACACACGTCCAGAATCTCTGAAAATCCATTGGCATACTGTGCCGCCACCATATCTCGTTCGGCAGCCAGACTCATGCAGAAACGAAGATCTCGACTTGGCGTTGCACTTACGTCTTCCTCTTCCGCGACGCCGATTCCCCCGGGACCTGCCGTTCGGATTGCCTCGTACGCAAACCTGGCGTCCTCTACGGTGAGTGCAGACAGGACCTCTCCAATGCCGGCTGAAACTGATAGATTCTCGGGTACCGCTGCCAGTGGAGTGAGCAACAGTACAATTCCCAGATTGGTGTTGCGCTTTACTGCTGTTTGAGTCGCGGTGACGGCCTCGCAGATCGTCCTGCCAACGCCTCCCGTGCCAGCGGTGGACAGAATGGGGCCGATAATGGCCGCCGACTGCAAGAACTGCTGGCACGCGACATCATCGAACCTGTGAGCGGGAGTGACGTTACCGGGCTTTTCGGCACTGACTTCCGCGACACACGCCAGCCGTATCCATTCGCCGACGCGTGATTCCCAGTCCGACATACGAGGCACCTTCGAGACGAATTATGGCTGTCATAGCTGCCACAAGCTACTGCCTCGTTGAAGGCAGTTCGATACTTCCGACCAGGGCGCCATGATGCTGTCGGAATATCTGAAACGACAGCGACTTAAGGTTCTTAATACGGGACTCCAGCAGAATAAACTGCAGGTTACGGTCATCAAGCGTTTCGTATCCGTCCAGACCGAGTAAAATGTCTCCTCGACGAATTCCGTGGCGAGCAGCAAGGCCGCCGGAATCAGCAGCGGTGACCCGCATGCCACCTTTGTACTTTCGCCCAATAATCTTCCGGTCCTGAGTGTGAAGCGACGCCAGCCGCAGGCCAAGCATTGACGCCACCCTGTTTCGAATCTCCGATGGACTGGACGCTGCCTTGGCTTTGTTGACACTGGCAACAGTCTTTACGGGCGTTGCGGGCGCGGCGACCGCATTCGGAACACTCTTGCCGATACCGACCGTAAATGGCAGCGTTGTCTCCACACCCTTACGCAGAATGGACACATCAACGACAGTTCCGACAGGAATATCAAGCAGTCCCCGTTCCCAGTCAGCGGTATCGCGAATTCGTATGCCCCGGACTTCCGTCAGCACGTCACCGTTTTTTAATCCACAAATTGCCGCCGCGCTCCCGGCCATCACATCGTCGATGACCAGCTTCTGTTCAGTCGGGGTCTTCACGTCGGTTGTAAAGACACCGTGCGACACACCGCTCAGGCGTTCTGTGCTGAGCAACCGGGCGATCGTACGGCGCGCCTCGTCTATCGGCAGTGCGAATCCGATTCGCTGGGCACCCGCACGAATAGCGACGTTGATTCCAATAACCTGCCCGTTGACATTCAGCAACGGACCACCACTGTTACCCGGGTTGATGCTGGCATCTGTCTGTATGAGATTCTCGTAGGACTGGGTCTCGTCCACTTCAACATCCCGGCCAATCGCGCTGACGATACCCGATGTGACGGTGTGTTCGTATCCGAATGCATTGCCCACTGCGAAGACCTGCTCTGCCAGCATCACATCACTGGATGTGCCCAGCGGCATGACGGTCAAAGGTTTTGTCGGATCGATATGAATGATCGCCATGTCGTGTTTGCGATCAAAAGAGATTTTTCGTCCAGCCAGTGTTTCACCATTCTGGAGCGTGACTGTGATCTGGTCAACGTCGTGGATGACATGGTAATTCGTCACGATATAGCCGCGTTCGTCGACCACGATACCAGTGCCCATACCAGTCACGCGGCGCGGTTTCTGAGTGAAGAACCGCGACTCTTTGTCAGCAGGTGCGGCCTTCTCTGTGTGGATATTGACTACGGATTCCATGCAGGAACGCACGGCTTTGACCAGCGGCGTTACACGCGCATCGTCACCTCGAACGAGCGAGGCGAAAGTGCACGCACACGGTACAATTAGAAAAACGGCGACAAATTTATGCCGGACTGGGTACATGCAGAACCTGCGCCTTCTTCGTCAGCGACTCGTATGTATTGTTGCGGGCATCTCGGCCACTACGCCAACTGAAGTTTCGGCAGGAGGGAAAATGACCCTTGAACACGGTGTCACGGCGACGCAAACTTTACCTGTGTTCCATCTGCGTTAAATTAGGTAATCTTGTCGTGGTTGGCAGCCTTTCTCTGAATTCATTCGACTCAAATACTGTGGGCGACTAAAGTGGTGCCACTTAGACCGTTCCCCTGACCTATTAGTTGGTGTTGCTGCGAACTTCGAGTCGCCGATCCGGCCACCCAGGCGGTTGTGGTGGCGGTTTTTGCTGCACGGGTCTTCCCCTTAACCATGAAGATGGTGGAGCAGGTACATGACGGAAGAACAGAAAGTTTCAGTTGTGCTTGGCCAGGCTCGCCGGCTGCTGCAAAAGAAGAGAACGGCCAACGCACTAATGGTGTTGACTGCACACCTGCAGGAGGAGCCAGGCGACCGAGATGCGCAGGAATTGCTGGCTGTCTGTCATTTTGTGTCAAAGCAGTATGAGGAAGCGTTGTCTGCATTTCAGGATTTGACACGACTGGATCCCAACTACGCTCCCGGTTGGGTCAATCTGGGTGCCGTACAAAACCTCATGGGGGATCACCAGGTCGCTGCCAGGACACTGAGCAAGGCACTGAAGAAGGACAAGAAGAACGCGTCTGCCCACTACAATCTTGGCATCGCACAGAAGGCCCTGAAGATGAACTCCATGGCCATATCGTCATATCGTGAAGCGATCAAGCTTGCTCCTGACATGCCGGAACCGTACACCAATCTGGGGAACATGTACGTAGACATGAAAAGCCTGTCTCAGGCCGTGAAATGTCTGGAAGAGGGTCTCAGGAACTGTCCGAAGTCCGCCAAGCTTGCTGCTGTTCTTGCTCGGGCCAAACAATTGAAAGAGGGCCGCCGCCTGAATGAGGCGCCTCTGGGGCGGTTGGTTGATGAGCAAGAGCTGGCAAATCGTCAGATACGAACCGACAAGCGTCACTTGACTCCCCTGCAAAGGAATGAGGAGCGTGATTCACTGCGTGATCTGACAAAAACGGCCAGACATTTCACCAAACCATTCGTCCCGCTTCTGGACCAGGCTCTGCGCCATCAGTTGCACATACTGCAACTGGCCGCCGCACAGGGCGACACGCGAAACGAAGCGCCGTCGGCCTTTGCGAAGATGGCTGAGACAGTGCGCGAACTGGACCGCGTGCGTCAAGGAGCAGCCGAAGCAACCGAAGAGATGAAGACACAACTGGCGAAAGCCGAAGTGGGGTAAGCGGACGGTTCGCTGGGCGGGCGTCCGTGCCAATCTATCGACGCCGTCGGCTGAATCTAATCGTGCAGCCTCGAGCTCCTGTCCTGGTGACCTCCGGCAGTTTTCCGGCGATAGCGGCTTCGATGGCCAGATCAATGTAGGATACAGTGACCTTTCCGGCGTCGGTGCTGTCATCCATTGCCCCTCGGTAGATGAGCTTTCTTTCCTTGTTCAGGACATAGAATTCCGGCGTGTAAACGGCGCCATAGGCTCTGGCGACTGCATGGGATTCATCTCGAAGATACGAAAACTCGAACCGCTTCTTCGCAGCTCGTTCTTTCATCTTGTGCAGTTCATCCGCAGGATATGCATTGGAATTGATCGCCACCACTCTGATGCCTGCTGCGGCGTTCGCGTATTTCTTGTGAAGAGCGATCAGTCTGTCTTCGTAGTCAATGGAGTACGGGCAGCTGTTGCTGGTGAAGACGACAACCACGGCAGCGGCATCGTCCAGGTCTGTCAGGGAGTGTGCCTTACCGTCCGTGCCGGTCAGGTTTTTCCAGCCCGGAGCGACATCACCAATTTTCGGTGTCATCGGTGTTTTCTGAGCGACGGCATGCAGAGGCGACAGCAGGCAGTACGTGCCGACGAGAAATAACATCCTGAGCATTAGTATTACCTTAAACGGCCTGGTGATCCGGACCGACTCCGGTGCACGAATCACACAGCAGAAACTTTTTATTAGGGCAATTCTAACCGGCGGGGGGCCACAGCATCCACCACGCAAGTGCAAAGGGGCCCGCGAACAAAGGACTGTCGAGCAAATCGAGCAGTCCTCCAAACCCAGGCAACAACGTTGCCGAGTCCTTTTTTTCTGCGTCACGCTTTATGAGCGATTCGCACAGATCGCCAATCAAACCAACAAATCCCATTGTCACGCTGTACGCCAGCACACACTCCAGGCTGGCTGCCGCCGGAGCACTCTCAAAGAATCGTCCCCCGAATGTCAGCCACAGCCAGCCCCCCAGGCAGCTGCCGACCAGGGCGCCGAATCCGCCCATCCATGTTTTCCCAGGACTCAGACGGGGGATCAGTTTTCGCCGGCCCCACAGTCTTCCGAACGTGTAGGCCATAATGTCTCCGCTCTTGGCGGCGATAATCACAGAACCAATCGCAAAATACCCAATCGACGCTTCCGGGAACCAGCGGAACTGAGCGATCACGGCCAGCAGTCCTCCGGCGTACAGCAGGCTGACTGCGTTCGCACCAAGCGACTCCATAGAACGGCCCGGTTTTCGAAACCGGACCGCCTCAAACAGCATGAGCAACACAAACCCACCAACGATCGCCGCAGCGACCCAGCCCAGAGAAATCAGCAGCGCCTGCTGAGGGGCGGCCTTTATGTCCATCCGCGAATGGGCCCACGCGGCAAAAATGGTCAGCACATTGCACAGAGCGGTCAGTTCGAAGCTCGGCTGCATCGCGCGAGTCTTCAGCAACCGGCTCATCTCAAAGGTACTGCGAATCGAAAGTAACAGGCAGAATACCAGCAACACCGGAGCGCCGGCACCTAACGTCGAATCCCACCAGAACAGTACCAGCAGGCTGGGCACCAGGACTGCTGATATTCCTAACCTCCATCCAAGCATAACCGCGTTTCCGTTTACAGAATTGTGCTAGGCACTGGCCGAGGATGGACCTTCCGTCGTTGTGTGAAGGCCTCCGAAACGACGGTCTCGAGCGGCAAATTCCTGTAACGCCGCGTGTAGATTCGATTCACGAAAGTCCGGCCAGCAACAGTCCGTGACCCAGAGTTCGGAATAACTGATCTGCCACAGCAAATAGTTGCTGATACGCATTTCACCGGCGGTACGGATCAGTAAATCCGGATCAGGCATGCCGGATGTCATCAGATAGCTGGCCACTGTGTTTTCGGTAATTGTATCAGCGGAAAGGGTGCCCTGCTGAACCTTGCGTGCAATCTGCTGCACAGCCTCCGTGATTTCCATTCGAGCTCCGTAATTGACGGCCAGACACAACATCATACCGTCGTTACCAGCAGCCGCGTC
>Ga0315331_10000179_pt1 | contig 40001 bp, 30 predicted proteins | sample M160m34915metaG_FD_203456 | JGI IMG/M metagenome (GOLD analysis project Ga0315331, IMG submission 203456) | Ammonia-oxidizing marine archaeal communities from Monterey Bay, California, United States - M1 60m 34915 | ecosystem: Environmental > Aquatic > Marine > Intertidal zone | place: USA...
TACGATTACTGTGCTTACCCGGCAGTGTATTCTTGCTGGTCATGCTAGGTTGGTTGCCACTTCCCTTGCACGCAGAAATTGACGTACGTGAAGATGATGAGCAGATCCAGATTGAAACTCCTCATTTAAAAGTAGCGATTCGTAAAAAGGGCTATGTGAGTGGCGTGGCTGCGGGTTCATTCCTGGACAAGAAGTCTGGCTTTCGTGATATCGGCTTTGGACTGGATATCGCTGATTGGATCATGGAACCTGGGAGCGATGAGAAGTACCGTGACCAACTGAGCGAGGATCTGGTCTATCGATTTGGCAACGAATACCATGGTGCCCGTCCCAAGCGTTGTATCGAGGGGCCACAGATTTGCACGAAGGCAGGTGAACTGGATACACGGATTATTCGTGGAACCGATTTCGTTGCGGTCAAGTTAGGATTTCAGTATCACAAGGCGGCTCCAGGACGCAAAACCGGATCCCGGTGGTCGCAGACACTGGTCTTTCCGGAAGATCGACGATATTTTCTTTCCAGCCATCGGATTGAAGCTCGCAATCAAAGCGAGGCGATGTTCGTCAGGATTGACATGCCCGGTCATATCAAGCATGACCGGGGGGATACGTTCAGCGAGATTTACCTGAGCTATTTCGGCAAGCAGGGTCGGATTGCTTCTGACCAGTTTCTCGATAATTTTGCTCCCGACGAAAAATTTAATTACCGGCGAGATCTTGGTCTCAAGCCGAGCCGATTTATTCGTGCCTATCATATCCGTGACCCCAAGAGTGGTGCCGCCGGGCCCTGGTTGGCCGGCATGACGCTTGATCCATCGCTGGTCCATGAAGCCTGGTGTCATCAGCGGGGTTATGTTTGCCTGATCGAAGAGTTTGGTGGGCGGCCGGTTAAAGCGGGCGAGACTTTTGGGGCAGCCTTCGTGGTCGGGTTTTTTGATTCGATCGGTGAAATGGACAAGGTCTATGATAAGCACCGTGGTTTTGATCGGCTGAGTGTTGATCGGCACGGATGGAAACTGAGGCGTTGGGACGAAGAGGGCGTATCGAGTTCTAAGTAGGTGTTGCCAGGAACCGGTGTCAAAAAGGAAAACCGTATGAGTTCATCATCACTTCCCGACAGGGAACAGTACGATCCAACGTTTGTTCACTCGCGACGTGAGGCGATTGTTATTTTTTGTAGCTGGGTTGTGGCGCTCATTTGGGCTGTTCCTTACTGTTACCTCAACGGTTACAACGTGACCGATCCCGAGAATATTAAAACCGTATTTGGTATTCCGGCCTGGCTTTTCTGGGGTATTGCAGCTCCCTGGATTGCGGCGAACCTGTTTACAACCTGGTTCTGCTTTGCCTACATGAAGGATGATGACCTGGGTGAAAATCCTGACGAGCCGGTCGAAATAGAAGACTCGCAAGAGGAAGCTGATAAGCAGGAGAGTGACCAATGAATAATTCGATATTGTTCGCCGCTGAATCTTCCAATGCAGCCCTTTGGACGTTTTTGATTTACATGTTGGCGGTGTTTAGCCTGGCCGCATTTTCTAACAAGTTGCTCCAGGGAAAGAACTTTCTCAGTGAGTATTTCCTTGGTAGCCGGGGGCTGGGTGTCTGGGCTTTCGCCCTCACTTTTGCTGCAACCAGCGCATCGGGTGGTAGTTTTACTGGCTTTCCCTCGAAGATTTATACCCATGGGTGGGTGCTGGGACTTTGGATTGGTAGTTACATCGTGGTCCCGATTTGTGCGATGGGACTGCTTGGTAAACGAATTAACCAGGTGGCCCGGATCTCTTCCGCCATCACGGTCCCGGACATCCTGCGAGATCGCTTTCGCAGCGTTTCCTTTGGGCTCATCGCGGTTTCCTTGATTGTCTTTTTCATGTCTTTCAACCTGGTCGCCCAGTTCAAATCAGGTAGCTTGATTCTCAAGACGTTGGTTCTGGATGTCACGGTTTTCCAGAATGCAAGTACAACGGTCAGTGGTTGGATCGGGGGGGTCAGTTTTTTCGAGGGGGTTGATGCAGGCTACTTGATTTGCCTGCTGACATTTGGTGTCGCGGTTATTATCTACACCACCTACGGTGGCTTTCATGCGGTTGTCTGGACCGATGTGATGCAAGGCATCGTGATGGTGATTGGTGTCTTGATCATGCTGCCACTGGCCTTGATGCTTGTTGCCAAGGATGCACCGGAGGGTACCGGGGCACTCCAGCATGCAACGGAACAGATGGTTCATATGGTGCCGCCAGAAAAAGGAACAGCGACGATCCAGCGGGGGGCCGAGGGAGACTCGAGTGTCGTTATCAGGCAGGGTGATTGGTTAACGATATCGGCAGAGTCAACGCGATTGTTCCGGGTGACCAAGGAAAAAGAAATTTCGGCGAGCAGTGCCAGTGTTGCAGAAGTTCCCGTCCTGGAGATCATGACTCCGCGTGACATTCAACGAGTTCTTAATGATGAAACGGCTTCTATTCGTTCTGATTTAAAAATCGATGTCGAGAGCCTTGCCATGACCGCTTACATGTTTGGTGGCGAGGAGGATCGTAATGGCAATGGAAAACTGGATCCAGGGGAAGACCGCAATCAGAATGGAGAACTTGATCACCCACAGAAGGGACTTTACGTAACGGGACCGGGACCGGATCCCAACCAGATGAACGGATTTTTGCCATTAAGCCTGGCTTTTTCGTTTTTCTTCATGTGGGCCATTTCTGGTGCGGGCCAGCCGAGTAGCATGGTTCGGTTGATGGCTTTTAAAGACACGATGACGTTGCGACGGTCAATTTTCACCGTGGCGATCTATTACTCGATGATCTATTTTCCGCTGGTGATCATCTTTTGCTGTGCCCGGATCCTGTTGCCAGGTATGGAGAATGAGCCGGATCGGATCATGCCGGCAATGGCTGTTTTCCTGACGGAAAATGTTGGACTTGGCTGGTTGGCGGGTCTGTTGGTTGCGGCACCATTCGCGGCGGTTATGTCCACGGTCGACAGCTTTTTGCTTATGATCAGTTCTTCCCTGGTGAGGGATATTTACCAACGTAATATCGATCCCAAGGTGAAGGAAAAGACGATCAAGATGTTGAGTTATGTTTTCACCTTGATCGTGGGTGTTGGCGCGATGCTGGGAGCAGTTAATCCCCCACAGTTCTTACAGGATATCATTGTCTATACGGGCAGCGGCCTGGCGGCCGCATTCCTGGGACCGATGGTCTTCGCACTCTATTGGCCGCGTTCGAATGCCAGCGGCAGTATCGGTGGAATGCTGGCCGGCTTTGGAGCACACCTCTCCATGTACTGTGGCGGGATCGTGGCCAATGGTAGTTTTTTCCAGCCCTATCGGTTGTTTAATTTTGATCCCATTATTGTTGGTTTGGTGACCTCGTTTACGGCCACCTACGTGGTGACCCTGCTGACGGAACCGCCACCAGCTGACCTGGTGAAAAAATACTTCTATAAATCACAGGAATCATAAACAGACATGCTTATTTTTGACGCCCATCTGGACATTTCAATGAATGCGGTTGAATGGAACCGTGATCTTACCCAGTCAATTGATCACGTACGTGATCGTGAAATGGGTAAGACCGATTACCTGGATCGCGGCAAGGGAGTGTTGACCCTGGAGGAAATGCGCAAGGGTGAAATCGGGCTTTGTATCGCTACCCAGATCGCCCGTTACGTAGCTCCCGAAAATGCGTTGCCCGGATGGCATAGCCCCGAGATTGCCTGGTCGATTACCCAGGCACAGCTTGCCTGGTACCGCGTGATGGAAGAACAGGGCCAGATGCTCCAGATCACGAGCGCGGAACAACTCAATGCGCATGCCGAGCTATGGAAGAATACGGATGATCGTAGTGAGCTTCCCATTGGTTACGTGTTAAGTCTCGAGGGTGCCGATTCGATTATCACGCCGGCTTACCTGGAACGCGCTTACGAGTATGGATTGCGGGCCATCGGGCCTGCCCATTATGGCCCCGGGCGATATTCCCCGGGCACCGGTTCCGAGGGAGGGCTTGAGGCTCCAGCTCGCGAATTGCTCCAGGAGATGGAACGGCTGGGGATCGTCATGGACTGCACGCACTTGACCGATGAGGCCTTCTGGGAAGCGTTGGAGATCTATTCCGGTCCAGTTTGGGCCAGTCATCAAAATTGTCGAGCGCTCGTCCCTCACCAGCGCCAATTCAGTGATGAACAGCTCAAGGCCTTGATCGAACGCAAGGCAGTCATCGGAATGGCCTTTGATGCCTGGATGATGCATCCAGGCTGGCAGCGAGGTGTCACGCAGCCATATACGGCAGGAGTTAACCTGGCACGAATCGTGGAACACGTGGATCATATTTGCCAGTTGGCAGGTAATACGGAGCATGTCGGTATCGGTTCGGACCTCGATGGCGGGTTTGGCCGGGAACAGTGTCCCTATGACATGGAGACGATTGCGGATCTGCAGTCGCTGGTCGGGACGCTGGCCCAGCGCGGTTATAGCCCCGAGGACGTTGAAGCGATCATGCATGGAAACTGGATCCGCCGTCTTAGTGAAATCTGGAGTTAATAATCAATGCAACTCGTCAAGTTTGAATCGTCAGGTACGGTCGCGGTGGGCATCCTTGAGGATGGCCAGGTCTTTCCCCTGGAACTGTCCGCGGAAGTGGCCAGCCTGGCAGATGTTTTTAACTCCAATGATCCGGCAGCGACCGCTCAATCACTGAAAACAGAAACGGCACTGCCCGTGGATTCAGTGACCTTGCTGGCACCGATCGATCACCAGGAAGTATGGGCGGCCGGTGTGACCTACAAGCGTAGCCAGACAGCCCGGATGGAAGAATCCGAGACATCCGCATCCTGCTATGACCGCGTCTATGAGTCACCTCGACCGGAACTGTTTCTCAAGGCCACGCCCCATCGCGTTTCCGGTCCAGGGCAACCCTTACGTATACGTCAGGATGCGAGTTGGAACGTGCCGGAACCTGAAATTACCTGTGTTGTTAACGCACGCTTGGAACTGGTCGGTTTCACGGTAGGTAACGATATGAGTTCACGCGATATCGAGGGAGAAAATCCGCTTTATCTGCCACAGGCCAAGGTCTATCGGCAATGTGCCGGGTTGGGGCCCTGTGTGACACTGATCGATGCCATGCCATCACGTGCAGAGACGATGATTCGACTGAAAATCGAACGGGATGGAGCAGCTGTTTTCGAGGGAGAAACGGACGTCGATCAGATGGCCCGTACGTTCGAGGACCTGATCGAATACCTGGGGCGTGACCAGGAGTTTCCCGAAGGTGTTTTTCTAATGACGGGAACCGGCGTTGTTCCGGACAGTGATTTTACGTTGGCAGCAGGTGATGTTGTACATATCACGATTGATGGTATCGGGACGTTGACGAACCCGATTGTTCAAGGTTAGTCGTCCGGTCACATTACATGAACCGTGACGTTTAAAGGTTAATTGGCAGAGAGACAAGACAGGATCACAATGCAACGAGTATTAATCAACGGCGAATGGCGTGAGTCCAACGGTAGCGATTCTTTCCAGGCAGAGAACCCGGCAACTTGTGAGTTGTTACCCGACGTGTACCCGGTAAGTAACTGGGAGGATTGCGAGGCTGCTCTCGATGCTGCCTCGCGTGCCGCTGAAGCCATGTGGTCATTGCCGGCCGACGTAGTAGCAGATTTCCTGGAAATCTATGCAGATCGAATCGAGGCGCGGGCAGATGACCTGGTCGAGATGGCGCACCTGGAAACAGCACTTCCCAAGTCTCCCCGGCTTGCCGATGGTGAGTTGCCTCGTACGACCGGTCAGTTGCGTCAGGCTGCCGCGGCAGCACGTAACGGTTCGTGGAGCTTGCCGACGATTGATACCACCACGGGAATTCGCTCTGTTTACCGTCCCATCGGTCCGATCTGTGTCATGGGTCCCAATAATTTCCCCTTTGCGTTTGGAAGTATTTCCGGAGGTGATTTTGCAGCAGCGATTGCGGCGGGAAATCCGGTCATTGCCAAGGCGAATTCATCTCATCCCGGTACGACCCGCTTATTTGCAGAAGAAGCCCAGGCAGCTGCAGAACAAGCGGGGTTGCCAGCTGGCATGGTTCAATTGATCTACCGTATGCCCCATGCGGATGGTGAACGACTGGTTGCGGATGCCCGTGTTGGCGCCACGGGGTACACCGGTAGTCAGCATGCCGGATTGGCCTTGAAGGCTGCAGCCGATGCTAATGGGAAACCGATCTACCTGGAACTGTCCAGTGTTAATCCAATCGTGATGTTGCCCGGTTCGCTCGAGGAGCGCGGGGAGGCACTGGCGGATGAGTTTACCGGCAGCTGCTTGATGGGTACGGGCCAGTTTTGTACGAACCCGGGACTGGTCATCCTCTTGAAAGGGGAGACCACGGATCGTTTCGTGGAAATGGTAACCCAGCGATTCCAGGAAGCCCCGGTAGGCACGCTGCTTTCGCGAGGTGTGCAATCGAGCTTACAGGATAATCTAGGTACGCTCGTGGATGCTGGTGCCCAGTTGCTCGTCGGAAACACTCCTGCCGAGGAAGGGCGTTGTTGTTTTTCCAATACGCTGTTGCAGATAACGGGCGACCAGTTCGTGGCATCGCCCGAGGTGATGCAGACAGAAGCTTTTGGGAATGCCTCACTGTTACTGATTGCGGATTCCGTGCAGCAGGTGTGCGATACGATTGATCAACTCGAAGGAAACCTGACCGGGTGTATCTATTCGCATTCCGAGGGTAGTGACGATGCGGCTTATGATCAAATTGCCCCTCGACTGAGACAGCGTGTGGGTCGATTGTTGAATGATAAAATGCCAACGGGCGTGGCCGTCAGCTCGGCCATGAATCATGGCGGACCCTACCCTGCCACCGGTCATCCAGGATTTACTGCTGTCGGGATACCGGCTTCGCTGGTTCGATTCAGCATGTTGCAGTCGTATGACAATGTACGGGCACACCGGTTACCGACCATTTTGCAAGACGCGAATCCTACCGGGAAGACGTGGCGGTTGATCGATGAACAATGGTCCGCGGACGACGTGGTCTGAATCACGGGCAGGACCCTCTCGATTCAATCGGCCTCAACCGATCCCACGCACAGCAACTGGTTCTCGCTTCCGTAACAGCGTTATAGACCATCTTCTCGGGGGTTGTCAGCAGGTATTAAATGCGCGTAGCAGGAAACGAGCAAGTTCGCCATAATGAGGCCACTTCACCGTGAATGGCAACGAATCTGAATCTACTTGTCGAATGGAGTCCCTGGGTATGACGAAAACGAAACACGGCCTGTTGCCTATTTCCGGTTTGCTGGTGCTCATGCTTTCCTTGTTGCCTGGCGTGGCAAGATCCCAGGAAAAAGATCCGACTCCACCAGGACAGGCCGAGGAGAAAGCGCTCTCTGCCCAGGACTTGCTGGACAAGGCGTTCGAATTAAAACTGGCGGCTCGCAGTGGACAGGATTATGCCAAGGTGGTGCAACTCTGTGACCAGGCACTCAAGAAAGGGTTGGATAAAGAAAACGCGAAGTTTGCTGAACAGCTTCTTACTTCCACGATCTACCAATACGTGTCAGGTATTTGTAAGCCCGTCCTGGAGGATCGTCCGGATCCCAGTTGGCGACAACGTCGAGCAGTCGCCATGCCACTTTTGACTAAATTGCTCGAGGTAGATGAAAGCCATGGTGACGCACTGATCCTGACTGCGCGCCTGCAAATCCTGCCAGGAGGTGATACGAAGCAGGCTACGCAATTGCTGGACAGGGCAATCGTGGTCGTCAAGGAAGATGACAAGAAGTTATCAGAGGCCCTTTTCCTGCGAGCCAGCCTGGAGCAGGATGCCACTCGTAAGTTGGCGCAACTTGATCGTGCGATCAAGTTGGATGTTGCCAATACCGATGCCTGGCAAGCCCGCGCATTGCTTCAGCTCCGCAAGGGTAACTTTGAAAAAGCTGCTCGAGACCTGGAGAAGTTGCTGGAGAAGGAGGACGATAATTACCTGGCGATCCTGGCCCTGGCTGAGGCGATGGCCAATCTTAAGAAACCAGATAAAGCACTCGAGCTTGCTGGTCGGGCGATCAAGCTGAATCCAGAGGTTCCACAAGCTTACGAGTTACGAGCCCGAATTTATATACTGAACAACCAAATGAAGCAGGCCTTGGTCGATGTTAATGAGTCGATTCACCTGCAGCCGGGGTCAGTGACCAGCCTGTTGTTGCGGGCGCGTTTACTGCAAGCGCAGGAGAAACTGGATGATGCGTTAAAAGACGTGGAAACGGCACTCAAGATACGCCCTGGAATGACCTCTGCCCTGTTCCTGAAAAGTACGATTCATGAAGGTCAACGTGACTTTGTACAGGCGGCGGATTCCATGCAGGAAGTGGTCAAGCGAGATCCTGAGAATGAGCAGGCACAGTTAATGCTCGGCATGTACTACAGCATGGCATCCAAGGTGAAAGAGGCGCTTGACCAGTTTGATCAGATCCTGGAAAAAAATGATAACAACACGGCTGCTTTTTACTGGAGAGCCGATACTCGATTGAACGTTGGAGACCATAAGGGGGCGCGGCAGGATTATGAAAACGTGCTGCAAAGAAGCCCGCAACATGAAGCGACGTTGAATAATCTCGCCTGGCTGCTGGCCACATCACCTGAAAATGAGCTGCGAGATGGAAAGCGAGCGGTCAAGTTAGCAGTGCAGGCAGGAGAGTTATCCAAATATAAGAAGCCTCATATTCTCAGTACGATGGCAGCTGCTTACGCTGAGTCTGGCGATTACTCGAAGGCGGTGGAGTGGTCGACGAAGGCAGTTAAGATGGGCCGGGAAGATTTGCAGGGTCAATTGGAAGCGGAATTGAAGAGTTACCAGGAAAAGAAACCCTGGCGAGAAAAGAAGGAGCTCCCGGAAGAGGAAAGCTCCAAGGCTTCGAAGACTAGATGACCCCGTCCTGGAATGGGAACGGGAGGCAAGGTAGGATTCCTGGATGGATCGTGAAGAAGCTTACGCATTGGTTTGTGAATATACCACGAGTGACAGCCTACGCCGGCATATGCTTTGCGTTGAAACTGCCATGAAATCCTATGCTGGCAAGTTTGGCCAGGATGAGAACCGTTGGGGAATCGTTGGCTTGCTCCACGATTTTGACTATGAAAGATGGCCGGACCCGCCAGATCATCCCCTGAAAGGTTCAGAAATTCTGGCTGAGCGTGGCTACCCGGAGGATGTAATCTATGCCATTAAGTCGCATGCGGATTACCTGGAAGACTGCCCGCGGGTGTCGTTGATGGATAAAGCCCTCTATGCCTGCGATGAATTGTCCGGTTTTATTTCTGCCGTGGCCAAGGTGCGGCCAGACGGTATTGTCGGCATGAAATCAAAAAGCGTACGCAAGAAGATGAAACAAAAGAGCTTTGCGGCAGCAGTGAATCGTGATGATATTATTCGTGGTGCCGAGGACCTGGAGATTGAACTCAACGAGCATATCCAGTTTGTCATTGATGCACTTGCTTCAGAAGCAGAATTACTTGGACTGGTCTCCTAGGAGATCTAGGATAGAACACTTTTCGGAAATGGTCATGGATATTCAAAATGCTGGTGAACTGGTTGGGAAGAAATGCAAACCCTGTGAAGGGGGCGTCGAGCCGTGCACGCTGGCCGAGGCAGAAGAACAGCTGGGTGAGTTGCCAGGCTGGTACCTGACCCACGAGGGCCAGAGAATTCGCAAGGATTGGACGGTCCAGCATTTCATGGCAGGGATGGAGTTTTTCCATCGAGTTGCTGAAGTGGCTGAGGATGATGGACATCATCCGGATTTGCATATCGAGGGTTATCGCAATGTCTCGATTGAATTATGGACGCATGCCATTGGTGGCTTGAGCGAAAATGACTTCATCCTGGCAGCCAAGATTGACCAGCTCGAAATCAAGTTGAAATCCTGACGTTCCTGGCAGCCGAGATCAGAGCAGCGAGAGTGGATTCTGCCGATTTTCCAGGGGCATCTCGACAGGTTTCCCCTGCCGATGTGACTCGAAAACAGCGGCGATCATTTCGATCGTGGTACGAGCCTCGTAGACACTGCATTCTGGTTGGCGATCTTCCTGGATCGCCTGCAAAAGATCAACGCAGGCAGCGATGTTGCCGGCATGCAGGCCTCCATCTTTGAGCGGTTCCGGTTTACCAACTCCCGCTGAACTGACCGGCAGCCATTTCTTGCCACTGCGTCCCGGCGACCACATGGGATCTGGCAGGAAATGAACCTGCGGAAGAAAACCAGTAACGATATCAATGATCCCCTTGGAACCCATGATTTGCAGTCCAAATCGTCGTCCAGCCGTGTCGCGTTGCGAGCCGAAATATCCAGTCACTCCCTCGTCCATGCCATACATGGCCGCCAAATTATCTCCGGCCAGGGGGCCGATTCCCTCGGCACCGTTGTAGACATGGTCCTTGGTGACCGGACGATCTTTTTCCATGACCGTGGCGAAACACCAGTTTGCTTCGCCGCCAAAGTAGTGAATCAGGTTCATCACGTGGCTTCCCAGGACCCAGAGATCTTCACCGCCACCGCGCCGATCTTCCTTGCCTCGACCACGCAGTTCCAGGATGTCACCCAGCAGGCCATCGAAAATTAAATCGCGGATAACGCGCAGCTTGGGGCTGTAGCGGGTTTGATGAGCGATCGCGAGCTTGATCTTGTGCTTCTCGCAGGCAGCAACCATCTGGTCGGCTTCCTGTAGATCCCGACACATTGGTTTTTCCATGTAAACGTGTATCTTGCGCTCTGCAGCAGCTAACACCATGTCCCGATGTTGATCCAGCTGGCGTGGTGCCACGCTGACGACGTCGGGCTTGGATTCATCAAGTAGCTTGCGATAGTCAGCGTAAGCACGCGGTGCCTTCAATCGCTTGGCTGCTGCCTTGAGGCCCGCTGGATCGCCGTCAGCAACGGCGACGATCTCGCATCCGGGGATATGTTGCCACACGGTATCCAGGCCGTGACCATAATTCCCTCGCCCTGTATGGCCAATCACTGCAACTCGATATTTCCTGGCCATGGTGGTCACTCCTTGTCGTCGAATGGGTGGACTGTGCTATATTCTCTAGAATCGGGAGGCTTGGTTGCCCCGTCGATAGGGTTGGGATATAGAATGTCAAGTATCATACACCATGCATAATACGTTGTCGATTTTTGTCCGCTCGATGAGTCCGAGTGAATGGTGATGATCCAATGAAATTACGAGAATGCCTGCTGGCGAAAGTAAGCCTGGAACCTTGCAGCTGTTTTATCCTTGAGAGATCTGTGATTCGTGAGTGAACCATCAACGAAAACAAGACGCGTGGCGGTTATCGGTGGCGGGATCACCGGCCTGGCTGCCGCACACAGGATTCACGAACTGGATCCACACGTTGAAGTCGTCCTGGTGGAATCCTCCGATCGCCTGGGAGGTGCTATTCAGACTGTTCAGCACGACCAGTTCCTGGTCGAGCGTGGTCCGGACATGTTCACGACCAAGGATGACGATGCCTTGAATCTATGCCGAAGACTAGGTTGCGATTCCGAGTTGATCGAGACCAATACGTCGCATCGACGTGCATTCGTGGTTCGTCGCAATCGCCTGTATCCCGTGCCAGCAGGCTTTACGTTGCTTAGCCCCAGCCGAGTATTACCACTGCTCTTTACAGGCTTACTCAGCCCCCTGGGAAAATTGCGAGTCCTGGCAGAATACTGGGTTTCGACACGGCGTGAGACGAGTGACGAGAGCCTTGCAAGCTTTACACGTAGGAGATTCGGTAGTGAAATGTTCGAACGGATCGTACAGCCGCTGGTCGGAGGGATCTATACGGCCGACCCGGAAAAGTTGAGCATGCAGGCAACGTTGGCCCAGTTCGTAGAGATGGAGCAGGTTCACGGAGGATTAATCCGGGGTGGTCGTCGGGCCCGGCAGGCCACGAAAACCCAGGCGGATGAATCCGGTGCGCGTTATGGCATGTTTCTTACCTTGCGAAACGGTCTTTCGGACCTGGTAGACCGACTCACTCAACAATTACCTGCTGGATCGATTCACCTGGATACGTCTGTTACGCGAGTGACTGGCAACGAGCATGATGGTTGGGTACTCGATCTTGCCGCAGGTAACCAGCTGGGACAGGACCAGGTCGCATGCGATGGAGTCATCGTGGCAACACCTATTCACGTGGCAGCACGCTTGCTGGCTACGGTAGATAAACCGTTGTCCGATCAACTGGGGCAAGTCCAGGCAGCCAGTTCGGCAGTTGTGATCAGCGGGTATCGGCGAGAAGCAATTGGTCACCCCCTGGATGGTTTTGGTTTGGTTGTGCCGGCCCGGGAAAAGCGGTCGATCCTGGCAGCCAGTTTTTCCAGCGTTAAGTTTGCCGGTCGGGCGCCAGAAGGACATGTTCTAGTGCGCACGTTCGTGGGTGGTGCCAGGCAACCGGAAATATTGCTCAAGGATGATGACGAGATCCAATCCCTGGTTCACCAGGAACTGGCGGAATTGATCGGGGTACGGGAAGGTCCTATGATCAACGAAGTTGTGCGCTGGGATAATGCAATGCCACAGTATCACCTGCAACACCTGGATCGAGTCGCAGAGATTGAACACGGTTGTGCCCGCTATCCCGGCCTGGAGATAGCCGGTAATGGATTGCGGGGCGTGGGTATCCCCCAGTGTATCCGCAGTGGTGAGTCTGCTGCCGGACGATTGATTGATGCCTGGCTTTAGCCGTTGCTGTCGTCGTGACGATAAAATGATGAAATCGATGCGTAAATCTCCACTCGACGAACTGAAATCACGGTACCCCGCACTGCCAGTCAGATTCTATGATCGTGCCACCGTGGACGTGGCACTCGATTTGCTAGGTAAACAACTCCTTCGCTGGACACCCCAGGGAGTGACTGCTGGAATGATCGTGGAAGTGGAAGCTTATCTGCCACAGCGTGACCCGGCTTGCCATACATACCGGGGTAAGACCCCTCGAAACGAAGTGATGTTTGGTCCAGCTGGCCTTGCCTACGTGTATTCGATCCATGCACGCTATTGTCTGAATGCGGTTACGGAATCGGCAGGCCGGGGATGTGCCGTCTTGATTCGGGCCGTAGAACCGGTGGCAGGAATTGAATTAATGCAGATACGCCGTGGCCAGGTCAAAGAACGTGACCTGACCCGTGGACCTGCCCGGTTATGCGAAGCTTTTGGATTAGACCGGCGCTTCAATGGACTTGATTTGACGGGTTCTGCCGATCTGTGGCTGACTCGAGGCAAAAAACGCCCTAAATCACTTCGGATTATGCGTTCTGCAAGGATTGGTGTGACAGAGCCACGACACCGTTGTTTGAGGTTTTTTCTTGCCGATAATGAATATGTGAGTGGGCCTCGTAAAATGCTCGGAATGGGGCCCGTGAGAAGAAACTAACACGTGGTTTATCAACACCTTAAGATTTGTCCACGCAATCCGAGTCCATAATTGGTTAAATTGGGTAATTTGAGTTAGGAATGGCAATAATTTCTTGCCTTATCCATTTTACCGAATTAAGATCAAACTACGGGGTTTTAGTGCTTTTCTTGCTGTTGGAGTTCACCACAATCGAGGGTGAGAGCTCTGCTGGAAAGGCGAGGCAGAGAAGCGGGAAGTAGTGCTGAATCAGCATTCTTTTCCGAACTATCTCTACGGTGGTTACGGCAACTGTCGAGATGGGAAACAGGAACAGGATTATTACATTACAGAGGCGACTTTTAAGTTCGGTAACCCGGAGAGGTAAGCAGATGTTCTACACACGACGTACCAGCCTGTGGATCGGGATAGCTTTGGCGATCACCATGTTAGCGGGAAGTCACGATGCGGCAGCTCAATTTGGTGGTGGCCAGGGTGGCGGCTTTGGTGGAGGCCAGGGTGGTGGCTTTGGCGGTCAGGGCGGCCAGGGTGGCGGTCAAGGTCAGCAAGGTGGTGCCGGGGTCATTGTCAGCCCGGATGGTGTCTTGCGTGTACGCCAGATCGATCCGCGTTTGACTCGTAAACGGGTGGATGCTGCTAAGGCTGCTTTGAATCAAAAGGTCGCTCGTCCCAGCAAGTTACGCAAGGTTTCCTTGAATCGTTTGGAAGCTGCGATCGCCGAACGTCTGGCCAACGGTCAGCCGGTTAGCGAAGACATGAAATTCATGGCTGGTATGACACGAATTCAGAACATTTTCTTCTACCCGGAAACAGGTGATATTGTTGTTGCTGGTCCGGCAGAAGGCTATGCGGTCGATCCGTCAGGACGGCCCATTGGGGTTGTTACCGGGCATTCCGTGATGGAGTTGCAGGACCTGATCGTCGCCATGCGTGCATTTCCGCCTACCGGCGAACGTGCTAATGTGATCAGTGTTTCCATCGATCCAACCAGGGAAGGATTGCAACGAATGCAGCAGTTCCTGGTCGGTCTTGGTGGACGAGCACTGCCGCGTGATACGGCTCGAATCACCAATGGTTTACAGAAAAGCCTGGGACTTCAGACCGTCACGATCGGTGGTATTTCACCGAAGACCCACTTCGCCCAGGTCCTGGTAGAAGCCGATTACCGTATGAAGTTGATTGGGATTGGCCTCGAAAAACCGCCGGTCAAGATCGTCAGTTACGCTTCCCGAGCGAATCCACGGGACGTGTCGCGTAACGCTTTGCAACGTTGGTATTTCACTCCAAATTACGAATGCGTGCGAGTCAGTGATGATGAAACCGCTATGGAATTGGTGGGCGATGGTGTCAAGCTGATTGGCGCCGATGAACTGGTCCAGGCAGACGGTGGACGTGTCGCGGCCCAACGTGTGGATCGGGCCGGGAAAGCCTTCGTGCAGTCCTTCACTGCCCAGTATCCGCAGCTTGCTATTAAGTCACCGGTATACGGTCAGTTGAGAAACCTGATTGACATGACGATCACGGCTGCCTTTATCCAGAAACAGGATTACTATGGACAGTCAGGCTGGGCAATGAAAGTGTTCGCTGATGAGAACCTGCTGCCTGTTAATAACTACACGACGCCTGATAAGGTAGAAACGGCGGTTAACGCGATCTGGAAGGGAACGACTCTCATGACACCCATTGGTGGAGGCGTCAACATCCAACCGACGATGGCATTGGCAACCGATCGACTACTGCAGGATAAGGACGGTAGTCTCAAGAAGGCGCATGCAGATGTAGGTGCCCCCCAGTTGCCCAAGGGCCAATGGTGGTGGGACTGAGCGATTCAGCTTGCCAGTCGAAAAGCAACAGACTTCAAGAGCCGGCCTGGGCCGGCTCTTGTTATGCGCGGTGCCTTCTGGCATAGTTTTCAGCGCGGCCGTCTAGGTGCCGTCAGTCAGTAAAACACGCAGGTCACAGACGTTGGTATGCGTGGGGCCGGTTTTCACCAGTGCCTGGACAGCATCGAAGAATGAATAAGCGTCGTTGCGATCGAGATAAGGTTGAGGATGAAGTCCTTGTTGCCGTGCTAATTCGGCCACCTGCTGGTCAAGGAAGGCTCCGGCGGCATCCGTAGGACCGTCCTCTCCATCAGTACCACCGGATAACAGGGCCATACCCTGCCAGGGAACAGCAGTACCCTGTTCTGTGAACTGTCGAAGCTGGTCGTCTAGTGCAGCCAGTATCAGTTGCTGGTTCCTGCCGCCACGACCTCGTTGGGCCAGGGGAGCTAACTGGACGGTGGGCTCACCACCACTGATCCAGCAATTGATTTCTCCATGGATCTTCATTTGTATTCCGCGCCGTGACAGTTGTTGGCCGACGTCCTCGGCGGATCCTTCCAGATCGACTGCAAATTCGTAATCGCAGCGATATCCACGGTTTTGAGCTTCCTGGACAGCTGCTTCTACAGCCAGTTGATTGTTTCCAATAATGTGATTTGTAACATCAGGTCCAGCCTTCGACAGTTCCATTACGGGAGCATCGAGCTGTGCATGCAGGGCATCATAGATCGAGTTTAAGAGGTCCGATTCGTTTGCTTTGAAGGAGTCGAGTATGGCGATCGCATCAGCCGGAGTGCTGGAATCTACCACGGTTGGCCCGGACGCAATGATGTCGAGCGGATCCCCGGGAACATCTGAGATAATCAGGGTGACCAGCCGATTAGCTCGGCAGGCCCTGGCTAATCTTCCACCCTTGATGGCACTGAGTTGTTTGCGAACGGTGTTGAGTTGCTGGATATTGGCACCTGCCGCACTCAGGAACTGGGTGACCTGTTGTTTATCGGCCAGTGAAATTCCGTTGATCGGTGCTGGCAGTAATGCAGATCCGCCGCCGGATAGCAGGCAGATACACAGGTCAGAGGGGTTCATGGTCTGAACCATGTCCAGGATTTTCGCCGATCCCTGAACACCCGCTTGCGTGGGCTCGTTGAGCCCGGCGGGGCGGGCAGGGTGTAATTGGATATGACGCAGCGTTTGTGTGCAGTCGGCTGGTATGTTGATCCATCCGTCCACGATCCCCTCGAAGGGCGTGGAGTCCAGGAGCACGGCTTCCAGGCCGGTTGCCATGCCTGCTCCGGCCTTGCCAGCGCCAATCACCACGATCCGTTGGGTTTCGGATAGGTCGATGGGTTGATCGTGAACCCAGAGGGTTTGGTCTTTTAATTGGAGTGCCTGCTTCACCAGGTGCTGACTGTCAACAGCCGCAACTCCGGTCTTCCAGATTTCCCTGGCATCATCACGTAGTGTTTGCCAGGAGTTTGTCATGATGGATCCTGGCGAATACGTAACGTGTCAAACCATTGACCTTCATGTTCGACGATGAATTGGCTCAAGCTATTGGATGTTTCTGAACAGCAAACCAACCCGATAAGAAAGCCTTGTTCTCCTACCTGGAATTTTCCCGTCAGGCTCGTCCAGGGTGTTCCCTTGCCCCGGTTCCCCGGTAGGGCGACATGATTGAAGAAGGACTGGGAAAAACCCTGCGAGCTAAGTTGCGCTGGCCAGCATCGACAGACAGGCATGTGCAGCGAAAAAATTTCAGCGAGTCCCGGCAAAAACTGGTTTAACAGGATGGGCAGATCTTCTTCATGCAGTTGCGACTGGTGGCGTCCTGCAGGTGCAGCCACCAGGACACGCAAGCGAACCGGGGTTCCATATAATTCGAGGCGTACAGGACCTGGAGGCGGGATGGCCAGGCCGATGGCATCGAGGTCGATGTGCAGATCCGGCCCTTCAGCATTTGGGTGGGCGCGGCGTCCCCACCAGATTTTTAATGCGATCATAGCCAGGGCCAATAACACCAGTGCAGATGCCAGTGCAGGTAGCCATGGTTGGATTTCTGAAAAATTCATCGCCAGGAGACCTTGGAATCAGGTGAAGACGGTAAAACCAATGTGAATATCCTGGTTTCACTTTTACGATCGTAAGGGGCCTGTTGCCACGAGGCAAGTCAAGGGTCGCTGTAGCCAGGATGACTTTGGTTAATTTGGTGAGGGTACTGGTAATGTGGAATCGGCAGATACGGTTTGCTCTAGCTGGACACTCACCGAATCCAGCCATGCTTCGCCTGGGCCTTGCAGCTCACAGGTAATGTGGAAAGAACCACTTCGAGGTGCGGCTCGATAGAGAATAAACTCCTGCCAGCCAAGAGTCGGTCGAATACGGTCACCGAGTGTTGGGCCACCAAGTGAATCATAGATCAGGAGTCCATCAGAGTGGTGTTGCGACCGAGGAGATACCTTGGCCCAACCATGAATCCTCAAGCGGCTGCCTGCCTTGACCTCGACAGGTCCCGAGATGATCCGCACCCGTGGACGCTGACTCGATTTGTCTGGCTTGGCAGCAGGCTGATCCTGTGTTGATAAATGTAGGCAATAATTACCCGCATGTGGTTCCTTTGCCGATAAATCCACGGTGGCAAGGTATCCGGTGGCTGCTTCCTGGTGATGTAACCAACCGGCTTGTTTGAGTACCTGCAGATCCTCAAAGTCACTGCCATTGAGGATATTGGGACCCCAACGACCGGTTTTCATCTGTTCGACGAGTTCCCAGTGATTGGGTAGTGTCTGAAAACTAATGCAATAAGGGCTTGCGACAGGAGTCGGGAAGAAACGGACGGCCTGGTTCCATAAATCCCATCGCAGTTGACGTAATGACTGGTCTGCTTTTTCAGTGAATTGATTAGCCCCGGTACGATCGCCGCTGTTGAGGAGCGCCTGGGCCTGTGATAAATGTTGCTCGGCAGTTCGCAGTGTCTGCCTTGCCTGGTCAGGTTGGGCAGCGGGTGGTACCGAAGCGGATATTTGCTTGAATTGGTTGTGTCGGTCGATGACTACTTTAAGTCGCAAGAGCGCTTTGCGACGAAGTTCTGTACTGGTCTGTTCATACAGGTAATCACGTACAAGTTGATCTGCCGTTAAGACGATCAGCGAAATGCGCTCGTCTTTCTGCATGTGGACTTGAATCTGGTTTCCACGTGCTGATGGGAGTGTTTGTGGGCCATCTCGATGCAGGTAGTAGGGGCGGTAGGTAACCGGTGTTCCTGGGACATCGAAAGAAAATGATTTTGACTTGGTTGGAGAAGTAACAAACTGCTGCCTTGCGGAAGAACGCAACAGGATGAGCAGCTTGGCACGATCGGTTTGCCACATTGATGCTCGCACATCGGTGGCGTTTGCATCAAGATCTCCCAGGTAAACACCACCTGCCAGCCAGGGTTGTATCAGCCGGATTTCATGATTGATTAATTCCAGCGTATTACTACGAATCTCGGTGCTGGTGTCAGGTGCATCAAGGCGGCTCCACGAACGGAAATAGAGGCCCCGGGTACCTGAGGCAATGGCCGAAAAGACCAGGAAGCGGATTTGTTCAGGTTCGATATTACGGGGGAACAGGTGCTGGGTTCCAAAGGCATTCCACTGGCCGATCAAGGTTGCAGGTGGTTGCGTGGAAATGGTCGTCCAGTAGGTGGTTCCATGCTGCAACTGGCTGGCTTGGTCTCGAAGTGATTGCGTGGCAGAGTTGAGATTGGCGCTTTGGTACAAGGGACTCCAGGGTAGACGTAGTACATCACATTGCCGACTGTAGGAGTTCAATTCACCTGAAGGTGCTGCCGTGATCAGTGGCATGCCACGTAGCTCCAGGTCGTGAAGAGAGGAGATTATTTGACGACTGGCGGCCATGTGACTGTGACCTAAGTGGTCGCCAAGGTCAAAGGCCAGGCATCGATCCGCCGTGGTACGAACAGGTTGGCCCGCCGAACGCTTTGCCGGTGGAACGATTAACCACATGCCGAGTCGTGTGGCTTCTTTGATCTGATGAGCCGTTGGTTGATCTTTTAGAGCAATCGTATTAAAGCCGAGCTTGTGCAGCCATTGAAAAGATTCACCATTGTATTCAATGATGCGCGCGAAAAAAGGACGTTTGTCAACCAGCAATAAATTCCCTTTTACCTGGACGCTGTTTTCCGTATTGGATCCGTTTTCTAGATACGTTGCCTGGGTCACGGGAGACTCGGTCTCGGATTCCGCTGCCGATTGAAGGGGATTGGGACTTGCGTATCCAGTGATCGGCGTGGCAATCCTTAAGTCGTCGGTCCAGATACTCGTGGTCCCAATTCCTCCATAGGTGTTCAAGACGATCATGTCGATGAAGGCTTGCTTGGGATTGACTGTTGATCCGAACTGGGATCGCAGGCTCGGAATTTGCCGCATCATTGCTTCACGACATCGTTGAATGGAAAGGCGTTGCCACTGTCCAGCGAGTTCGTACTGGGATCCGCGGATCAGGAACTTGAGTGGTTTGCCAGATTTTGGATCAATCGTTCGAGGTAAGACAACGCGTGCCATGATCTGTAGCGACATGCGGTTCGATTTTATCCACAAGCCTGGTTGCAACTCATCAATCACCCTGACAGGAGGAATGCTGTAGGTTAAGTGTGCGTAGGTCCCACGACTCATTTCAATTTGAACGAATTCACAACCAGCTCCCGAATGGGCATTGCGAAATTGTCGCTCTTGAACTGCAATCTTGGCCTGGCAGTCTGAATGGCGCAGTTGCCAAACGACTTCACTGGACTCGAAGGTGTCCTGGAAATCAGCCTGTACCGAGTGATGTGTCGCTAACCATCCCAGCAAGAAGAATGCATAGCCAAGGTACAGCATTCTTGAATGCTGCGGGAAGGCAGTCACCCCCAAAGCCGAACGGACGCAGGCAGAAATCGACCGGATTAATTGCATGGAGCCTGGTTTCACCTCGCTCGTTCGTCGGGTGAGATCATGTCGGTTCGAACGAGATCGGAGTTGCCTGTGGTCAAAAAACAACGAAGTTACTTCTCTTGTTGCGAAACGTAAGAGACGCTTGTATCAGGGTTTGCGGATTTCTACCAGATCAAGTGGGGTCTTTTGGCAACATGGGACGTTGGTACCAGAAGCCAGTGGAAAAGGCCTAAGTACAATCAGTATCAGGAGTTATTTTTAGTCCGCTAAATCCCAGTTCGTTGGGCATGCCAGATGCACAAAGAGAAGTAGATAAGTAGATGTTGTCAGTAATGAAAGGAACGCAATCGTAATGTCTTCAGAGCCCCGATTTTGTCTTGAGCCGGTTGATGATTGGCCGGTTGATGTCCTGGAGTTAAAGGCGGCCATCTACCAACTGCCACCTGCTAGCCAAGAGCTTCTAGAACCTTTCATGCAGGATGTTCTTACAGCAAGCCAACGCCGTCGTCGCATCTTGAGGCTAATCCAGGATGCTCTAGGTCAATTACGAATGGATATGCAATACCTGAAGTTTGACCTCGAAGCGACTCGCCGAGAACGGGACCAGATGCGTTCAACTGGCGATCAGTGTGACTCCTAACAAAACTGTCCCCTTATAGTCTGCTATGGAATAGGGACTTCTTGTCGGGGTCTACGTTTGTCACAAGCCCTTTCTGGTTCAAATGTTGTCGTATTCACCGGAACTTTTAAGGCAAATTACCGATAATAAGAGGTAAAAGCTCGACATTGCGATATCAGGTCGTCTGACGTACTATAGAGGAAGATGCTTTACTGGTGCGAACTCTATACCAGTAAGTACTTTAGGTAAGGTGAACGAGAGGCATTGGCAGTTATGGCGATGATGTCTGCGGAACGAATTGCCCAATTGAGCTTCGATTGTGGGTTGCTTGCAGCCCCGCAGTTGGAAGCAGTTTGGGGTGAACTAGGTAGTCGTGATGTTGCGCCAGAAGATATGATCAGCCTGCTGCTGCGTAAGGAATTCCTGACGAACTGGCAGCTTGAACGCATTATTGCAGGCAAGCGTGACGGTTATTTTTATGGGCGTTACAAGGTTCTGTACCTGGTAGGGACCGGAACCTTTGCACGTGTTTATCGATCTGTCGATCCTGAGTCAGGGAAGGTGGTTGCGGCCAAGGTTTTGCGCACGCGTTATAGCGGTGACTTGCGGGTCACAGAACAGTTTCTGCGAGAAGCAAAGCTGCAAATGCCGTTACTTCACCCCAACATTGTACCGATCTACGAGGTTTCCACCGATCGAGGACGTCCGTTCATGACCATGGAGTTCGTGGAAGGACGGAATCTACGAGATTTCCTGAAGGTTCGCGAGCAAATGGGACTCAAGGAAAGTCTCCGTCTGACCATGGATGTGGTCAGCGGACTGGTCTATGCATTTGACCAGGGAGTCACGCATCGCGACGTCAAGTTGTCCAATGTTTTAGTTTCCAGCTCTGGGCGTGCCAAGCTAGTTGATTTTGGATTGGCAACGATGATCGGCGAAATCGATGATGAGTTCGAGGGTACGCCGAATCCTCGTAGTGTCGATTATGCCGGATTGGAAAGGTCCACGAGCGTCGAACGAAATGATGAGCGGAGTGATATCTACTTTACAGGTTGCATGCTTTATTCCATGCTCTCGGGTCACGCACCACTGGCGGATACGCGAGATCGTATCCAGAGAATGAGCCTGGAACGATTCCGTGGCGTCGTACCCATTAGTAAATGGGTTCCGGATTTACCCAGTCCAGTCGCTGCAGTGGTTCATAAATCGATGGAGTTAAACCCGGAACGACGTTACCAGAATCCCGCGGAGTTCCTCAGGGATTTGAAGAAGGCCGCTAAGCGAGTTGAGGACGGTGAAGTACGACCTGTTCGCAATCCGGATCGTGGATTCGATCGGGCAATTACGGATGAAGGTCAGTCGCGAAGTGTGATGATCATCGAGTCCCGGGTTCCCATGCAGGACCTGTTTAGAAAGAAACTTAAGGAGCGTGGCTATCGCGTGCTGGTTTTCGGTAATCCAGAACGTGCACTGCAACGATTCGAAGACGATCAAAGTATTGCAGACTGTGTTATTTTCTGTGCGAGCGACCTCGGAATCCAGGCTCTCGAAGCCTTCAATAAATTTGGGAAGGATGAGCTGACCAGCCATATTCCCGCGATTCTTTTCGTAGACCAGAACCAGCAAATGTTAGTGGAACGTGCAAAGGTGGCGAGACATCGCATTATCCTTTCGATGCCGATTCGCCTGAAACAGTTGCGATCGATCTTGCTGAAGCTTTTCAAAGCTCGCGAGAAAGCGGAATCCAGTGTCGAAGCTTGATGCAAGAACGACCGCTGGCTAAACGCGAATGTTCTGCCATCCACCGTGCCAGAATCTTGCCGTGATCATGAGGCTGCGGACAACAACATCGACGATCATTGCATACCAGGCGCCGATGATTCCAAGGCCCCATCCGTCGAAAGAAATGGCCAGGACAGGAATCTCTACCTGTTCCTTAGCCAGCCAGTACGCTAACGGAATCCGAATGCAGACCAGGCCCAGGAAGGTGAATAGTAATGGCCAGCGAGTGTCGCCTGCACCCCGAAGCGCCCCGTTCAGGATGATCATTAAGGCCAGTGAGGGCATGGAGATGGAAACCATTTGCAAGAGTCGAATGGTTACCGTGGCAACCTCTTGCTCGGCGTCCACAAGGAAAATACTCGTTAGCCATTCGGCGCCAAAGTAAAAGAGAAAACCCGTTCCAATCATTAAGGTTCCACCAGTCAATGTTGCGGTCAGGGCACTTTTTCTCGCCCGGCGGTAATCGCCTGCTCCCAGGTACTGTCCCGTCATCGTGGCGGCAGCAACATGAAACGCAGAGCCAGGTAAATAGGCCAGCGATTCAATGCGAATTCCCAGGCTGTGTGCTGCCAAAGCCAGTGTGCCCAGGCTGCTGATGACCGACAGGAACCAGACGTGACAGGCGACCAGGAAAAGTTGATCTGCTCCCCCGGGAATGCCGATCCGAAGAATTCTCCAGCAGAGATCGAGGTCGATCTTGAAATATTGTTTCCGTAGTTGTATGCCGGCCCGTCCTCGCAGCAGCAAGATCATAACGATCACAGCGCCGGTAATGTAACCACTTACCGTTCCCAGCGCGAGGCCATCCCAGCCGAGCGACGGGAAAGGGCCCCATCCAATGACGAGCGTGATGCCCACGACGGCATTGATGGTATTCACGATAGCCATTGTGATGAAACCACTCATGGTGTCACCAGCACCACGAAGGCATGCAATGCCGACCTGCTGGACCATCATGGCTGGAATGACCGGTATCACGTACCGGAGATAACGCCTGGCGGGTTCCGCAGCGTCTGGAGGCATTCCCAGTAGTTTCAGGAATGCGTCGCCAAACCAAAATGTTACCAGTGTGACCAGTACGGCTAAAAAGATCCCCAGTAACAGGGACTGGTTCGTGGTGCGGACGGCCATGTTGTTGTCACCTGCACCGACGAATCGTGCCGTCAGAGCGGTTGACCCGATCGCCACGATTCCGAAGGCACAGGGGATCATCCAGAGGACATAGGCCATCACACCGATGGCAGCAATGTAACCGTGGTCTTGCAGGTATCGAGAGGTCAGTAGCAGGTCGATGAGGCCGACCAGCATGACCAGTAATTGCTCGATCAGCACCGGGATGGCCAGCCTGAACATGGGACGAAACGTCCCCTCGATAGACGTCAGGGTGTATGGAGACGCCAAGGCTGACCAGCAATCAAATGGCCGCGTGGAACGCAGTGCAGAAGGAATGCGTAGGTGAAACGGAACAGTGAACTAGTATCCCGCCATCATCATCAACCGTCAATGCCCAAGTCTCACTAGTGGTCAAGGATGAACTCGTTGCTGTTCAGCAACGCCCACCAGATGTCCTGCAGCATCTGGTCGGGAGAAGCCTTCTCCAGCATCTGCTGGACAAGTTTCAATTCCCGTTTAGTCGGTTTGCGTGCAACTGCTGTCAGGAAGAGGTGTTCGACCTTTTTAGTAGTTTCCATCTTGCTTTCCAGGACCCGGGCCAGCACGCTGCGCGTGTTGGCATCGGTAGCTTGTTCCATCAAGGGACCATTCATAATGACCAGGGACTGATGGATATTGCCAGCAAACAAGTCACTCTCGTCTCCCTCGTCAGTTCCCAGTTTTCGAGCAAACTGGCTTAGCCAGTCTCGACGCGCCTGTTCAATCTCACCAGGTGAACTTTTTGAACGATCCTGGCCAGCCACGACTAACAGGGATTGGTAAACTTCTTCAGGTTGCATGGGACGCGTGTAGTAACGGCTGAACTGGGGAGGCTGTCCCAGTTCAGGTGTATCGTTGGTGTTTGCATCCGAGAGTCGACTTGAAAGCGAGAAAGCATCACTTAGTGTAATCCAGCGAAACAAGTCCTTCATGTTATAGGAATGAGCTGTAAACTGTTCCGCCAGGTGATCCAGTAGTTCTGGATGCGTGGGTGGGTTGTGATGTCCCATGTCATCAATCGGACGCGTGAAACCAAATCCCAGGAAATGGGCCCAGACCCGGTTCACCATGGCACGGCTGAGGTCGTCCGATTGCTGTACCAGTTTCGCGAGCTCCGTTCGGCGATCGAATTGGTCAACCTGTCCGTTGTGACTAAGCGGTTTACCACCGGGGAAACGGGGATAGGCGACACGCATGGAACCCCCAGGGTCATCGAAATAGATCTCTGCCTCCTCGGGGTCGCCCTGCTTGCCCACGAAGTCGCGGTTGACCAGCTGAGAAACCTTGGTTTGCTTGTCGCGAACAACATGCGCCTGTTGAAAAAAGGCGTTCATTTCCCAGAAATCTTGCTGCGCCCAGCGATTGTTAGGATGCTTGTGACACTGGACACACTGGAGTTGCTTTCCGAGAAACACCCGGGACGTGCGAGCGGTAGCCAGGACGGCATGATCATTCATGTTTGCCAGGATAAAGTTGACTGCACCGTTGTAGTTTTTTGTTCCGGGGGTATTGGAGCCGGTCGCCGAGATCAACTCGTATGCCATCTGGTCATAGGGTTTATTTTCCTGGAAACCGTCTTGCAGGTATTGTTGTAAACCCTGTCGGTTGGACAGGTCACCCTTGTTCAGGCCACCGCGTCGTCCGATCAACAGGTTGGTCCAGATGGTAGTCCAGTGTCGAGCATACTCTTGAGTGTATTGCTGATCATCGAGCAAGCGATCCACCAACTCGACACGCTTGTCCGAAGATGACTTTAAATTGACATAATGATCCAGCTCCTGCTTCGTCGGGATGCGACCGAGTAGCCGCACATAGACGCGACGACACCATTCCGTATCCGTTGCCCTGGGAGAAGGGGATAGTTTTTGTGCCTGCCATGAATCGGATAATACCTGGTTCACGAACTGGATGACTGCCTGGTTGTCAGCTGCTTCAACTGGAGTGCCATTTGCCGGGGCGCTGGAATTTGCCACCGCCTGCGGCTCCCCAAATCCATCTGCCGGATTGCCCGTTGTGACGGTGGCTGGCTTCTTGTTGTTTGCGGCTAGAGCAGACGTTCCTTCTGTGGCACGGTTCTTTGTCGGGGGTGGAGAACCATTGGAGGAATTTGCAGTGTCGTCTAGAGATCCTCTGGTGTTGTCAGCGACCGTGTTTGTGGGTGTGCCGGGCTGCTGTGGCGGGAAGACCTTGATGGCAATCAGGCCCAGGCAAGCGCCGATCGTGAGGATGCTCAGCAACGTGGCTGCCCGTGACCAGGAAGGAGTACGCGACGGGATGTGGGGGGGATGTGGTGCAGGTACCGGCTGTTGCTGATCGGTAGACGAACCACTGGCAATCGCCCGCTGGACGGGTAAATCGAGAACGTCTTTGCTAGAAAGAGAAGAAGCGATGGGGGGTGATACCACGGCGTTCGTTTCCGAAGAATCAGTCACGGTCTCTTCAGGAGATGCAACGGAGTCCAGTCTCTGCCAGTTCTCCAGGATGGAATCTGACAGGTCCGGGGGAGTATGACCGCCCAGGATTTCTTCCAGGCAGGCATCCAGGATCGGATCGTGAGGTTCGGGTTTCATTGCATCTTACCCTCGATGCAGGTTTTGAGTTGCTTCTTGGCCCGTTGCATCAGGTTCTTGGCTCCGTGTTCTGTTATTTCCAGCGAGGCTGCAATCTGTGCCCGTGGGACACGCTCCCGGAATCTCATTTCCAGGGCACCTCGTGCCCGCTGGGAAAGCGCCTCGAGACATTCGCGTAATCGTTCCAATAGCTCTTCGCCGTTATCGGTTGAAACCCAGCGGCTCCACGTGGTCTCCACTTCCTCGATATTTTCAACCAGCATGACGCGTTTGTCGCGACGCTTGGCAGAAATTAGCAGGTGATAGGCGACGCGTCTTAAATAAGCCGCCGTGGCTGCCGTGTTGTAGTTGTCAAATGGTTTGGTCAGGACCTTGAGAAAGGTTTCTTGGGTAAAGTCGTCGGCCTGCTGCGAATCACATCCGAGAGCACGCAGATAACGCCAAACACCGGCTTGGTGTTCCTTGATAATCTGTGCCGGGTCAAACCCGGTGGCCTTGGACGTGGAAACGGTTTTCATGCCAGCCCATTCTCAGAAAATGACTACAGTTATAGTGGTTGAAAATCGTGAATGTACTCACGAACAACAGGAAGTAACCTGTTTTTTAACCAGTAATGGTGGTGGTGCGATCAATCGCTGGAAACAGGTAACCGTTTGCAAAAAAGGACCGGGACTTACGCCCCGGTCCCCGTTGCTGATCTTACATGTAATACCAGTAGTCCATGGTGACTACCGGGAATATCAATCCTGACCTGATACGTTACTGATTAAGCAAACAGTTCCTTGATCACCTTGCCACTGTTAGCAATTTTCATGGGACGTCCACTGCGGCTGGTAAAGGTCGTCTGGAGCGAAATTCCCAGGGCCTTGCAGACCGATGCCATGACATCCTGTGAGGTGTAAGGTTCGGTTTCAACACGGGTGCCATCGTCGTTGGTAGCACCGACAGCAATACCGCCGTTCATACCAGCACCGCCAACCAGGACACTCCAGGATCGCGCCCAGTGGTCGCGACCGGCGTTTCCGTTGATCCTTGGCGTACGGCCAAACTCACCCATCCAGATAATGGCTGTATCTTCCAGCAAGCCACGTTCTTCGAGGTCCTCGACGAGGGCACTCATGGCCTTGTCCATTTCCGGCAACTTATTATCGGCCAACGTCGTATGGATATTCTGATGGTTATCCCATCCACCCAATCCGACCTCGATGAAAGGTACCCCCTGCTCAACCAGGCGTCGTGCCATCAAGCAGCCACGGCCGAAGTTGGTTGCACCATAGCGTTCCTTGACGTCTTCCGGTTCGCTGGCAACTTTGAAGGCATCCATCTGCTTGCTGGTCATCAGGTTCAGCGTTTTCTTAAGAATCTTTTGATGATCGGTGGCAGCAGAGCCACGTTTTTGATCGATAAAGCCCTTCTCGATCAGGTCGAGTGCGTACATGCGTTGCATCAAGCGGTCATCATCGAGTCCCATTTGAAGGTTACGCACCTGTCCGTTGCTGTTGACGGAGAAAGGAGCCCAGGCCATTCCCAGGAAGCCTGGTCCGATGGACCCGCCGCCGACCGAGACGAACGGAGGAATTTCCAATTCTTCTCGCTGATGCATCAACTGGTGCGAAAGGACCGCACCATAGCTGGGATGCTCAATGTTGGGATTGGGCACGTAGCCAGTATGCATGTAGTAGCGTCCTCGGCCGTGATCCGCTTCCCGCGTACTCATCGATCGAACAACGGCCATGTGATGCATTTGCTTGGCAAACAACGGCATATGTTCGGTGATCTGGGCATTACCAGAGGTTGCAATGGGACGGAAAGGACCGCCAGTGGCAGCACCCGGTTTCAGGTCCCACAGGTCGATGGTCGCAGGACCGCCGCCCATCCACAACAGGATAGCCGACTTGCGCCGTTTCTTTAGATCCTGGGCATGTGTGAGCATCGTCTGGCCCATACTCAGTGCTGGAACCGTCAGCGCTGATGCACCGGATAAATGCTTCATGAAATGACGTCGCGACATTCCCTTGGGAGTTACCAGATTAGTCATGATTTATGTTCTCCTACAGAACGGTGCGCCCCGAAAGGCCAAAAGCGAATCTGTTTAATGAAAGTGTGTGGATTGGGTAAGTACAGGTTTAATGATTAAGAATGAATTCATTGCTGTTCAAAACGGCCCACCAGATGTCCTGGAGAGCGCCCGTGACGTCACCCTTGCGGGCCAACAGAAGCTGGTTCGCCACGGTAAGTTCCTTCTTGGTGGGTTTTCGTGCCAACGCGGTCATGAACAACAGGTTGATTTTTTGTACCGAACGTGTGCTGTCCTTGGCGACGCCAGAAAGAAAACTACCATTGTCTTTGGATGTGGCCCGTTTGATCAGGTCACCGTTAAACATCATCAAAGCCTGGGGAATGGTACCGTTGAAGGTCGTGGTTTCCTCCCCATCATCGGTTCCAAAGGCGACAATAAACTGTCGTAGCCAGTCGCCCTTGGCCTTTTCCTGTTCGCTATAGCTACCACGGGTCTTCTGGGCCTCTGTGGCAATAACCAGTGACTCATATAATTCTTCTGCACGCATCTGCCGCAGGTAAAAATGACTGAACTTGGGGGTTTCACCCATGAGGGGGTCATCAACCTTGACATTCGTTTCATTCGTACGACTGGAAAGAGCATAGGGCTGACTCAACGTGATCCAGCCGATCAGCGGCTTTAGATCAAAGTTCTTTTTACGAACCTGACCCGCAAGATAATCTAACAGGGCTGGGTGCGTAGATGGATTGTGAGGTCCCATGTCATCAATCGGTTTGGTGAATCCATATCCCATGAAGTGCGCCCACATGCGATTGACAATGGTTTTTTCCAGGTATTCCGAGGAGAGAATCAGTTTCCCCAGTTCCTTGCGGCGAATCACGTCTTCCACATAGCCGCTGCGTCCGATACTGGTGCCGTCCACGAAAACCGGGTAGGCCACCTTGGTAAGTCCGTTGCGTAACTCGTAGAAAATATCCGCTTCCAGTGCTTCACTGGTACCGCCTTCACCTGCAAAATCCTGGTCAATTAACTCGGCTCCCGAAACGGTGCGCGTGCCGGGAACAAACTTTCGCAAGGCCCGGGTTTGTCGGAAAAAAGCATTCATTTCCCAGAACTTCTGTTGCTTCCATTCATTGAATGGATGGTTGTGACACTGGGTACACTGAACCTGTAGCCCAAGGAAGATCTTGGCAGTTTCAGCGGTTGCCCGAGAAGCTTTCTCATCGAGTTTCATGGTCAGGAAATTGACCGCCCCGTTGAAGTTTTCAGCGCCGGGTGAGTTGTGGCCGGTTGCCGTAACCAACTCATGAACCATCTTGTCGTAATACTTGTTGCGAGCAAACGAATCTCGCAAGTACTTCTGTAGCCCTTCTCGATTCGTGAGGCTGTTGCGTTCCGTACCGCCACTGCGACCGATTAAGACATTTGTCCAGATCGTCGTCCAGTTCCGGGCATACTCCTCCGTGTAACTCTCGTCGTACAGTAACTTGGCCACGAGCTTCGTTCGCTTGTCAGGATCCTTCGCTCCCAGGAAGGCATTCAACTCGTCAACGGTTGGAATACGTCCCAGGATGTCCAGGTACAATCGTCGCACCCACTCCCCGTCCGTGGCCGTTGCGGAAGGGGTGATTTCGTATTCTTTCCAGGTCTGCCGTACCTGTTCATTGATCATGCGGACTTCAGGAATGCCGCTCTCTGCAGCAGAATATACGGCAGCTTTTTGCCCCGGCGATTGCTGGGCCTGCACCTGGTTGGATACCAGTGCCACGAGGAATCCACTCAATAGCATCCACGAGCAGCAAATCCATCCACCATTAAGAACCTGGTTTTGACGATTTCTCATAGTGATCCTTTGCAATCTTCGGGCAAATGTTCGTGGTCTCGAGAACTGATAACCCGCCAGCTGCCTTGCTTTTCTGTGCTACCCAAGACACAAGTGCACAGCTTGTTAAAAAGTACTCCCTGAAAACCGAAGATTGTTGCCAATTTCTAGTAAAAATCGGACACCAATGAGGTTTTCAGTTAACAGTTCGAGACAGTTAACTATTTTAGCAGATTTTTGACGAGCGAGAACCAGAACGTTCCCCTTGTGGAGTGTATTATTTTGCCACAAGTGCATTGAAATAATACAGTTGAAATAGAACAGTCGCCTGCCGGCCCGTGGGTCTCAAGGGCCGGCATGCGACTGTCCGAGGAGGATAAACTCCCCTTTGACGGTTTTAACAGTTTACGTACCTGCTTCAAACGGTTCTCAGTATCCGATAGCTTCGTTTCCTCGGCTATCCACCGAAAATACTTGATTTTCAGTGTTTCGACAGCTTTGGTGGGATCATAATTGGAATCTCCCACGAAGCTGTCTCTGCCTTTTCAAGGGTTCCGACCCCTCGTTTGCCTACTTCTCTGTACCGGCCCCGTGGTCATCTCCGTTCCGAGAGAGAATTCCACTTACCGAGAACATGTGATCAATAAATGCAATTTGCGTGCCAATGTGCATTGGGGGTCTTTTTCATCATTTTCCTGGCCCATGGATAGGGACTAGGTGGAGCCCTTGAAGTGATTCTCGAAGAGTCGCTGGAACAGTGGACATCGATCGAGCAATTCCTCGAGGGTTCCCTGGTCGACCAGGGAGCCGGCGTCCAGGACCAGGATGCGATCTGCGAGGCTCAGGGAACTGGCGCGATGCGTGATCAACAACGTGGTGCGGTCCTGGGTAAACTGTTGCAAGGCCTCGTGGATCAGGTTTTCACTTTCCGGATCGATCTGGCTGGTTGCTTCATCCAGTATGAGGAGATCCGGACTCCGCAGGATGACTCGCGCCAGGGCAATGCGTTGGCGTTGACCGCCGGAAAGTTTACCGCCTGCTTCTCCAACCATGGTTTGGTAACCACCGCTGAGCTGCGTACGGATAAAATCGTCGGCTCGTGCCTTCCGGGATGCCATGAAGACTTCTTCATCCGTGGCATCAGGTGATCCGTAGCGAATATTTTCCATGACGGTCGTGTCGAATAACATGGTTTGCTGTGAGACCAGGCCAAGGATCTTTCGCAAGTCTTCAAGCCGTAACTGCTGCAGATCTATATCGTCGATGCTAATGGAACCACTAACGGGATCATAAAAACGAGGAATCAAGTTAGCCAGGGTACTTTTGCCGCAGCCATTGGGTCCTACGATAGCGATCGTTTCACCGCGCGAAATACGGAGATTAAAATTTCGAATAATGGGTTGATCAGGCGTATAGTGAAAATTGACGTCGTGAAAAACCAAGTCACTTTGCATGGTGGTTAAAGGGTGTGGGTTTTCAACCTCAAGAATGGTGGACTTCCGGTCGCATAACTCATAGATGCGGTCCGCCGCTGCAGAACTGGCCTGTAACGATGCAAAGACACCAGCAATCTTTCTCAGGGGGTCACTGGAGCCTATCAAAAAGGCATAAAAGGTAATCAGGGCACCAAATCCAAGAGGCCGTGTCGACATGCGAAGACCGAGGAGGTGCGTTTGGTGATTGAGCACGAGGTATCCACCAGCAAGCATGGCCAGGCAGATGACCGAGATTCCCATTAATTCGGTCGTCGGTCGAATTAAGGAATTGTACTTGGCGATACGCATGGATTGCCGGTAATAATTCCAGGCAGTTTTATCGAACCGGCTTTTTTCAGCCTGTTCTGTTGTAAATGCCTTGACCACCACGATTCCGGAAAACGTTTCACTCAACACCCCGTACAGAGTTGTCATTTCCTCCATCGCTCGACGACTCGCACGCTTGATGCTGCTAGCCAATCGACTGACCGTGTAGACGGCCAGAGGGGCAATGATCATTGACAGTAGGAGTAGGCGCCAGCAAATCATGCAGGCTCCTACCAGGCAAACGAACATCTTCAACGGCTCTCGAACCGTTTTCCCCAAAAGCGTTGCGATGCCCCGAGTCAGCGCTCCCATGTCATTGGTAAATCGAGACAGTAGGTTGGCTGTATGATCATCGCCAAAAGCAGACAGGTCCATGGCCAGTGTGTTCTGGTAAAACTGCTGACGCAGATCAAAAGTGGCCAGTTGTGCAAGCCGCTCAATCAGGATCCAGTTGCCAATCAGGAATAAGTCCTTGATCAGTGTTCCTGTGATCAGTAGAACAACGACGATCACGAGAGTAGAAAATGGCGTTGTGGGTAGGTACTTGTGGGCATACGGCTGTATCCCGATTGCCCAGGCCAGTGCCTCTTCTTCAGCGGCCAGTTTTGCGTGGGCAAGTGATAATTGATGCTGCCGGGTTGCCTGTTCGAATTCCGTTGCGTTATCAGCCGTTTTGATTGAATCCTCGTGCTGTTTGACCGCGTCACGGCTAATCCGTACAGTTTCCTGAAGTTGCTGGACTTCCTCATCCGCCCATTGAGGTACGGACTTGTTTTGGAAAACGACCTCGATAATCGGATAAACGGTGCCAATATTGGCACTCCATAGCAGGGCGACACCCAGGCTGCAGAAGATGGCAAAGAACACGGTCCAGCGATAACGCAGGGTGAGACGAACAGCACGCAAGAAATTTTTCATGGTGAATCCATTCAACCTACGACAGCATATCCGTTTCGACGGATTCCCCCTTCCGTGGGAGCAAACCAACTTTTACCAGATGGCCGGAAGTGGGCCAAGATCGTGTCCCTCGCAAGAGCCCCTCGGCACTGGTAGCCAGAATGGCCAGCGGCAGGTTTGCTAGCACGGTCCCCTGATGTGCTCGCCTAGTCACCCCGTGGCCTCTTGGATGTGAGTCTAGGCGTTATTTACGGATTACACGGGTTGTTCGTGAACTAACTAAGGTAACGATTTGTTCAATTCTGAGTTCTGTAACGCCGATGATCTTACCAGAACCGTTTCTGTCAGCTCTCTGAATTTCGGAGCAGGCAGCCTTCTTGGACCGGATCGATCAAGGAAAGTTACCGATCATGAAATCTGTCTGTTTCTCATTGCTGGTGATAGGATTGCTGTGTAGCAGCGGTTGTTATCGGAATTTGACATGTAAGTCGTGCCAACAATCATCCACGGCGGGTGTGGCGCAGCCGAATCCTGCTGGCAACGTGGCCCCGGCTTCGTTCGGAATTGGAGACGGTATTGTCGGTCAAGGAGCACGTGGCAACGGTGGCATGATTCCGCAGTTGCCGCCAGGTTACACGCAGGCGATGCAAGGTCCTGCTGGTCCTCCGACAGGAGCCTACGCCTATCCCTATTACACCAACCGTGGACCACGGGATTTCCTGATGAAAAATCCGCCCACGATTGGCCGCTAGAGTGACGCCAGCGGTTTCAGGTGAGCCTGGCCTTCAAGTGACGCGGTCGCCTCAGTCTTCGTATTGACCCACGATCAGGGTTACGTTCTGGCCACCGAACCCAAAGCTGTTATTGAGTGCCAGTTTGCAGGGAGTGGAACGAGCCTCGTTGGCGATGTAGTCCAGGTCGCATTCCGGATCTGGGTTCTCGTAGTTGATGGTAGGTGGCAGCACATTGTCCCGGATAGCCATCATACAGACGATCAATTCGGTGACTCCAGCTGCAGCGATAAGATGTCCCATCATGCTCTTGGTACTGGAAACAGGTGGTACCTGGTCGGCACCGAACACTTCCTTGCAGGCCAGGGTTTCTACACGGTCGTTGACAGTTGTACTGGTACCATGGGCATTAACATAGTCGATGTCGGAAGGATTGAGCTGGGCATTCTCCAGCGACTTGCGCATGCAGGCGATAGCCCCTCGCCCTTCTGGATGAATATCCGTGATTCGGTAGGCATCAGCGGTTGATCCATAGCCCAGGATTTCACCATAAATTTCTGCTCCTCGTTGACGCGCGTGATCGAGTTCTTCCAGGACCACCATGGCAGCTCCTTCACCGAGGACGAAACCATTGCGTAGCCGATCGAAAGGTCGCGATGCCCTCGTCGGTTCTTCGTTGCTGGTTGACAGGGCGGTGAGCAGGTTGAAGCCCGTCACGCCAAACGGGTGGATCATGCTGTGAGTCCCCCCGGAGATCATGACGTCGGCGTCTCCACGGCGAATAATTTCCGTTGCTTCCCCGACCGCCTGGCTGCTGGCTGCACAGGCAGTCAGGCAGTTGGAATTGGGCCCCTGGGCATTAAATAGGCCAGCTACGTGACCGGCTGGCATGTTGGGTTCCTGTTCCAGTTCCTTGGTGGGATCAAGGATTTCCAGTCCCTTTTTGGTAAAGCGAGACAGGTTAATCTGATCCTCGTCCAGGGCGGAAGTTACCATCTGGGTAAACGCATGGAAGTCCTGGTTGCCCTCGCCGCTGCCCAGGTAGACTCCCAGCCGCGTCGGGTCGCTGGCATGGTCCATGATTCCAGAGGCATCCACGGCAATCTTGGCCGCTCCCACTGCAAAACGAGTATGTCGGCCCTGTTGAGACCAGCGTTCAGGGTCTTCGCCGACCTGGGAGATATCCCAATCCCGGACTTCTGCTGAAATCTTGGTGGGGAAGCTGCTGGCGTCAAAAATGGATGTATATCCGACGCCAGATTGGCCCTCTTTTAACTTGTCCCAGAGGATGTTCACGTCCTGGCTGAGGGGATTGATGGTACCGATGCCCGTGATGACGACTCGTCGTCTCATACTTTCAATGCCTTATGCAAAATGATGCCTCTGCATTATCCATTCATTTGGCGTTCAGCCAACTCTTCAGCTTCCAACAGGTGAGGCGGAATGTCTAGGGGGCTTCCATCCGGTTTGCGCCCTACTTCGTACATGCGGAGAATTCGTAACATGCTGAGAAATTCTTCCGGGATGAATTGATCGACTCCGGCAAAGCGTTCATCGAGGTTCGCAAAGACCAGTTCCACGTTAGCCAGCAGACGTTCTCCAATATGGCAGGTGCCGCTGATGATCCCCCCGGTGGGTCGGATATCTTCCACCTGGGTTTTCAAGACGAAGGTATCACCCGGGCGGGCGATATCGTGAAACTCAGCCCGTGCGACCTTGGCCAGCACCACGCGTTCCTGGAAACCGCTGGCTTCTCCCACCAGCAAACCTCCGGATTGAGCGAATCCCTCGATGATCAGCGCACCCGACATGTAGGGAAAGCCGGGGATATGATCATGCAGGTATCCCTCGGAAAGGCTAACCGTCTTGATGGCAACGGAACGCGTTCCGCTGATGAATTCAGTGAATTGATCGATCCAAAACCATCGCATGAGCACTAATCACCTGGGAGCGTCGAGGGCCTGCCAGTTCACTGGGATGAACACAAGGGATTCGACAGGAGATGCGTGCAACACAGGTTCCACGCATGTTATACAGTAACAACACTCCTGGTTATTCGGTCGTGCCTACCTTGGTTTCCAGGTAACGGCATAAATCACTCACCGTCAACAGGTTTCCAAAATCCTGCACAGCCGGATTGGTTTCAAACTTGGTCAGGTCTGCAAAAGGCATTCTTTTCTTGAGTTCTTCCAGCCCGTTGGCGGTTACGATTCCATCTTCAACGTATTCTGCGCTGGTCAGGATGTCTTCGGGAAATAACTCCGAACGGGGGATTTCGATATCAAATGCTTTTTCCAGCCGGAACACGATGTCGAGAAAATCGATCGACTCTGCACCAAGGTCACCCACCATCGTGGCCTCGGGTGTTACCTCGTCATCGTCAACTGCCAGGGCATCAACGAGTGCCGCTTGAACTTTCTGAACTATTTCTTCTTTGGTGGGCGCCATTTCACTTGATCTCCACTGTCAAAAATAAGGATGTCCGATAATCTTTGATGTTACCGGGAATCTCTAGCTTACTTCGAATCATTCCGCAGGTGTTGAAAAATGGGAAGACTCGATTCCTGTTAATACACAGTCTACCTTTTAGTCATAGTTTGAATCCAGATCGGGTTTTCTGAATTCGGGGCCTTATTCCGCCAAATTTACGGGTGGCGGGGGGGGGAATCCAACAGCGATTCGAACTGTTCTCGAGCTCGTCGACGAACGATCGCATCGCTGTCACCGTGTTGTGGAAACCGATCAGCCAGGTTGAACCGTTCCAGGGTTAACCGGGCACTGACCGCATTTTTTCCGTCCAATTCCCCTTTTGTCTTGAGGGTCGTGGTTTGTTCGTCCTCCTTGAGGATTTCAGCCATCACGGTCAATTTTTGACCAGGTGCCATGAAATCCGCATATTTGACATTCCGAGCCTGCTTTAAGTGCACCACGGAATGGGAAAAATTCTCGCTTTTACGCACCAACCAGATACTGGCTTGCAGCATGGATTGGAGCATCAAAACACCTGGCATCACAGGAAATCTTGGAAAATGATCCTGCAGGTAGCTTTCGGAACCCGTAAGCGTTAATTCTGCCTGAATTTGCGCCCCTTCTTGTATCTCGATGATGCGATCGAGTAAAGAGAATTCCATGCACAAACCCGTGATAAACGGAAAGCACTCAGCAACTCAAAGTGCTCAGGCAGGAGGTCTACAAACGCTCCCGGCAAGGACCTAGTATAATGAGGGGACAGGTTCTCCACAACCGAGATGGTGTAACCCTGATTCCAATTCCTCGTATGAATTTATCCGGATTATCAAGATGCTCAAGGGAATTGCTGTTTCACCGGGGGTCATGGTTGGCCAGGCCTATTGTATCCACGAGATATTTGTTAATCCGGAAACAAAACGGCTCGAGGAGGGTGAAATCTCTCAACAGCTGGCCTCCTTCGAAGTTGCGCGAGATCAAACCGCTGACGACTTAAGGGCCCTGCGGCTGAAAGTCGAGAAACAGGTTGGGCATCGTGAAGCGGCTATTTTTTCAGTTCAGGAGTCGATTCTTCAAGACCAGGCTTTTGGAGAAAAAATTCTTCACGGAATCCGGGAAGATCGGTTGACCGTCCAGGGAGCGCTGCACCAGTTGATGCAGGAGTACACGACACTCTTTGCACAAACCGAGGACAGTTACCTGAAGGAACGTGTAAACGATGTCCGTGATGTGGTGATTCGCATCAGTTCGCATCTCAGTGATGTTTTGAAATCAGATTCCCCGGCACTCGAGGGACCGCTGGTCCTGGTGGCAGATGAACTTCTTCCTTCCCACGTGGTTGCCCTGGAAGATGCTGATGTGCGTGCCATCGTGACCCAGGCCGGGAGCCAGACCAGTCATGCCGCCATCCTGGCACGCAGCCGCGGTATTCCAGCAGTTTGTGGTGTCTCGCGAATCCTGGCCCAGGTGAACACGGGCGATACGGTCATCGTCGATGGCCGGGAAGGCCACGTGCTGGTGAAACCAGATGCAGAAACACGTAGCGCCTATGCCAAGCTGGAACGTGAGTTCATCGATCTCCAGGATCGACTGGCGACCAATCGTGATCAGCAAGCGATCTCGGCCGATGGGATCGAGTTGGAATTACTGGCCAATATCAACGGCCAGGAAGATGCCCGGATTGCGAAAGCAATGGGAGCCAGTGGTATTGGTCTGTTTCGTACCGAGTATCTTTACCTCGCACATCCAGACGTACCCGATGAAGAGGAGCAATTACAGCATTACCAGCGCGTCATCGCCGAAAGCCCCGGGGACAAGATCACGATTCGTACTCTCGATATCGGTGGTGATAAAACGGTCCCCTACCTGGGGCATACCCACCAGGAAGCCAATCCGTTCCTGGGCTGGCGAAGCATTCGGCTTTCCTTTGAACACCCAGAGTTCTTTGCCAGCCAGTTGCGGGCCGTTTTTCGAGCCAGCATTTTGGCGGAAGAATCCGGTAAGGAACTACGGTTAATGTTTCCCATGATCACGACACTTGAGGAAATGCATCGTGTACGAGGGATGGTGCGACGCGCCCGGCAGGAATTGGTGGATGCCGGTGAGAAAGTCGGGAAGGTGTTGATCGGTATGATGCTGGAAGTGCCGGCCGCCGCCGTCTCAATCGATTCGATCCTGCATGCCGTCGATTTTGTCTCGATTGGTTCCAATGACCTGATCCAGTACCTGATGGCGGCCGATCGTGATAATCCCAAGGTCAGCCACCTCTGCCAACCCTTGGCTCCACCTGTCTTGCGGTTGCTGGACAACGTGATTCGCGTCTGCCGCGATCACAATACGCCCATTACTCTCTGTGGTGAAATGGCTGGACAACCACGTGCCTTCGTGTTGCTCTTTGCCATGGGGCTGCGCAGTTTCAGCATGAGTCCGGCGTTTATCCCCTCGATCAAGGAACTGGCCGGCCGCATTACGGTTGCCCAGGCAGAATCTATTCTCGAGCACGCGCTGAAATTACGCACGACGACCAACGTGAAGCGTTTCATGGCAGCCAGGCTGCGGCAAATTGCCCCATCACTGACCCTGATGGATACCAACTAACCATCTCGGTTACTTGGCGGCATCGATCACTTCCTGGATGCGACTCTTGGGATTCATACCAACGAGTGTCTCGACCGGTTCGCCGTCTTTGAACACCATCAACGTGGGGATGCTGGAAATACCCAGTTGCCCGGCAATGCCCTGGCTGTCATCGATGTTGACCTTACCCACCTTGATCACGCCAGCGTTTTCCTCGGCCAATTCGTCGATGAGCGGCGAAAGCTGTCGACAGGGACCACACCAGGGTGCCCAGAAATCGACCAGTACCGGTGTCGTGGATTCCAACACTTCCTGGGAAAAATTGTCGTCTGTAAAATCTTGTACATTACTCATTCTTTACGCTCCAGTGATATCTTGATGTTAGATAGGCAACCGACATGGTCGCCATAAAAAACAGTTTACTCATGCAGGAATCTCGAAAATTGTATCGCCCGTGATGACTATCTGTCAATTGACTGCACCGCTAACGTGATACAAATACGTGCAGAGTAGTTACAATGCCAGCTTGCCGACCAAGAAAACTCGCTGTTTGCTCCAGAAGGAACCATCCATCATGACGTCTGCTGATTCCCTGGCCTGCTATCGTGTCCACCGTGAGTCCACCGGAGAGATCCAGGCCGCCTGCATGGATTGTATGCCAGCTGATCTGCCGGAGGGTAATGTACGAGTCCAGGTCCAGTGGTCCGCCTTGAATTACAAGGATGCCCTGGCTGCTACCGGGCATCCTGGGGTTGTACGATCGTTCCCCCATGTTCCCGGGATCGATGCTGCAGGAGTCGTGATCGAGAGCCAGGATCCAAGATGGAATCCGGGAGCCGAGGTCGTGGTGACCGGGTGTGACCTGGGAGCAGGTACCTGGGGAGGATGGGCACAGCAAATTCGTGTTCCCGGAGACTGGTTGATTGCCCGCCCGCAGGAATTATCGCTGCGCGACTGCATGATTTACGGAACAGCTGGTATGACTGCCGTGGCGTGTGTCGATGCCCTGCAACATCATGGTGTCGAACCGGACGGCGAAGGTGAGATCCTGGTAACGGGAGCCACGGGTGGTGTCGGTAGTATCGCCGTGATGCTGTTGAAAAAACTAGGCTACCAGGTCGTTGCCTTGACCGGAAAACCAGGACAGGCTGCGGTGTTGCAGCAATGGGGTGCCGGGCGTGTGCTGACACGAGAGGAATGGCAGGATGAGTCGGATAAGCCGCTGCTGCGGGGACAGTGGAGAGGTGGAATTGACGTTGCCGGGGGGGCGACGCTCAGCCAGGTTTTGAGAGAAACGGTGTCCCAGGGAGCCGTGGCAGCGTGTGGTATGGTAGCCGGTGCCGATTTACCCGTGACCGTCTACCCGTTCATCTTGCGGGGAGTCACGCTGGCTG
>Ga0315331_10000180_pt1 | contig 39832 bp, 37 predicted proteins | sample M160m34915metaG_FD_203456 | JGI IMG/M metagenome (GOLD analysis project Ga0315331, IMG submission 203456) | Ammonia-oxidizing marine archaeal communities from Monterey Bay, California, United States - M1 60m 34915 | ecosystem: Environmental > Aquatic > Marine > Intertidal zone | place: USA...
GCCAAATCGCATGGGACCGTCTCCTCGACCTAAGTTTGGCTGGTATTCTTGGCCAAGTCTGCGACGGCGTCACCCCCTTGCCGCTATCAAAGCGAGAGCCGCACCCGTATACCCCCTATGACGAACAGCAGACGCCCGCCCATAGGACCGCACCAAATGCCTGATATTTCAGAAATCGCCTTACTTATATCCGTTTGGGCACTGCCAATTCTATTGGCCGTAACACTGCACGAAGCAGCCCATGCATACGCCGCCCGTTGGCTAGGCGATAACACGGCCCATATGCTTGGGCGGACTACCCTCAACCCATTGAAACACATAGACCCAGTTGGCACGATTTTGCTGCCGGGGTTTCTCGTCGTATCGGGTTCTGGGTTTATCATTGGCTATGCGAAGCCAGTACCAGTCAATTTTGCGTGGCTGAAGCCTTACAGATTGGGCGTTGCCTTGGTGGCGCTAGCTGGGCCCGCAGCCAATATTCTGATTTGCCTGGTTGCTGCACTTGCCCTCTATCTTCTGCCGCTATTCCCGACTGAGACCGGTCGCTGGTTTGCGCAGAATATGGAGAATGCGCTGATCATGAATGCCCTGCTGGCGGCGTTCAACATGCTTCCGCTGCCCCCACTTGATGGTGGACGGGTGCTGATGGCAGCACTGCCACCAGCCTACGCCAGGATGCTTGCCCCCTTGGAGCGTCACGGCCTTTTCATAGTCTTGGGCCTAGCCCTGATCCTTCCTGCGCTAACGGAAGCACTAGGCATGCGCTTCAATCCCGTTGGGGATTGGACGCGGTCCGGTATGGATATCATTGTTAATGTTGTCCTGACGGTAACCGGCTTCATCTGACGGCACCAAGCTCAAGCCGTATCTGGATTATAGACCTTGATTGGGCGGTAAGTTTTGTAGGCGGGCTTTTGGTCCGCCCACATCACACCGCTTGCCCCGCCGCCATCTACAACGATGGACTGGCCCGTGACGAAGCTGGCCCGGTCGCTCGCCAGGAACATCGCCATCTGCGCGATATCATCTGGCATGCCGGCCCTTGGGATTGGCTGCCGCTCCACATAACTACCGAGCCGGTCTTCAATCAGTGAGTCTGGTCGGCCAACGGTGTTGGCAGAAAGTGGCGTTGCGATATAGCCGGGGCAAATGCAATTGACCCGGATTTTGTCTTCGCCAAGCGGCATCGCTGCCGTTTTCGACATATGGATTACAGCGGCCTTTGCAGCTGAATATACCAGCGGGCCACGCCCAGCAGTCACGCCAGCGATGGAACCGGTATTGATAATCGATCCCCCACCTTGCTTCTGCAACACAGGTATTGCGTGCTTCATGCCGAGAAATACGCCTTTGACCAAAACGTCAAAGGTCATGTCAAATTCATCCGCCGGGATATCTTCGAGCCGGCCAAGTGCGCCGCCAAATCCAGCATTATTGAACACACAATCGAGTCGTCCCCAGGTGTTAACCGCAGCGTCAATTGCGCCTTTCACTTGGTTTTCCTGGCGGACTTCGCAGGAAACGAATACCGCGCTATCGCCCAATTCCACAGCCAATGCTTGACCGCGTTCCTGCTGCATGTCCGCAATAACAACGCGCGCGCCTTCATTGATAAACAAGCGCACGCTCGCCTCACCGATTCCGCTGGCACCACCTGTGATGACCGCGACCTTGCCTTCTAATTCCGCCATGGCTCTTACTCCCTCGGAAGACCTGTTATTCCGCTGCGGTTTTCATATTTGCTTCCGCCCGGTCCATCGCCTCCCAGTCATAGGTTGAAGGCTCTTTGTCCCGGAAACGCTGCACAGCGGCCTTGTGATACTCGCTGTTCTGCGCAATCGCCTGCCCCATTGCTTCCATTTCCAGGAGCGTTTTGTGATCATGGTTGAATGACTGGTTCAGGATGTTCTTGGCGATACCGAGTGCCACCGGAGAAGCCGTCCGAAACCGGCCTGCCAAGGCGCGGGCCTCAGCCATTGCAGTCTCCTGGCCAACGATCTTGTAGACCATGCCCATTTCCTTGGCCTCTTCCGCCTTCACCTTACGTGCAGTGAAAACCAGCTCCTTCGCCGCCTGAAGACCAACAAGCCGTGGCAGGACGAAAAAGCCACTCCAATCCGGAACGAGCCCAATGCGGCCAAAAGCTTGCATGAACATTGCGCGCGGCGTTGCCAGCACGAAGTCCGCCGCTAAGGCGATATTGGCACCCGCTCCAGCAGCCGGGCCATCGACCAATGCAATCACGGGCAGTTCGATATTCATCAACTGCATCATTCGATCATGGCTGGACTGCATGCGATTGCGGTTTGGTGCGGCTGACTTATCGCGTCCGCCCATGGCCTTCACATCACCACCTGCACAGAATGCGCCACCAGCACCTGTCAGAATGATCGCTTTTACACCATCGCCAGCTTGGTCCGTGCATTGTCGGAGCGCGTCGCTTAGCTCTTGGCCCATCTCCCGAGATAGCGCATTCATAGCCTTAGGCCGATTGAGCGTGATCGTCGCGATCTCGTCGGTGATATCGAAAATTACATGCTCATCTTCGGACATTTTTATGCTCCTGCGTCTTTGGTTCTGGCCAGCGCTTTAAGCTGTGCCGAGCAAAACCGTATATGGCAATAACCCATTCGTCGACAGCGCGTTCAGACGGCACTTGCCGATACAGTTAGCGCAAACCACACTTGGCGTTCCTGCGTCTCTATTCCGGCCAGCAGAAAATGCTATGGAGATTGCACGATGCCTTTCTTTGAACGCGGCGACATTCGAATCTATTACGAAACCGATGGCGAAGGGTTTCCAGTGTTGGCGCTGGCGGCTGGCGGTATGCGCTCGGCCATGCCGTTTTGGGAAAACGCCCCGTGGAACCCAGTTAGGCAATTGGCGCATCGGTATCAGGTGATCACCATGGACCAGCGTAATGCTGGCCAATCAACCGCCCCTATCAGCGGTAATAACAACTGGCATGACTACCGGGATGATCAACTGGCCCTGCTCGACCATCTCGGCATCGAACGTTTTCATGTAGCCGGCATGTGCATAGGCGGATCATTCATTATGGAACTGATTGCGGTAGCACCTGAACGCGTTGCATCCGGAGTTATGCTTCAGCCGATTGGGTTTGAGGGCAATCGGCAAGCCTATTTCGATATATTTGATAGCTGGGCGGCGGAGCTAAAAGCAGCGCACCCGACCGTCACAGACGCAGATTGGACGCAGTTCCGCCAGACAATGTTTGGCAGTGTGGACCTTTTGTTCAATCTAACAGAGGACCATGTCGCCAAGTGCCCTGTGCCGCTCCTAGTCCTTATCGGTAAAGACATTTATCACCCGGCAGCAATCTCACGAAGGATCGTTGAGCTAGTACCACAAGCAGCGCTGGTTGAGCACTGGAAGGAACCGGAGCATGTCGCAGCTGCAAGTGCAGCAGTGGCGGACTTCCTGGCGAAACATTCCTAAAGCGGCCTATCGGTCAAGAAACGGCAACACTGTTTCTGCCCAGAGGTCAGGCGTGTTGACCGGTAGGAAGTGACCAGACGCCAATTTTTGATACTCAGCGCCGGTGATAGCTTCCGCGACCTCCTGCATAGCGCTTGGTGTGAGTAGCGCATCATCCTCCCCGCCAAGCACCAGCGTCGGGCATGCAATCTTGGCTAAATTCGCCCGCTCATCCATGCCCGCCAGCATGCAAGTGTGGCTAGCGTAACTGCTTGGGTCGTTCGATATCCAACGGGCGCGGTAATCCTGAAACGCAGATGCATCCAACCGATGTTTCGGCAAGAAAAAACGATCGAGGCTAGTATCGGCCTGGCCACGCATGCCCTTTTGTTCAACCTGATCAGCCCTGGCGCGCAACATCGCTTCAATACCACTGGCACCGCCAAAAGCAGGGCTTGAGACAGCCAACTTCCGAATGCGCTCGGGCATACACGCAGCAAAAGCCAGTGCCACGCCGCTGCTAAGTGCGGTTCCCGCCACATCTGCGGAGCCAGACAAATCAAGCGCGTCCATGAGTACAGCTAACTCTGCGCAGAGTACGTCGACCGAAAGCTCGCCACGAATTTTCTCAGATTGCCCGGCGCCCCGCCAATCCCAAACGCAATACACGTTGGTAGCCAAAATGCGGCATCACCCGATCTCAACTCTCTAATGAACCGCCAAGCTCATGGATTAGGACAAGCGGCGATGCATCATCGGGCCCCTCTATCCTGTAGTGGAGCATTATGTCATTGGCTTCGATTCAGGGCATTTGGATTCCTCAATATTACCAAGCTGTTTCGGCAAATAATTCAGTCATAGCCGCGCGGCGCCAACATTGATAATTCAACAGCATCACCCATTGCCAGATATCCGGCACGGTTGGGGTGTAGAAGATCAGGCGGGCCGCCGAGCGTGCTGTCCGGCTGGAATTCTGCTTTGAATTCCCCTGTGGCCGCGTCCATTGTAGCTGCCTCAAAATCGACCATGCCATCGAAGATGTCGGACGTTCGGATAAAAGCATTCACTTCCCTACGCCGCGCATCGGTCTCCGGCGCGCCATAGACTTCGCGGGTCGCGTTCAAACTCGGCGGTAATGTACCGGCAATGACCTTGATCCCTGCTTCCTGCATGCGTTTAGAACCCGTGCGCAGGCCTTCGATGACCGCCTGAGCAGTTGCAGACGGTGTGCCAGCGGGAGCAAAGGCCTGACCGAAATCATTGACGCCCTCCACCCAAATCACATGGGTGATTCCAGCCCGGCTCAGAATATCGCGTTCAAGCCGACCAAGAGCGCTTGGCCCGCCGTTAAAGGGCGGCGGATACGTTGCCGGGCCGACCACCTGATTGCCACCGATACCGACATTTACCACCGAAACTTGGTCGCCATAGGCTGCATGTAAGCGACGAGAAAGGCGGTCGCTCCAACGGTCATCGCCATTGAGCGTTGCGAACGTCCCATCCGTTATGGAATCACCAAGTGCGGCGACGACGGTGGCGTCATTCGGTGCAGCTACATCGAGCCCATCCAGGAAATGCCAAGCGGTCGTTGTGTAAGGAAATGCGGCATCAGACTCATCCTTACTCAACACGCCACTATCTCGAGGCGAAATATAGGAGGTGGTCATGGCCTTTGCATGCCACGTCAATGGACCCGTTTCGCCCTCAACATGGAAACTGACTGCCAGCTTGCGCCCAATCAATGCCGCATCAGACGGGCGGTCAACGAATGGCAACTCAATCGGGTCGCTCAATATTTCGCTGCCGCATGGAATAGAAATATTATCTGCGGCCGCAAACTTTGCGCGCGCCGCCGTGCCCGGAACGAGAGCCCCAGAACCGGCATGCAAGGCCACGCGAACCGCGCCAAGTTTGATCGGACGGTCACCATAGGCATTAGAGAAGCGGAGCCGAACCATCCGGCCCCATAGATCTGGTCGGATCACCATACGGAAGGTCTGATTACGGGCACTGTATCCAGGCAAGGCAAACGACTGGTCTGGCAAAGCCGCTGGCACGCCCGCTGGTGCCGGTCCCTGCATTGCCGCAGTCCATGATGACGCCCACTTTGCACCTGCCGGTCGGTCTTTGCGGTCCGCCGCATTCTCAATACGCGTGGCGTTCATCGTTTCTCATCCCCGAAGCGTGATTCTGTTGATAGGGTAACGCATAGATCATCCATACGCCTCTATAAATGAATTCACTGGCCGCCAGCTGATTGGTGCAAACATGCGCATCAAACAAAGTCTGGTTGCGAATAAGGCAAATCCAAGCCACAAACTGCTGGTATGGAAGCCATAACGTGGGACATCTCTGGTTAGAGATATTTGCAGAATGAGTAGTCAATCAGAAACGCGCTATGTCGTGGTCGCGATGTACCACTTCGTTGGCCTCGATGATTTCCAGGACATGAAGCCTCCGCTACTTGAGCTCTGCATCGCGAATGGCCTGATGGGCACGATATTGCTGGCACAAGAAGGCCTAAACGGAACCATTGCGGGGCCTCGCCATGGCATCGATAATCTGCTGTCTTATCTCCAAACGGATGCGCGGTTCACTGCACTCCGATACAAAGAGTCCTGCACCGACACCCTCCCGTTCCGGCGAATGAAAGTCCGCCTGAAGCGGGAGATTGTCACCATGGGCGTGCCAGACACTGACCCCGGTGAGCTCTGCGGTGAACGGGTAGACGCAAAACGCTGGAATGAACTCCTGCAGGACCCCGAGATGCTGACAATTGACACTCGCAATGCTTATGAGTGCGGCATCGGCACGTTTGAGAATGCTGTATCGCCCAATACGGAGACGTTTCGGGAGTTTCCAAAGTTCGTTGATACAACCCTTGACCCACAAAAACACCGCAAGATTGCGATGTTCTGCACCGGCGGTATTCGCTGTGAAAAGGCTACGAACTACTTGATGAAGCAAGGCTTCGAGGAGGTCTATCACCTGGATGGCGGTATCCTCAAATATCTTGAGACCGTGGAAAAGGATAAAAGCCTTTGGCGCGGTGAATGTTTCGTATTTGATGACCGCGTCGCCGTTGATGATAACCTGGCACCCGGGTCCTATGAGCAATGTTATGCCTGCCGCCGTCCAGTATCAGAATCCGACCGACAATCACCGCATTATCAACTTGGCGTTTCCTGCCATCATTGTCATGGCAAACACAGTGCGGACAAAATTTCCGGCCTGAAAGAACGGCAGCGGCAAATGGAAATGGCGGAACGTCGCCAAGATCAGGACGACTGACCTGCTATGAGCGCTCACCCAACCCTTTATTCATTCCGGCGCTGCCCCTATGCGATGCGGGCGCGGATGGCAGTCATGCAATCTGGTGTGGTTTGTGAATTACGGGAAGTCGTGCTGCGCGACAAACCGGCCTCCATGCTTGAGCTATCGCCGAAAGGAACAGTGCCAGTTCTACGATTGTCTGACGGCACGGTCTTAGAAGAAAGCCTCGATGTCATGCGTTGGGCGCTTAACGTCAATGACCCTGACAATTGGATGGACACGCTTGATCAGTCTGAATCACTGCTGACTCAGCTCGACGGTGAATTCAAAGACGCGCTTGACCGTTACAAGTATCATGTGAACCACACCGAACATCCCCAAAGCTTTTACCGGGATAAAGGGGCGAAATTCCTAGCGATGCTGGAAGGCAGACTGGCTGCCAATGGCGGTAAGGCGCTATTTGGTACAAGCCAAACATTTGTCGATATCGCAGTATTCCCGTTCATCCGCCAGTTCGCCTTTGTCGACAAAGCTTGGTTCGATGAAACACCGTACCCTTTGTTGCAGAACTGGTTGAGCAGCCACCTGGAGAGCGTTTTATTCCTCTCCGTGATGACCAAATATCCTGCCTGGAAGCCTGGGGATGATGTTTTACTCTTTGGCCCGACCTAAGCGTCTATCAAATCACAAGCACATATCGGAATTGAGGCAGGCCTGAATGCAGTATCATCTGAACGGATACCGTAAAGGTGATCCTTCTGTTGCAGAGCGCCATGAAGGTGGCCCTGCCCGTTCCGACGCTGTAGATGTGCTGATCGTTGGCTGCGGTCCGGCAGGATTGACGCTTGCAGCGCAATTGTCGGCATTTCCTGAAATCACAACGCGGATCGTGGACCGCAAGCCAGGGCCTCTAGAGGTCGGGCAAGCAGACGGCGTCGCCTGCCGTTCCGTCGAAATGTTCGAGGCGTTTGAGTTCGCTGAGAAAGTCTTGAAAGAGAGTTACTGGGTCAACGAAGTCGCGTTCTGGCGGGCAGATGCAAATGGCACTGGCTTAACCCGTGCGGACCTCATTCAGGATGTCGAAGATGATCTATCCGAGATGCCCCATGTCATTCTCAACCAAGCGCGCGTGCATGACTTCTACCTCGAAGTCATGCGGAATTCACCAAATCGCCTGCAGCCGGATTACAGCCGTGAACTGGTATCGCTAACGTCTAAGGATGATGCAGATTTTCCTGTCACTGGCATCTTCAAATGCCTTGACGGCGAGGAAAGTACGGAAACTATCCGTGCGAAGTATGTCGTTGGGTGCGATGGTGCGCGAAGTGCTGTCAGAAACGCTATGGGCTATGAGCTTAAGGGTGAAACTGCCCGGCAGCTTTGGGGGGTGATGGATGTGCTGGCCGTCACGGACTTCCCAGATATCCGGCTAAAGGCCGCCATTCAATCAGCTGACCACGGCAGCATCCTGATCATTCCGCGCGAAGGCGGGTACATGGTGAGGATGTATATCGAGCTGGATGAACTGCACGGCGATGAACGGGCTGCAGACAGCAATGTTTCTTGCGAGATGTTGATTGAAAAAGCCCACACAATCCTTGCCCCCTACACCTTGGATGTGAAGCAAGTGGTGTGGTGGTCCGCATATGAAATTGGCCAGCGCGTCTGTGATGCATTCGACAATGTTGCCGAAGAGAACCGCAGTGTTCATACCCCGCGGATTTTCATCGCAGGCGATGCTTGCCATACCCATAGTCCGAAGGCTGGCCAAGGCATGAATGTGTCCATGGCGGATACGTTTAATCTCGGCTGGAAATTAGCGGCAGTGTTGCGCGGCCAGGCAGCGCCATTCTTGCTTGATACATACTCTGAGGAGAGGCGCGCTAAAGCTATTGAATTGATTGACTTTGATAAGGACATGGCACGGCTGTTCACCGCCAAACCAAAAGACGCCGTCGAGGCTGCCCAGTTCCAGCAGTATTTCAAGAAACATGGTCGCTACACGGCAGGCGTCGAAACACGATATGACCGGTCCATGATCACTGGCACAGGCATGCATCAAGCGCTGGCTGCGGGGCTAAGAACCGGCATGCGCTTTCATTCTGCACCGGTAATCCGGCTAGCTGATGCGAAGCCTATGCAGCTTGGGCATGCACTTAAGGCTGATGGCCGTTGGCGATTGATTGCATTCGCGGCAGCAAATGACGCTGGTCAAGCTAGCGGGAGCATCGCCGCGCTCTCTGATTTCCTATCCAACAACGCCCAAAGCCCAATCCAAAGATTCACACCAAAGGGTGCCGATATCGACAGCATCCTAGACCTGCGGGTCGTATTCCAAGCTTCGCATCAGGACATGAATTTTGAGGCATTACCGCCGCTCCTTAAGCCCACCAAAGGCAAATACGGGCTGATCGACTACGAAAAGATTTTCTGCCCTGATCTGAAACATGGCCCCGACATTTTTGACCAACGCCAGATTGACCGGGCAAAAGGCGCGTTGGTGATCGTGCGCCCAGACCAGTTTGTGGCAGAGGTCCTGCCCCTGGGTGCCTTTGACGACATCACGACATTCTTCGGTAAGTTCATGGTCGCCGTGTAATCTCAGGCACTTCCAAAGTCATAGGATATTGCGACCGCCAGCGATCTGCCCCACCCTGGAAGCACTACATATGATGACCAGATAAAGAAGAAGCCCCATGCTTTCGCGCGAACAAAATAAAATGCTGACTCAGACCGACGCCGATACGCCCATGGGCGCTTATTTCCGGCGGTTTTGGCAGCCGGTCGCCTTGGCGGAAGAACTGCCCGAAGCGGACGGGCCGCCCATACGGATCAATGTTCTGGGCGAAGAACTCGTCGCCTTCCGGGATAGTGATGGCCATGTTGGGGTGCTTGACGCCCATTGCCCGCACCGTGGTGCCAATCTTTTTTTTGGTCGTAACGAAGAATGCGGCCTGCGATGCGTCTATCACGGCTGGAAATTCGACCGCCACGGCAAAGCGCTTGATCTACCCAACGTGCCAGCAGACAGCAATCTGCACAAAACAGTTCGAACGAAGGCTTATCCGACGCAGGAATTCGGGGACATCATTTGGATCTATATGGGCCCGGCAGCTAAGTCGCTGCCAGGCGGTGCCTTGCCAGACGCACCCAAGTTAGAATTCGGGTGCGTGCCTGAAAGCCATCGCTTCGTCACCAAGCAACGCTTCGACTGCAACTGGGCACAGATCATCGAAGGGGACTTAGACACAGCCCATTTCAGTTTCTTGCATATGCCAGCACCCAGTGAGCCATCTGTCTACCACCCGCACAGCACGGCGGATGAAAAACGCCTGCGCTGGATGCGCGATGACCCAATGCCGCAATTTGAAGTGCTGGAGCATGAATGCGGCTTCGTCGTCGCTGGTGCCCGCTCAGCCGACGGTCAAAAGTACTGGCGCATGACCCAATATATGTTCCCAGCACACGGCACTGGCCCATCGACAATGCCCGGCGAAACCTATCACGGCTTCACCATCGTCCCGATATCAGACACCGCATGCTGGGCTTATTCGTATTCCTGGAACCCAGAACGCCCACTTGGCGACGAAGAACGGGCAAAGCTAGATGCAGGTTGGGGCCTGGTCTGCGAGCGCGACGAGAACTACATGCCTGTCCGCAACGCGTCCAATGACTTCATGATCGACAGGGACGAGCAGAAGCATCGCACATTCACCGGCGTCAAAGGATTGGCTGAACAAGATTCAATGATCCAGCACAGTCAAGGCCCAATCGTTGACCGCACCCGCGAAACGTTAACCGGCACAGACGCAGCCGTAGTGCGGTTTAGAACGCTCTTGCTACAAGGCGCACAAGCCCTTGCCGAAGGCACCGAACCAGACGCCCCCTATCAGGCCGAAGCGTTCTGCACCCGACCTGGCAGTTGGCTTGCCGCGTCTGAAAAATCCCTCGACGTTGTAATGATGGAGCGTTTTCAGGACCCTCTGGGCCGTGTCCGTGACGACGGGGCGGCAGCAGCAGAGTAGATTTCCATTCTCCCAAAAACAGAGAGATTGGGGATCAGCACACAATGAGCGATAAACCAGATCTGGTCATTCGCGGCGGCACTGTGGTAGACGGCTCAGGCGGGCCAATGTTTGCGGCGGACGTCGCCATTTCAGATGGCTGCATTTCTGCGGTCGGCACGATCCCGGAAAGCTGCATCGATGAGATCGACGCGCGCGGCCGGTTGGTCATGCCCGGCTTTGTTGACGTACACACGCACTATGATGCTCAGGTTACATGGGCCAACCAGATCACCCCCTCTTCATGCAATGGCGTCACCACCGTGCTGATGGGCAATTGCGGCGTTGGGTTCGCACCCGTGCGGCCAGGAGACCACGACATGCTGATTTCTGTGATGGAGGGTGTGGAGGACATTCCCGAAGTCGTCATGCGTGAGGGATTACCTTGGACATGGGCCAGTTTCCCCGACTATCTCGATATGCTGTCTACACGACAGTTTGACGTAGATGTCGCAACCCAGGTGCCCCATGCCGCACTCCGTGTATTCGTCATGGGCAAGCGCGGCGCTGAACGCGAAGAAGCAACAGCGGCGGATCGCAAGGCAATGGCGCAACTGACTGCTGAGGGCATTCGCGCGGGCGCTTTCGGGTTTTCGACCTCACGGCTGCTGCAACATCAAACAGCAGAGGGCGAGCCAATTCCCTCATACGGTGCGGCAGAAGCAGAACTTGCTGAAATCGCTGATGCTGTAGCCGACGTGGGCCGTGGCTGGCTCCAAGTCGTTGGTGACTATGGAGCTGCAATCGACCAGGAGTTTGGCCTGCTCACCCGCTTAGCTAAACGGTCTGGAAGGCCGCTCACCCTCACACTTTTACAAACGCACGCCTATCCTGAGCAATGGCAAGACTTGCTTACCAGGATTGCAGCAGCAAACGCAGATGGCATTCAGATTACAGGCCAGGTCCGGGGCAGGCCAACTAGCACTCTGCTCGGCTTTGAGCTTTCAGAGAATCCGTTTATTGGCTGCCCAAGTTGGCAGGAATTGGCCCCCCTAGCGATTGATGAGCGCGTATCCATCCTTCGGGATCCTTCATTCCGCGCGCGCTTGATCTCTGAGCCAGCAGGCAATTCTGCGCAGATAAAGCGACTACGCGATTGGGACTGGATTTATCCATTCGACGACCCGCCAGAATACGAACCAGATCCAAGCACGAGCATCGGGGCAGAAGCGCGCCGGCGCGGCGTAGACCCTGCGGAAATCGCATACGATCTCATGCTTGGAAACAATGGTCGCGCCATTCTCTATCATCCAATGACGAACTATGCGGATGGCGGCATGGACGCTGTGCATGAAATGCTCGGCCATCCAAACACGTTGATCGGCCTTGGAGATGGCGGCGCGCATGTCGGCATTATGTGTGATGCGACCGACATGGCACACACGCTGACATACTGGACCCGTGACCGTGAGCGCGGGCCAAAACATGGGCTTGAAGACATGGTGCGGCGACTAACATCCGCAAATGCCCAAGCCATCGGACTTAAAGATCGCGGCAGCATCACGCCAGGCATGCGGGCTGATATCAATGTCTTGGATTATAACGCGTTGCAGCTGAATGCGCCCGAAGTCCACTATGATTTACCGGCGGGCGGAAAACGAATTCTGCAACACTGCACGGGGTTCGACGCAACGCTTGTCGCAGGTGTTCCGACATGGCGTGACGGCAAAGCGACAGGTGCCTTGCCCGGCCGACTGCTGCGAAGCAGTCATTGAAGGCTGTTCGCGACACAAACACATGAATTGCGCATTTTTCAGCTAAAGGGTGAATGATGTCTTTCGAAACTGGCACATCTAAATTGTTGTATGAGCAGGATGGGCCTGTCGCCATTATCACGATAAACCGGCCAGAGGTCCGCAATGCGCTGGATAACGAGACGGCGGATGCTCTGACCCACGCGCTCAGAGCCTTCGATCAAGATGACGCCCTGCGGTGCTGCGTGCTTACGGGCACTGGCGGCTTTTTCTGTGCCGGTGCTGATCTAAAGGCGCTTGCCACCGGCCAGGATTACCGCGCCTGGGCGGGAGACCCTGATGGACCGTGCCACGATACGCTGTCTAAGCCTGTTATCGCCGCCGTCGCCGGGTTTGCCTGCGCAGGCGGGCTTGGCGTTGCCCTACGGTGTGACCTGCGCGTTGCGGAAGAAACAGCGACCTTCGCCGTGTTGTCCCGACGATGGGGCGTGCCGATGAGTGACGGCACGACCGTGCGTTTGCCACGCTTGATCGGCGCTGGGCGCGCAATGGATATGCTTTTGACCGCACGTAAGATTTCCGGAACGGAGGCCCTGACGATCGGCTTGGCAGACCGACTTGTTCCACCGGGCCAAGCATTAGCGAAAGCTATTGAACTTGCGCATGAGATCGCTACGTTCCCACAAATTGCAATGCGGTCAGACCGGCTTTCTACAATCAAGCAATGGGATCTGTCGCTACCCGATGCGTTCCAGCAAGAGCTAGAACTCGCTGCCGAAGCGCGACGCGAGGAAGCGCAACCGGGCGCTGAACGCTTTGCAGCGGGCGATGGACGACATGGCGGAAAGGCCAACAGCTGATGCACGCTGTCATTGGCCATGATTTCGGTGGCATCGACTCGTTGAAACTTGAAACAACGTCGCCTCCTGCGATAACACCGTCTGGCGTGCGGATAGCGATCCATGCAGCAGGCATAAGCTTCGCCAACCTTCTGGTCATCAAGGGCGAACACCAGAACAAAGCCATTCCTCCGTTCACACCAGGCACAGAAATCGCCGGCGTCGTGACAGAATTGGGACCGGAGGCTGGCGGAAACTTGCGCGTCGGCGACCGGGTTTGTGCGGGCCTACCATCAGGCGGCTTCGCGGAGGAAGCGGTTGTCGAGGGCAACAATGTCTTTCGAATTCCAGACAGCCTACCATTCACAAAAGCGACGCACTTCCCGACCATCTATGCGACAGCCTACTGCGCCCTCCAATGGCGGGCGCAGATTGAGCTGGGCGAAACCTTGCTCGTCCACGGCGGTGCAGGTGCCAGCGGCCTCGCTGCGGTTGAGGTTGGTGCAGCACTTGGCGCACGGGTCATTGCGACAGTCGGCAGTGCAGAAAAAGCCGCAGCCGCGCTCGCCCATGGCGCAGCGCACGCCATCAACTATCGCGGCCAAACGTTCAAGGACGAAGTGCTTAGACTGACCGAAGGGCGCGGCGTTGATGTCGTTTTCGATCCCGTTGGCGGCGATATGTTCGACCAATCATTGCGGTGCGTGGCACCACTGGCCCGGGTTTTGACGATTGGCTACGCGTCTGGCCGGATACCGCAGATCCCGGCCAATCTTATTCTGGTCAAAAACATCAGCATCATTGGCTTGTATTGGGGCTTCTACATGGCCTGGGGCAAGACCCAAGCTTCGCCCGCGCTGCGTGCCCGGGTACGGGATATGTTTGATGAAATGTTCACGCTATTTAGAGAAGGCAAAGTGCAGCCGGTCATCGATTGCGAACTGCCTCTAGCTGATTTTGCACAGGGATTGCGGCGCATCGAGAGTGGTAAAGTGATAGGCAAAGTTGTTCTCGTGCCCGAGCACTGAGAGGCCGCGTTACCTTTCGACGCAAAGCACACTTAACCAGAATTTAATTGGATTATCACACCGCCTTCGGGCATAGTCCAATCAGCAGACTACAGCAGAGGAGCATCCCCATGCGTATCGGTAAACTACTCGCAAGTCTCGCATTAATCGGCGGGCTCGGTAGCTCGCTCCCTGCAAAGGCGGAGGCGAACATGGACTATTTGAAAGAGAACGCGAGCAAAGAAGGCGTCACCGTCACTGAGAGCGGATTGCAGTATCGCGTCCTGCGCGAAGGTACGGGTGAAATGCCGGTCGCAAGCGATACCGTTGAAGTTCACTACAAAGGGACGCTGATCGACGGCACGCAGTTCGACAGCTCCTTCGATCGTGGCCAAACGATTGAATTTCCACTGAATGGCGTTATTGCAGGCTGGACCGAAGGCGTTCAGTTGATGAAAGAAGGCGCACGTTACGAATTCGTGATCCCGTCTGACCTCGCTTACGGCGAACGCGGTGCCGGTGGTGTCATTCCAGGCGGTGCTACGCTTATCTTTGAGGTCGACTTAATTTCGATCAAATAGGCAATCAAGGCCTGCCCCAATGGACAGTCATTGGGGCGGGCATGAAGCCCAACGCTATCATGTTGATCTGCCAGGGCAGTTGATTCAGAAGCCTGTCATACGGCCCCGGTGATACATCTAGCGTGTAAATGTTCGGCTCGGTCTCAGTTAACCTGCCTCTTCGCTGCAGAAAAGCCTCCCGTAGTGACGCTATTGGGCTGTTGTTTAAAGGCGGTCAATTTTTGCAAACTGCATTGAGTAAATCTTCCGAGACGGAACGTTCCTGCTCGTTCAGATTAATATGCAGCGGCACAACTGTTTCTAGGGTTACACCACACAAGATATTAGGCAGAGTAAGCTGCAGCTTCTGTGCTTCCCGTGACCAGATAATGGATGAGCATGACGCCTCGGCCTCTAGCGTCGGCGTTCAAAAATTCACCTTCTTCCACCAAGCCAATCTGATCGAAAAAGCACGGCAGATATGGCCAGAGCAACACTGCGCCCGCATTGGCGACGCGTTTTGGCTCGTTTGGGCTAGGATTGGTGTTGACCGTTCCTGCAGGTGGCGCTTGCTCAATAGGATCAGTCAATTTCACAAAAATCCCTGGCCCAACCGGCGCTTCGGCAAGACCATCCATTCTGCATGCAGTTCCCCCAATATTAGGTCTCTTAGCGCGCAGAGTCTGGTTCAGGTCAGCCGTCGCGACAAGTGCATCGGCCTTGGCGCCGCTGGGTGCGCTGAATACTCTAAGCTATCGCCGCCCTTCAATCCGCCACTGGACCCCTTGAATGCCAGACCCACTTCGCCTCGCCCTCGTCTCCGACATCCACCACGGGGAGGACAAACTCACCAAACGCGGGTCTGCAGCCCTCGGCCTGCTGGAGGATTTCCTGACCTTCGCAGGGGATTGGGGTGCGGACATGATTGTGGAATTGGGCGACCGCATCTCCGATATCGACAAAGCGACCGATGAGGTTTTGGAAGAGGACGTGGCCGCCCGTTTCGTCAACCTGAACACGCCCCATGTTCACTTGAATGGGAACCACGACGTCGCTTTTCTGGGCGAAGCAGCAAACGCAGAAACCTTGCGGCAAGAAGCAGGCAGTCACGCCGTGATGTTGAATGGCTGGCGCTTGGTTTTCTGGCAGGCAGACGCCTTCATTCCCTACCCCAACCCGTTCACTATCCGTCGCTCGGACCTAGACTGGCTGGCCGCAGAGCTTCCGAAAAGCGACGCGCCTACGATAATTTTTACACATGTGCCATTGGGCGAAGGCTCTATGGTTGGGAACTATTGGTTCCAGAATAACGCGGCCCATGCGGGCTACCCGAACGCTGCCGACGCGCGGGCAATCATTGAGGGTCACGGTCATGTTGTCATGTGTGTTTCCGGGCACGTGCATTGGAATTCCATGCATCGCGTCAATGCGATCCCCTACGTGACAATCCAGTCCCTTTCAGAAAGCTTCACAACGAATGGCGAGGCTTCTGGCGCCTGGGCGACCATGGAATTGGATGGGTCCCAGTTGCGTTGGCAGACCTTTGGCCGTGATCCGATTGAAATGACCTTGCCTTTGCGCAAGCCTGAGGAATGCTGGCCGGAACCTTTACCGCCGCTTCGACACCTCAAGCGGGCATGGCGCGAGAACGCAACATTAACAGGCATCAAGGCGTTGGTTTTTGACCTGGACGGTGTGCTCTACCGGGATGCCGATCCAATCCCAAACGCACCTGAATTTGTTGCATGGGCCAACGCGCAAGGTCTCGATATCGCTGCTGTTACCAATAATGCGGGCCGATCAGCGGCGAACTACGCCGCGAAGCTTGCAAAGCTTGGGTACGACATTCCAGAAAACCAGATCATTACTGCGGGCATGGCTACGGCGCGCTGGCTAGCAAACCGATCCCCTGGTGCTCGCATTCACACGCTTGGTCCCGCAGCCATGAAAGCTGAACTACAAGCAGCCGGATGCGTGGAGGTTGGTGACGATGCCGATTTCGTCGTCGCAGGCATCACGTATGACATGACTGTTGGAGACTTATCACGGGCAACACGGCTGCTGCGAAACGGTGCCAATCTCATCATCAGCAACCCTGATCAAACTCATCCCACCCCCAATGGCTATGCGCCAGAAGCAGGTGCGGTTCAGGCCTTCTTGGAAGCATCCGGCGGCAAGCCAGCGGCATGTGTCAGCAAACCGAACGCGTTTATCTTCCAGATGGCGCTGGACCTGTTGGGCCCATCCGCCGAAACGACATTGATGATAGGCGACACACCCGAAACCGATATCCAAGGTGCGCGTGCGATGGGCATGCCTTCAGCCTTGGTTGAAACTGGCAACCCGACTGACGGCGCCGCCGATCATCCGCCAACAGTCCAAGTCGAGGATCTCGCAGAGTTACAGGTTCTGCTGGCAGCGTCTCAATAACAGCCTGCATCCGACTGCCTCTCGTCGATGGATTGGCTTAGGATGGAATTTGAATTTGATAAGCAAAGGAATTAAACCGGTGAATATCGATACTGGCTCCGAAGAACTCTTGTGCGATCTGACTGATCGTGTGTTGACCGTTACACTAAACCGACCTGCGGCCCGCAATGCCCTGTCGCCAGACCTGATGTGGGCGTTCCGCAAGGTGCTTGCCGAATATGGCGACCATCCAGATGTGGGCGGGCTTCTGGTTACCGGTGCAGGCAGCGCATTTTCATCCGGCGGTGACGTTAAGCGCATGGCGGTTCGCAAGGACGGTGAGCAAACAGCAGAGGAAAAATTCTCAGAAATGCGCGCCCGCCACCACGAAACGGCAGGTGCGATCCGATCACTCAGAATCCCGAGTGTCGCTGCGATCCCAGGGCCAGCCGCCGGTGCTGGCCTGGCGCTAGCACTTTCCTGCGATATGCGCGTCGCCGCAGACGGCGCGTTCATGACGACAGGGTATGCCCGCGTGGGGTTGCCAGGCGATTACGGCGCAGCGTGGCTGCTGACACGGGTCGTCGGCCCTGGTCGTGCACGCGAACTGATGCTGACCAGTGAACGTGTGACGGCGGACCGCGCCCTCGCCATTGGCCTCATCAACCGGGTCGCGCCCGCTGATAAGCTTATGGAGACGACGCTGGAATTGATTGCGCCGCTGGCGAATGGGCCTCGTATTGCGTACGGCTACATCAAGGATAATTTGGAAGAAGCACTCGAGATCGATCATAGGACCGCTATCGACCGGGAAGCCGAACGCATGCTGCGATCACAGAGCACCCATGATCACAAAGAAGCCGCACGCGCATTTGTCGAGAAGCGCACGCCCAAATTCAAAGGGCGCTAAGGCCTGAATGCCTCAGGGGAACCAGAGAATGGTCTAGGCCGTAGCGGGTTCTCCGAGGCGATTGGTAGTCCAGAACGGTTGGGTCGTTGGCAAAGCAGGAACCAACGATACTGCTCCTATCCTGCCATTGATTGAACGGTGTCCATGACGCGAAGGATGTTTTCGCCCCATAGCTTCGCTAAATCAGCTTCCTTGTAACCTCGGGTGAGCAGTTCACGGGTCACGTTGAATGTTTCGTCTGCGCCGTCCCAGCCTTGGACGCCGCCACCGCCATCGAAGTCCCCAGCTAAACCAACGTGATCGATGCCCACCACCTTTACCGCATGGTCAACATGATCAACGAACTGCGCCAGCGTTACGTCAGGATGTTCTGCCCGGATTTGTGTTCGCTCAACAGCGTACTCAGCCAGCAAACTTGGTGATGCCTTTTGGAACGCTGCCCCTGAATTCAAACCTAAGCGGGTGCGGAGTGCCATCAGCGCTCTGCCAGCCGCCGGATCGACATCACCGACGTATGAGCGAAAGGCTACCATCTGCGCCACACCGCCAGCGCCAGCAATCGCCTGAAGCTGCGCATCGTCCAGATTGCGCGGATTATCATAAACCGCCTTGGCACCCGAATGAGACGCGATCACGGGCGCGCGGGATTGCTCTAGTGCCTCAAGCCCTGTGCGCCGCCCCACATGGCTTAGATCAATCATCACCCCGGCATCATTGCAGGCCCGGACCAATGCACGTCCAAGCTCAGAAAGGCCTGCGTCATGGTTTTGGTCACCATTAGCTGTGCTTGGATTGCTGCTGGCCCCAAATTGGTTATGGCCAAAATGCGTGAAGGAGATGTAGCGCACGCCGCGGTCAGCCCACATCTGTACGCCCTCAACGCTCTCGCCAAGCGGATACGCGTTCTCCATCCCGATGAGACCAACCAGCCGTCCCGAGGTTGCGACGGCTCTTACATCTGCGGCAGTGCGGGCCATTCCGATTCGCTCAGGATATCCACGCAACATCCGCTCGATACCGCGATATTTGTCTTCCGCTGCTTGGCGAGCCTCAGCGTAACCAGCTTTATTGAGCGGCCCCTGCCCCGTGTAGACGATGAAAAACCCGGCATCTAAGCCGCCGGCGCGCATGCTCGGCAAGTCAACCTGGGCACGCGTGAACCCGCCAGGATCAAGCGCTGGCGTTGCAAACCCGGCTCCGGTGTCGATATGGGTGTCAATCGTCAAAAGGCGATCATGGATCGCGCGAGGCTTATCCTCAAGCATTCATCAGCTTTCTAATTGCGTTCAAAATTCAGCTCTGCTTCGCGGTTACTCTGCAGCGACAGATGATGCCTTATCCAGCAGCGTCAGCCGCCACATTTCACGGGACGAAGCCTCGTAGTCATAGCCCGTCGCCGCATGGATCGTGCATCGATTATCCCATACGACAATATCACCCGGCTGCCATTGCCATTTTACGGTGAAGTCTGGCCCCGTTACGTATGGCAACATATCGCGCCATATCTGCACACTGTCATCCTCAACACCTTCCAGATCACACACGTCCAGAACGTCAGGCGAAATCTGCTGATCTTTTGGCAGAATGGCGCATGTTGAACTGTTGAGGCCATACAGTGCTGGGATGCCACTGACAGGATGGTGCAGCACGATTGGCACCCGGTTTGGCGGGTTCGCCGCGCGCTGTTCCGGCGTCAGCACCGGGTATGCAGGCGAATACAGGCTGATCTTCTTGTCGTGATGGGCGACAGAACATACGGCTTCCAGATGCGCTAACTTTGCTTTGGCTTCATCGTCTAGGCGCGCATAGGCTGTCCGTGTGTCTGCGAACAGAGTCTCGCCACCCGCCGTTGGCGCTTGCCTGCAATGGAAGACTGAACCGATGGGTGGATGTTGGCGAAACGTAGAATCTGTGTGCCAAACGGGCCTACGGGTTTCGGGGTTGTAGCGAACGTCGCTGTCATCCTGCAGCTGTGGGACAATCGCCAACTGCGCCGCTGGTTTGCCCGCATCAGTCTTGATATTCCCAATCCGCAGAATCGGAAAGCCTTTGACCATTTTGTCTTCTCTGGCGATCTGCGCCGTATATTCGACATTGCCAAAAACATTGGACCAAGCAACCAATTCTTCAGGTGACAGGTCATGAAGATCATCGCCACGAACAGCCAAGAGTCCGCCGTACTGCGTCCAAAGACCATAGGCTTCACGTTGAAAACCCTGATCCTTTAGATCGCTACGAGATGCGTCTTGGATGATGAGACCAAATTCCCCGTTAAGGGCCGACGTGCTGTTCTTCATGGCGTCAATTCACTCCGTTACGGGTGTAGGCATTCATCACACCCCATCTGCAATACCCTTATCAATACCCTAAGACGAAAACTGGCTGCCAACAATCAACTCAAGACAAGCTGGCCTGACCGTGCCTTCCAATCATTGCACTAAATCCAGTAGGATGATGGACCCTTCAGTAAGGCTCAGAATCCAATTGGCAAATCTGCCCATCGCCCTGGATTTGCCGATGTGATTAAAACCAATGCAAGCCACAAAACAGTCCGATAGCACCGCCGATTCTGGCAAACACGCGGGGCAGTCTCGCCTCAACGCTTCAGTCCTGGCGCGGATTACGCAGATGGCGTTTCGGCATCGTCTGCGCATGGCTGTGGCCCTTATCGCAACGATAGCCGCCGCTGTATTTCAGTTATTTGTACCACAATTTCTGGGCCGCGCAGTCGATCAGGCACAAGGATTATTGACCGGGACAGCGACGAGTGTTGCGGATCAAAACCTCGCCGAGTCAGCATTGTTTATGACTGCGATGCTCTTACTTTTCGCAAGCGTGCTTCGTGGTCTTGCGACAATGATACAGAATTATCAGGGTGAAGCTGTCGGCCAGATCATCGGTTATGAACTCCGTCTCGCGTATTATCAGAAGCTGCAAAGTCTCAGCTTTTCATGGCGAGACCGTGTGCATAGCGGTGATCTCATGACTCGGGGCATGCTGGATGTAGAAGGTGTTCGGCTTTGGGTCAGCACCGGCGTCTTGCGTGTGATCTTGCTCAGTATTTTGATTGGCGGCGGAGCGATCATCCTGGTTGATATCGACCCGGCCTTAGCCGCCATTGCATTGGCGATGGTGCCTATCATTGGCGTTCGCGCATCAATTGCACGCCTTCGATTGCGGGAGGCCTGGCTACAGCTGCAGGAGGAAATGTCTCTCCTGACACGCGTGATGGAAGAGAACTTAGCAGGCATCCGTGTCGTCCGGGCCTTCGCCGCTGACGCATTCGAGATTGCGCGCTTTGAGGTTATCTCTGAGCGGGCGCGGCAAATCTCGGCGCGTCGGATTGACCTGTTTGTCAGCAGCACCACCCAAATGACGTTCGTCTATTTCCTGGTGATGGGGCTGGTCCTGTGGATCGGCGGCCAAAAGGTTTTGGCTGGAGCGATGACGCTCGGCCAACTAACCGAATTCCTGGCGTTCATGTTGATCTTGCAAATGCCCGTTCGGCAAATCGGCTGGATGATCAATTCCATCGCGCGCGCCTCAACCTGTGGCGGGCGGCTGTTCGCAGTACTTGATCTCGAACCCTCCATCGCCAATGCACCTGCGGCGAAACCGCTAGCGATAACGAACGGCATTATCAAATTCGAAGATGTTTCGTTCGGCTATCCTGGCCAAGGCGAGGACCATTCAACACTATCTCGGATCAGCTTCGAAGCGCGCCCAGGGCAAGTGATCGGCATAGTCGGGCCGCCGGGTAGCGGGAAAAGTACGATCGCGAGCTTGCTTGGACGCTATTACGACGTCAGCAGTGGGCGTATTTCGATTGATGGCCAGGATATCAGAAATGTCACGCTTGCATCCCTGCGGTCGGCAGTCGCCATCGTGCAGCAACAGCCGTTTCTGTTCACCTCAAGCCTGGAACATAATATTGCCTACGGCGCGCCGTCGACAGACCGCGTGAGCATCAAACGCTCCGCAAACGCGTCCCAATTAAACGAGTACATAAAGGGACTGCCAGAAGGCTATGGCACCCTAGTCGGTGAACGCGGGGTTTCTTTGTCGGGCGGTCAGCGGCAACGGCTCGCTATCGCACGCAGCATTCTGCCGGAGAGCCAAGTGCTGGTGTTTGACGATTCAACCGCCGCAGTTGACGCCGCCACAGAGCAACGCATCCGCCATGCCATTCGGGAAACAGCCGCCGACCGCACAACGATCATTATCGCTCATCGACTAACATCACTAATGCATGCCAACGAGATAGTGTTCCTGGAAGAAGGCCGAATTCTCGAACGCGGCAGTCATGCAGAGCTGATCGCTTTGAATGGCCAGTACGCTGCGCTCTACCAGTTACAAACCACTCAATCTGGGGACGACAATCTATCGTCGGATGCACCCCAATGAGCGAAAAATCGAAATCAGCTGCTAAGCCGAAGCCGCAGTTTGCTGTCGTGGGGTCTCAAACATCCCAGGACGAAGCCTTATTCGGTCGTGCGTTCGATAAATGGGTCGTTCGTCGGTTCCTCACATTCCTTACACCCTACCGACGGCGCATCAGTATTGGCATCGCTGCAATCATCGTGTTCACGTTGATGCAGCTAGCAATTCCGCTGGTCGTCCGCGCCGTAATTGACCGCGCGCTGGCGGGTCCAGAAGCAGGATTGGCGTTGCTGCAGATCATTTGCGGCGTGTTCCTGGTCATCGTGATTCTAAGTTATGCCGCGAACCACATCATGGAAATCGTCGTCGGTAAGGTCGCCCAGGAACTGCTGTTTGACCTGAGACGCGCAATGTATGGTCACCTCCAGAGGGTCTCCCTCTCCTTCATGGACAAGACCGAAACCGGGCGACTGATGTCACGCCTGCAAGGCGATGTAGGCGCGCTCCAGGAATTCCTGGAATCATCAATCTTCGCGATTGGCGATCTCTTGCTGCTGATCGGAATTATCTTTGTCACCCTCAGCTTGGACCCGGTACTTGGCGCTTTGACGCTCTCCGTCGTGCCGATCCTGTTAATTGTCCGGATTATTTGGCTGCCGCTTGCACGCCGGGCCTTTATGCGCGCCCGCGAGACCCAGAGTGCTACAAACGCGGCCCTGGCTGAAAACGTGCATGGCGTGCGCACCATCCAGGAGCTCCGCCGCGAAGACGTAAACCTTCGTCTGTTCGATGAGAAAGCCCACGACAATCTGCGCGCCCAACTCTCCGCCTCAAAATACACCAATATCATGGTGCCCATAGTGGATACGCTTTCAGGTGCGGCGATGGCGATTGTCATCATTGTTGGCGGCGGGTTGGTCTTAGAAGATGCGCTCGACGTTGGCGTGATGATCGCCTTCCTGTTCTACGTGCAGCGCTTTTTTGACCCAATCCGCTCCCTAACGCTTCAATACAGCGTCATGCAGCGGGCCATGGCCGCAGGGCAGCGCATCTTTGAGGTCCTGGATGTGGAGATTGATGTCACTGATGCACCTAAGGCGGAAGTCCTTGGCGACATCGATGGCGCGGTTGAATTGCGCAACGTCACCTTCGGCTATGTCAAAGACCAGCCAATTTTGAAGGATGTAAGTTTCAAGGCCGCGCCCGGCGAAACCATCGCCCTGGTCGGCGCCACGGGGTCTGGGAAAACTAGCATCGCAGCGCTCGTCCACCGCTTCTATGACGTTTGGGATGGTGCGGTAATGATTGGCGGGCGAGATGTTCGTGATGTCACGCAGGAATCCCTGGCGCACAATGTCGGCATGGTATTGCAGGACCCATTTCTGTTTTCAGGCAGTGTGTTCGAAAACATCCGCTATTCCACGACCAATGCCAGCCATTCAGATGTTATTGACGCGTCCAAAGCCGTCGGCCTGCACGCGCTCATCGAAGCTATGCCGGATGGGTATGATACGATCCTGGAAGAAGGCGGTGGCGGCCTGTCCCTTGGCCAGCTCCAGTTGGTGAGCTTTGCCCGAGCCCTTGTAGCCGATACCCGTATCCTCATTCTGGATGAGGCGACCGCTAATATCGACAGCTATACAGAACGCCAAATTCAGGTGGCTCTAGCAAAGCTGCTCCAAGGCCGCACTGTAATCGTCATCGCCCACCGGTTAGCTACCATCCGCGGGGCGGACCGGATCATTGTTTTACAGGCAGGCAACGTGATCGAGAACGGCGACCACGACACGCTTATGGCCAGCGGGGGGCATTATAGTCAGCTATATCGTCTGAACTTTGCATCGTTTGACGATGCCTAGCAGGCGCGGCTAGGGCAGGCTTTCGGGTATGGCTGCCGAGATCGCAATCAAGCTAGTTTTTGGAAAACTAGAATAGCCCTACGGTCTCGCCGTTTTCTCCTAGGTTGATTGCCTCTGCCGCAGGCGTGCGCGGTAAGCCCGGCATAGTCATGATATCGCCACAGATTACGACGACGAAACCAGCGCCAGCGGATAGGCGAACCTCACGCACCGGAATCTCATAACCCGTTGGCGCGCCTTTGAGTGATGGGTCACCTGAAAAGCTATATTGTGTTTTGGCCATGCAGACTGGCAAATGGCCATAGCCGTCGTCTTGTAGTGTAAGAATGCGCGCCTTTGCGTTGCTCGCTATATCAACGCCATCAGCCCAGTAAATCTCTTTCGCAACGGTGTCGATCTTCTCTAGAAGGGGCGTTGTGGACTCATAGATTGGCTTGAAGGCCGCTTTGCCACTGTCAGCAGCTTCCGCCACTAATCGCGCCAAACTCTCTGCCCCCTTCCCGCCGTCAGCCCAATGGGTGCAAATTGCGACCGGTTGGCCACGATTGAGGCAATACTTTCGGATCGCCTCCAATTCCGCATCTGTGTCCAACGTGAACTGGTTGATCGCGACCACGGATGGCACATCAAACTTAGCCATATTGTCCAGGTGTCGGCCAAGATTGGCGAGGCCGGCCTCAACCGCCTCAACATTCTCCGTGTTCAGGTCATTCCGCTGAACACCACCATGAAATTTGAGTGCTCTTGCCGTTGCAACAACAACAACTGCATCGGGGGCAAGACCAGATGACGGGCATTTAATGTCTAAGAATTTTTCCGCCCCCAAATCGGCACCAAATCCGGCTTCCGTTACAACATAGTCCCCCAGTCCAAGTGCTGTCTTCGTTGCCACGACGCTATTGCACCCATGGGCGATATTCGCGAACGGTCCGCCATGAACAAAGGCCGGAGTCCCCTCAAGGGATTGCGCCAGATTGGGCGCCATTGCGTCCTTCATCAAGACGGTCATTGCGCCATCAGCGTTGAGGTCAGCAGCGGTCACAGGCTGGCGATCGCCGGTCTTGCCGACAACAATTCGTGCAAACCGCGCCTGCATGTCATCAAGATCATTCGCGAGGCAAAGAATGGCCATCACTTCCGAGGCAACGGTAATGTCGTAACCGGTTTCTCGCGGGAAACCGTTTGCGACGCCACCAAGGTTTGCAACGATTCCACGTAGCGCGCGGTCATTCATGTCTACGACCCGGCGCCACGCAATCTGCCGCGCATCCAATCCCAGCTTGTTGCCCCAATAGATGTGATTGTCGAGCATCGCCGCCAGCAAATTATGGGCAGTCGATATCGCATGCATATCGCCGGTGAAATGCAGGTTGATCGATTCCATTGGAATGACCTGAGCATATCCGCCCCCTGCAGCCCCGCCTTTTTGGCCAAAGCATGGGCCAAGGCTCGGTTCGCGCAGGCAAATCAGTGAATTTTTGCCAATACGACGCAATCCGTCGCCAAGTCCAATCGTGGTTGTGGTTTTGCCTTCGCCTGCGGGCGTCGGTGTCATCGCAGTCACCAAAATCAGCTTGCCGCGCTTGTCTTCGCCGACCTCTTTGATCCAGTCCAGGTCCAGTTTCGCCTTGTCGCGCCCGTAAGGCAGAAGCGCCGAGAATGGCGCACCAATCTTTTCGGCAATGGCTTGAATTGGCTCCCCCGTCGTGGCGCGGGCGATTTCAATGTCTGAGGGCTGACTCATTCTGGGCGACTCCGATACACATGCTCTCCAACTTTGTCCGCCATGCGCTGCAATCGCGCAAGGCGATCATTGAAACAGGCCAAAGCGCGCCCGTGAGTGGGATCACTTAGGGCGAACTATTTAGGCATCAGCCACATAGGCGCTCACGCAACCATCCCATTGAATGCTATTTTAGCCAAATCAACAATTCGCCGCCACCATTCTCGCCTTGCAAGCTCAGTCCTGCTATACCAATAATTGACAAAAATCATGCTATGAGAGCGCCCCAACACAGACGCGCCATTGCTCGAATTTTAAGAAACCCAGAACTGTGAGATGCCGATGAGCTTGTACTCTGACTACCTGGCCGAGATTGAAGATCGTAAAACGCAAGGTTTACACCCTAAGCCAATTGAACACGGCGCTCTCGTCGCAGAGCTGGTCGCACAGATCAAGGATACGGGGAATGAATACCGTGACGAGTCTCTCAATTTCCTCATCTACAACACCTTACCCGGCACGACGAGCGCGGCAGGGGTTAAGGCGAAGTTCCTGGAGGAGATCATTCGCGGTGAGGCTGTGGTCAAACAGATCACGCCGACATTTGCATTTGAGCTGCTTTCCCACATGAAAGGCGGGCCATCGGTCGAGGTTTTGCTGAATCTGGCGCTTGGCAACGACGCCGACCTGGCGAAAGACGCGGCTGATGTCCTGAAGACGCAAGTATTTTTGTACGAGGCGGATACTGACCGGCTGGAGACCGCTTACAAATCAGGAAACGCACTCGCCGAAGAGATTCTGAAAAGTTATGCCAATGCCGAGTTCTTTACGAACTTGCCGGAGATCGAGGAAGAAATCCAAGTCGTGACCTATGTCGCGGCGGAAGGGGATATCTCCACGGACTTGATGTCGCCCGGCGCGGAAGCCCACTCGCGCGCGGACCGTGAACTGCATGGCCAAAGCTTCATCTCCAAAAAGGCGCAGAAAGAGATCGAAGCGCTGAAGATTCAGCATCCTGGTAAGCGGATGATGATGATCGCTGAAAAGGGCACTATGGGCGTCGGCTCGTCCCGCATGTCCGGCGTGAACAATGTCGCGTTATGGATGGGGGAGCAGGCTAGTCCCTATGTGCCTTTCGTTAATCTCGCGCCGATTGTTGCTGGCACCAATGGCATCTCACCGATCTTTCAGACGACAGTTGGCGTCACGGGCGGTATTGGCCTCGATTTGAAAAACTGGGTCAAGAAGGTCGACGATAACGGGAAAGTCATTGTCAATAATGATGGGAACCCGATCCTCGAAGAAAAGTATTCTGTCGCAACAGGTACTACCTTGACGATCAATACGCAGACCCAAAAGCTCACGAGTGAGGATGGCTCTCAGGAATTTGCGGACGTGTCCTCCGCCTTCTCGCCTCAGTCCATCGAATTCATGAAAGCTGGTGGCTCTTATGCGATTGATTTTGGTAAGAAATTACAGGTCTTCGCCGCTCAAATGCTTGGCGTTGAGCCGAAACCAGTCTTCGCGCCGGCCAATGTAGTGTCCCATTCGGGCCAGGGCCTGACTGCGGTCGAGAAAATTTTCAACGCCAATGCCGTCGGCGTTCCTGAAGGAACGGTCCTGCATGCGGGTTCCGACGCGATGGTGAAAGTGAACATCGTCGGCTCCCAAGACACGACGGGGCCGATGACGGTTCAGGAGCTCGAGGCTATGGCTGCGACCGTGATCTCACCGATCTTGGATGGTGCCTACCAGTCCGGGTGCCACACCGCTTCCGTTTGGGACAGGAAAGCCCAAGCCAATACGCCGAAGCTTATGGCCTTCATGAACAATTTTGGCCTCGTCACCGGTCGCGACCCTAAGGGCGGGTTCAAACCTATGACAGACGTCATTCATAAAGTGTTGAATGACATCACTATTGACGACCGAGCGATCATCATCGGCGGGGATTCCCATACCAGGATGTCCAAAGGTGTGGCGTTCGGCGCCGACTCAGGCACCGTAGCGCTGGCGCTGGCGCTTGGCCAGGCCAGCATCCCCGTTCCAGAATCGGTCAAGGTCACCTTCAAGGGGAAAATGGCTGACCACATGGACTTCCGTGATGTCGTTCACGCAACCCAAGCCCAGATGCTTGCGCAATTCAACGGTGAGAACGTCTTCCAAGGCCGGATCATCGAAGTCCACATTGGCACGCTGCTGGCAGACCAAGCTTTCACCTTCACGGATTGGACCGCGGAGATGAAAGCCAAGGCGTCTATCTGCATTTCCAATGATGAAACGCTGATCGAGTCGCTCGAGATAGCCAAGGCCCGTATCCAAGTCATGATCGACAAGGGCATGGAAATTTCTTCAAGCATGCTTCAGGGCCTGATTGATAAGGCTGATGTTCGGATCGCAGGGATCAAATCCGGTGAGCAATCAGCACTAAAGCCGGATGATAACGCTAGATATTTCGAAGAAGTCGTTGTCGATCTAGACGCCATCAATGAGCCGATGATTGCCGACCCGGACGTCAACAACATCGATGTGGCCAAGCGCTACACCCATGACACCATCCGGCCCATCTCCTACTACAGAGGGGAGAAGGAGGTTGATCTTGGCTTTGTCGGGTCCTGCATGGTGCATAAGGGCGACATGAACATTATCGCGCAGATGTTCCGCAACATCGAGAAAAACGAGGGCAAAGTGGAGTTCAAGGCGCCGCTGGTTGTTGCGCCGCCAACCTACAACATCGTCGATGAGCTTAAGGCTGAGGGCGAGTGGGAAATTCTGCAAAAATACGCTGGTTTCGAGTTCGACGACGTTGCGCCCAAAACAGAAGCGCGCACGGCCTATGAGAACATCCTCTATCTGGAACGACCGGGCTGTAATCTCTGCATGGGCAACCAGGAGAAGGCGGCGAAGGGCGATACAGTCATGGCTACCTCCACACGGCTTTTCCAGGGACGCGTTGTGGCCGATTCGGACCAAAAAAAGGGCGAATCGCTATTGGCTTCGACGCCAGTGGTGGTGCTGTCGACAATCCTAGGCCGCACGCCGAGCATCGACGAGTACATGGCCGCAGTAGACGGCATTAATCTCACCAAGTTCGCGCCGCCACCAATGGCCTAAGCGCCAGAATACGCTGCTGATCGCGACGTCTACCTGTAGCCAATTGATGCGCCCGTTGGTTTGACCCCATTTCCGTTATTATGGAGATGGTGCCAATTGCTGTTGGCTACCGAAAACTTGCCCTGATCAATTGAGCACAAGGTCAGCCGCAACGATTTCGATCCCAGCTAAGCCAAACAACGTAACGCTGTCACCGTTCACGGTATCGATACGCTGGTCGAGGCCGAAATTGTTGAACGTTAGGCCGTTAAACGTGACGCCGTTGAAACGCTCCTGGTTGAAGCCCTTTTGGAAGTCGACAATCACATCATCGCCATCACCATTGTCGTAGAGAGCAGCGTCAGTGCCTCCGCGATTACGAAGTTCATCATCACCGCCACCCAAATCGACAAAATTGACACCGCCATCCTCTATATTGTCTATAACAAACTGGTTATTGCCACCCTTTGCATTGATCAACACGGTTTCAACATCAGTCATTGTGACGATGGATCCATCAAGATTAATCCGCAACAAGACCGCTTCGCCATCAACGAAACCTAACCGCAGTTCGCCTCCTGGTGATGCGTGGGTGTTCACACTAACAGTGTCTGCACCCTCCCCGTCGTCAACGATGTCACTGCCATCACGACCAAAATGATGCCCATGCCATTCGATCAAATCATCGCCGCCAGCGGCCATGATGATGTCATCCCCCTTGATAGCTATGATCTTGTCACCACAGGGCGTCCCCTACAATGGTTCCGGACGCCACCGCGCCGCGAATATCTTCACCGACGCCGCCGTCTACAGGCAGTAGCTTGTAGCTCTTACCGTTATGTTTGGAGAGGATGAAAACGTCGCCATCTTCATTCTGCCCAAGACGCAAATCGACCTGCTCGCCGCCGACCTCAGTGACAATGATGTCTTTGAAAGACTGTTCAACGCCTTCGAACTCGAATTTGAGCTCTTTGATGTCAGCTTGTTGACCCAGCATGAGATCATCTTCCGATACATAGAAGACGCGGCCGCTGATGATTTCACCAAAAAGGTATTTTCCAAATACGTCTGGCGGATCATTGTCCCGCTAAACATAGTCACCGATTCTGGCAAGAATACTGATGCAATTAACCACGGTCGCTTCATCCCAGTCGAACTGTGCCACGGGATAGATGAAGTTGTAACTCGCGTCGTTAGCTAGCAGCGTATAGAGGGAATTTTCCAGCGGATGGGAAGCACTGTCTGGAGACTGCGAGAACGTGCCTTCGCTCAAGGACCGGCCATAATTGCCGCCGGCCACGCCAATATTGATCTCCTCGACCTGTTTCTCGCCGATATCGTTGAAGATCATGCGGCCTTGCCCTCCAGTGTCGAATACCAGGTGCTGCTGATGGCGGAGACATGTCGCCCAGATACCAGGCGTTAGCTCCCATACTGCCTCAAAACTTTGATTTAATTTGTCCAGGAAAACAGCAGCAACGCCCGCGATATAGTGGAGATACAATTTTTTAACGAAAAAGCCGTAGTCTTAAAACTCACGGTCCTCTAATGCGTCGAAAACGGGCTCAAATAGGAATGTGCCGTTCAGCGAAAATGCTGAGCGCAATTGATGTGAGACCTAATACGGGCTGACCGTTTTGTTCATGAGGCGAGCAGGTCGGCACAGCGAATCCGACCACAAAATTAGCTGCTAATGAAGTGCTGAATCGAAACTATTTAATGTTATTTTATAACGCTTTATTGTAGAAAATTGGACCCGACGCCGGAGCAATCATAAGAGCCTTCTTTAATTTGGCATCGTAAAAGCTTATCCAACAGAAATTCTTGGACCCAGAAAAACACCAGCAAAGCTAGTGCTGTGGCGGATGACCTGAGAATATAATTTTTAAGCTATGCCGGAGTATTCGCTACCAGGAAGGTGCGCAGGTGGCGGACTGCTACGGTCACACGGTCCTGCGGCTCTTTCCAAGGGAAGAACGTCATCTGGGCGTTCGGGGCCAGCATGACAGTTTCTTCTGCCGTGGCGTATGGATGCGAGTCAGTGTCATCTGGCATAACGAGGACGGGCGTCGTGCAGCTGCGGACGAAATCACGCGTCACGCTGAAGACGAAGTCAGGGTTGCCATACATCTTCGACAGGAAGGCATCACACATTTCCATTGTGATATCGCCCCGTTTTTCGCACAGTGCAGGGGCCCATTTGATCATGTTATTCCGATAGAAATTGTCAGGGATTTCTGGGCGGAATCCGCTGGGTGTAGCCGGAACGGCAGCAATCACCCGTTCCGGCGCGCGTTCCAGCATTTTCCAGATGAAAGGACCCCCGATGCAGAAGCCGATGACCAGGAATTTATCGATTCCCAGATGATCCATCAGGCCCAGCAGGTCATCAATATAAGAATCCCATGGCCGGTCGACCTCCACGGGGCCGGAGGACTGGCCACCATTGGCGTTGCGCAGGTCCGTGGTGATGCAGTGGAACTGGTCGTTCAGGGTATTCATCGGGTTGAACGGCGTCCGGTCGGACAGGTAAGCGATATTCGCGTTAAGCCCGCCACCAGGAATGACCAACAGCGGAAAGCCAGAGCCTGCTTCCTCATAATAGATTTTGATGGAATCGTCTTCATAAAAAGGCATGCCAAACATCCATAATTCGGGTGGAAAAACACTGATTTTGCGAACTCGCCTATCATCTTATTAAACCAAGCCGCTTCACCGCAATCGGAAATCAACAACTGACCTCGCTCACATGTACTGGAAGAAAACGCTAGCGCCTGCTTGAAATTGGCTCCATTCTCGCAACTTTCCACACGAACGTCCCCAACACGGCCACCGCTTCGATGCTGCGCGAGGCCATACCACGTCCTTGGAACCTGGATAGGAATAAGAGAATAGTGCCGAATTTTACCTTCCGTCAGACCCTTGCCACCGGTGCTTCGTGCCTTGGCATGAGCCTCAGGTTAGCGCGTACGACTGATATGCCAGCCATCGCAAGGGACGCCGGGTACAACTGGCTGTTCCTTGATCTAGAACACGGCACCATGTCGTTCGACACATTGAGCCAGATGGCGCTGGCAGCGATTGAGGCCGGTATTTGCCCACTGGTGCGGGTGCCGGGGCATGATGCTGCCCCGATCAACCGTGCACTTTCCAATGGCGCGATGGGCGTGATCGCCCCCCATGTTGATACTCCCGAGCAAGCAGCCGCAATTGCGCGCGCAAGCCGTTTCGCACCGATTGGGGAAAGGTCCGTACCAGGCGCTTTCCCAGCGCTCGGCTACGAGCCGCGGACCTTTGATGAAGCGGCTGCCATCCTTAACCGAGAGACCATAGTGGTCGTGATGATCGAGTCAGCCGAGGCTATCGCGAATGCTGACGCCATCGCTGCCGTTGATGGCATTGACTGCCTGTTCGTCGGATGCAGCGATCTAACGTTCGAACTTGGCATTCCAGCACAGTACGATCACCCCTGCATGATAGAGAGCTTAGAGGCCGTCGCAGCAGCTGCACGCAAGCACGGAAAGGCTGCCGGGTTTGGCGGCGTTGGCGATGACGCATTGGCGGCAAAATATCTTGGACTAGGCTTGAATCTCGTGCTTGCAGGCAATGACTTGGCGCTCTTGCTTCGCGGGGCACGGGCACGAGCCGCGGCGTTAACCCGCTAACCGGCACGTCAGGCAATTAGCAACTTCTTGTAGACCTGACACCGTCCTCCGGATTGCCTAAATTACTTTCACAGATAGTTCGCCGAGGCTAACGATGCTTCCGACCATTTCATCACCTCGAGAAATCGGGCCGACGCCTGCTGGCGTTCCAGACATAATCAGGTCACCGGCGGCGATCTCATAATATTCCGAAAGATAGCTGATCATCTCTGGCACTTTCCAAATCATCTGGTTGATGTCACCCGATTGCCGCATTGCGCCGTTCACATGCAGAGCTATGGGGCCGGATACGATGTGCCCCGTATCAGACGCCAAGTGCAGCGGGCCCACGGGTGCCGAATTCTCAAACGCTTTACCGATTTCCCAAGGTCGTCCCATCTTCTTTACTTCACCCTGAAGGTCGCGGCGTGTCATATCGAGGCCAATACCGTACCCAAAAACATGGTCCAAAGCGTCACCTAACGCGATCTTGCGACCGCCGCTTTTCAGAGCGATAACCATTTCTATTTCAAAGTGAACATCACTGGTTTTGGGCGGATAGGGAAAATTTCCAGATGAATCAACATTATCCGGATTCTTCTGAAAGAAAAACGGCGGCTCCTTATTAGGATCATGGCCCATTTCAATCGCATGCTCGGCATAGTTTCGCCCAATACAGTATATGCGGCGCACAGGGAAAAGTGCGTCAGAGCCAGCAACAGCAAGTGCCGCTTGCTTGGGAGGGTCAATGACGTAGGTGCTCAACAGTCATCCTTTCAACTATCTTTGCCCAACCATATACCAACCGGAGCGAATGAGCGACAATCAGCCGAACGCTCATCGTAAAGGAACCAAGTTTATGAAAGCCGTTGTCGTCACCGCGTCCGGCGTCCAGATCCAGGACGTACCAACCCCTACACCCAAAGCTAACGAAGTCCTCATTCACGTTCGCGCCTGCGGTCTCAACCGGGCGGATTTGATGGTGGCCTCTGGCATGGCCCATGGGCGCGCGGGCGGAGCAGGCACAATTGTCGGCCTGGAATTTGTCGGTGAGGTGGCCGGCCTTGGCGCGGAAGCCGAGAGCGAAAGCGGGCTGCAAATCGGCGACCGGGTCATGTGCGGCGGTGCCCAGGGCTGGGCTGAATATGCCGTCACGGATTGGGGCAGGGCGGCGAAAATTCCGGACGGTAATGTTTCCTGGACCGAGGCAGCTACACTGCCGATTGCGCTCAACACGATGCACAACGCTGTTGTCACCGCCGGCCGCATGCAGACGGGCGAGAGCGTGTTGATCCAGGGTGCTAGCTCTGGTGTTGGCCTGATGGCGCAGCAGATCGCCAAGCACAAGGGTGCTGGCTTGGTCATTGGCACATCCACAAATGCGGTACGCCGGGCGAGGTTAAAGGATTTCGGTGCCGATCTGGCATTGGACAGCCGCGACCCGACCTGGGCTGACCAAGTGCTGGACGCAACAAACGGCGACGGCGTGGACCTGATCGTCGACAACGTCTCTGGCTATACCGTCAATGACGCTCTGCGCTGTACCAAAGTCCTTGGCCGCATTGTCAATGTTGGTCGGCTGGGTGGATTTCAGGGCGATTTTGACTTTGACCTGCATGCAGCCCGCCGCATCGACTATATCGGCGTCACCTTCCGCACGCGCTCCATTGCTGAGGTGCGCGAGATCGCGCGACAGATGCAGGCCGACCTTGGCGACGCAGTAGTCCAGGGCAAGCTGCGCATCCCCATCGACAGCGTCTACCCCTTCGAGCAGGTCACGGAGGCCCTTGCCCACATGAAAGCAAACCAGCATTTCGGCAAGATAGTGCTTGAAGGTCCGGCGGACTAAGGCACAGATATGCGCTATAGCCGCACCCTTGTTTGCCACAACACATGTCGACAAGCAGCAATGGCATTTAGCAGGGACAGACATTGGCAATGAACACTGAGAGGTATGACTACATCATTGTAGGTGCAGGGTCCGCAGGGGCTGTACTCGCCAACAGGCTTAGTGCAGATGGCAAGCACAAGGTGCTGTTATTAGAAGCTGGAAAACCAAGCAATCCATGGACGCGCATTCCTATCGGCTTCGGCAAGTTGATCGGGAATCCTGCCGCCAACTGGTGCTATAGCGCTGAGCCAGAGGCAAACACTGACGGGCGCCGCCTCCCCGTACCGCGCGGCAAGCTGTTGGGCGGCTCAAGCGCCATCAACGGCATGATTTTCGTTCGTGGACAAGCTTTAGATTACGACACCTGGGGGCAGCTGGGCAATCGCGGTTGGAGCTATCGCGAGGTACTGCCTTTCTTCCAGAAGATGGAGGCTTATGGTAGCGGCGAGGAAGAATACCGTGGCCGCTTCGGTCCCTTAAAAGTGACGGAGATTCCAGAAATCGAGCCGCTCTACCAATCAATCCTCGACGCGGGCCAGCAGGCCGGACTGCCATTCAATCCAGACTACAACGGGGTCAGTCAGGAAGGCATCGCCATTAGCCAAACCACAATAGCCAATGGGCGCCGGCAGAGCACAGCCCATTGTTATCTAACCCCGGCTAAAAGCCGCACCAATCTGCGTATTGTCTCCGAGGCCTTGGCGGAGCGTCTATTGTTCGATGGGACTCACTGCACTGGCGTTCACTATAAGGTGCGGGGTATCGCTAAGCGGGCCATGGCGGCGAGAGAGGTGATCGTGAGCGCCGGTGCCGTGAAGTCACCGCAATTGTTGGAGCTATCGGGCATCGGCCAGCCCGAACGATTGCGCGGACTTGGCATCACCATGGTGCATGACCTGCCGGGCGTTGGCGAAAACCTGCGGGACCACTATGCACCCCGCATGCGCTGGAGAATTGGCGTTAAGGGTTACACCTATAATGATAAAGCGCGCGGTCTCGGTATCATACGCGAGACGCTCAAGTACCTGGTCAACCGCACCGGGTTATTGGGCTTACCGGCAGCCCCCGTGCGGGCCTTCTTTCGTTCCCGTGACGGATTAGAAACGCCGGATTCGTGCATCGGGTGGTTCCCATTATTAGTAGCGCCTGGATACAAATTGGATAGCGAATCAGGTGTCACAACTTTCACCCATCCGTTGCGGTCAGAAAGCACAGGCAGCATCCATATTGCTGATAAAGACCCGGGCATTCAGCCCGCAATCAACTTCAATTTCTTATCCTCCCCGCAAGACGCCGATATTACGCTCAGCGGTATCCGCATGACCCGCGCGATAATGAAAGCGCCCGCTATGAAGCAACTAAAAGTCAAAGAGATATTCCCGGACCCCGGCCTGCAGGGCGATAACGAGCTGATCGCTTGGGTCAAGCAAACAGCAGAGACCACATATCACCCCGTCGGAACCTGCAAGATGGGTTCTGACGGAATGGCCGTAGTGGATGAGCACCTTCGGGTTCGCGGTATCTCCGGACTGCGCGTCGCAGATGCATCGATCATGCCGACGCTAACGTCAGGAAACACCAATGCGCCGAGCATAATGATTGGCGAAAAAGCAGCGGATATGATGTTGGCTGACGTGATTTAGGGTACAAGATAGTAGAGGATACGCGCGTCCCTAGTAGACGCTAGCGATATAAATCATAAGTGTTTATGGGAGGCTCTGACATGGGGAAGCCCTGTTTGCACGAACTCAAAACGCCGCGTGCTGATCGGCCTGCACTGGGCATCGCTCTGATGGTGTTAGCGATGTTTTTGCTATCCGTCATGGACACGGTCTCAAAACATCTGACAGACACTTTGGCAGTCCCGCAAATCCTCGCGATCAGGTTCTGGATATTTATCCTGTTCGCTTTGGCATTGGCGTCCAGCAATGGCTTAGCGCGAACAATCCGGTCAGCCACGCCCGGTCTGCAACTGCTCCGTTCAGTCATAATGCTGGGGCAGATGAGCGCTTTTATCTTCGCTGTTTCATATTTACCGCTGGCGGATGTTGGAGCCATTTTTGCAGTGGCGCCGTTGTTAGTTATGCTTTTAGCATCACTACTTTTAGGTGAATCAATTGGCCCTCGTCGTGCCGCCGCCGTCGCTTTGGGCTTTGTCGGGGTGCTAATTATAATTCGGCCCGGAACAGGTGTCTTTGATCCCATCTCCCTAATAGCGCTCGCTGGAGCCACGTGTTGGGCCTGCTTCCAGATCCTACTGCGAGTGGTAGGCCGAAGCGACAGCGTTTACACTACTACGCTTTTCTCTGCGATGGTTGGGTCAGCGGCGTTTTCCCTAGTAACGCCTTTTGTATGGCGCTCGCCGGACCCAGCGACCTGGCTCTGGCTACTGGTGCTGGGATCTCTTGGTGCTATTGGGCACTACCTGTTGTCGGTGGCTTTTCGCCATGCCCCGGCGTCCACGTTGCAGCCGTTCGCTTATACTATGCCGCTGTGGGCGGTCGTCATGGGTTGGCTTGTATTTCACGACATCCCTGACAGCTGGACCTTCATAGGCGGTGGATTAGTCATCGCAAGTGGGCTCTATGCACTTCGCCGAGAACGCGCGGCCGCCGAAGCATAATACTCCATCGCTTCAGCTTATCTGTTGAAGCAGAAGAACGGGCTTAGTGGCACCGGATTAACACTTGTTTGCTTCCTGAGCGCGCTGTTTAGCTGGCTGTCGCAAAGAATCCATTCTTGGAGAATGGCCCATGGCCGCGATAACGGTGTTGGATATTGGCGCGCTTGAAACGGTGTCGAGCCTCAATGGCGCAGACAGTTTGAAGATCGAAGGCCTTGCGAATGGAGATAGCTTGAGCGCCACAGTTGCGGGTGCTGGCGACATTAATGACGACGGCTCGGATAACTTGATTGTAGGTGCAAGCGGCGCTGATGGCCTTGGCCATAATAATTCTGGCGTTGTTTATGTGATCTTTGGGAACACGGCTGGTTTTGGAGCCACCGTTGATTTATCCACCCTTGACGGCGCAGATGGCTTCGAGATTAAAGGCCTTGCGGCGACCACATTCAGCGGCCGCACCATTGCGGCCATTGGAGACGTCAATGGCGATAGTGTTGGCCATACCTCATCCGCCGTCTTGCCTGCCTTGATATCTTGCATTTCATCCTCCGTGTTCCACTACTTCGGCGCCCAAACCAAAGAGGCATTCACGGTCTGACCGGATAGCGGGATGTAGCCCTTCTTTTTAAACTGCCAGTCCAATGCCTTCATGAAGTACTTCAGTGTTCCGGTCTCCCTCAATTTATCGCAGAACAGACGGATCTGTACTTTTGTCTGGCGTCGGCGCGTCAAGGTCAAAGCCCAGGAAGCGCATCCACGACAGCCAATCCCAAATCACAAACTGCATGCGCGCATCGGACAGATTATGCTGCGCCTGCACGATCAGCGCTTTGAACATCGAGATCGGATCGAATGGCGGCAGGCGGCCCTTGGCCCTGTCGCCATATCCCAGGACTTCTACAAGCCAAGCCCGAGGGTACTCAAAGTGCGCCTACGAATCGAAAACCTGAAGCGGATCATCTTGGCTTACTGACCAAGCCAAGATGATCCGAAAATTCAAAAAGACTGCTGGGATTCATGACAACCTCTCCGTGCCGTCAGTGAATTACAGCGGCGCTTATCCCGCGAGGTTACGCGGGCGTCCAACTGTTTAGGTCAGCCCCTAATCAGTTTGACATGCGGGTGACAGAAAATGACTTTTTCTTTGCGTCATATTTCACGTTATACATACGAACAGTCCTTCCGCCGCTGCGGTCCATTTGATCGCAAATATCTGCCCTGCTTTTTCCTTTGGATAATTCATGCGCAGTGTTTTCACATTCTGAACGCTGGTAGTATTTCCATTGAGATGCATTTTTAACACCTTTTTCCTTTAGGCCAGCTCTGAGTTCTTCCGCAACCTTTTTACAAAGCCTATTCACTACTTTTCTCCCTTTCTTGCCTTTAGGTTGCTTTACTTCAAAAAATATTCCTGTGCTCGCAAATGCCAGACCACAAAGGCGAGAACCAGGCTGGGCTAATGCCTGGTTTGTATTAGCTATCAACAAGCCGAACCCGACTATTAGCGCTAACATTGTTAGAGACCACTTTGACGCCATCACATATATCCTTCTCTATTTGCACGTGTTTTTATAACTCCGCGCGCGAATGTGGACGGCTTTCCTTGTCGAAGTCAAGCCGCCGAGGAGTAAGAAAGTCTGGAAAAGGACGAACAAGGCTTGCAGGGACCTAGCTCAAAAATTTCGAGCCGGAATAGCGGGAGGAGCAAAGAACTGGGAATATTATGAACGGACCGAATGCGAGGGTGTAGCCAAGGCTATGCGTGATAAGCGCGGCTCTGACATCTGCGAGAGTTTTCGCGGTCAAAACGGAAAGTCGGCTATGGAACGTAACACGCCTTACAAAGTACAGTTTTCTCTCAAGAGTACGGCTTGGACGTTTGAGCGCTTGCAATCGAAAGAAAACCTTAAAAACCATCACAACCCCGGCCGAGGCCGGGGGTAATTTCTGTTTTACAAAGCAGACAATAATAAGAGTCCAAAATGAATGACCTTGCCCCCGTTATTCCAGCGATTATGAGTAGAATCTGCTCTGACTATGGCCCTGCTCGGACCGGGTTGCAAACCCCTTCGGTGCGGGCCCGTCGAGGCTCGCATTCGGTCGGTAGTTGCTATAGCCCTGACGCCAACGCACAATGATCTCTCTGGCATGGCCGTAGCTCGTGAACAGGTGCTCGTTCAGGCACTCATCTCTTGAAGCAGCCCCTCTGAAATGGTCCACCCATAGGGATAGCTTTCATTCCACCAGAGGAGTAGCAGATGATGCGAACTGCCTCTCGATAAGTCAATGCGATCAATATTACTAAACCGAGTCCTTTGCATAAGTCCCCATACTAAGGGGGGCTCTCCTGGCTGCGTTGCTTCAGGCTGCAATGAGACGTTTGCAGCCGATTGAGAGCCAAAATCAGTCTTTCAAGACAGGTTTGTCA
>Ga0315331_10000181_pt1 | contig 39824 bp, 24 predicted proteins | sample M160m34915metaG_FD_203456 | JGI IMG/M metagenome (GOLD analysis project Ga0315331, IMG submission 203456) | Ammonia-oxidizing marine archaeal communities from Monterey Bay, California, United States - M1 60m 34915 | ecosystem: Environmental > Aquatic > Marine > Intertidal zone | place: USA...
TGGCAGGAAACCGACAAGTATGACATCGGCGTCCACATGCTGCCGAAGGAACTGGATGAAGAAGTGGCTCGCCTGCACCTTGGCAAGCTGGGAGTGAACCTGGAAGTACTGAGTCAGGAACAGGCTGATTACATCAACGTGCCCGTCGAAGGTCCTTACAAACCTTCACACTACCGATACTAATCCAGCGTGAATCATGCAAAACGACTAAGCCCGGCGTCTTCAAACCGCCGGGCTTTTTTTGTGCGGCTGTGAAAAACCGTGAGATGGGCAACCGGAGGGTTACCTATCTCAGGTTGAGAAGCCCCATGAAAAATGTCGGAATTCGAACAGACTACACGGTTCCGTTAACACGGTGACTTTGGCCGCGGGTATAACCGTTGAACGTGTCTGTTACCGTTGGCTCCCCATCTGAACCTATCCATGCAACTGCAACTTACAAGCGGAAATTCTGTTGCGAATCTCAATCTGCCGGATGGCACGGTTGTTCACTCGACTTCACGATATGAGGAACCGGACAAACTGTTGGCGGCACTACGGAATCCGCTCGGCCTGCCCGTGCTGTCCGAATGTGTCGTGCCCGGCGACCGCGTTGTGATCGTTGTTGATCCGGAAACGCCCCAAGTCGTTGACGTCATCACTCAGGTGTGGGCTCAGTTTCAGGAGTTGAACACGGACGAACTGGATGTCACATTGCTGCTGCCGCCCAGCAGTGATGGAGCCTGCAGCCAGAGTGTTGTTGACGAACTACCAGTGCACGTCAGAAGTCAGCTGGCCGCACATATTCACGATCCGACAGACGAAAATCAGCGACGATATCTGGCCAGTTCCGCCGGTGGCGAACGGCTGTACCTGTCACACTATCTCACGGATGCTGACTTCATCATCAGTGTCGGGACGATTGGCTTTGACGGAGTGCTTGGCTATCGAGGCACCAGCAGCGCAATCTATCCTGCATTCTCAAATGTCGAGGCGATCCGATCGGCGAAACGGCACTGTGATCCGGAATTGATGCCGGACGACAAACGCCCCTTGCGAGACCTGGTTGACGAAATCGGCTGGCTGCTGGGAACTCAGTTTACCGTTCAGCTTGTTCCTGATGCTGCCGGCGGCACTGGCATTGTCTGCTGTGGCGCGACAGATCAAGTGATGGCTGCCGCGAAGCAGCTTCTGAATGACTGCTACCGGTTGATCCTTAATGAGGAAATTCATCTGGCCGTCGTGTCCATTCCCGGAAATTCCCAATTTGGTTGGCGGCAACTGGGAGCGGCGGTGACCACGGCTTCACGTATCGTCGGCGACGATGGTCGCATCGCGGTGGTCGCCGAGTTACCTGCACGCATTGGCCCGGGCCTCGAAATGCTCCGGCGCAGCAAGTCACCGGAGGACCTGCTGCCGTCATTGAACGATGATCCACCTGAAGACGCGGTTGAAGTCACTCAGTTGATTCACGCACTTCGTACTTCGCAGATTTTACTGTTGAGCAATCTGGATGCTCAGTTCGTTGAAGACCTTGGCATTTTAGCAATATCAACCGACACCGAATTGCAGCGGGCCATTGATGCCTCAGACAATGTCATTGTCGTACCCTGTGCCAATTATGTCTGGGCGCAGGTTGGCGAGGGCACTGCGATCAGCGATCAACGGTAGGCCCGGCAGCGCCGGACTTATTTCGACGTAAACTGCGGAATGTGCCTGTCGCCTACTTCCCGCCCACGCTGATCAGGTGCGAATACGTCCGCAGATACAGCTGTCCGTTGGCAACCGCTGGTGTCGAACGGCTTTCTTCACCAAGGTCGTTTTTGGCCAGCAATTTGTACTCCGGCGACGCAGCGAACACCCAGACGACGCCGACTTCATCCACGCAGTAGATGCGATCACCAATTCGCACAGGTGAACCGGAAAACGCTGCGCCTGTTCGTTCGGTCCAGTAAATCTCCCCCGTCTTTGCGTCGATGCAGCTGCCGAATCCCCGGTCATACAGGCAGAACAGAAGCTCACCATCGGCGATCAGGCACGGAACGTAGGGAGCCTTAAAGTTGCTGCCGTTTTCGATCTTGTAAGCAAGTTGAGCATCTTTGCCCGGTTTGACGGCAACGATGTAATTGCTGGAGTAACGTCCAGAGCCTGTGCTGCCGAAGATCAAACCGCCGGCCTCGACCGGAGAGCCTACGGTTCTCATACTGAACAGGCCGTCGTTGACCGCCCAGTTCTGCCTGCCCGTCATGGGGTCAAGACTGAAGATACCGTTTCCGGTGCAGGAGCAGACCAGTTCGTCCTTGCCGTCTGCAGACTGGTGGATGAATGGCACGGAATAGCACACATTCACAGACACCAGTTCCTTTTGCCATATCTCTTTGCCGGTCCTGCGGTCGAACGCCATCATGCGGCTCTGGCCCGGCTTCTCTCCTTCTTTCAGCTGATTGGCCTGCTGCGAATTGTGCAGGATCACAAGGTTCTTATGAATGATCGGCGATGTCCCGAAGCCGTGCTGACTCTGCCACGTGCCCAGGTCGATACTCCACGCTTCTGTGCCGTCGTGGTTGAAGGCTTTGAATAGAGTTTCTTTTGGCGTGGACCATGCAACGTAAACGCGTTTTTCGTCGGCAGCAGGTGTGCACGAAGCGAAACTACTGCGCGTGTGCAGGTGGTGAGCTTCTGACTCGAATTCCTTCTGCCACAGAATGTCCCCACTGGTCGCGTGCACACAGACCATGTACCGGGTGGCGTTTTCAGCATTGGCACTCAGAACGAAAACTTTATTGCCCCAGACTACCGGTGAGCCACAGCCGGACCCACCCGGCAACTTCGTTTTGAAGTTGAAATCTTTTTCGGTGAACTCGACAGGAATCGAATCTCCACTGCCGATGCCTGTTCCATTGGGGCCGCGAAAACGAGACCACTCACTGGCACTGGCCGTCGTTGGTACTGCGATAGAGGCGATAAGTGTTGCTGCAAGGAAGGCTCTGTTCATAGGGAACTCTGGATGGGGGACGAAGGAAGACGGCGGAGGCGAAATATGCCCTGTCGCATTATTTCAATCGTGTTGAGCAGATGCCACTGTTCGGACAGACTGCGGCTGCTGTTTCGTGCATCCCGCTGTTTCGTGTCCTGAATTGATGGGCCGGTGATGAATCCGGAGCAAATCGCGTTGGGTGCGTACGGACTCCCGGATCAAGCCGGTGAAAGCCCTTCGGCTCAGCTCGGAAAAGTCTCGGACATTGTAAATCCATCACACATCGAACAAGATGTGGAATTAAAGGAATCACTCATGCGATCATCGCGGTCAGCAATTCTACCGTCCATTGAACATGCGGCAGTTCTCTGTTTCATGGTTATTGTGCTTAGCAGCACCGGAACCGCCGCAGATCACCGCGTTACCAGCGGTCTGCAGGTTCTCTATGATTTTGCAGGGGGGACGGAAGGTGTTGCCAGAGACCGTTCGGCGGTTGGTACCGCCGTCGATTTAAAAATTGCAGATGTCGATGCAGTCAGGCAGGTGGACGGTGGACTGCAGGTTCTTAAACCAACGATTATTCAGGCAGCTCACCCGTCAGCCAGACTGATCAGTGCTATTCGTCGATCAGGAGAGATCTCTGTCGAAGCCTGGATTCGGCCTAAAGACACGATTCAGGAGGGACCGGCGCGGATCGTCACAATTTCGAAGGATGCCGGAACCCGGAACTTCACATTGGGGCAGGAAGCCGACAGATTTGAAGTTCGACTGCGAACAACAAAGACCACTCAGAACGGGATGCCATCAGTCCTGTCGCCTGGAAAGACGGCCACCACAAAGCTGACTCACGTAATGTACACCCACGCAAAAAATGGAAAGACGCGGATCTACGTGAATGGTAAACAGACTGCAGAGAAGCTGATTGAGGGCAATACCGCCAGATGGGACGAGTCCTATCGATTTGCACTGGCCAACGAACTGTCACGGGACCGACCATGGCTGGGTACGCTGCATCTGGTCGCGATGTACAGCCGGTCACTGAGTACGAGTGAAGTTGTTCAGAATTTCGATGCCGGGCCGGTGGGCAAGCCTTCGGCAGAAATGATTGCTGAAAGAAAACAGAGGGCTGCTGCAAAGCACTTCGAAACCGTGGTCGCGCCACTGTTGGCGAAGCACTGCCTGGAATGTCACGATTCAGCGACGCACGAAAGCGGGCTGGACCTGTCGAAGAAAGCGGCCGCATTTCGTGGCGGTGGAAATGGCAAAGTTGTTCTGCCCGGGAAGTCAGGGGAGAGTCCGTTGTGGACATCGGTCGAAGCCGGATCGATGCCCCACGAGCGTCCGCCATTATCCGCGGCTGAAAATGCGGCGTTGAAGAGGTGGATTGACGAGGGGGCCACATGGACGCTGGACCGGATTGATCCGGCGATCTATGTGCATGGCAGTGAGAATCAAAACTTCGTGCAGCGATTGACGGTGGACGAATATATCGAAACCGTTCGCGAGTCCGTGGGTGTGGATGTCGCAAAGGAAGCCCGCGAGATTCTGCCACGTGACCTGCGGGCCGACGGGTTCAGCAACACGGCTTACAATCTTGGTGTGGATTTTCAACACGTCAACGCGTATGCCGCACTGGCAGAAATTATCGTCAGTCGCATGGATGTGACAACGTTCGTACGAAAATATTCGAACAAGCAGAAGTTCACCGACAAGGACATGGGGGATGCGATTTCAAAAGTCGGTCAATGGCTGCTGCGAGGCCCTGTTGAAGAACGAGATGTTATTGCCTATCGCGGCATAACCACGACAGTCGCCAGCGCGGGAGGCACCTTTGAGGAAGCGATGGGTTACGTGATTGAGGCCATGCTGCAGTCACCTCGATTTATCTATCGGGTTGAAAGTCAGCGCGGTGACGGAACATCTCTGCCTGTGAGTAACTACGAACTGGCATCACGCATGAGCTACATTATCTGGGGAGCTCCGCCCGACGAGGAACTTATGAGGGCCGCTGAGTCGGGGCAGTTGGCCGCGTGGGATGTCGAAAAACATTCCGTCCGAATGCTCCAGGATCCGCGAGCTGTGAGCCAGTCGTTGCGATTTGCAACCGACTGGTTGAACCTTGGTCGACTGGACAACCTGCAGCCGAGTGCATCGCGTTTTTCCGACTGGGATCCGCAGCTAGCGGGCGATATGCGTCAGGAGACGCTGGCTTATTTTGAAGAGGTCGTCTGGAAACAGGAACAGCCTCTTTCTGCACTCTTGAACGCGCAGTTGACATTCGCCACACCCGCGCTGGCAAAGTTTTATGATCTGCCGGAGCAGGGGGGGGAACTGCAGCGTTATGATCTTTCAACGGTCGCCGGACGCGGCGGGCTGCTGACTCAGGGCAGTCTGCTCACCGTTGGTGGCGACAATGCATCGATGGTGACTCGCGGCCTGCTGGTTATGCATGAATTGCTTCGGGGCGTTGTTAATGACCCGCCGCCGTGTGTTGACACAACACCCACTTCTACCAGGGTCGGGCTGACTCAGCGAGATATCGCCATGCAGCGAATATCCAATGCCAGCTGCGGAGGGTGTCACTCAAGATTCGAGCCACTGGCTTTCGGGCTGGAAAAGTTTGACGGCGTCGGGGCGTACCACGATACAGATGAACACGGCAACAAGCTGCGTGGCGATGGCGAAATTCTGTTTCCAGGCGCCGCAAAAACTGTTCAGTATGCTGACTCAGCCGAGTTGATGGATTTGCTGGCAAGAAGTGACCGAGTCAGCCAGACGCTGACGTGGAAAGTAACGCAATTTGCGTTGGGACGGCCTTTGGTGGCCGAAGATGCTGCCACTGTCGATAATATACATCAGGCCGCCGAGGCCAATGGCGGGACATGGTCCGCACTTATGACGGCCATTGTGACCAGCGACCTGGTACAGACGACAAAGACAGAAGCTGCAGCCGAATAGAGTTTTCTTCAGGTGAGGAGCGACACCATGCCGCCATGCGATTATTCAGGGCGAAATATCATGCCGCGAAATATTCACCGTCGTACAACACTCAAAGGACTCGGTGGCGTTGCCATCGGTCTGCCGCTGCTGGAAGAGATGGTCCCCAGCGCCGCGATGACTGCTGCTGCGAACGAGGCGGGGTCCGATGTCCCCGTACGAGCGTTCAATGTCTTCTTCGGCCTGGGTATTCCAGCTCCGTTGCAGACTGAAGGTTACGATGGTGTTTTGGAACCTCTGAAGCCGCTTAGTGACAAGCTGCTGATCATGCGCGGCGTTGACCACGTACGCTGTGATGAATCGGGCATCAACGCTCACTTTGACGGAGCATCCGCCGCATTCACGGCAGAACCTCCGGACGGTGAAGCCAAGGCCGGAGGACCTTCGATTGATCAGGTCGTCAGAAAGACCCATTACCCGGACGGTCTGCCCAAAGGCATGGTTTCGACACTGAATGCCGGTACCTTTTTTCGACGAAGTCGAGTAAGCCGGTACGTCCACAGCTATCATGCAGATGGCACGGTTGCCGCGACTATGCAGGAACGTCCGCGTGACGTGTTTGATCGTGTCTTTGGTTCATTCGCATTTTCCACTGACGACACAGACGCGCGCCGGAAACGTTTGAAACGCAGCGTGCTGGATTCTGTTGTTGATCAGTATCGGTTCTACACCAGTGAAAATTCTCCGCTGGGGGCCACGTCTCGTGCACGAGTCGCCGACCATCTGGATCGCATTCGCGAATTCGAACAGAGAGCCTTTGAAATGAAGGACAGCCCGAAGGGTGTTGTCCCGGTACCACCGCGTTCGAATCTGGCTCATGGCGGATCGGCCGATCCGGGAGGGCAGGGCATTGATATGAAGCTGGATGATCTGACCGCAGAATGGCGACTTATGGCAGATCTGTATTCTCTGGCGATTCAGACAGACCGAGTCCGTTTTGGGGCCCTGACGTTTCTGGCGGCAGGCGAGCGGCTCAGGATTACAGGCGACTACGAATACGATGGGCGTTTGGTTTACAGCATTAACGATGCAAAGGATCAGAACGCGTCCGGCGACAAAGGCTGCAGCCACGAGTGGTGGCACAAGTTCAATGAAAAGAAGAAGAACGAACAGCTGCGAGCTCACGCCCACATGAAGATGAGAGAAGTCGCATATTTTCTGGGCCGTCTGTGCGACAAGGATTCGGTTGACGCCAATGGGAAGACAATTCTTGAAAACTCGATGATCACCGTTTCCACCGAATCCGGTGACGGTCGCCACAATGACGTCAAGCGTGAGTTGTCCGGCGTCTTTCACGCCATTTCCGAGGCTAATGGCCGTTTTAAGACTGGCCACATCATGGATGTCAACGCCGAAGGCGTGGACGTCTACAACACGATGCTGACGGCGATGGGCACGACGGACCGCCTGGGGCCGGAAGACCGCGACCATTCTGTTGTCGACGCGATCCGCGCGTAAGGTCTGTTGGTACAGCAAGTCAGCCGTACAAGCCGTCCGCTGGCTTCTGACCTGAGCATTCGGTCCTTCGAAAAGACCGGCCGAACGCCAGTGTTTTAAGCGGGGACTGCCTGGCGAACGGCCATCCGGCAGGCATTGGCCTGCATTGTCCTTGTCTGGCGATTGTGCGAGACTCCTTCTCCAGCATCTGTCACTTTCGGCTTGTCATCAGGCATACTCCGCTTTATTAAACTGATTGTTGTTGCCTGACGGATGAATTCGTCGATGGACATCACACTTCTGCCGCGATTCGAGTTGCATCGAATGCGTATCGGGAAATCCTGAATTCATGATTCGAGCCGCGCTGAAGAACCCGTACCTGGTCATCGTGATCGTGCTGATGGTCGCCGTGATCGGTGGAATCAGTGTACTGAAGATTCCCGCTGACCTGCTTCCAACCTTTGAAACATCGGCCGCACAGATCGTGTGTTTCTACCCCGGTATGCCGCCGGAGGTTATGGAGCAGGACATCATGAGCCGCCTGCAGCGGTGGACCGGACAGTCATCGGGAATCGAACATCAGGAAGCCAAGGCGATGCAGGGCGTCTGCGTGGTGAAGGACTTTTTTCATCCGGACGTCAGTCAGGCAGAAGCACTTAGCCAGGTCAGCATGTACGCGATGAGCGACATGTTCTACCTGCCGCCGGGTACGATTCCGCCAATGGTCATGCCGTTTGACCCTACCGCCAGTGTGCCGTTGTGTCTTGTGTCAGTGTCCAATCCGGACATGACCGATGCCGAGCTCTACGATGTGGCTTACAAGAATCTGAGAAATAATCTGCAATCTATTTCCGGGGTGATTGCACCGGCCGTGAACGGCGGAACACTGCGGCGGATTCTGGCCTACGTTAACCCGGACAAGCTGGTAGCGCACAACCTGTCGATTATGGAAGTACATGCCGCACTGCGACGGCAGAACGTCCTGATTCCTGCTGGCAGCGCGAAGATCGGTGACAGTGAGTTCTACATTTACACGAACGCGATCCCCGACAAAGTGGCCAAACTGAACGATGCGCCGATCAAGATCGGGCCGGGGGGGCAGCCCGTACTGTTTAAGGACGTGGGGGAAGTTAAGGATACAAAACAGATTCAGTCCAACATTGTGCGAGTGAACGGTCGGCCGCTGGTTTACGTTCCCGTGTATCGTCAGCCCGGTTCCAATACCATCGAAATTGTTGACCGTATTCACGACAAACTGGAAGAGATCACCGCGCGGCTGAAGGAAGAACGGCAGCGTCCGGACGGTTCTGACGACCCCAAGATGGTCAACCTGAGTCTGGAAGTTGTGATGGACCAGTCTGTCAAGGTTCGTGAAAGTGTGGATGCTCTGTGGATTGCCGGTCTGCTGGGAGCACTGTTTGCCGGCGGTGTCGTCTTTCTGTTTCTCCGCAATTTTCGAGCCACACTGGTTATTGTTCTGGCGATTCCGATTTCGATTCTGACGTCGTTGATCGGACTCTATTTTACGGGCAATACGATCAACGCGATGACGCTGGGTGGGCTTGCCCTTGCAGTTGGAATTCTGATCGACCAGGCCATCGTTGTGCTGGACAACATCGAACGGCATATGCAAATGGACAAAGGCTATCTGCGCGCTGCCCTGGACGGCACGCATGAGGTGATTGTGCCGCTGTTCGTTTCCACGGTCACATTTATGGTTGTGTTCTTTCCCGTGATCTTTCTGTCAGGATTGGCAAAGTATCTGTTCACACCGTTGGCGGTTGCCGTGCTGTTCGCGGTTGTTGCATCCTTTCTGATTGCCATTTTCTTCGTGCCCGTTGCTGCCGCCAAACTCATGCGGAAAAGCGCCGAAAAAAAGAGTGACATCGTCGAATCGGCCGATCAGGCCAAAGGCTGGCTGGTCAATGGTTACCGCGTTCTTTTGCTCGGTTCCCTGAAGGCAAGGTGGCTGGTCCTGGCCGTCGCGACTGGTCTGTTTGTGCTGGCGTTGGGCATGGCCAGCAACACAGGTCGTGAGTTGTTTCCCCCCGTCGATTCCGGGCAGTTTACAATTTACGTGCGAGCTCCGTCCGGGACCAAGCTTGAGCTTTCACGGGATATCGTGAAGAAGATCGAGAACGTCATCGTCGAGGAACTCGGCGACCCGGCTCCTGATAACCCGACGGCGGATTCCGTCTATCCGGTGACAAAAGCGAAATACGCCCACGGCGAAGATCGCGTGCTGACGGCGGAAGAGGTGGAGGCGGCGCAGGCAGATTCCCTCTGCAGCATGCTGATTGCGAATATCGGCGTCCTGCTGGACTGGCCTGCAGCTTATACGCCGAACACCGGCGCCATGGATTCATTCATCCTTGTACAGCTGGCACAGGGCAACAGGAACGTGTTTGAAAAGGTCGAAACCCTGCGTCAGAAATTGAACGATCAGTTTCCTGAGGTTGACTTTGCGTTCGACACCGGTGGCATTCTTACGGCCGCTCTGAACATGGGGGAGCCGTCGCCGATTCACCTTCAGGTCACTGGTTACACACTGGAAACCGCCCACAGGATTGCCGGTCATCTGATCGAAACGATTGAAGTTGTCCCCGGTGCGATAGATGTTCGAGTCGCTCAGAGAATTGACTACCCGATGATCCGCGTTGAGATCGACCGAGTGCGGGGGCTGGACCGTGGTGTGTCACCAGAAGAGGTGATGAAGTGTCTGGTCAGTTCTACCAACAGTTCCATCAACTTTGATCCGGCATTCTGGATCGACCCCAAGAATGGTAATCACTACTTTTTGGGAACACAGTATTACGAAGAAGAAATCAACTCGCTGGATACGCTCAGGAAGATACCCGTCAAGGGTGGCAGCCCCGACAGTCCGATTGTTTTTCTGGAGGAAGTGGCTGACATCATCACTAACGTTACCGGCCCCTCGGTCATCAACCATCGCAACATTACTCGAGTGACCGATGTTTATGCCAATGTCCTGCCTGGATACGACCTGGGAACTGTCGTCGCAGACATTGAGGCAGCACTGACGACCGAAGGACACCCACTTCAACTGGAAGCCGCTGCCGACTCGCGAGCGGCGGTGGCTCAATATCCGGTGTGGTTTCAGAATGTGCTGTCCGCTATTGGCCTGAATTCGCCAACGCGCTACAAGATTGGCGGTGAGGGATTTACTGGATTTACCGTCGAACTGCAGGGTGAAATCCGTTCGATGCGGGATTCGTTTGTGGACTTCGCGCTGGGACTGGTGCTGTCCACGTTGCTGGTTTACCTGGTCATGGTTGCTCAGTTTCGATCATTCCTTGATCCGCTGATTGTGATGGTAACCGTTCCACTCGGGTTCATCGGCGTGGCTTTTGTGCTGACGTTCTGGGACACGCGACTGAACATTCAGTCGTTCATGGGCATCATTATGATGATTGGCATCGTGGTTGAGTACACGATCGTGCTGCTGGACTTTGCCAATCACCGACTGGCCGAAGGTGCGACCGTCCATCAGGCCATCGTCGATGCGGCCATCGTCAGATTCCGGCCGATTCTGATGACATCGGTGACAACGATCCTTGCGTTGCTGCCGATGGCCGTTGGATTTGCGGGCGGCGAAGCGGATGAACCGCTGGCTCGCACGATCGTCGGGGCAGTCATTGCTGCGACTCTGCTACCGAAGTTTGTCGTTCCCTGCCTGTACGTAATATTCAAGCGGCAACCTGAGATCAGTGATGAAGAAGTGAAGGCCTGGGCCTGACGCGTACCGCTTAGGTGGTTGTTTAAACAAATTGCGTTCATCAGAAGACTTGACCATGCGAAAACTAACTTGTTCGGCTTACGTAACCGGCTGGCTTCGGGATGTTGTTCTGACATCCGCTTTCGTAGTTGTGACCGCAGCTGCCCATCAGGCATTTGCGCAGATTGACACGGTCACGGTGCAGGGACGTCAGCATCGCGAGATTATTGAGTTGCAGGGAGCTTCCGTGCATGGGTTTCAGGATACAGAGATTCGTGCAAAACTCGGGGGCTACGTGAAATCAATCGGCGTCGTCGACAAACTGGAAGTGGACGTTGGTTCTCGCGTGAAAAAAGGTGACGTGCTGGCTGAACTGGACATCCCGGAAATGCAGAACGAGCTGGCGGAGAAAACGGCAATGGTGGCACAGACGCAGAGCGCGGTGACACAGGCTGATGCTGCTATTGCTGAGGCGGAATCCGTTGTGCAGCAGAGAAAAGCTGAGCTGGATCAGGTTAACTCACGCACCGCGGAAAAGGAGGCGATGCTGAAGCTGAATGAAACCAAGTTGCGCCGGTTGGCCAAACTTGCCGCCGGCGGCACGATTGGGCAGGACAACCTTGATGAAGCACGATTCGATGTTGATGTCGCGAAAGCGTCCCTGGCCAGCGTTAAGGCCGATGTGCAGGCTGCGATTGCCAATATTCAGGCTGCCGAGGCATCTGTTCGTAAAGTCAAGGCCGACAGGAAAAGTGCAGACGCAAAGGTCAATGTTGCAATGTCTACCGTAGAGCGTCTGAAGACTCTAATGGAGTACACTGTTTTGCGAGCCCCCTATGACGGTGTTGTAACAGGGCGAATCGTGGACCTGGGAAGCTATGTGCAGCCGGCCGAAAATAACTCTGCTGCAACGCCGGTGTTCGAGCTGACTCAGATCAGCAAAGTACGAATCATGGTCGCAGTGCCCAACAATCATGTGGGAAAGGTTCAGTCCGGTCAGTCCGTTATCTTTGATTCCATCGGTGGACTGGAAGGTCAGGCGTTTGCGGGAAAGGTGACGCGAACAGCCGGTACGCTGGATCCGAAGACACGAACGATGCAGATTGAAGTCCACCTTGGGAACCCGGCCATGGATCTGGTCAGTGAACAGAAGGTGGAGTTGAAACCGGGGCTGTATGGCACGCTGACGGTCATTCGCAAAGACTGGAAAGGTGACGATCTGTTGCCGGTGGTGCCGACAACGGCCGTCGGCAAGGACAGTGCCGACAATTATTTCGTCACCGTCGTGGAAGACGGAAAACCATCCACTCGTCGCGTCGTGATTGCATTCAATGATGCGGCGTCGGTCGGTATCAGCACTGGCCTGAAGGTTGGCGAAAAGGTGGCCCGGTTCGGGGCCGGAAGGTAGCCTCGGCCGGCAGTCCATGCAGTGTCCAGCTGGAAGCGGCGTGTGGTCTTAGGCGTTCGGTTCTGCAGCAGATACGGCGTTGGGAATGGGCCGTCCGATCGCCTGCAGCAGCGCTGCCTGAGACTTGTTGTATTCCACAATCGCCCGCAGATAACTCAGCCGAGCCTGACTGACCGCCTGCAGTGCCTGAATCGCCTCCAGCGGCATTCCTTCAAGTCCTCGAATGCGTTCGAAATTCATGTCCACCAGATGCACGGCTTCGCTTACGTTGTCACGGGCAATGTCTATCCTCTGTCGTCCGGCCCGAACGCGATGCCATGCGTTCCTGACTTCTTGTGCAATCTGGTCCTGGACCTGATGACTGCGAAGGACCGCCTGTCGGTATCGACTGCTGGTTTCGCCACGAGCAGCACTTTCACCGAAGCCAAGGTTGCGTATTTCCCAGACCAGCATCGCATCAATGTCAGCTCGTCCATCAAAACGGTTGATGTCATTGCCGCTGCCACCACCGAATCCTCCCGCTGAAACACCCACATTCAGACTGGGAACAAAAGGACGCAATTCCTGATTTCTATTGTTAGCCAGTTGTGCCTGGGCAAGGGCGTGCTCTTTTCCAACTTCCGGGCGTATGCCTTGCCCTTGTGCGATGAGGGCGTCCAAATTCGATTCTTCAGGAATCAACTCAATTGGCAGCAGGTGATCGTCGGCGCTATACAACAGTGCTTCGGTGGATAGCTGCGATGGATCAAGACGGACAATTCGGATCAGTTCGCTGGAGGCCAGTCTGATCTTCAGCTGAGCGTCCACCACGGCCTGCTGGTGATTGGCCACAATCACCTGTACCCGCGACACTTCTGCCGGAGAAGCTTTGCCGGCTGCCACAAATGCCTGGGTCATGGATAATAACCCCTCTGCGTCAGAGAGGTTTTCCGCATTGATGGTGGCTTCGCCCTGAGCCGATACAAGGTCGAAATACGCCAACGCGCCTTCCAGTTGTGCGTCGTTAAAGGCCACAGCCTGGTGAAACTGAGCTGCACATGCCTTCTGCCTTGCGACAAGTGGCTGAAATAATGCGTCGGCGATAGACAGATCAAGAAACAGTCGGGCCGGTCCTCCGGCACCACCAGTCAGTGGAGCGTTGGCAACCTTGGCGCCCCCACCGACAAACAGTGAACTTCGACTGATATCAAGGATCTCGCCGGTCGTGGCTTGAATTTGTCCCTCGTGTTTTGTGGCGCCAACGCCCACATTCAGCGACGGCAGCCACATTGCTTCTGCGGCCAGGACCTCGGCTTGTGCCTGATTGATTCGTTCACCAGCCAGTTGAACGGCCCAGTTGCGACCACCGGACAGTCTAAGAATGGTTGGCAGGTCCACGGGAAATGCTTCCTGCTCAGATGTTGCAGGCGGCGCCGGCAGCGGGCTATCCGGTTCACCGGGGATTCTGGTGGCAGCCGCCTGGATGACCGGGGCGACCGATCGTTTCTGATCCGCGACAGTGCTGCCGTCAGCAACGGCAGGGAGCAGTAACTCTCCGGCTGTGACGAGTGGTTGTTCGTTGTGAGCGCGTTCGGTGTCCAGCTTTGACGCGGATCCATCAGCGATGTTTGATTCGTCGGGGGCCGCGAAATTCAAAGTCTGCCAGGCGGGACGAGTCTGGTGGCTCTCACTGAAGGGGGCGGTCTTAGAAACTGTGGCAGACCGGACGTGTTCCGAGACAGCATTTACCTGTGCCGCAACAGCATCATACGGGCAGTTCCATTCGCTGCCCGGACTTGCGACGTGTGCAAGCCCCCCGGAGCGGGATGAAGTCTGGCATCCCGTGAATCCCAGCAGCATTACGGCTGCCAGTGGTATCTGCCATAGACGTTTGTACATCACAGAACCTGTTTCCGAATTGGTGGCAATCCATCACAACCATGAGCGCACGGTGGAACAGGCAATGCCAGTTCCACCGTGCATCGCTTCCAGCGCTGCAGAACCCGATGATGAGGAATAGTCCCTTCACACCGTTAAGTGCGGTCTTTAGGAAAGAATCGGCTGAACGGGTCACTCACGCTTGTCAGATGTTTCTGGCAACATGGGTTTCGGCAGGAGACCTGTCCGACGATGCAAACAAATCGATTAGCGAGGTTGCAGCGACCGGTGCGATTGTTCCGGCAGGGCAAACTGTACAGGTGAAGGCCACTGGGTGGCACGCCGAACGGCAGCCGTATGTTGTGTGGCCGGCCTTAATGTCTTTCACACGTGTCAACGGGCAATGTCTTCTGCCGGTCATTTGACTATCGAAACAAGGGAATGCTTCAGAAATTCCAGGAACTGTGGCTGTTCGAAATCATCAATGTGTCCCAAAGATGTGTACAGACTGGTGCCTCCATCGGCTCGCCTGTTGAGCCATGCGATGGGTTCGGCGTCGGCACCCGGAATACTTCCGATCAGCAGTGGTGTTGTCGAATCAGCAAGCGGGCTTACTTTGTACAGTGATCCGTTGCCAACCAGCTTGTCGACGGCGATGTGCTGCATGAACTTCTTCGCCGCAATATTCTCTGTGTGCGAAAGGGCCACCTGCGGGCCCTCGCCATGATGGTTGGTATAGTTTCCGCCGAATACCTGGCTATCGAATTCAGGCCAGTTGTCCAGTCCATCCCCAGGTTCCTTGCCGCGAAGGCAGAAAGCGTGGCTGGCGGTACGAATCCCAATGACCGGTTTTCCGCTGGCTACGAAGTCTCGCACATACTTCATTTGTTTGTGTGGTAACGTCCGGCGCCGTACACTGACCAGCAGGATGTCTGCGTCCGCAACCACGTCTATTCCGGGAAGGTTGTTCCGATCGTTGGCGTCGTCCCAGACAAAGCTGACTCGAAAATCGTGGCCCAGATGCTCTGCCGCAAACTTCGGCACCGATCTGTGCGTCAGGTATTCCTGTTCCGCACACAGGACGACAAGGTGTTTGCGCTTGTCCTGTGTGAAGCGAAACTCGTCACCACCGATGAAATCCGAACTAAGAATTGTCGGACACCAGTATTTTTCGATGTGTTCAATAACCAGATCCGTTCCCGTGAAGTGGCTGACGAACGGCGCCATTTTCGGATTGTACATGGTGTCCGTCATGTCCCGCATCAGTACCACGTTCTGCCCCTGCTGCACCATCTGACGAATTGAAAACGGCCGCCCGAGTACGCACATGTTCGTATGCACGCCCATCACTACAACATTGCGAATGCCCCGTTGTTTCATCAGATAGAACGCCTCGGCACTGTCGGTGACAGCGTCACCGTCAGTGATTTCAATAGCCGGGTGCTGACGACTCCACGCACGGTAGTTCTTGACGGGGGATTCGCAGTCGCAGCCACCGTCGGAATCGTCAATCGGCAGGACCTTCCCTTCGATACTCGCGTCCAGATGACACCAGTTCTGCAGGGGAACCATTGTCTTAAATTTCGGCGCCGACTGAGCGAGCCTGCGCTGAGGCGTATCTTTGTAGAAATCAAGAGTATCGCTGGGGCAGTGGATAATCAGAGCACCTCGATCCCGCGCCGCTTTTACGACTTCGTTCATTCGCGGAGCCATCTGGCCGACGCGTTCAGTGGCCTGAGGACACCAGTGCTGATCCCACATGTCGCAGATGACGATGGCCGTTTCAGCCGCTTTCCATGCGACAGAATTTGTAGCTGCATGCCAGCGTCCGCTGCCCTGTTCGGATTCTGCTCGTGACCGGACGTTCAGATTCAGGCTTGAATCCTGTGCAGTCGCCATTGACACGCAAAGAAAAACAACGCTGCAGGGAAAGATAAGTGAGCGGAGGCATACCGGTCGTGTCATGGGAGTTTTCCGTGATATATTAGAAAAGGCGGATGTGGCAGCATACGACGAACGGCATAGACAAGACAAACATGGGTCGACGTTAATATAACGAGCCGTTAAATGTCCCGGCAAATTCGGCAACGTCAGCCAGACAGGGGCATGATGGTAACGATGCCAAAGCCTGATCCTGAATACACAATCGCACTCGGCGATAATCCGAACACGGATGTTGCCGGACTGTCCTGCTGTATTTTTCTGTAGCAGTACACGTAATACTATGGAATCAGCTGTATCAGTCCCATGACAGCCCATGCGACAAAACCGACGAAGATCCTGAGCGGCGTGACCACATTACCTGAATCAGTGGCCGGCGTTTCCCGATTTTGAAACATTCCGCCGACCAGCTCGAAAGGCACAGTTACCGGAGCCGGCAGTGCTGCGCCGGTAACGCTTAGTGGCAGCAGCATGAACGCAGCCTTCGTTTCTCGCACGGCGGCAAACATTCTTGTGATTCCCTGTCGGCCGGCACTATTGCACTATTATTGCGGTGCAATCTAACGGCAATGCCGCTTTATCCAATCGAATGACGATGGGCTGCCATCCGCATTGCAGCTGTACCGCACAAGTGAGGTTGGGCGGTACTGGCGTAGTCTGGTCACCTGCGTATCGTTTAACCGCGCGCCCATCGGGCCGCGCTCCCGTGCAAATACGGCACAACGTCCCACCCGGAAAGTACACGTTGGCGCGGCGCAGTTGCCTGGTGGCCAACCAGTCGGGGGATCTACGACCAGAGTTCTTTGGATGCGATCCGGGCGCCTTCGGCCAGATTAGCAAACTTGGCCCAGACGATGCGTGGATGAATTTCCTGTTCAGTCGCGGCAAAGGACGCAAAGCCGCAGTCGCTGCCCCCGATGACATTTTCTTTACCCACGATATTGGCAAAGCGAATCAGCCGCTGAGCCACCAGTTCAGGATGTTCGACCAGGGGTGTGGAATGAGAAATCACGCCCGGTACGATGATTTTACCTTCCGGCAGATTAACGTTTTCCCAGATCTTCCATTCGTGTTCGTGGCGTGGATTTCCTGCTTCAAACAGATAGGCTCCGGCGTTGACTTTCAGCATGATGTCAACGATGTCGGCCAGGTTCATTTCGTGGACTCGAGGCCCGATGTTGATTCCATAGCAGGTATGGAATCGAATGCGATCGGCTGGCAGCCCTTTCAACGCATGATTCAGGGCCTCGACTCGGACTTCTGCCCACCTGCGACAGTCAGCAACGCTCAGATCAGGTTGAGAGATGTAATAGGTCAAAAGGCGGGGGTCATCGATCTGCAGAATCAGTCCGGAATCCACAATCGCCTTGTATTCTTCATGCATAGCGTCTGCGATTGCGTGCAGATAGTCCTCTGCCGAGTCGTAGAATTCGTTGGGCTGCTGTCCTTCCACATCAGACGGCGAAACGGCCGTCATGAAGACGTCGTCCACACGATTGTTTCTTGCAGCAGCTTTAACGTTTTCGATTTCACGCTGCAGCGTCTGATGGCCGCAGTATTTCACCGGGCCGGTGCATACCAGTTTGACCGGTTGAGCAATCAGCCCTTCGCGTGACTTTCGGTGAGCGTCGTAGAATTCGGGAAACGCAATTGTCTCACGCGAATCCACCCACAGGTCTTCTCCCTGCTGTTCGCGTGGTGAGAACCCTTCCAGACGTTCGGCGATGTACGTCAGAAAACTCGACTTGCCCTGTTCTCCGTCACAAACGACGTCAATGCCCGCTTTGACCTGTCCCTTCACGATGTCATCAACGGCCTGCCGGGTTGAGGCTTCGAATTCTGCGATCTCGTATGCTTCCCCGCGTTCTTTGGCGAACAGAAGAGCCAGCTGACGATCAGGCCGGGCCAGACTGCCGACGTGTGTGGTAAGGAGTTTTTCTGTGCTGCGTTTCATGGTTTGATGTCGTGATTGATGTCGTGATTGATGTCGTCCAGAGGCCACCATTGATCCAGTAACTGATGCATGTGCTCGACGCAAGAGGCATACTCAGAAACTGCTGCAAGATTCATCGTCTCACGCGGATCATTTTTCAGATCAAACAGACTCAGCGTGACGGGTTTCGCTGCGGGCCCGGGAACCAGCAGCTTGAAGCGGCCGGCTCGTATCCAGCGACCACGTACGTGCAGCGAGGGATTGTCCAGCACCTGAGCGTCATTCGGGTAAATGGCTCCGAAAACGGGACGATGTCGCAACTGTTCTCTTCCCGTGGCCGACGGCAGCAGGCTGATACCCTTCATTCGCGGAGTGATCGCATCCGACAGACCAGCAGCGGAAAGGATGGTCGGAACCAGATCCACCGTGTGAACGAGCTGAGAATGCTCGGCAGGATTCACGTGTTCGTTCCAGCGAACCAGGATGGGTGTTCTGAGTCCGTCTTCGAATTCCGAAAGCTTCGAACGCGAGTTGTACGCTTCACGCTTCGTCTTGTGAGGTCGAAAGCCGTTGTCGCTGGCAAAGATGATCAGCGTGTTGTCCAGTAGTTTTCTGTCATCCAGATACTGAGCCAGTGAACCAACCGTTTCGTCAAAACGAGCGATTTCAGCATAGTACGGTTTCATATGTTCGGGAATCTGTTTGCCTTTGTATACATCGTGATACCGCTGCGCCGCATCGAAAGGAGTGTGCGGCAGGAACGGTGCGTACCAGACAAAGAATGGTTTTCGGGGGGCTTGTTCGTCGACAAAGTCGTATATCGGCTGCATGGTTTCGCGCCCAATGGTCAGACCCGCGTCGCCGTTTCCGTGGGCCACCCAGTCGTCGTTGCTTTGTAGTCGAGTGCCGGTGACCGCTCCCAGCTGACTGGCCGGCCTGCCCAGGGTCATACCATGAGTAAACCCGGCAGTTCGGAAACTGCCTTCCCAGTGTTTTCCGGTTTGCAGACAGGCATAGCCGTGTTCTGCCAGAATGCGCGGCAGCGTAGGAACATTTTCGATCAAACGGTTCGTGGTGGCTCGCGTCTGTTCATATTGCGCCGCTGTCATTGTCTTCCGCATGACGCTCAGGCCGGGTGGAGGATGATTGAAATGGATGCCATGCTGATGCGGGTACAGTCCTGTCAATAAGGTTGCCAGCGACGGACGGCACACACTCATCGGGACATAGCCGTTTGGATACCGAGCGGATTCAGCCGCCAGACGGTCGATATTCGGTGTGTGCACCAGATCGTTGCCCATGAAGCCGAAGTCGCGATACGCCTGATCGTCCGCCAGGATCATGACTACATTGGGACGATCAGCAGCGCACAGGGGGAATGCGGCAAACAGCAGAATTACAAACAACGCGTATGGACGTGCGGCATGGTCGACTTGTTCCCAAACTCCGGATGGGGGATGCCTGTCTGCGAAGCTGTGTGTCGTGCATTCCGGAAGACGTATGGCCGAAGCACAGCCTGGTGCAGATGTGTCTCGACGCGGGAGACTAAGGGCGAGATCTGGCGATCTTATGTCGGCGCAGAATCTCACCATCAGATCGTTTCGAACCCGGTGCGCTGTTGGCGTTTCAATAACGCATTTGCCGCCGCGTCGTCGGGGAATATTTCTGCTTTTGGGTTCCAGCGGACCTTGTGTCCGACGCGCATGGCAATGTTACCCAGGTGACAGGTGCTGACACTGCGGTGCTGGCTTTCGACGTCAGATACAGGCAGTTTACGAGCCTCAACGCAGTCAAAGAAGTTGCCCATATGATTGATGATGGCATCCAGCTTGCCCGCTCGTTCCGGCCGATCGAGATTGTCGAAATCGTACACTGCCCAGTTCTGTCGAGTCAGTGGGTTCGAGCCCAGGTCTTCCACCGGTTTGCCCTGGATCGTACCTCGGTTTACAAAGATTCGCCCGTGGTCGCCGGTGAACATGATTCCATTGCGACCGGTATCACTGACGGTCATGACCACGCCGTTGGCATACGTATACCGCGCGTGAAAGTCGGTAGCGACGTTGAAACTGTCCACCGTATTCGGATATTTGGCCGTTGCATCGATTTCGACAGGGTGCGAATTAATGGCCCAGTTCGCGATGTCCAGATGATGCGCTCCCCAGTCCGTCATCTGTCCTCCTGAGTATTCGTACCACCAGCGGAATGTATAGTGAGATCTTTCTTCCAGATACGGCACGTCCGGGGTCTGTCCCTGCCAGAGATTCCAGTTGAAATTGCCCGGCACGGGGCGCGTCTGAAACGGTCCGCCCTGCACATTCCTTCCCAGAACGATATCAACCCGCTGCAGCTTTCCGATTCGGCCGGATCGCACCATTTCCACGGCCTGACGAAACCGATGATCGCTGCGCTGCCATGACCCCACCTGGACGACTCGCCCCGTTTCCTGCACAACTTTTCGGAGAATCTTTCCCTCATCTATTGTCAGCGTAAGTGGCTTTTCGCAGTACACGTCCTTCCCCGCTCGACAGGCGTCGATGATCATTTTCGTGTGCCAGTGATCGGGTGTTCCAATTGTGACAATATCGACGTCCTTGCGAGCCAGGAGGTCCTGGTAGTTCTCGAAGTGTCGCGGCGTGCTGCCGAATGCGGCTTTGGCGGTGTCTCTGACGTTCCTGTCGACGTCGCAGACGGCGACGATGTCGCCGTACATCTGCGCCTTATGGGCGATTACGCTGCCCTGATAGCGAAGTCCGATACTGCCCACACCGGCACGTTCCACTTTGTGTGTCGGCTTGTCCTGAGCTGCCAGCGGTTGCCGCAGGCTCATTCCTGTCAGCGCGCCGACACTCAGTGCGGACGTTGCCAGGAAGTTCCGACGGCTGTTTCGGTCACTGGTCATCATTTTGCTCCGATAATCTGTTGTGGAAACCTGATGCTGCGTCCGGGTGGCAAACGTTCAGCAATCATGCAACTGTCAGACGACGGCACGCCCGATCCGTTGTCGTGGCCAGGCTCACTGCTAAGGTGCCCGGCCTCGCTCCGGAAGGTCTACGTGGCAAATGTCTATCCGCGGAACATGGCTGCTCGCGCCTTTTGCATTTCATAGGTAAACTGCATGACGTCGAAGGCATTGAGCTCGCACAGCAGGCGTGTCACCTTAGCGTGCGTTTCATCATCGAGGCTGCTTTCGACTTCAGTCATACAATCAACCAGTTGAGCTTCCTGGTCGCTGATTTCCTTGTCAGTAATCACGCCATCCTGGAACGCTCGCATGAAGCTCTCCATTTGTTTGGCGTAGTCGTCAATCAGAGGTTCTTTAGTGTCAGGGTCAATCCAGCTTTTGCGTGCCATCTCGGGTGTCTCCGGGAATCAGTTTTATAGTGAGATTGGTCATTTAGATGCGGACGCATCTTTTTCAGTGTAAGCTCATATCGCCATTTATTCGCGACCAGCAACTCATGGGGCCGTCCGGGGGTGTTGACCGAGCGCTGGAAAGGAGCCTGCGTCGGGCCTGTTAAAGTTGTTCCACCATGTTTCTCATTTTCGTCAATTGCTGCTGCAGTTGAGACCGACCTCCCTCAGACTGCAGTGCTTCTCGCCATTCGTCGTTGAGGAAATCCATCTGTGTGCACTCCAGGACCGCGGCAATTTCCTGCATATCTTTTTCAAGTCCCTGTGCCGACGGGATGAACTCGGACAGCGCTGTCTCAAGATCATCGCTGTTCACAGAACTGCGTCCGTTCAGCAGAGCGACTCGCCTGGCTGTCAATACGACGCTTTCGATGTCCGCACCGCTCAGTTCCATGTGACGCCCATCCAGTTCGATTTCATCCATGTCGATCGAGACGTCATTCTTGCGGCCCATCACCTTGAACATTTTGCGGATTTCGGCTTCGTCGTTCGGGTAGAACAACGGGATATGAACTTCGGCGCGGCCCTGCCGCTTAAGGTCGATCGGCAACAGGTCAGGCCGGCACGTCAGCAGCATCCACATGATTTTTCCGCGATAGCGAGTGTCACCCATTTGCTGTGCAATCATCGCGAAGATCCGGCCACTGGTTCCGGAATCGCCACTTTGGTTGCGGTCGCCCAGTGAGGCATCTGCTTCGTCGATAATCACGATCACCGGCCCGAGACTCCGCAGCACTGTCAGGACTTTCTGCAGGTTACCTTCGGTTTCGCCCACATATTTGCTGCGAAAATTTTTCAGCTTCACGCACGGGATGCCGATCGAACCCGCGTAGCATTCTGCCAGAAATGTCTTGCCGGTACCAACCGGACCGCAGACCAGGTAGCCCATCGGTGCCGCGTCAGAATTGCCGTCACTGATCAGCTGAGCATCCTGGCGCAGCCGACGACATCCTGCTGTGTGCCCTACGACCAAATCAAGGGTGTGTTTTGGTTCAACAAATTCCAGGAAGCCTCCGCACTGCCGTTCAATGGCCGTCTTCTTCAACGCTCGGAACTGCTGACTGGTCGCGCCGCCTGATCGAGCTGTCTGGGAAAGAAGATGTTCCAGGCTCAACAGACTTAAACCGTTGGAATTGCTGACCAGCTGCTCGGCTGTCAATACGTTACTATCGTTACCATTACCAACCTTGTCGGATCGTGCATCCACAAATCGTTGGCGCGCCGCTTCGTCCGGCATGGAAATCTCGACTGTGGCGACATGCGGGCTTTGTGCGAGTCGACCGTTAACTTCGGACAGGCTTTCCGACACCAGGCAAAAGGCCATGTTGACTCGACGAATGTACGGATTTCTTGCCCAGCCCAGAAATCTTACTACGCGTGACGCAATCGATCCGGAAATCTGTACGGCTTCGCCTGGCGGAACCAGATACTGGCCATAGTCAAAGACGACGGCCAGGCGTTTCCGCTTCTCAGGATTGTCTTCCACCAGATATCGATCAATCATCTGGTCGAGCGTCAGTAGAATGTCGTCCGGCTTGCGAGACCAGTTGCGGTAGTGTCCGAACAGTCCGGTCAGGTCTCGCATCATTTCCTGATGTCGTTCGCTGTCTCTGCCCGCCAGCGCCTGCAGCCCCTTGCTGAGATTGTGCTGCAGAACAATGTCCCAGCGGCCGAACAGGTATTCGCCCAGGAACTCAGTCAGGCTCAGGAATTCGGTCTTCCCACCATTAACGCATGGCACCAGGTCGTGGACGTTGCCGTGCAGAATGAAGAAGCAGGAGGTCCCGGAAAAGTACAACTCCGCAATCTGCCGTGCCCAGCTGGGATACCAGTCCGGCAGGTCCAGATTGACGGTTTGTTCTTTGGCTTCGGACATAGGTGATGTTGGCGTTAGGCTGGAGGATGTCAGCGAGAAGTGTGACTGTTCGACGACGAAGAAAAGTTCCGGGCACGTGCGTTCTCAAAACGGAGTTTGGGAACGAGGTCAATGTATCTGTGATTGTCACAGACTCAATTCGTCTCTGTCTGTCTTTGCGCCGGTCCCAGATCCTTGGTTTCCTCGCCGACATTCGCGGTCTGCGGCGTGATCATTCCCAGCTCCATCTCGAACTGACGCAGAGCATCTTCGGCCATTGCGGATTCGGCAGCCGCTTCACGTTCAATTTCTTCCATGCCCTGTTCAGAGAGGTCAGAGGCAACTCTGGCTTTTGCGCGGTTGGTGTCGATCTTGTCCTGCAGAACGGATTCGATCTGCCCCAGATCCGTTGTGACATCAAATTCAAAGGTGCCGGCGAGTTCTGAAAGTTCTGCTTCGGCACGGCTCATCTTGATTTCGGCGTCGTACTTCTTGATCTTCTCTTTGATGTCACCGACCGTTTTTGTTGCCCGCTTAATTTTTGAGACATTGTTGTCATATGCTTTTTCGTGCATTTCCAGCTGACCTGCATTTTCGGCCATTTCGTTCTTCGCCTTCTGAAGTTCCAGAGCGAATTTCGATGCGGTCTCGCGATCACCAGCTTGTAGGTATGATTTCACCTTGGCTTCCAGTTGAGCTACATGTTTCTTGTCGCCGTCGACCTGCCGTCCGACGCGTTCAACCAGTGCGCGGTACTGAGCCAGGCCTTCGCGCCCGGACTTCAGTTGCTCAACAGCCTGGTCGTATTCATATTGCATCTGTGCGATCGGGTCGGCTGTCCAGAAAAAGTTCGCCAGTTTGTTCAGTTGAGCTTTAAACGCATGCCATAGTTTGCCAATGATCATCACACAGCTTCCTCATTTGGTTGTTTGAAACGTCTCATAACAGAGACACTCGCATTTCTTGCCAATTTTGTCCCGTCTCGAATCACCCACGCCGTGGTGTCTCCGGAGAAATTTCGACATCTATGACGCGGTGCAACGGATACCGTCTCTGCGTGGGTCAAGAAAACTTCACCGAACCGGATACTCATATCGTACATACCGCGTATCTGACTTCCAACCGGGGCAAAGCCGAGTGTTCGTATCCTTTGAATATGTGTTGACTGTGACTGCTGGTGGGGCTTTTTGGTGCGGTGAATCGTGCAACATCCACTGGGAAGCGTGCTTAATGAATGGTGATGGTTGACGTGGTGTCGTCAAATTCGGATGCTGTTGTCCGCTCGTTGGTGTGGACATGTTCCGGTCACAAACTGCGCAGACTGCCTCAGTCTGTAATCGATTCTCAATGGCATCATCGCAAATTCAGCCTGGCCTTCTGCGGAAGATGACCGTCCGTAAGGTTTTGGAGTCCCTGCAGACGCACGGTCCGCTGTCGAGAGCGGACCTGACACGCGATACAGGCATCAGTGCACCAACAGTATCAAAGGTGGTCGTCGATCTGATCGATTCGGGGCTGCTGGAAGAAGGGGCTGCACCTGACAACACCGTCGGACGACCTGGAAAGAAGATCCAGCTTGCTCGCGATCAGGCACAGGTCATTGGTGTGGTCCTGGACCAGCATACGTGCGTGGTACTGACTGCGTCGCTGGACGGCCAGATTGATGGGGAAAGGATATCTACCTTTGCCACGCCCGGCACTTACGATGCTCTACTGGATCAGTTGACGGCATCCGTGAAGCGGTTTGATGAAGATACAGGCAGTCAGACGCTGGGTGTGGGTCTCAGCACGCCCGGTCTGGTTGATGAAGAACATGAACGTTGTCTGTTCTCGCCCAATTTGCAGATTATCAATCATCAGACGCCGGCCGTAGACCTGACGAATCGGACCGGACTCGATGCAGTCTGTTTTCAGGAAACAAAGGCATTGTGCATGGCAGAACGATTGTACGGAAATGCTCGCGGTCTGGAAGATTTTACGATGATGGACATGTCAACCGGGCTTGGTCTGGGAGTCTTCAGCGGTGGCGAATTACTGCGCGGGCATAACGGACTGGCTGGTGAACTGGGGCACATTACTGTGGACCCAACCGGGAAACTATGCGGCTGCGGCAACCATGGGTGCCTTGAAACTCTGGCCACTGATTCTGCTCTGACCGCCATGCTCTCTGAACGCCTGAATCAGAAGTTCCTGATTGAAGACATAATTCCACAGCTGAGAAACGGTCAGATTCAGGCTCCGGATGAACTCAATCGCGTGTGTGAATACCTGTCGATCGCAGTGGCCGCAGCCATCAATCTGTTTAATCCGGCCACTCTCTTTCTGTACGGCCGATTTCTTTCAATCAACGCTGCCATTCCGGAGCAGGTCGTGCGGATGGCTCGCCGCCGCACTCTCGACCCGGCGTTTGAACAGTGCTCTGTTCAAATGGCGATCACCAACAAGCAGCAGGGATCAATTGCCGCTATTGTGCATCACCTGACACGCTCCGCCGGTCCACGCATGTCTGAATAGGCGACATTTCGCTGTCGCGGACTAAAGAACCGCTTACGCCTGCCGGTGACATGGCAGTTCTTTTTAATGATGTGTACAGAACACTTCAGATTTATGGAAAATAACTCTGAATTACTCAGGCAATGCTGGTTCCTTGCCGGCCCGACGGCAGGTGGAAAAACGGCCACGGCGCTGGCGCTGGCTGTAGTGCTGGACGCGGAAATCGTGTCGATGGATTCTATGGCCGTCTACCGGGGAATGGACATTGGTACGGCCAAGCCGACAGTGGAAGAACGGTCCCGGGTGCCACACCATCTGATTGACGTTGTGGATCCACATGAAGAATTCAGCGTTTCTGATTATGTATGCCAGGCGACACGGATTGCCGGTGATATCGCAGGACGTGGGCGGATTCCGCTGTTTGTCGGCGGTACGGGGCTGTACCTGCGGTCGATGCTGCGGGGAGTTTTCGAAGGTCCGGATGCCGATTGGGACCTGCGACGAAGACTTGAGCATCAGGCTCGCGAGAATGGCAATGACTGGCTACTGGAAGAACTGCGAGCGATTGACGCTCCCACTGCGGCCCGACTGCATCCGAATGACGTACGTCGGGTTATCCGGGCAATCGAGGTCTACAACGTGACCGGCCAGCCATTATCGAGTCAGCAGGACCATGAGCCGCTCCCGAAAGACGAACAGCCTGCCGCAGTGTTTTGGCTCCATCCACCGCGTGCATGGCTGCATGAGCGTGTTAACCGGCGAGTCGACATCATGATGGATCAGGGGCTGCTGGCCGAAACACGGCGATTGTTGGCCATAGATCCGCCTCCAGGACGTACGGCCCGGCAGGCACTTGGCTATCGCGAATTGATTGAACACCTCGAGGAAGGCGTTCGGCTGGACGCTGCTGTCACTCAGATCAAGACGGGGACTCGGCAGTTCGCAAAGCGACAGCATACATGGTTTCGCAATCTGGAAGAGTGTCAGAGTGTGCTGATCGCGGGCACGGAATCGCCGGGCGCACTGGCCAAAACTCTGCTGCGTATTGCTTCAGCCTCTGGTCGCTGAAGCGAAGTAAATGCCGGGGGGCTCTAAGCGACAGCTGAATTCGTCGGGCTGACGGCTGTGGGCTACGCGGGGTGTCAGACTAACCAACCCGCGTTTGGCTGTTCTCGCCCCCAAGCCGATCGTGTTCAGTGGGCCCCTCAGCCGTCAAATGCCGCATTCCGTTGAAATGCGGACCTGGCGGACAGGCCGTCACGCGCTTCAATGTCACAATCCAGAATTACTTCCTTGAGAATTGCGGTTCCAGCGGTTCCAATTAAGATCCCGCCTGAACTGAGTTTTTTTTCTCAAAACGTTCACCATTTCCCACCTTTACCGATTTCAGGGAACAACCCCATGAGCGACGCAGAACCGCCGGAGTTGTCGACGTCCGCCGACCCGCCAGCTGTTGATCCACCTGGTCGTCGAGAGTTGCTGGCCGCGGCGCTTAGTTTCTTACTGGGCGCAGTTCCGGCAGCCATCGGTGGACTGTTTTTTCTGGATCCCATTTTGCGCCGCAGCAAGGGAGGCGGGAATGACGGTGGCGATCAGACGATGGATGGCTTTGTTAAGCTCGACATCACACCGGACAATCTTGTCGAAGAGGGGCCACCGGTCGCATCAACCGTGATCGCAGATCTGGACGACGCATGGAACCGGTTTAAAGACGTGCCCATTGGCAGTATCTGGCTGCGCAGACAGCAGGGTGGCGAGATCATTGCATTTAACTCGATCTGCCCGCATCTGGGTTGTTCCATCAACTTTCGTCGCGGCGAGAACGACTTTCACTGCCCGTGCCATGCCAGTTCCTTTGATCTCGATGGCGGCACAACAAACGATACTCCTCCCCGAGACATGGACAGCCTGGAAATTGTTGTTGCGACTGACGGTCGGCCGGATCCGAACGGAACAGAACTGTGGGTGAAGTATCAGAACTTCCGTCGAGGCACGCCGGAAAAGAAACCGATCTAACGACGTGGATGTCTCAGGCCATTCCGGCTGACGCCAGGAACAGCATTCATTCACAGGGGTGCGGCAAACGTCCGGCCACAGGAAAGTATAATTATGAAGGCTCTTATCGACTGGTTTGATCACCGCACTGGGTTCAAGGAGCTGATGCATGAAGCTCTCTATGAACGTGTCCCTGGCGGAGCTCGCTGGCGCTATGTCTGGGGCAGCACTCTGGTCTTTACGTTCATGCTGCAGGTGATAACCGGGTTCATGCTGTGGTCGGCGTACAGTCCCAGCACCCGGACAGCATGGGAAAGTGTTTATCATATTCAGCACGAACTGACGCTGGGCTATCTTGTGCGTGGAGTTCATCACTTCGCCGCTCAGGCCATGGTGGTGCTGATGGCCATTCATCTGGTGCAGGTGGTGATCGATGGAGCCTACAAGGCGCCGCGAGAACTGAACTTCTGGCTGGGCATTGTGCTGTTGCAGATTGTGCTGGGGCTGTCGTTAACGGGCTATCTGCTGCCATGGGACCAGAAGGGTTACTACGCCACTCAGGTGACCACCAACATCATGAGTGCTACGCCCGTTGTCGGTGATCAGGTTCAGACGCTGGCACAGGGAGGCACAGAATACGGTCATTTGACGCTGACTCGATTCTTTGCCATGCATGCTGGCATTCTGCCGACCTTGCTGGTCGCGTTTCTGGCACTGCATATTTATGTCTTCCGTCGTCATGGCCTGACTGTTCGCGACGAAAACCATGCTCCGGAAACGACGTTCTGGCCTGATCAGGTGCTTAAAGACGCGGTTGTCTGTCTGATCGTTCTGGCCGTGGTGATGCTGCTGGCGATCTTCAAAGGCGCAGAGCTGAGTGCGCCGGCAGATCCGTCGGTGAAATTCGATGCGGCTCGGCCGGAATGGTACTTCCTGTTTCTGTTTCGCTTTCTGCACTTTGAAGTGATCAACAAAATGGGAGTGACGTTCGGTGCCATCATCGTGCCGGGCATTATCATGGGCGTGATCACAATGATGCCCCTGATCCATAAGTTTCTGGGCGAATTCGGTCACACGCTGAACAAGGCGTTCATCTGGCTTCTGGGGGCTGGCATCGTTGTGCTGACGACCATGGCCATCATTGAAGATCGTGAAGACGAATCACACCAGGCAGCATTGGCCGAAGCACATCGGGACGGGGCTCGCGCACGTGAACTGGCCGCCGGGCCGGATCGGATTCCGGTCGACGGTGCTGTGGAACTGCTGCGGCGAGACCCGTTTACCCAGGGGCCCCGATTGTTCGCCAAACACTGCTCTGCCTGTCATCGTTACAACGGACATGATGGACGCGGCACGATGGTTGTGGACAAGACCGGAATTGCACTTCCCACGGCCGCGGATCTCGGCAACTTCAGCAGTCGGGACTGGATGCGTTCCGTCGTGGTCGACTATGCGGGACACTTCAGCTGGCAGAAGAATGCGGTATGGTTCCAAGATGCACAGAAAGCAGAATCGGCCGGTGAAGAGGTCATCTATCTGAATCCCGATGATTCTGAAATGGCCACGTGGGCCGATGTTGATTCACTTCACTCTACCGACAATGCCGAGAATCTGACCGCACTGGTCGAGTTCCTCTACGCTGAAGCAGACCTCGGTTACAAGCCACTGGATGAGGATGAACGTGAAGCCTTCAACAACCCACTGGCCGCCAATTCGACTTTGACTGACATAGGGCGAGTGGTTGCCATCGAAGGTGCGTGGGCCGGTGATCTGGAGGGTACGTCCTGTGTCGATTGTCATACGTCGCTTGGTGAAGACTTCGTCGCTGTCGCCGATGATGATGCGGATGGCTATCCGACTCTGGCGAAGTACGGTTCTGCAGTGTGGCTGAAAGACTTTATACGGAACCCTGGCAAAGCCCGGCACTATGGTGAGAAAAACCAGATGCCGGCCTATTCGCCTCAACAGCTGCGTGACGATGAACTTGATCTGCTGGTCCGCTGGATGACTCATGATTATCTGCCGTCAGAAGTTCATGACTATGAGAATCGTCTCGCTGAACTTTCGGAATCTCAGGGGACATCAGCTGGAACGGGCAGCATAGGGGCGAGTGCTGCCGAGGAGTAGCAACGGTCCTGATACTCGCACTATGGACGATTGCCAGGAAGACTGTGATATGACGACATCATTTTCATCGCTTCGCAGTTCACTGCTTGTGCTGCTTGCATTGCCGATTTTTGCCGGTGCTGCAACTGCGGACGACTGGTTTGAGAAAAAGTCGGAATGGCACGGTTTTGAGCGTTTACATTTCACGGTCGCGGAACGATCTGCCTATGTCGTCGTGCCGAAGGAAACGGCAGTCGGCAAGCCGTGGGTCTGGCGAGCTCGTTTTCCGGATTACCACTTCGAAATGGATGTGGCACTGCTGAACCACGGTTTCCACGTCGCATACGTTGATGTCGGGGGAATGTTCGGCAACTCCCGGGCCATGCGGATCGGAGACCATCTCTATTCCTTTCTGACGAAAGAGCGGGATTTCGCCGCACGTCCGGCTCTGGAAGGAGTCAGTCGCGGTGGATTGTTTGTTTACAACTGGACGGCTCGACATCCGGAATCCGTGGCCTGCATTTACTGCGACACACCCGTGCTGGACTTCAAGAGCTGGCCCGCGGGTAAAGGCAATGGGATTGGATCCGCTGGAGCATGGAAGCAGTGTCTTGCGGCGTATGCGATGACGGAAGAGCAAGCTCTGAAGTTCTCCAGCAATCCATTGGACCACGTGGCGATCATCGCGGAGAACGAGATTCCCGTGCTGCACATCGTGTCGGAAAACGACGAGGTCGTTCCGCCTGCCGAGAACACGTATTTGCTGCAGGCCAGTCTCAAAGATCTGGGACATCACATGCCGGTTATCTCAGTTCCGCTGGGCACAGAAAAAAGCCACGGCCACCACTTCACTCATCCGGAACAGGACCGGGTCGTGCAGTTCATTCGGCTGCATGTAGAGTAAGGCGCTTCGGAGAACGGTTTTACTCTTAGTCGTCAGGCGTCGGAATCCGACCTCGGGAACCGGTCTTTGGAAGTTTGAGGCAGAAAATCAAGTGCGAATGCGGTAGTGGGGCGAGCAAATCCGTCCGCTGTACAAAAAGGCATTGGTCTACGATACGGCGGATCGGAAATCACTGAAAGTCATCATGTTCACAGGCCGGTATCGATGCTGCAGACGAACGGTCGCTTATCGGGGCGACTACTGCCTGTCGTGCGATTGTTACACCGTGTCAGAACAACAACGCACTTTGGACATCTTTCACGTTTACTTCCTTCCCGTTCTGCCACTTGGGTTTCGAAGACACTGGCACTGCACGAAATGTAAGGACGATCCCCATGCACGTGTTCAGACGTCGAATGGATTTAAGATTCTGGGCGTCATCGTATTCTCCGCATTTGCAGTCCTTTCCTGGCTGATTCCGATGGAACAGCCCGATGATGTTGCTGTCGTCTGGACAATGCGCATCGGTGGAATTTGCGTGGCTTCGATTTTCGCAATCTCAGTTGTGGTCCACAAACCGAGTCTGACGCAGCAGGAAAAGATGGGCGAGATTCCGCGATTTGCGCCAGAAAACTGTCTTGTTTGTGGTGAGGAGTTCGACGATCGCTCCCGTGAGTGCGTGCCGTGCGGTATCGAATACCTGTAGATGCGGCTATTCCGCCTGAATTCGATACAACGCCTCTTCTGTGCGAAGAATCAGGGCATTGTCCGCGACGGCCGGTGATGCCATGAAGCCGGCGTCGAGACGGTTCTTTGCGAGTTCTTTGAGTTCCGGACCCTCCGCCAGCACCGTTGCACCGCCATTATGTCCGAAGAAATAAATGCGACCTGCCGCGTACAGCGGCGATGCACTGAAGTCGCCTGTTAACCGAGCCTTCCAGATTTCTGAACCGTCCGCCGCGTTCAGGCAGGCGGCGATACCATTGTCGGTGACGGTGTACAGGTGACCCTTTACGATCAGCATGGATGGCTGCTTGGGAGCCTGTTTGTCGGACGTCCATTTTCTATGTGATTCGGTGACATCGCCCTGGCCACTGTAGTCCACGGCCAGGATTCTGGGCTGCATAAAGCTGGTGGAAATATACGTGATTCCGTTTTCCGCGACGGGTCGTGGTACCGTTGAAAAACCGAGCTTGCCGTAGCTTGCTTTCCAGACTTCGCTGCCGTCACGCGCATCGTAGCCGTACACCCAGTTCGCGGCTGGCGAAATCACGATTGGGCGGCCGTTCGACTCCATCACGAGAGGCGTGCCGAACGCTTTTTGGAGTGCGGGCTTGGGATTCATTTCACCCGATCGACTGGTCTGCCAGCGGACCTTTCCGGTATGTCGATCAAACGCAGTCAGAAACTGAGCATCCATTCCGTCAAAATGCACAATCAACAGGTCGTTCCAGACTACCGGCGAACTGCCCGGACCGGTCTGATGATCGATGTGAAAAGTTTCATTTGTCCAGACCGTTTCGCCCGTCGTGCGATTCAAACATGCTGTGCCATACGTCCCGAAATGAAAGTAGGCCATGTTGCCCGCCAGCACCGGAGTAGGTGATGCGTAGCTGTTCAACGAGTGTTTTGGTGCGGGCTCCGCAACCTCAAACAAAGTTATCTGTTTCTCCAGCTCACCGGTTCGCAGGTTGACCAGCACAGCCTGAAGCGACAACGCACCCGCGATCTTCAGCCCCTGGGGATTCTCGATCTGTGACAGACGCTTTTTCTCTTCCTCCTCAGAGAGTTGTTCAGTGATGGCTGTGGTCAGCCAGATCTGATCCCCTGAAATTACTGGAGAAGAATGGCCCTCACCCGGGATCTGTGTTTTCCATTTGACGTTTTCTGTTTCACTCCACGTGAGCGGTAGTCCCGTCGCAGCAGAGTGTCCCTGTCCGTCGGGGCCTCGAAACTGTGGCCATTCGGCGGCAGACAGTGATGACAACGCCAGGAAATTCAGAGTCAGAGTGAGCACACAGTATTTCACGGTTTTTCCTCGGACGCACAGGAGAGTAAGAAAGAGTGACAACACAGATTCTGAAAACGCCGGTCGCTCAACGCAAGCGGGAATGACAAAGCCGATCATCGGGACGGAAGTATTTTTCGGACAATTGATATTAGGCAGCGACGGATGTCCGTTTGAAAAAGAGCCCGACACTCTCACGCAGACACAAAAAGGCGACGATTCGCATGTGTTTCGACACTTCGGCCGATAACATGCAGCGATGGACTGGCGGCTTATCCTTACAGGAACACAATCAATCGGCTGGACGATCTGCGTGGTGATCGCCATTGTGGCCGCAATCGTGATGTTTCTGAAGCTGCGCAAGTACGAGGCCAGACTGGTATCGCCCGGCGTCAGCCGAACTCTGCTGACGCTGCGAGTGACTGTGCTGCTGGTGCTGTTGTTGACGCTGATGAAGCCCGTGCTGACGCGTGCATGGGACGTGGAACATCAGGAACGCCTGGTGGTTGGCTTCGACGTATCCGGCAGCATGGAGACCGTCGATCGACATGCTTCGCCGTCCGAAATGCTGCGCTGGGCTCAGGCATTGGGCATGCTGGGCAATGACAGCACTGATGACCTGCTGAAATCGTGGATCGCTGCCTACGATGCAGGTCAGCAACCGAATTGGGGTGCTGCCGTGGATGACGCAAATCCAGATTCACACGACCACGGCAGCTCAGAACTGGGCGCCATTCGACGACAGCATGTTGAAGGTGTGTTCGCCGAGTTCGAAAAAATGCCACGTACGGAAGTCGTGCGGAGATTACTGCTGGCAAAGCCCAACGACCTGCTGGAGAAACTACAGAACGTACAGCGAGTTGATGTCCGCGTTTTTGGTCTCGATCAGCAAAGTGTTGCTGCCGATCAGCTGCAGGGAATTCTGGATTCTGATCGCGAAGAGTTGCGGCCCGGCGGGACCGATGCGGTCAGCGTTTTGACAGAGGCGCTGAGTGATGACGACGGCAGTAACATAAGTGGAATCGTTCTGCTGAGCGACGGGCGACAAACAGCATCCGTTGACGCAGCGGCCGAAGCCGCTCGCCTGGGCAGTCTGGGCATACCGATTTACTGCGTGCCGATTGGTTCTCAACTGTTGCCCCGTGATCTTTCTGTGGCGTCCGTGCAGGTGCCGCAAACTGTGTTCCTGGACGATTCGGCCCGTGTGCAGGCTACGTTTACGTCAACGGGTTACGTTGGGGAAGACGTTACCGTCAGCCTGAAAAAAGAGGGCGAGGTGATTGACCAGCGCACGGTAACTGTGGCGGCCGGTTTCTTTGAGGTTGAATTTGCTGTTCCGTCAGACGAAGCCGGTAACTTTGATTATTCGCTGTCCACCGAGGTACAGCGGGGCGAGTTACGCGAAGACAATAACTCTCGCGAGTTTACTGTGTCGGTCGTGGACAACAAGGCTCGAGTTCTGTTGGTAGAGGGTGATGCCCGCTGGGAATTCAGATACCTGAAGAGTGCGATGGAACGTGATAAGCGTGTTGAACTCTCGACCGTGCTTTTCCGCCAGCCCTTTCTGCAGTTGTTAAATCGCACATTTATGGACGGTGATCTGCCGCAACTGGAAGCCTTTAAAGAACAGCTTGCCAATACTGACATCGTCATCATAGGAGACGTGGGGCCGTCGCAGATCGCGGAACCGGTTTTTCAGGCTATCGAAACGGCCGTTGCAGACGATGGTGTCACTTTGATGATTGTGCCGGGTCGCCGCCACATGCCGCACGACGTTCCTTCGCCAACGCTGCAGAAACTTCTGCCAGTAACCGGTCCCGGGCAGCAGGTTGCTGAACGGTTCAAGCGAACGCTGCCTGGCTCCAGGCCTTCGGTGTTCCGCCTGAACCTGACTCAGGAAGCGAGCGATTTGACGCTGTTCAGATTCTCAGATCCGGACGACGAACAATCCGTCGGATTCGCTAATCTGCCGGGGCATCCATGGGCCTACACAGGCAAGCCCAAAGGTATTGCATCCGTCTGGGCCACTCTGCAGATGGAGACGGTCGACCTTGATGCCGCCAGCACGGCAGCCGTGGTCCATCAGTATTACGGATTTGGACAGGTTGTCTGGATGGGCATCGACAGCACCTGGCGGTGGAGACTGCGAGCGGGCGATCGGTGGCATCACCGATTCTGGGGACAGGTCGTTCGCTGGGCCGCCAGAAACAAGTCCGCTGCCGGCAACGATCAGGTTCGTATGACGCTGTCTGACATCATTCTTGATGAAACTGAGTCTGTTGACGTGTCAGTCAGATGGAACCCGAAGTTGGTACCACAGCTGGAAGACGCGACGGTCGAAGTCATTGTGGAGCCCGCGGAAAAGTCCGTTCCGGACGATGACCCCACGCCGTTTGTGCTGAATGAGGATGCTGACAACTTGTCGCAGAAATTCCAGCTGCATCCGATTCAGGGTGCTCCCGAACGCTTTAATGTCCGGATTCCGCGTCTGGAGTCGGGCAGTTACGAAGTCCGACTCAATGTGGAGAATTCACGTGTTCAGCTCGATCAGAACATTACCTCTGAATTGATCGTCCAGGAACAGGTGTCGACTGAACTGGCGAACATCAGCTGCAATCGCAACTTTCTGGAACAGCTGGCAACCCTGTCCAACGGGCGTGTTCTGGAGCCCTGGCAGCTGTCCGAACTCCCGGTACTGCTCGCCCCGGTCAATGATGCGGACAGCGTCATCCAGGAGCAGACGCTCTGGGACCACTGGATTCTTTTGGTGTTGTTCTTCGTTGTGCTGACAGCGGAGTGGGTAATTAGGAAGATTAACGGGTTGCCGTAGAGCACGCTTCACTGAGTGTGGCGACAGTTGCCTGTCTGCTCGCGGCAGGCCCGTGCAACAGGTTCTAGTCGCGAGACCCTGGTGTTACCTGCAGCAGCACATCCTTGTCTGCTCGTTTGACAACGATCTTCACCTTCTGGCCGATCTTCAGTGCTTCGATGGCGTAGGTATAGTCGTAGATGTTTTCAATCGGTTTGCCGGCCAGCCTGATGATGATGTCGCCGCCCCTGACACCGGCTTCATCACACGGGCCGCCTTTCGCGACACCGGACAACAACACGCCCTTGACATCCGATTCAGCATAGTCCGGAATCGTGCCCAGATATGCTCGCAGGTTGGCTCGACGCTGTCCGTCCGCCGGTTTTGTCTGCATCACATACGTTGGCATCGACTTGATACTGATCAATTCACGGCACACCAGATTCATGAAATTTGCCACCCGCGAAAGGCCTTCATAGTTTATTTTTTCAGGCGTATCCCGAGGCGTATGATATTCGCCGTGGTTCCCCGTGAATGCCGAAAGAATAGGGACGCCGTGCATAAAGAAGACACTGGCGTCCGTCGGGATGTAGCTGTCGTCCTGCAGCGTAATCGGCAGTCCCAGTGGCACATTGGCCCGTTCGACCATTTGCTTCCAGCCGGTCGACGAACCAATTCCCTGGAGCACCAGTTTTTCCTGCATACGGCCGACCATGTCCATGTTCAGGCAGGCGGCAATGTACAAATGCAGGCCACCGGTGTTGGGACCGGACTCATCTTTCTTCCGGGCTTCTGCTTCATCGTCTTTCGATGATGATTCGTCTGCTGCGTCTTTACCCTTTGCAGCAGCTTCTTCGTCAGGCTCGCTGACTGCGGCTGCATGCTGCGAAAACATTGTTTCCAGTTGTTTCACGTAATGACTCGAACCCAGCAGTCCCAGTTCTTCGCCGGACCATGCCGCAAAGACCACGTCACGGTTGCCCTTCAGTGTGCCGGCATCTTTCGACTGTGCCATGGCTTCAGCAATCTGCAGCATTGCTGCAACACCGGATGCGTTGTCATCCGCACCAAAGTGAATTCTGCCGGATTCGTCATCCTTCGCCAGAGAGTTTGCACTGGGACCGGCTCCCAGATGGTCGATATGTGCACCGACCACGACAATTTCGTGGGCCGGTTCGTCGCTGACCTGAAGTCGTCCGAGTACGTTGCGGCCGGTCTTTTGTTCCTGCTGGATGTCCACGCTGGCAGCGATTTTCAAGCCCTTCATCGGAAAGCCCATTACCGGGGCACCGGAATCCAGCTTCTCCTGAAGCGTTTTCAGGTCCCTGCCGCCGGACTTCAGCCATGCGGCGGCGACCTCATCGGTGACACTCAGAACCGCCAGACTTGTTCCCGCCAGTGAGCCGTCAAACTGCAGCGGCACAAGTTGATTCTTCACGCCGGACGTGGGACCACTGACGAGAATCAGACCACGAGCTCCCATGTCGCGTGCTTTCATTGCCTTAAACCGCAGGCTGCTGAAGCTGTTCAGGTACTGACGACGTTCGGCGGTGATGTCTTCCGGCATGAATCGAAAGCAGATGATCCACTTGTCCTTGACGTCCAGATGCACATATGAATCGTATTCTTCGAAGCCGTCGCCGGCCGGGGCCTGAATGCCATAACCAGCAAACACCACCTCTTTCGGGTCGAATTCACCCGTCCTGGAAAACACCAGCGGTTGCCAGTCCTTTTTCAATGTATAGCTTTTGTCGCCTGCAGTAAGTGAGTTGTTCGGACCAGCCGACACGCCGGACGTGAATTCGAATTTCTGGAACCACCCTTCATCGTCGCCGGCGGGCTCCAGCCCCAGCGTTTCCAGGTACAGGGCGACGTAGTTTGTGGCCAGTTTCTCGCCCCTTGTTCCGGTCAGCCGGCCCTGAAGCTGAGGCCGGCACAGATATTCCACATGCCTTACAGCGTCGGCGGGAGCGAAGTCCGGGCGAGCACTCGGAGCACGCCCGATGGTGGCGGCATTTGCCATGGATTCCGTTCTTGAGCCGTCTTCCGCCGCTTCAAGACCGAGAAGTTTGAGCGCCTGTTGATGATCCCATTCCGCAAGGAAAATCTGGGACTGGTTGTTGGTCGTGCGGTTGGTTGTCCACGAAAGCTGATGGCCGTCCGGAGTAAACACCGGCAGTCCGTCGAATCCAGCTGTGTGACTGACTCGCACAGGATCTTTTGTTCCTTCGCGATCGACAATGTACAGCTCGAAATTGGCAAAGCCGTGTCGATTCGTGGTGAAGATCAGGTACTGGCCCGAAGGATGATAGTATGGTGCCCAGGACATCGCCTGCAGACGCGTAATCTGCTGTTGCTCAGAACCGTCCACGTGCATCGTCATGATCTCAGCTGTCGCTCCGTTTTCCGAAAAACGGCGCCAGCAGATGCTCTTCCCGTCCGGTGAAAAGAACGGACCGCCGTCGTACCCCGGCGAAGTTGTCAGACGCCTTACGTTGCTGCCGTCGGCATTCATCAGATAGATCTCATTGGCCCATGCAGGGTCAAGATCAAACGCTTTTTGTTGTTCGACCGACAGCTTCTCTTCGTAGCCGGACCGGTTGGAAGCAAAGGCGATCAGTTTGCCGTCCGGCGACCACGATCCTTCTGCGTTGTAGCCTTTTGTATTGGTGAGATTTCGGTAGTTCTTTGACGCCAGATCGTATTCGTGGATATCAAAGTACTCGTCATAGTCCCACGAATAACGACGTTCCTTACCAGATGCCCTGAGTTCGATTTCCGCTTTCTGCTCCTCCAGTGCGGCCGGATCATCCTGGGTTGAGGCATACAGTATCTTATCACCGTCTGGATGAATCCACGCGCATGTTGTCTTGCCGTGACCAGGTGAAATTTGTTCGGTGGCTCCGGTATCCAGATTCATCAGATAAATCTGAAAGAACGGATTTCCGGCATACCGTTCGCTCTGAAAGATCAGCTGTCGCCCATCCGCGCTGAAGTAACCTTCACCAGCGCGACGACCTTCGTACGTCAGCTGTCTGGCCCTGTGAATCAAACGATCTTCCAGCTTTGCCGCCGCCCCGGGATCACTGACGGTGATGTCTTCCTGCTGAGCCGTCTCGGCAGGGGGCGACGTGGCGTTCTGAGTCTCCGTGACTGCCTTCGTCGCAGCCCGTTCCGGCGTGCGTGGATCTTCGCCACTCCGGGCGGACACTGCAGCCATCGTTATTGTGGCTGCGAAAAATACCAAATGTCGAGGCAGGTTTATTACGCAATTTTGCGGCACCGTGGCGGCTCCGGAAAAGAGTTGGCGAGCAACAGGAAGTTCTGACAGGAATTATAGTTGGTGCCGGGCTGTATGCCACTGCCCGCTTCGGGTTCCTGCCGCAGCCTCGCTGTGCCTGTGCAGAACGGCATGGGGCCACTAACCTACCGCCAGGATTTCCCTTCATTTCTTTCTCTGCCTGAACCACTGTGACCGCTGATTCTCCGCATCTGATCGCCAACGCTGTCCAACTATTAGTTGGAGGCCAGGCCGCATCGTCTTTTGTCGGTCTGGTTGTGATGATCCTGATCGGGATGGTGGCTATCACTAAAGGTGGTGATCTGTTTACGGACAGTTCAGTCGAAATCGCTCGGATTACTCATATTCCGCCTGTCGTTGTGGGAGCCACGATCGTCAGTATGGCGACGTCGTTTCCGGAATTTATGGTGTCTCTGACAGGGACGTTGTCCGGATCATCGGAGTTTGCCGTTGGTAACGCTATCGGTTCGTGTCTGTGTAATATTGGACTGATTATCGGCACATGTGCGATCGTTTACGACTTGCTTGCGAGACGCAGCGGGCGGCGGACCGGGATCTCCACAGGTCGAAACATACTGACGGGGCCGGGCATGTTCATGCTCGGCAGCAGCATTCTGACCTGCCTGTTCAGTCTGTTTGATTCCGGCGGGGCAGTGATGGGGGGGGGGCCGACGGAGTATGGTTTGGGCCGGTGGCAG
>Ga0315331_10000182_pt1 | contig 39784 bp, 31 predicted proteins | sample M160m34915metaG_FD_203456 | JGI IMG/M metagenome (GOLD analysis project Ga0315331, IMG submission 203456) | Ammonia-oxidizing marine archaeal communities from Monterey Bay, California, United States - M1 60m 34915 | ecosystem: Environmental > Aquatic > Marine > Intertidal zone | place: USA...
CCCATTCCCTGCAGCGTTATGGGGCCCGTGTGCTGGTCACCGAAGTCGATCCGATCAACGCATACCAGGCCGTCATGGAAGGTTTCCAGGTTGTCACCATGGAAGAAGCTGCCTCACAGGGCAACCTGTTTGTCACGGCCACGGGAAATCGGGACATCATCACCGGCACCCACATGGAAAAAATGCCCAACGATGCAATCATCTGTAACATTGGTCATTTTGATCTGGAAATTGACGTCGCCTGGCTTAACGAAACTGACGGAATCAGCAAGGAAGAAATTAAGCCCCAGGTGGATCGCTACACCTTTGACGATGGCCACTCGGTCATCTTGTTAGCCGAGGGGCGACTGGTCAATCTCGGCTGTGCGACCGGGCATCCTTCCTTCGTCATGTCCAATTCCTTCACCAACCAGGTGCTGGCCCAGTTGTTACTCTGGACCGAATCAGAAAGCTACGATCTTGGTGTTCACGTCCTGCCCAAGCAATTGGACGAGGAAGTAGCTCGTCTGCACCTGGACCAGTTGGGGGTCAAGCTCACGACACTCACTGCCGAGCAGGCTGACTATATCGGTGTCCCCGTTGAAGGACCTTACAAACCCGATCACTACCGGTATTGATGCCCCTGCCGGAAAATCGCCGGTATCCCATTTCAGCCGCTGAGGATGGACCCTAGCCATGGCAAATATAGAAGCTTTTCGTGGTATCCGTTACGACCTGGGCCATGTCGGTGCTTTAAGCGACGTAATTGCTCCGCCCTATGATGTCATCGATAGTGCCCTCCAGGATGCACTCTACGAACAACATCCGGCTAACATTATTCGCCTGATTCTGAATCGTGATGAACCAGGCGACTCGGATCCGGACCAGCGGTACCAACGGGCGGCTAAGTACCTGAAGCAATGGCAAAAGGAAGGCGTCCTGTGCGCAGAAGCAGATCCGGCCATTTATGTTTACCACCAGGTCTTTGAAGATGCTGGAGTCACTTACACGCGACGTGGCTTCATGTCGCGTGTACGACTGGAACCGTTCGGTGAAGGGACCATTTACCCACACGAGCAGACGCATGCAGCGGCCAAGGCCGATCGGCTCAAGTTAACCATGGCCTGCAAAGCCAACCTGAGCCAGATCTTTGCCATCTACCCGGACAGCGAAAACGTCGCCCAGGAAACACTCGAAAACGCGATCCTGGGAAAGAATCCTTACCAGGCAACGGATCACCTGGGCATTACGCACCGCATCTGGCCCGTGACCGACGAAATGGTCATCGGCGCCGTGACCGAGGCCATGTCCGGAAAACCGCTTTACGTGGCTGACGGACACCATCGCTATGAGACCGCCTGCAACTACCGCCAGCAACAGACAGCCGATGGAAAGATCGGACCCCACGATCCAGCCAACTTTGTCCTCACGATGTGTGTCAGCATGCATGATCCCGGGATGATTGTCCTGCCTACGCACCGTCTCTTCCAGGGCTTCAAACCATTGGACTCAGCCACCCTGGTCAATATTCTGGAAGGTGCTTTTGAGTGCCAGGTCTCCGGCCAAGGGCCTCACCTGGCCAACGAGGTCTGGGATTCCATCGACCAGGAAGCAGAGCAGGGACAACTCGGTTTCTATTGTCCCGTTGACCAAACCTGGGTACTGGCCCGCATCACGGAAACCGGACGGCAACGCATGGCAGAAGTTGCCGCAGACCAAACCAGCGATTGGCAAGGCCTCGGGGTCAGCATCCTGCATCGACTGGTCATGGAAACCCTGCTTCAACACCAGGACCTCCCAAAACCGACCTATGTACACCAGGTCGAGGAAGTCATTACGGAACTTGAGCAGGATGAAACTGGCGACTATTCGCTAGCAGCCCTCGTGATGCCTGCCACACTGGACCACATTCGTCAAATCAGTGAGGCGGGAGAACGCATGCCTGCCAAGAGCACTTATTTTTATCCCAAGCTACTGAGTGGCCTGGTGATTCATTCGCTCGACTAGGCTGCACTTGGGTACAGCGATGTGACCTGGCTGAAATCGTGTCATGTTTCACGTGAAACCGCGTTGTCATGACACCGGAAATCCGTCCTGCTGATGTTTCACGTGAAACTGCCCTGGTGTTTCACGTGGAACAGGCAAGATAGCTGATCCTCGCGTATCTGCTGGCAACTTATCTTTTTCCCCAATTGGCATTCACCGCCCTCACTGCTCTGGTTAGAATCCCTCCTCGCCATTCCGGCACAAAAACGGAGGAAGATGAAACCATGGGACGAATCCTGTGTGTCGCAAACCAGAAGGGAGGCGTTGGTAAGACAACGACTGCGGTCAATCTTTCGACCGGCCTCGCCATGGCTGGTTGTCGCACCCTGCTGATTGACCTGGACCCCCAGTGCAATGCCACCAGTGGCCTCGGGCAAGAGCCCACCGAACGCCATCCCCTGGTTCTCCAGCAGCCATTGCGAGAATCGTGTCAACGCACGGCCACCGAATACTTGGATTTACTACCGGGAAGTCGCAGTTTCCAGGATGTGGAAGTCCTCTCCCAGGGTGATCCCGCTAACAGCACCACGCTGGAACAACACCTGGAGGCCAGCATGGGCAGTTACGATTACGTACTGATCGACTGCCCCCCCTCACTGGGCCCCCTGACTCAAACTGCCCTGGCGGCATCGAGCGAGGTTCTGATGCCCATCCAGTGCGAATATTTTGCGCTCGAGGGTCTCAGCCAGATGATCCAGGTGATTAGCAATATCATGCAGCGACGGCCGGGGCAGTTGGAATTTGGCGGTATTGTTTTGACGATGTATGACCCTCAACTTGAATTAACTCAGGAAGTCGATGCTGAAGTCCGGGAGTTTTTTGGCGATATTGTCTTTGACACGGTCATTCCACGTGATGTCAATGTCACGGAAGCGCCGAGTCATTCCATTTCAGTCCTTGACTACGCACCTCGCTCCCGGGGTGCCCGAGCTTATATTGAACTTTGCATGGAGGTGATGAACTGTGCGTAAAGATCGGCGATTAGGTCGTGGTTTGGCCGCCCTACTGGGAACCCCTGAACCGCAGCAGGCAACCAGCCCGCCCAAGGGGAAAACAGGCGCAACGAAGAAGTCCAGCACCGTTTCCAAAGCTCCCGCAGCTGCTGCCGTTTCGGCGACCACCTCCGACCCCCGCGCCGACCTGCTCATGCTGGATGTCTACGAAATCGATGACAATCCTTTCCAGCCGCGACGAGAATTCAGTGAACCGGAACTGGCCTCCTTGTCCGAAAGTCTCAAGGAACACGACATGCTGCAACCGGTGCTGGTCCGGCGCGTGGCAGACCGTTACCAGTTGATCTCCGGTGAACGACGGCTCCGGGCGGCCATCAAGGCCGGCTGGTCCCAGATACCAGCCCGCTTGCGAGAAGCCGATGACCGGCTCGTTGCCGAACTGGCCATCGTGGAAAACCTGCAGCGGAAAGATCTTAACGCCGTGGAAAAAGCGCTCTCCTTCCGACGCTACCTCGAAGAACACCAGTGTACCCAGGAAGAACTGGCAACGCGGCTCAAGATTGATCGATCCACCATCGCCAACCTGGTACGTCTGCTGGAATTACCGGACCAGGTACTGGATACGCTGCGCGGTGAGAAAATCAGTGCCGGACACGCCCGGGCATTGCTGCCCCTGGGTGATGATGCCGAGCAGGTCAAGTTCTGTAAAAAAATATGTACTGACGGCCTGAGCGTGCGAGCCACCGAGGAATCGGTGCAGGCTTTCATACTTGCCGAGGATGGTCAACCTCTGCCCAGCCCTGGTAAGAAAAAGCGACGCTCCAGTAATCAGCAACTGACCCAATTGGAACAGTCCTTTCGCCGTACGCTGGGCACCAAGGTCGACCTGAAGCAAACCAACCAGGGTCGTGGTCGGATCGTAATTCACTTTGCCAATAATGATGAATTCGAGCGATTACGGGACCAGATCTGCCAGCAGAGCGGAGAGAATCTCAAACGCAAGGCAGGCTAGCGGCTGGAACCCGGCCGGACCGCCGATTGCTCAAACCGGGCGAACTGGTTAGCATGAAGAGATCACGAGTGCCAGAAGTTCTGCGGAATGGTTCTGGCAACTCAACTCGGGGCGTAGCGCAGCCTGGCTAGCGCGCCTGCTTTGGGAGCAGGAGGTCGGGAGTTCGAATCTCCCCGCCCCGACTCAACGGCTTACCTGGGGGCTTACCTGGGGGCTTACCTGGCAATCTGCGGGTTGCCCATGGCACGCCGATCGACCAATCGGTACATGTACATATGTTCATGTGTTTTTGCTTTGCGGCCGACCGACTTCTTTCCACCAGCTTTCAATGCAGTACCATGAAAGGCACCTGGGGTTGGTTTCCAGGAGTTCATTATTTCATGTTGCCAAGGAATCGAAGTCACCTATGTTCTCTCTCCTTCGACATCCCCGCTCCCGGCTCACACCGCTACTGCTGCTGATCTCGTTCCTGCTGACCCACTATGGATCTGACGCAGCTGCCTGGCAAGAACCTGCCCCCTGGCGCACCGTGCGTGTTCCTGAGATCTGGCGAATCGCTCCGACTGCCTCCCAGGGAAAGAACCTGGGGTTTGGCTGGTATCGATGCCTGGTCCAGGTACCTGCTGACTGGAAAGGCAAAACGCTGCAGCTTTATACAGAAGCCATCGACGACGCTCGTGAAGTGTATTTCAATGGCGTAAAGGTCGCTGTCCTAGGAAACCTCCCCCCCAAGTACCGAAGTGGCCTGGGCAGCGACGAGGTTTACGAGATCAAGCCGCAGCTGGTAATCCCGGGCCAGACCAACGTGATCGCGATCCGGACTTACTTTAACCTGGGGCGATTGAACTTCAATGCAGCAGCGCCGGTACTGGTTAACCAGCAACAGGCTTTGCGCATGGGGGGCTCGTGGCAATATCGCCCCGGCGACGACCTCCAGTGGGCACTCTGGAAAGAACGGACTGCCGACTCTCCCACTTTTCGCGAATTAACCGACGCCAGCAGCACGCTCCAACAGTTCAAGAAACTGGCCAACGACCGGGGGGCACGTTCACCGCAGGATGCCGTCAAGTTATTTGAAGTCGCTGATGACCTGCAGGTGCAACCGGTCCTGACCGACCCGTCGATTGCCCAGCCACTGTCACTCAAGTTTGACCAGCGAGGACGGCTTTGGGTTATTGAGTATCTGCAATACCCGAATCCGGCAGGGCTGAAGATGCTGGGACGTGATAAGTACCTGCGTAGTGTTTACGACAAGGTTCCCCGTCCACCGCCACATCACTTCCGTGGCAAGGATCGGGTTTCGATTCACGAAGATACGAACGGGGACGGTGTTTACGATCGCCACAAGGTTTTCGTGGAAGGGCTTAGCCTGGTCACCTCGGTGGCACTGGGGCGTGACGGGGTCTGGGCCTTGAACCCGCCCTACCTGCTATTCTACCCGGACCGAAACCATGACGACGTACCGGATGGAGATCCTGAGGTCCACCTGGAAGGCTTCGGCATGGAAGACTCTCACTCGGTCACGAACAGTCTGAGATGGGGACCCGATGGCTGGCTGTACGCTTCCCAGGGAAGCACTGTCTCGGGACACGTCCGACGCTATGGTAGCAAGGACAAGCCGGTTAATTCTGTCGGACAGTTGATCTGGCGATATCATCCTGAGCAACGCCGCTACGAGATCTTTGCCGAGGGGGGAGGCAATTCCTTTGGGGTCGAGATCGATTCCCAGGGTCGGGTCTACTCCGGCCACAACGGTGGCAACACACGTGGTTTTCATTACGTCCAGGGAGGCTACTTCCAGAAAAGTTTTGCCAAGCACGGACAACTATCCAATCCCTATGCGTACGGATTTTTCCCCTACATGACCCATCATCAGGTCCCTCGTTTCACGCATACCTTCGTGATCAACGAGGGAGGGCAGTTGCCTGGCCGCTACCAGGGAAAACTATTCGGTGTCTCCCCGTTAAGTAGCCACGTGGTTTACAGCGAGGTCTCCACCGAGGGCTCTTCTTTCAAAACCAAGGATCTTGGACATCCTCTCAAGAGCACAGACAACTGGTTTCGACCGGTCGACATCAAGATGGGTCCAGACGGAGCGATTTTCGTTGCCGACATGTACGAACAGCGAATTGACCATGCCAGTCATTACCAGGGGCGAGTCGACAAGACCAATGGTCGCGTTTATCGTCTCCATGGAAAAAACCAGCCACCGTCCAAGCCTTTTGACCTGGAAAAACTCTCCAACGAAGAACTCATCAAGATCCTCGGACATCCCAACAAGTGGTACCGACAAACGGCTGTTCGACTCTTCGGTGATCGTCACGACCCGGCTGCGATTGAACCCTTACGAACCGTCATTCAAAACGAGACCGGATTACTGGCCCTCAATGCACTCTGGGCACTGAACCTCAGTGGTGGCCTGGACGCATCCTTTGCGGGCACGACGTTACAGCACCAGGACCCGTACGTACGCACCTGGACCATCCGGCTGCTGGGTGACCAGCGGAAAATCTCACCTCCACTGAAAGAACAGCTTACAAAGCTGGCTGGCCAGGAACCCCACGTGGAGGTTCGCAGCCAGTTGGCCTGTTCTGCGCGCCGATTACCCGTTGAACCATCGCTGGCCATTACGCGTCAACTGTTAACACACAGCGAAGATGCCTCCGATATCCACCTACCGCTGTTACTGTGGTGGGCCCTGGAAGCTCACGTGAAAACCAACCCGGAAACCGTTGTAGATCTATTCGAGGACCCAACACTTTGGCAATTAACACTGGTCCAGGAACATATCCTGGAACGACTGATGCGACGCTACGCCAGCAGCGGTCGCCAACGCGACCTGGTAGCAAGTGCGAGGCTGTTACAATTCGCTCCCGACCAGGCATCCCAGGCGAAACTCATGGCGGGTTTTGAAAAAGCTTTCGAGGGACGTTCACTGGCTGAATTACCACCACAATTGGTCGCCGCGATTGCCAAGGCTGGTGGCGGTTCACTCCAACTGAGGCTGCGTCAATCCCAGCCGGCAGCCATCACGGAAGCCCTCGAGAAGGTGGCCAGTTCCAAGACGTCAGCACGTGAGCGGGTCGGTTTGATTGAAATTTTTGGCCAGGTACGTCAGGAATCCAGCCTGCCAACACTGCTGAAACTGATCGCCGAAGAATCCGATGGAACGGTCATCAGTGCAGCCCTGGTCAGCCTGATCTCCTATGAAAACGAGAACATCCCCACCACGGTACTGGCACGTTACAGCAAGTTTTCCTCACAAACTCGGCCAGTCGCTCAATCATTGCTGGCCAGTCGGAAACCCTGGACCCGTTCCTGGCTGCAGCAGGTGGCTGATGGCAAGATCGACCGGGAAACGATTCCACTGGCCATGGTACGACGGATGCTGCTACACCAGGATGCGGAAATCAAACGCATCATCGATCAGCAGTGGGGAGCGGTCAGTGGCGCTACCACGGAACAAATGAAGCAGCAAATGAATCTCTACCAGAAAATCCTGCAAACCGGTTCCGGAAATTCAGCACTCGGGAAAAAGCTTTTTCTACAGCATTGCGGGAAGTGCCATGTCCTGTTCAATAACGGCGGCAAGGTTGGACCTGACCTGACCAGTTACAAGCGAGATGACCTGGTCAACATGCTACTTAACGTGGTTAATCCCAGTATTGAAATCCGCAAGGGGTTTGAAACGTTTGCCATCTTTACCGAGGACGGTAGAACCCTCAATGGTTTCATCGAGGACCAGGATGACCGCGTGGTCGTGTTACGAGGGATCGACGGACAACGGATCGTAGTCGCCAAGGAGAAGATTGACGACATGGCTGCTGTGCCGCGTTCCATCATGCCCGAGGGAATCCTCAAGCCGCTCTCCGAGCAACAGATCCGGGACTTATTCTCTTACCTGCGGGCATCCCAGCCACTTCCCTAGAACCGCCGACTGACGGGGCTTGCCTGTCCCGAACATTCGGAATGTTCCCGAAGACTCATCCCAAAAGTGGCTGTCTTCCTATAAAGAACCGTTCCGTGGCTGTTAATCGCAAGGTATGGTTGAAGAAGGCTTTCCTGCTACCTCACGGTTCGATGCGTTAAAAGCACCATGGCTCAAACTGACCTGCCTGAGACCGGCTCTTCCCCGCAAACCCCGGGACCCGCTGACGATGCGCACAGTAGTTCGGACTACCAGATCCAGGTAGCGTCCCGGGTCAGTCGACTGCCTCCCTACATGTTCGGACGGATCAATGCCCTGTTGTACGAGAAACGCCGAGCAGGACACGACGTGATCGACCTGGGCATGGGCAACCCTTCTGACCCACCCCAACCCGAGGTGATTGAAAAGCTATCCGAGGCCGCTGCAGATCCACGCGGTCACGGTTACAGCCAATCCAATGGAATTCTGAACCTGCGTCGTGAAGTAGCCAGCAAGTACCTGAAAAATTATGGGGTTCGACTCGACCCGGAAACCGAAGTCACGGTTTGCCTGGGATCCAAGGAAGGCTTCAGCCACATGTGCCTGGCACTGATGGGCCCTGGAGATACCGCAATTACACCGGCACCCTACTTCCCTGTGCACATGTATGCCGTTGCCCTGGCCAGTGGCAACGTGATCACCCTGGAAGTCGGCGACAGCGAAAAACTCCTTGCCAACATTGCCTACACCTGCCAGCACCTGTATCCCCGGCCCAAGCTCCTAATACTCAACTTCCCCCACAATCCATCCACGGCCACCGTGGAACCTGAGTTTTACGTGGAAGTCGTCAAACTCGCCAAGCAGTACGGATTCATGGTGATCAGTGATTTTGCCTATGCCGATGTCGCTTTTGACGGGTACCAGCCCCCCAGCTTCCTGGCAGCACCAGGTGCCAGTGACGTAGGTGTGGAATTCACGACCATGAGCAAGGGATATAACATGGCCGGCTGGCGTGTCGGCTACTGTTGTGGAAATGCCCAGATGATCGAAGCACTGGGGGTTATCAAGGGTTACTACGACTACGGTATGTTCCAGGCGATCCAGGTTGCTGCGATCGTCGCCTTGCGTCATACACAGGCTGCCGTGGAAGCTCAATCACAACTGTACCAGCAGCGTCGAGACGTCCTGGTCGAGGGTTTGTGTCGCAACGGATGGAATGTCACTCCCCCCAAGGCAGGAATGTTTGTCTGGGCACCCGTTCCGCAACCCTGGGCTAGTCGCATGTCGACCATGGACTTTGCCATGAAACTACTGGAAGAAGCGGAGGTGGCGGTCAGCCCAGGATCCGGTTTTGGCCCGGCTGGAGAGGGATTTCTTCGCCTGGCACTCGTAGAGAACGAAAATCGCCTGCGGCAGGCAGTAAGACAAATTAGCCGCTGCCTGGGCCAATCTCAGGCCCCCTAGTCCCCAAATCGGTGAGAACTCGGTAAGTTCTTCTCAGCGGGTTCTTGGGAGATTGGTCCGAAAGGCCTATAATCAGCTCCGTGTGGCTCGGCAAAGACCCGGTAGACCAGCAAAACCCAGTAAAAAATGGGGGGCCTGGTCGCCGAACCAAGCCCCCCGGTGTAAGGCTGATCACTGGAAAGTATAAATACTGACTTGTGAAGACCCACAGCCCTATCCTTTGGGTATCGGGCAAAACAGGCGGAACACTTTAAGCACCTGGGCCAAGACCAGAAACAAGTTGCAAAATCAACAAAACTGCAAGTGATTTTACACGGATGGATGTGCATACCATGACACAAGTCGCCAAGCTGGCCTTAGAAGATGGAACAGTATTTACCGGGTCTTCCTTTGGTGCCGAAGGGGAAATCGACGGAGAAGTCGTCTTCAATACCTCGATGACCGGTTACCAGGAAATCCTCACTGACCCAAGTTATCGTGGTCAGATTGTCACGATGACTTACCCGGAAATCGGTAACTACGGTATCAACGATGAGGACGTGGAGAGCTCGCGTCCCCACCTGTCCGGTTTCATCGTAAGAGAAAATAGTCGTATTGCCAGTAATTTTCGTTCCCAGGGCAGCCTTAGCGACTACCTGGCTCAGCACGGCATCATCGGTCTGGAGGGCATTGATACCCGTGCCCTGGTCCGTCGCATTCGTACCTTGGGAGCTCTCAAGGGAGTCCTTTCCACGACGGACCTGGATGATGAGAGCCTGGTGAAAAAGGCCCAGGCCAGTCCAGGACTGGTAGGACGCGACCTGGTCAAAGAGGTGGTGCCCACTGAACCCGTCAACTGGGAAGAACCGCTCAGCGAATGGTCCCGCGACCCCAGCCTGCCGGCCAGCGACAATCAAACCGAACATCACGTCGTGGCACTGGACTATGGCATGAAATGGAATATTGCTCGACACCTGCGAGAACTGGGGTGTCGCATCACGATCCTGCCGGGCACCGCGACTAGTGAAGATGTAATGGCCCAGCAACCGGATGGGGTATTTCTCTCCAACGGTCCGGGGGACCCGGAACCGATCGACTACGCGATCAAGACGATCTCGGAGCTATTACCACAAGTTCCTATCTTCGGTATTTGCCTGGGGCATCAACTATTATCATTGGCTTCGGGAGCCAAGACCTTCAAGCTCAAATTCGGGCACCGGGGCGCCAATCAGCCCGTACTGAACATCGACTCCGGGCGTGTGGAAATCACCTCGCAGAACCACGGATTTGCCGTGGAAGAAGAAAGCCTCCCCGCGCACCTGGAAATCACTCACCGCAACCTGAATGACGATACGATTGCCGGCGTCCGCCATGGCGAGTACCCCGCATTCAGCGTACAGTACCATCCCGAGGCATCTGCCGGACCTCATGACAGTCGTTACCTGTTCCAGCAATTCCATGATGCCATCACCCGTTGTCGGGCCGCCACGACCAGCTGAGCAGGGAATCGATTCATTGCATGAGCACCCAGACTTTCACGTGCTCACAGGAAATGGCAGATGGGTAAGAAACGTCGGCAGGCCAGCCAGAAGAAAGCACCTGCCAGGAAATCCACTCAGCTGGATCCCGACCAACGGACTGCGGAGTTTATCACCGTGGGCTGGATGTTGACCACGCTGTCTACCCTCGCCGCGGAAGTTGTGGGGCTACTCGCCGCTATCCCACTTTACTGGTCAGATACCGAGTGGCCGGCTCTCCTGCGTGCCCTGCCTGGCTTGATGCTACTGGTGGCCTGCTTGAGCGGTACCGTCGGTTTAATTCTCTGCGCGATTGCCACCCGGACACGCCAGGATCCTGCTCCGTCGACAATCACCCGGGGTTCTATCTTTATCTGCATCCTGCCCTGGCTGGTAATCTCGGCCCGGTGGCTGGCAGGTTAAATCCAACCTCATCATCGTGCACTACTTGGGCTTTGGCGGATCAGCCGCCTTTTCAAAGCCGGCTCCCAGTAATTGCTGGTAGCCTTGCTTCAAGGGTCGAATGTCGTAGCCCAGTGGCTTGAGAATCGAAGTGGCAATCAGGACTCGCCCCCCCGAACGACAATGACAGTAAATAATCTTGTCCTTGGGCAACATCTTTTCCTTAACTCCAGCCTGCAACTTGCTCAGCGGAACCAGTTGCGCTTTCTTGAGGTGCCCGGCATCCCACTCCCGCTGCTCCCGCACGTCAATCAGGATCGCTTTCTTTTCCTTGAGTCGCTTCTGAATGACTTCCAGGGAATCCTTCGTATGCTGAGCCTGGGCCGGACCCGCGATCAACGCCAACCCTGCCAGGAAGAAAAAAAAGCCAAGTAAACGATGCATAATTTCACCTCGTATCGGGATTAAAAATCGGCACTACCGGGAGTTCTCGGGAAAGGAATCACGTCCCGGATATTTGCCATGCCGGTCACGAACTGAACCACGCGTTCCAGTCCCAGTCCAAAACCTGCATGCGGCACCGTACCGAACTTACGTAAATCGATATACCACCAGTAATCCTCTGTGTTTAGATCCTGGGCTGACATCCTCTGTTCCAGCACGTCCAATCGCTCTTCTCGCTGGCTACCCCCGATAATCTCTCCCACCTTGGGCACGAGCACGTCCATGGCACGTACCGTTTTCTCATCATCGTTGACACGCATGTAGAAAGGCTTGATCGTACAGGGATAGTCGTACAGTATCACCGGCCCGTTAAAATGTTGTTCCGTCAGAAAACGTTCGTGTTCGCTCTGCAAATCACTCCCCCAGGTAACCGGGTAGTCAAATTCCTGGCCACTCTTCTCCAGGATCTCGACCGCTTCGGTATAGGGCAGCCGTACGAATTCGCAACTGGCAATATTCTCCAGGGTTTCAATGGCGGTTTTATCGATGCGCTGGTTAAAGAAGTCCATGTCCTCGGGACATTCTGAAAGAACATCGCGGAAGATACGTTTCAGGAACGCTTCCGCCAGGTCCATGTTATCAGTCAGTTCGTAGAAGGCCATCTCTGGCTCAACCATCCAGAATTCTGCCAGGTGCCGAGAGGTATTGGAATTCTCAGCTCGAAACGTGGGGCCAAAGGTGTAGACCTTCCCCAGTGCCGTGGCAAAGATCTCAGCCTCCAACTGACCACTAACGGTCAGGAAGCTGGGACGATCGAAGAAATCCTGCGAGTAATCGACTTTCCCATCTACCTTGGGAACGTTTTCCATGTCCAGCGTGGTCACCCGGAACATTTCGCCAGCCCCCTCGCAATCGCTGGCGGTGATAATGGGCGTGTTAATGTAAAGGAAACCATCTTCCTGGAAGAAGTTGTGAATACTGCGACTAATGCAGTTGCGAACGCGGGTAACTGCACCAAACGTATTGGAACGGGGACGCAGGTGCGCCCATTCCCGCAGCTTCTCGAACGAGTGCCGCTTTTTCTGCAGCGGGTAGGTTTCCGGATCGGACCAGCCGTGCACGGTCACCTCGCTGGCCTGGATTTCCGTATCCTGCTTGCCCCCCGATTCTTTTACTTCACCACTGATCGAAACACTACAACCGGCGGTTAGCTTCTGGATTTCCGACTCGTAATTAGCCAGGTCGGCATCGGCGATCACCTGGATATTGGCCAGGCAGCTGCCATCATTGATTTCGATGAAGCTGAACCCGCCCTTGCTGTCCCGGCGAGTACGCACCCAACCTTGCAGCAGGACCTGCTGCCCGATGACATCCTTGCTACGCGCGGCCATAACCGTGATTTTATTCATCTTGACGACGAGCCTTCCCTGGAATCGTGAATGATCCGTTTTCTCGAAATCACTCCTGTTTACCTGCGGGTCTACGCCCACGCGGTTCAAACAGGAAACCGGCCAGTACCAATGTCAACAGGATCACGCCCACGGTGGTCACGACCGGGCCAGCCACCGGGTGACTCGCCTTGCCCGCAATGGCCGTGGCAGCCGCTGCAATCGCTCCCAACACGGAAACTCCCATCAGGATATTCCACCAGGTCAGGGAACTTCCCGTCGGCTTATCATCTCCCAGGATCTTGGTGCTGTTCATCATGAGCATGAATGTGACGTAAGCAATGGGCAGCAACATCATGCCGAAGGCTGATACGAGAATCGCCAACCACATCTTGGCATCACCATCCCAGAACAACCACCAACTAGCTCCCACCAGGCCGGCCAGCAAGCAACCCACGATATGCGGTGTCCCTCCCTGTTGCTTGCCCAGCATCTCACAGAATGCATAACCATTGATCAACATCAGGATAATGATGGACGAGAAACCCATCCCCAGCACACCGATCCCAAAGATCGTGTTTGCCATGGTACCTCCAAGCAGTGGGGCCAGGGATTCAGAAAGCTGAAAAGCGTTCCGCTTCACCAGGGATGCAGCCACCTCTTTCTCGGCCTTGGGTAACCCTGCAATGCGAGCTTCCTTTTCTGCGTCCGTAAGATCTTTCACGCTCTCATCAGTCGCTTCCAGCCGCGCGATCAAATGGCCACTGCCATCCTTGTAGAGTTTGCTCTTTTTCATGACCGCGACATCTACACTACCAAAGTCGGCATCCATCTTCCCGTTAAACATGGTGCCAGCAGCAATGACCACGCAACTGGTCACCAACACGTAGGGAATGGCCATGCCGGTCGACAAGTCAAATCGTGCCAATCCACGGAATGGTTTATCCCAACCCCGAGCCAGCATCGAGTAAGGAAGCAGGAACGTCATGTTAATGCCAACCGCCGTGGCTGCAGCTCCAATCATCACGTCACGCTGTGCTTCCACAACACGTGCACTCCAAAACTCGGCAACATTTTCAGACATCCCACTGATATTCCCTGCCACGGCTCCGGCCGGACTGGTCCACTGGCTCAGATCCGGGATAAAGCCAGTCAGAATGGATCCCCAGGCCAGTTCTCCCTTGAGTGACAGCACAATAACCACGCCAAAAAAGGAGATCACCACGATCCCCACCATGACCTTCAAGGCCACGTCAAAGATCTTGGCTGCCAGGCCACGCTGGCTGTTGAGATAAACCAGGAAGCCGGCCAGGGCAAAGAAAACCACTGAAATGGTAATCTTGTACCCATACATCTTGTCACCATTAGCAACCGCAGCCTCGTACTCGGGCGTGTTACCGAAGCCGATCAGGTTCTTCTCCAGGGCTTCGAAACAGAGACCAAATTGGGGCATGCACCAGATCATGTTGGCCGTGATCGTGGCCAGCAGCCAGCCCCAGCCCAGGGCCGGGTTAATGTGTTCATTGATCAGTGGAAAAGGGCGTTTACCCGTGGAAAGTGTTACGTAGCTGATCGCACTAAGCATCACCACGCCCATGATGATTGCCACCAGCTGCAACCACAGCATATCGGTGCCACCCAGCACACCCAGGAACAGGGCACCAGAGAGAGAGCCACCACCGAGTGTAATGGCACTTTGCAACCAGCCGGGTCCGGAAAGCCTGGTGTAGACTCCCAGCTTGCCGCCCAACCCCTGCGACTCGACCGACAATAACATTTCCCGTTCCTGCGCTATTCGATCTGCACCATCTGCCATGGTTTTTTCCTTTTGCCCGTTGTCAATTAATCGTTTTCGCACTGGGTGAAGTTCGATTGATTGTGCTTTTTTTCTTAAAAAACACAATGTGAATCCGGAAAGCACCCCAGGGGACTAGAGTCCCTGCGAAGCCAACCAGCGTTCGGCATCCAAGGCTGCCTGGCAACCGGTACCGGCCGCAGTAATCGCCTGGCGGTAATAATCATCCGCCACATCACCGGCAGCAAAAACCCCTTCCACGCTGGTGTTGGTCCGATGCGGCTCGGTCCAGTTCAGGTATCCCTTCTCGTTCATCTCCAGTTTCCCCTGCAGAAACTCGGTATTGGGTGTATGCCCGATCGCCACGAAGAAACCAGCGGCCTCGACCTCACGCTCGCTGTCATCCACCGTGCTCTTCAAGCGAGCGCCGGTCACACCTTCATCGTCGCTGCCCAGCACTTCCTCGCAAACGTGATTCCAGACAATGTCAATTTTCTCGTTATCCTCGGCTCGCTGTGCCATGATTTTCGACGCCCGCAGGGCATCTCGCCGATGGACCAGGTAGACGGTGGAAGCAAACTTGCTCAGGTAATCCGCTTCCTCAACTGCCGAGTCACCTCCGCCGATCACGACGCAGGGACGATCTCGAAAGCGGGGCAAGGCACCATCACAAACTGCACAGGCGCTGACTCCACGGTTCTTGTACCGATCCTCGGACTCCAGGCCCAGGTAATTGGCACTGGCACCGGTTGCGATAATCAGCGAATGCGCTTCTGTCTTTTCGCCACTAAGGCTTGTCAGCACGAAGGGCCGGGAGTCGAGATCCACCTCGACGATATCGTCGGTGATCACTCGCGTACCAAAATTGACGGCCTGCTGGCGCATCAACTCCATCAGTTCCGGTCCACTGACTCCTTCCTTGAGGTGCGGAGCCATGATCTGGCGTCGCTCCTTGGCGACCGAATCATCGAGGTAACCTTCCAGGTTACCCGCCGGAAAGCCTGGATAATTCTCGACCTCGGTAGTCAGTGCCAACTGGCCCAGCGGCAACGTCCCTTTCTGTCGGTTATCCTCGGTAATAGCCCCTTCGAAAACGAGTGGTTTCAAACTGGCCCGTGCCGCATAAATGGCTGATGTCCAGCCTGCCGGTCCACTGCCGATGATGACAACATGTTCTGCCACAGGTCTGATTCCTTTCGATCGAGCTGGCTGCTGATTTTCGCCGACTGGCCGCGATGACCAGGTTACGAACAACCGGCTATTATAGGGGTCCCTCGAGAAGCGTCTACTACCAGCACCTCTCCTCATGGAACTGATTTCAGATAGTTTCCCCGGTGCCAAGAAAGCGGCCGGCTGTTATCATAAAAACACGACTTCCGGTCACTGACCTACCAAACCGATGACCTCTCGTTCATGCCAGCCCCAAGGAATTCACTGCCATGACCACCCTGCTAATCGCTGTTGGCTCGTTTGTCGGCTTCATCGTCGCCTACCACACCTATGGCAAGTGGCTATCCCAACGAATTTTCGGCCTGGATCCCGCTGCTGAAGTACCAAGCAAACAACTCCGTGACGATGTCGACTTCATTCCCACCAAGAAGGAAGTAATCTTTGGCCATCACTTTACCAGCATCGCTGGTACCGGGCCGATCGTGGGACCAGCCATTGCCGTCTTCTGGGGCTGGCTGCCCGCCTTGCTGTGGGTCATTTTCGGTTCCATCTTCATCGGTGCTGTTCATGATTTCGGTTCACTCGTTGTTTCCTTACGTAACCGAGGCCAAACAGTCGGTGAAGTGGCTGGACGACTCATCAGTGGTCGGGCTCGAGTACTATTCCTGTTAATCCTGTTCGCGGCGCTTACCGTCGTGCTGGCCATCTTCGGCCTGGTGATTGCTGTTATCTTCAAGCTTTATCCGGCTGCGGTCCTTTCGGTCTGGATTGAAATACCGATCGCTGTGGCGATTGGTTTCTGGGTCTATCGCCGCGGCGGAGGCCTGTTGATTCCATCGATTGCGGCCTTGGTGCTGCTCTACGTTGCAATTTACGTCGGTGTCTACTATCTACCCATCACCCTACCGGTCAGCAACCCCGTGGTTGTCTGGACCCTCATCCTGATGACTTATTGTTTCATTGCATCAGTCCTGCCAGTCTGGACGCTGCTGCAACCGCGTGATTACATCAACAGTCACCAACTGATGGTGGCACTCGCGCTGTTGGTAGCAGGTATCCTGGTAGCCACCAGTACCGGCCAGGCTGATTTGGTAAGTAGTGCTCCAGCTATTGCCCAACAGATGCCGGCTGGTGCACCACCCATCTGGCCTTTCCTGTTTATCACGATTGCCTGCGGTGCCGTCAGTGGATTTCATTGCCTGGTCAGCAGCGGCACGTCCAGCAAACAAGTCTCCACGGAAACCGATGCCCAGTACGTCGGTTACGGAGCCATGCTCCTGGAAGGGGCACTGGCCGTGATCGTCATCCTGGCCTGCTGTGCAGGCGTCGGCATGGGAGTCGAACAAGCAGATGGTTCCACGTTAACCGGGCTCCAGGCCTGGCAAACCAAATATGACGCCAGTGGTTCCTGGGCTGGCTTTGGACTGGGTCAGAAGGTGGGAGCGTTCGTGGACGGTGGCGCTAACTTTATCAACACACTAGGAATTCCCCTGAAACTAGCCGTCGGTATCATTGCCGTACTCGTTGCCAGTTTCGCTGCCACCACGCTCGACACGGCCACCCGGCTGCAACGTTACGTGGTCCAGGAACTGGCCAGCACGCTACGTATCCGCCCCCTGGCCAACAAGTACCTGGCCACGGCCTGCTGCGTCATCGTGGGCGGTGCCATGGCCATGATTCCCGCGCCAGGTAAGGCCGCAGGAACCGGGGGCCTGATTCTCTGGCCCCTGTTTGGAGCGACCAACCAGTTGCTGGCCGGCCTGGCTTTCATGGTCATCGTCTTTTACCTCTGGCGACGCAACAAGCCCATCTGGTTTGCCTTCATTCCCATGATCATCATGCTGATCATGCCCGCCTGGGCGTTGATCTGGCAGCTGTTTCATACCAACCCCGATCCTGCCCTGGGTGGCTGGTTCTGGCCACTCTGGTCAATGCTCAGCGGAGAACAGGCCTGGGCCTGGCAAAATACACACCTGCTCTTTGGCGTGGGAATCATGGTCATGGCGCTGCAGGTCTGGATGATCGTCGAGGGATTCCTGCTGCTGCCAAAAGTTCGCGGAATCGAAGAAGAAGCCTTACCTCCACTTCCACCACGAGCCGCCATGGCCGGCGGACGTTCCTGCTAGGCCTGATCGGAGGCAGCTTCTTCATCAAGAATCTGCCGGATCTCGATCGCCTTGTATCCCTGCATAACTCCCGCCCGGGCGGTAAACCTGGGGTGACCGTCGAGATGAATCTGGAAATCCTCATCGGCTTCGATGGGCGTTCGCAAGACATCTCCTTCAGACAGGGAGGCCAAATCCTCGGGGGTAATTCGCATTTGGGCCAGGAGAGCCCTGAGTTCGATCGGCGAACTCGCTGTCAGTACCTGGGGTTCTTCCACGGGTGCTGACTTTTCGATGCCGGTCAACACGCCACGGGCCAGTGGAGCCCGGGCACTGTGCAGGGCATTCGCTGGCAATCCCTGGCACCAGCGTCCCTCAACGCTATCGAAACGAATATTCATCTGGATCAGGACCAGGGCATCACGAGGCACCAGTCCCTCGATCCGCTGGGGGTTACTTTCGACCCGGTCAAGTGAAAACGAACAATCCAGTATGCCGGCCCAGGCACGTTGCAGGATCACCAAGAATCGTTCTGTCAATTGATTGATCAAGTGCATCTCGATTTCCGTGGCAGCGCGACGAATGGACGTGGTGCCCTGTGGTCCTCCTCCCAGCAAGCGACCGATCATCGGAAAAAGGGCTCCCGATTCCATCTCCAGGAACCAGGGACTTTGCAGGGGTTCGGCACGCATCACGTTCAGGCAGGTGGGTGGCTCCATGCCCAGGATAAATTCACCTACGGTGGTCATTCGCAGATCTGCCACGCTGACCTCGACCTCGGTACCCAGTGACTGTCGCAGTTCGCCTGCCAGTTCCTGGCAGATTCCCTGGTACCGCGCCTGGACTCCCTCCAGTTGCCGTTCCTGCCAACCCCTGGCATGGGATTCCGCCGCTTCCCCTGCAGGAGCAGGATCCTGCAGGGAGGAATCCCCCAGCAGGCTATTCATTTCATCTTGACTAAGCACATGTTCATCCATGAGATACTCACTGGCGTAATTGTCCATCTCCATAGGCCACGTACTTGTACGTGGTCAGTTCCTTGAGTCCACAGGGACCGCGAGCATGAAACTTATCGGTACTGATACCGATTTCAGCTCCCAGTCCAAACTCACCTCCATCATTGAAACGGGTACTGGCATTTACCATCACGGCCGAGCTATCCACCTCGTTGGTAAAGGCCTCGATCGCCTCGACATCACGGCTAACAATGGCATCCGTGTGGTGGGAACCATATTGATTAACATGTGCGATAGCAGCCTGTACGGAATCCACGATGCACACCGAGATGATCGGCCCCAGGTACTCACGCCCGTAATCGTCGTCCGCTGCCGCTGCGATATCCTGTACATGCTGTCGAGTCGCCTCGTCGCCACGTATTTCAATACCCTGGGACTGCAATGCCTCCACCACGACGGGCAGGAATTCTGCAGCCACCTGCTCGTGGACCAACATGGATTCACAGGCGTTGCAGACCCCCAGACGATGGCACTTGGAATTCACAACGATTGATCGAGCCATCTCCAGGTCTGCTGCCTGGTCGACGTAAACATGACAGTTTCCGGTAAAATGTTTGATCACCGGCATTTTAGCTTCCGCGGCAACCCGGCGAATCAGTCCCTCTCCACCACGTGGTATGGCCAGGTCAATGTACTGATCCAGCTGAAGAAAATGCCCCACCGCTTCCCGGTCCAACGGTTCCACCAGCTGCACCGTGTTCTCTGGCAAACCCGCCTGGCGGGCCGTATCGGTCAGGATCTCCACGATCGCCCGACTCGAGTAAGCAGCTTCCTTGCCTCCACGCAGGATCACCGCATTGCCACTCTTGATACAGATGGCTGCCGCATCGGCTGTAACATTAGGACGTGATTCGTAAACAAAGAAAACCACTCCGAGCGGAACCCGAACCTTGTTGATTTTCAGACCATTGGGACGGTCTCGTGATTCAATCACCTCACCGACCGGATCCTCGAGGGCGGCAATTTCTTCCAGGGCCTGGGCTATTCCAGAGACACGTTCTTCGCTCAAGACCAGGCGGTCCACCTGGGCATCCGTTAATCCGTAGGAAGGGGCTGCCTCGAGATCCTTTTGATTCGCTGCCAGGATCTCATCCAGTCGCATTCGTAATTGGTTGGCGGAATCGGTCAGCCACTGGTTGCGCTGGGCGATCGAACAGCGTACCATTTCCACCGAGGCCTGCCGTGCCGCCTGGGCAACCTGCTCACAGTACTGAACCAGGTCTTGCTGATCTGTTGTCGACATGGCCACGCTCCACGAAAAATAAATACGTCTCGCATTTCGGTTCCGAACAGGTAGATCCCCAGTCCGGAACTCGACCACGGACGCGGAAGTATCTGGAAAAACGGGGTTCCCGTCAATGTCGGTCAGTTGGCAACAAGACCCTATTTTACCTGCTTTCCCCTTTGAATCGGTAAGCTATTCAACCGGGGAAGAATCCATTCCGCCGCGACAGGCTTCAAAGAGCAACCAGGCCTGTCTCACGGGTGCCACGTCATGAACCCGCAGCACCTGGACACCCTGTTGGGCAACTGCCAACGCCACCCCGATCGTACCGGCGGTACGATCGGTCTGCTTGTCCTGAAGCACATGGGCAATAAACCCCTTGCGGGAATGCCCTACCAGCAAGGGACAACCCAGCTGGTGAAATCGCTCGCACTGGGCCAACAGATCCAGGTTATGCTGATGGCTTTTCCCGAATCCTATGCCAACATCCAGGCAAACGTGCTGAGGATCGATACCAGCATCGACCAGGTGATCCCGGCGTTGCTGTAAATATTCGTAGATTTCCTCGACCACGTTCTGGTAATGCGGAGCGTCCTGCATGGTTTGCGGATTGCCCTGCATATGCATGGCACACAAACCCGCCTTGCTATCAACCGCCAGCGGTAACATCGCCGGGTCCGCTTCCAGCCCCGTTACATCGTTGATGACCTCAGCTCCAGCACCCAGGGCAGCCTCTGCAACGGAGGCTTTACTGGTGTCGATCGAGATCGGCACATCGACCTGGGAAGCCAGTGCCTCGATAACTGGGATCACGCGCTGTTTTTCTTCATCCGCGGCGACAGGGTCAGAATACGGCCGGGTACTTTCACCGCCGATATCCAGCAAGTCAGCGCCCTGCCTGACGAGGTCCAGGCCATGCTGGATCGCGGCCTCAGTATCGCAGAACTTACCCCCGTCTGAAAAACTGTCTGGCGTCACGTTGATGATCCCCATCCAGAGCGGTCGTCCCAGGTAAGCCAGCGTCTGGCGGCGCAACTTCCAACAGTTAGCCACGGAAGAAACATCGAAGAATTCGCTGGACGACGTCATAGCGGCCAGCTTATCAGGAGATCCCTGATCGTGAAAAGCGGTCTACCAAGGCATTTCCATTTGAGCAACGATTTGCTGCGCCATTTTGCGGACCAATTCCTGTTGTGCCGTCGCCAATGACTGTCCCGACTCCGGTACAAAATTGGCTTCCTGGCCGATCTGCAACATCGGATCGGGAAGCGGGATCTCCGCGCGACGAATCAAGTTCTGGCCCTGGCGGTCCAGCCAGGAGACCTGGACCACGTAATTGACCTCCACGTTGCGGGGTTGATCCAGTGCATCCTCCGCCAGCACTCGTTTGCGCAGGTCCAGGATACGGCCATTGAGAATGGTATCCGCCTTGCCCGAACTGACAATTTTATACGGCGTTACCTTTTCAATTTGCTTGCAAACAGCCTCGGTCAGCTGTTCACCCAGGTTGCGCCGAAAACTATCGGACTGGATCATCGGCACGTGGACGGTACGGATGTCAGGACGATAAAGGGTCTGGGTCCCGACCTGGTAGCCTGCACATCCCACCAGGTGCAGTAGCAGGGCAACCAGGGGCCAACCGACGTAACGCAACGGACTCGTCATCAATTCCACGAACTCGTTAACTCCTACTCGTTGCTTGCTGGTACATCCTTCAGCAGTTTAGCAATGTCCTCTTTATCATCGAACATGTTTGCCAACCACTGTAAACGCTGAGTTGGTTTTGACGGTCTACCCTCGGTAGACACCAGTCGCTGGCGAGCATTGGCCGCAAATGGCGTGTCGGAATAATCATCAACAAGTGTACGGTAGTAGATACGCGCCGCGCCATAGGATGCCCGCCTATGAAAGAACTCCGCCACGGACCACTGGCGTTCGGCTTTCTTGTAGTGGATCTCGGCCTGCAGACGCACCACATCCTCGTGCCGATCCTGGATCTGCTGGGGAAACTGGCGCCGCAACTGGGTCAATAATTTTTCTGCGTCCAGTAATGCCGTACCGCCATAGTCGGGTCCACGGTAAAGACGCAACTTGGTCTGAATCGCCAACCAATGTGCATGGAACTGGTGTTCGCTGCTGGGGAACGTTTTGATCAGATCGCTGTAAAGGTTTTCGGCCTGCTGATAGCGACCGATTGCAAGACAGGCATCCGCTGCCATCACCGTCGCATCATCAGCAATATCTCCGGTAGGATCATCGAGTCGAATCTGGTCCAGGATACGCACGGCATAATTGAACCGGTCTCGCCAGGGGAGTGTTTCATCCGTCAGGTTGAACTCGTAGAACATCTGCGGATCCTGTTTGTCAACCTGGAGCCAATAGTGGGCAATACTGAAACGACGTCGCTGCACACGATCCAGGTAACGTGACTTGGGAAAGTTCGTCACCACGCGTTCAAAACGTTCGTCTGCTTCCGGGTAAAGCTTGCCAAAGAAATATGACTCGGCTGCCATGAACATGGCATCTTCCTCGAGGGCAGAATCTGGCCAGCGTTGAGCGGCCAGGTCATAGATTTCAGCAGCCTTCCGGTAGAGTTCCTCGATCTCCTCGGTCGCATTGACTCCGTTACCCGTGGCCCGGGCATTGGTGGCCCGGTTGTAAATCTGCTCAGCCTCTGCGAGCAACCTAACTGCAGCCTGCTCATCTTCTCCACGCCCTCTCAGCCAGTTCATCTGTCGTTCCAGGAATTGGCCGGAGGACTCATCGCGTTTTTCTTCGCTCACAGATTCCGTCACGGCCTGTTCATGATTCACCTGGCTCACGGTCGGTAGTTTCGTACTTTCCACGTTGCGGTGCAGGAGCCCAAACCCGGTCACTGACGGGGCATCTTTCTGGAAGCGAGTGCAGCCACTACACGCCAGCATACTGACCATGGCCACCCTAACCCACGGCGGGCAATAATCTCTTTTCATCGAGGACATCCTTGTCCACAGGTCACCAGCTAACTGCGTGTGCAGTCGAGCGATACTAAGATGGAAACCTGTTGCTCCTGTTGATACTAATGGCCAGATACGCCCGCAGAACCATCCGTGATTCTCCGTTCACGTAGCCAGCATCCCTAAATAATCATGCATGCGAATCCGATGGCCCACCAGGTTCGCAATATATCGATTCAAGACACCACGCACCGGACCTCGCAAATTAGCTGCGACGCTCCAGGAAGTGTCCGTCGGTTCATCCTCTCTTGATAGTAACTTCAATACACGAATCACCTCCGGCTTGATCCGAACCACCTCGCGTTGCCCAACTCGACAGGTGTTGCAAAGTACACCACCTGCCAACTGGCCGAACGAAATCCTCGAATCACCGGATACGATCACTCCACATCCGGCACACTGATCCCATGTTGGCAAATGCCCCAGCAGACGCAAAGTCGTCAATTCAAACCGCACGATCGTGGTGAGAACATCCGCCTCCGCGTTCAATTCGGCCAACGTGAAAATGGCCGCTTCAAACAACTCCGGGTGCGGGTCCGCTATATCGGTCAGTTCATTGAGCAGTTCCGCTACGTAGTACCCGGCATATAAACGTGATAGGTCGCGGGTCGACGCACGAAACCGTTTTTCAAGCTTCGCTTCTGTTAACAAGTCCAAGGAGTCAGACGATTTGTGGAGGAAGACTATGCGACAGATTGCCAGCAGGTCAAGAGCAGACTCAAAGGGCCCCTTGGGACGTCGAGCCCCCTTCGCTAAAGCGGCTATCTTACCAAAACGCTCCGTGAATAACGTGACCACGCAACTCGACTCGCTGAAATCCACCAGGCGCAAAATCAGGGCACGACTCTTTTCACTGGACATGGTATCAGGCCGTTTCTCGCATCGAGTCACCAGGTTGCTGTAGCCGAACACGTTCAATTCGTCGTCGCGACACTTCCAAGACGGTAATTTTCAACCCGTCGGCCTGCAATTCTTCCTGGGCTTGAGGGATGTACCCCAGTTGCCGCAGAATAAGCCCCCCCACCGTATCGTAATCATCGCTCTCAGAAAGTCCCCAACCGAAGCGTTCATTGATTTCATCGATGTGAGTCCGGCCCACCACATCAATGGTCTGGTCATCCACGATCATGATTTCGTCCGCCTCTTCCTTGTCATGTTCGTCAACGATTTCACCGACAATTTCTTCGAGAGCATCTTCGATGGTTACAACTCCCGCAACAGCCCGATATTCATCCACGACAACAGCCATGTGATTGCGTGTTCGCAGGAATTCCCGCAACAACTCGTCTACCGCCTTGGTAGCTGGAATAAACCAGGGCTCCCGTACCAGTTGCGCCAGCGGGATCTGTAAACCGGCAGGATGCTTGTTCAATTCCGGGAAAAGGTCCTTCACGTACAAAATCCCAATGATGTTATCCAGTTTATCCTCGAAGACGGGAATACGTGTCCGCCCCACGTCCACGACAAATCGCAAAACATCCGGCCAACTCAGCGAGGCATCGAGTGCATCTATTTCGGATCGAGGTGTCATGATATCGAGAACGTCGGCATCCCCCAGTTCAATCACTCCCTCGATCATTTCACGAGCATCCTCCTCGAGCAATCCTTCCTTCAGGCCCGCACTAACAATGGTACGGATCTCATCTTCAAATGCCTCTTCCTCGTCTTCCTGGTCGTCTTCTTTTCCAGCCAACCGATTGATGACCGTATCCACGACATAGACACCTGCGGTTAAGGGCCAGAGAAGCCGCTCGATGAAACGCCATACGAACCAGCCATGATAGATCAACGGCGCAGACCACACGCGAACCACGGCGCGAGGAATCCAGATCAGAGTTGCCAACAAGAGCATCACAAACAACAGCAGTTCCACGCTGTCTCGACCGCTCCAGCTCAGCGATTCCCATCCGCCCTTGAGGGCCAGCGGGATCAAGCCGGACAGGATCCATCCTGCGACCAGCAGGATCGAACCAACTACCTGCAGATTTTCCGCTGCCAGGGCGGCTTGGTCATGCCCCGCCAGGAACCGCTTGAAGCGATCAGGCTTACCGCGACGGCGGCAATACGTTTCCAACTGGTGCCGCGAAAAATCACGCAAGACATGCGTACCCAGGGCGCCCAGGGCTGTCACGAACCAACCAGCAACTATCAGCCACCAAGCGCCTTCCGCTGTGAGCACGAGTAATGATTCTCCTTGATTGCATCTCGGCAAACCACGATGTCACGATCACAGGACCATGGCTGTTGCACCCTTACCGTGGTGTCCTGTTTAAACAATCCGGGGATTTTGGTCAAACCTCGGATGCGGGATCGACTGAATCCACCGGCAAATGGTGTGGTTGCAGACCATGCTGGGCCAGGTAATGGTCCTCGCGGCCCCGCATCTTTTCACGTTCTTCATGGGTTCCGTCCAGGTAACCGGCCAGGTGCAGGGTACCATGAATCACGTAGAGGAGCAGTTCGTCAGCTGGCAACCAACCATAACGCGCTGACTCGGTCACCGCCATATCTGCACTCACGATCAATTCACCGTCAACGTATCCCGGCTGCTGCTCCAGGATAAAACTCAACACATCGGTCGGATAATCGTGTTGCAGGTACTGCACGTTGAGCCGATGGATGGTGACGTCATCAACCACCGCGATACTGATTTCAGCTCGTTCCAGCCCTTCCCCTTCCAGTACCTGCCGGACAGCAGCTACCAGTCTTTCTGACTCCACAGGATGACTCTCCTGTTGATTGGTCAGTTCAATCTGTATCAAACTCCTGGCTCCCTAGTTTACGCAGTGTGTTCCTGGTCCGGATACTTCACGCGAGCATGATACACGGCAGCTAAAGATTTAATCAGGCTGTTTTCGATCTGGTGCAATTCCTGCAGCGTCAGTCCACAATCATCAAACTGACCATCCGCCAGGCGTTTGCCGGCTATCTCCCGAACCATGCTCTCGATCCTCGCCGGGGCTGGATCAACCAGGGAACGACTGGCGCTCTCCACGGCGTCCGCTAACATCATGATACCGGCTTCACGCGACTGGGGTTTGGGACCCGGGTAACGGAAATTCGCCTCATCGGTCTCCGTACCATCTGGATCGTCCTCGCTGAGCTTCTCCGCTTCACGGTAAAAGAATTCGACCAGCGTGGTTCCGTGATGCTGTTCGATGAAATCAATAATCGCCTGGGGAAGGTTATGGTGCTCAGCAAGATCCGCGCCATCTTTCACGTGGGCGATAATCACGAGACTGCTCATGGCCGGCAATAACGAGTCGTGCCGGTTCTCCTCGGCCCCCTGGTTCTCCACGAAGTAACCTGGCTTGAGCATCTTACCGATATCATGAAAATAAGCTCCCACCCGAACCAGCAGGCTATTGGCACCAATCGCATCGGCAGCAGCTTCACCGATCGAGGCTACGTTCATGGAGTGGTTATGGGTACCCGGGGCTCGTCGTGATAATTCCTGTAGCAATGGATGCGCTGCATCGCCCAGTTCCAGCAGGCTGATATCGGTTTGCACATCAAAGACCCACTCCACGACAGGCAACAGGCCGGTCATCAGGAAACCGGCCAGGACCACACAGCCTCCATACCAGCAAGCGCCCTGCATAAGGCCACTGGCAAATGACAACCCTTTAACCGCGGTCACACTGTCCGCACCCGTAAAAACGGAAACATCCGAGGCACCAAACATCTGTCCCACGAGTGAACCAACGCCCAGCGTGGTCAGGATCACGACAACACCCACGCACAGTCCCACGTAAATCAACTTGGTTCGACTACGAATGCGTCCCAGCATCAGGGCGCTGGCGGCTATCGCGGAAACCAGGATCAGCCATTCGGTTAACGCGTAACCCTGGCACACCGCATGCGCCAGGGAAACCGTCGTGGCCAGCAACAATCCCAACTCCCGGTGGTAAGCAATGGTAACGGTCATGGCAAACAGGACGACCGGGACGATTTCTACTCGCCAATTATCACGTGCTGCAACATGCATCAGGCTCCCGGTGATCACCACCAGGGCCAGCAACGTTACCAGGCGTCGAAAATCCGCCAGGATACGCGGCTCATGAAAATAAATATAAGAACCACAGAGAATATAGATCGCCAAGTACATGCCAAAAAATGCCACGCTACAGAAAACGATCCTGGGCCAACCGGCCTGTTCCACCTGGAACTGGTACTCGGATCGCAATAGTTCCAGGTCCTGGCTGGATAATGGCTTGCCACCCTCGGCCAGGCGATCTCCAGGTCGGTACACCAGCCTGGCCTCACCGACACGTTTCATGACATGCTCGTATTCCTCTTCCGTCCGATCCTTGTCCAGCTTCAGGGTGACAGGCAACCGCTGTTGTTTCAACCAGTGGTTAACCAGCACCGAAACATGCGCTGCCTGTTGATTCGTAATGGACAGGTCCTCAATTTCCTGGCCAACCCGGGAGTCCAGCATCCCGGTCACCTCCGGGATGCGAACATCCTTCACCTCGACCTGGTGCTGGCCCTCCACGTTGTCTCGCGGATAAACCAGGATCGTGATCTGGCTGCCATCTTCCAGCGCGTGTTCCAGGTTCTCCAGGAGACCGTCCTTTTCGATCTCCTCAAAGGCTCTTTCAATGGCTCGCGAAAAACTTGACAGGTTCATGTCATCAGCGAACGATGCCTGGAACATCTCGAAAACCTGTGCCTCGGTCATTCCCTTGAACAGGGGTGATACCTCTACCGGGTCGACTTGTTGCCGATCCGACATCGTGTCCGGCGCGAAGAACTCGGACCAGACCTGCCTGTCCAATTCCTCAAACGATGCAGCTCGAATCACGGTAAACACCTTGTCCTGCAACCCCTGCCGCAACTCGTCTATCTGCTGTTGGTCATGCTCGTAAACGCAGAACGTCTCGCGTCTCGCCTGCTCTCGTTGCTTATTGGTTGCCTCCGCATCACTAACGGCAAACTGTACACTGGCGACGATATCGCGATCCGGGATGTAACCCTGGCGAAACGGAAACGGCTTCTTCCAACCACTGGTTAACCACCACATCATGATCGCTGCCACCAGGCACATGGCGATCCTCAACCAAACGCCTGCGCGTTGCAGGTATTCCAGTGTGCGCACCCACTGACTGGGCGGCAGGGAAAACGATCCCGTGCGATCCATCAGCTGACGTTTTGGACTACCTGTTGACATGGAATAAAACGCTCAAATGAGTCGCAACTCATTTCCGTCGAGATGATGAACGGGGTGAAACAGAAGCCGTTTCATAGGCTTCAACAATTTCCTGTACAAGCCGATGACGAACGATGTCATTGCCTGTCAAGGTGACCTGGGCAATGCCCTCGATATCTTTGAGGCGTACGACGGCATCGGTGAGGCCACTGCGAGAGGTGTGCGGCAGGTCCATTTGGGTCACGTCTCCGGAAGCCACGATCTTGGACCCTTCTCCCATCCGTGTCAGGAACATTTTCATCTGGGCAACCGTGGCATTCTGCGCCTCGTCCAGGATGATAAAGGCATCGTTGAGCGTCCGTCCACGCATGTAAGCCAGGGGAATGACCTCGATCACCTCCTGCTCCATGAACTGTCTAATCTGTTCGTGATCAATCATTGCGTGCAGGGAATCGAGCAACGGTCGCAGGTAAGGATTAATCTTTGCCTGGAAATCTCCCGGCAGGAACCCCAGGCTTTCGCCCGCCTCGACAGCCGGGCGAACCAACACGATTTTCTTGATCTGTTGCTGCTTCAATGCCTCGACTGCCATCGCCACGGCCAGGTACGTTTTACCGGTTCCAGCCGGTCCGACCGCAAAAACCAACTCGTGATCCCGAATCGCCTGCATGTAACGGCCCTGGCCAGGTGTTCGAGGACGGACCTGTTGCGTCGGTTCAAAAACATCAACCAACATTTCCGTATGAGACCAGGTCCCCGTGGCACGCGATAAAACCTCTTCCACTTCTTCCAATGACAGGGTTTCCTGCCGCTCGACCAGGCCCCGCATCTGTTCCAGTACGTGCGTGGCCTGGGCCACTGTCTTTTCATCACCAAAGACGTGCAGTTGGCCATTGCGATGCGTGATCGAAACGCCCAGGGCGTCACGGATCAGGCGCAGATTTTGATCGCGGGCACCAAACAAGGTAAGCAACTGTTTTGGCTGCGATAAGGAAAGCGTAGCTTCGAACATAGCGAATGAATGATCGCCTTGATTGAGAGCAAAAGGACCGGCCAAGATGCACGATCGACAGTTCAACTATACCCCATCCATCGACTTGTGAAACCTAAGAATCCCGGCTTTATCCCTAACCCATGACCAGTCGGCAACTTGGAACAATCCGATTAACCGGTCGAAGTCAACTTGCCGGTTCAAACAGGTCCCACCAACCCCAGTGCCCAACAAAGATAGGCCGGTACAGCAGCCACTAACAAAGAATCCAGGATGTCCAATACCCCCCCCAGTCCCGGTAACCAGCCACTGGAGTCCTTCTGCTGAGCATCTCGTTTCCACAATGACTCGGCAAGATCACCGACCATGCCAGCCAGCGTCAGTATCAAACCGTAAAAAACCCAGCAACACCAGTCAGCAGCCGTTACGGAGTCTGCCCCCATGCCAAAGATCCATGGCACTAACCAGCAGAAATAAACCACGGACGCCAGGCTCCCGAACACCAATCCGCCCACGGCCCCCGCAATCGTTTTCTTGGGACTTAACCTGGGTGCCAACTTGCGCCGCCCCAGTGATCGACCCACGAAGTACGCCCCGCTGTCTGAAACTTTCACGATCACGACCAGTGAAATCAAGGCAATCATGCCCCAGTGGTGATCCGGGTGAAATCTCCTCAGCGCCACCAGGAAGCTGAGTAATACTCCGACATAAACGACGACCAGCAACCCGGTCGCCACATGCATGATGACACGTCCCGGTTCCTCGTAACGCAACATCTCTGAAACAAACAGGACAATCAAGGCAGTGCCCGTCATGATCGTCGCCCAACCCAGCTGGCCAAAAGGACAGTCCGGAGGATAGACGGATCCCGAAAGCTCATAAAAAATCGGTAACAACGAACCCATGACAACCATCAGGGTGCCACCATAAACGGCCCAGGGTACCGGTTCCAGGTTACCGGACTTCAACAACGTTAGCGCCTCGGAAGTCGCCAGCGTGGTAACCACCAGCAGCAATGGAATCATCCACAACCCTGTCGGCGTATCGCCGAGACGGTGATAATCCAGGAAAATGAAACCCAGTAGTAGGGAAATGATGATCGAGGCAGAAAGTAATCGCCAACGCAACACAATCATGGTCTCCTGGTCGACAGATTATTTGCTTTCAATACTCAGCCCACCAAAACGTCGTTCTCGATGAACGAACGTCTCGATCGCCTGGTGCAGGTCTTCTTCCATAAACTCCGGCCAACACTTTTGCGTGATCCATAATTCCGCATAACTAATCTGCCACAGCAGAAAGTTACTGATCCGCATCTCACCAGCAGTTCGGATCAAGAGGTCTGGTTCCGGCATCTGGGCCGTGTAGAGGGCTCCCGAAATCCGGTCCTCCGTTATTTCTGCTGGCATCAACTCTCCCGCCTGCACTTGTTTTGCCAGCAACTGCACGGCATCGACAATTTCAGCCCGTCCACCGTAGTTGATCGCAAGGCACAAGCGAGTCTTTTGATTCTTGGCACTCATGCGAATCGTCGTATCCATCTGCTCCCAGGTCTGCGCCGGTATGCCGTCTCGACGACCGATCACTTGCACCTGGATCTCGTTCTCCATGAGCGTACGTCGTTCCTCGATCATGTATTGCTCGAGCAGGTGCATGAGGAAATCCAGTTCCTGCTGCGGGCGTTTCCAATTCTCACTGGAAAGACAGTAGAGGGTCAGTTGCTCAATTCCCAGTCGGGCAGACTCTTCCACGATGCGACGCACGCTGGCCACACCCATGCGGTGCCCCTCGATTCGTGGCAATTGCTGGCGTTCCGCCCAGCGGCCATTGCCATCCATGATCACGGCGATATGACGAGGCAGGCGATCAGGATCCACACCATCGAGTCGTCCATTGGCTGTTGCTGACATAGGTGCCAGGTATCCTCGCATGACGAAAAACGGAGCAACCCTTCCCACGCAGAACCCATTCCCTGGGTATCCCGAACGCCATCTAGTTTGCCCGATCTTGCTGAAAAGGCAAGTTCAGAATGAGATGTTTTTAATCACCCAGGGGAAAGTCAGGAGTAAACATCGTCTGTTCACGATCCGGACCGACAGAAACCACTGCGACTGGCCGTTGAATCAACTCGCTGACACGATCCAGGTAGCCACGGGCTCCGGCTGGCAAATCCTCCAGGGCACGAATCCCCGTCACGTCCTGTTCCCAACCTTGAATCGTTTCATAAACAGGTTGAACACGACGCAGGTCATCGGAATGACTGGGGACGTAATCAATCCGTTCACCATCCAGTTCATAGGCGACACAGATCTTGATCTCAGGCAACTGGCTTAACACATCCAGCATCATGACGGAAAGGGCATCCACGCCACTCAAGCGAGTCGTGTAACGTACGGCAACAGCGTCAAACCAGCCACAACGGCGTGGTCGGCCGGTCGTGGTCCCATACTCGTTACCCAACTCGCGAATACGCTCACCCGTGGCATCGTCTAACTCGGTCGGAAATGGACCGCCACCAACACGGGTAGAATAAGATTTCACCACGCCCAGGACGCAGTTAATCCAGCGTCCCGCGATCCCGGATCCCGGAGACACACCGACCCCGGAACTGTTACTGCTGGTAACAAATGGATAGGTACCGTGATCCAGATCCAGAAGCGCTCCCTGGGCTCCCTCGTAAAGAATACGTCGATCCTGCTCCACGGCATCCAACAGATAGTTCGTCGTATCCGCCACGTACGGTTTCAATTCTTCGGCGTAACCCTGGTAGTCCTGGACAATCTGGCCCGCGTCCAGCGGCGAGAAACCATCTGCTCCGGCAAAGCCTGTCAGGATTTGCTCCTTGGCTTCCACGATTCGTTGCACCTTCTCCGCAAAATCGGGCCGGTACATGTCACCAAGCCGAATCGCGAAAGAACGGCCCACCTTGTCACGGTAACAGGGGCCAATCCCCCGTAACGTGGTACCGATGTTTTCACCGTTGACCGGACGATCATTGAGAACCCGGTCTTCTTCCAGGTGCCATGGAAATACGACATGGGCTCGATCACTGATCAGCAACCGATCCGTAAAGACAATACCGCGTTCCTGCAATCCATGAATTTCCTGCAAGATCGTCGGTGGATTCAGGACGACACCCGGGCACACGAGGTTCACCGCTCCGTCGTTCAAGATACCACTGGGAATATGATGCAGCTTGTAAGTCTCGGCACCAATCACCACGGTGTGCCCGGCGTTGGCACCCCCCTGGTAACGAACCACGATATCATGGTTCGCGGTCAGAATATCGACCAGTTTCCCCTTGGCTTCATCGCCCCACTGTAAACCAATTACACACGTACCAGGCACCACTAATCCCCCTGAAGAACCGTTACCGAATTCCAAACGAACCAGTCTAGGCCCTGATCACCAGTATGGTCAAGCGTTGGGAACCAGGTAAGCGGTCCCGGGACAGGTGCCTTCCTGGGCCTCTCCAGCCCCCCCACCGGTACGAATGCAGGCTCCATCCCGATTGACCCGCTACAGAACGAGTGTTAGATTGACAAGTCGTTGAACTGCACGGTTTTCGCTGCCCGGGTGAACACCGTGAACATCAGGTTCTTTATCAAAGTGCAGGGCGAAGGATTTATTTCCTGTAGCCAGGATAGCCTCGTTTTCCCTTCTTTTACTTAAGGGAAAGACCAGGACCTGGGCTATTGCCCGTTAAAACTCAGTGAAATCGGGAGTATGTTAGTATGGCTAATACGATTGTTCAATCGTTGATCGAATCAGGAGTTCATTACGGGCATCGGTGCAGCCGCTGGAATCCCAAGATGGCTCCCTACATTTATGCTCGCAAGAATCAAATTCATATTATCGATATCCGCGAAACCATTCGCGGCCTGCTGCGAGCCAAGAAATATCTAACCCAGGTCGCCAGTAAGGGTAGCCTTATCCTGATCGTGGGAACCAAGCGACAGGCTGGCAGCACGGTCGAACGCGAAGCCCTGCGTTGCGGAATGCCTTTTGTCAGTGAACGCTGGTTGGGTGGAGCTCTTACCAACTTCCGTACCGTCCGCAGCCGATTGGGCCGCCTCGAGGAACTCGAAACACTCCGGTCCGGTGAAGAGCTGAGCCAGTACTCCAAGAAAATGCAGTCCTCGCTGAATCGCGAATATCGCAAGATGTATCGCAACCTTAATGGCCTGCGAACCATGAATCGACTACCTGAATGCGTGGTCGTGATTGACCCCAAGAAAGAAAAGAACGCTATCCGCGAAGCTCGCAAACTGGGTATCGCAACGATTGCTCTGATCGATACCGATTGCGACCCAGACGATGTCGACTTGCCGATTCCCGGCAACGACGATGGCATTCGCTCCATCGAAGTTATCCTGCAACACATCAGTGAAGCCGTGTTGACAGGAAATCCCAATGCAGCCATCGCCAACAAGGAAGCCGCCGCACCTGCAGCACCCGCACCGGAAACTGCTGACGCACAAGTAATTGCCGAAGCAGAAGCCGAGGAAAAAGCAGCAACCACTCCCGCTGCGGAAGAACCGGCTGCCGAAGAACCCGCTGCGGAAGAACCCGCTGCGGAAGAACCCGCTGCGGAAGAACCCGCTGCGGAAGAACCCGCTGCGGAAGAACCGGCTGCCGAAGAACCGGCTGCCGAAGAACCGGCTGCGGAAGAACCCGCTGCGGAGGAATCGGAAGGGACGGAAGAAACGTCTTGAGTCGACTCACATGGCAACCGGGAATCGTTCCTCGGGCCACGCATCGAATAGTTCTGTTTCAACCTTCCAACTGCTTGGCCCAACGCCAACCCGCAATCACCAGATTCCTGAAGTGGTAACCCGAACAGGGGACCACCAGCGATCAATACCAATTACGAATCCAACGAGTAAAGCAAGATAACAAGGAGAATCTCCATGGCGGAAATTACAGCCGCAACCGTAAAAGCACTTCGTGACCGTACGGGCCTACCCATGATGGACTGCAAGAAGGCACTCGACGAGTGTGGTGGCGACAGCGAGGTTGCCGTCCAGTGGCTGCGTGAACGTGGAGCCACGGTATTCAGCAAACGTGCCGACCGATCCACGAATTTTGGCCGCTTCGGCATGGTCTGTGGACACGACCAGAACGTAGCTGCCATGGTGGAATTGAAGTGTGAAAGTGCTCCCGTAACGCAGAACGAGGAGTTCATTCAGTTAGCGAACGACCTGGCAAGCTGCCTGGCAGCAACGAATGCCAGCAGCGTGGACGAACTCCTGGGACATCCATCGCCCAGTGCCGACGGAGTTACCCTTGGCGAACAGAAAGATGAACTATTCAATCGCACTCGCGAGGTTTTCAACGTGGGACGCATGGTGCGAATCGAGGGTACCTGTGGAGGTTATTGCCACAACTCCGGAACCGTCTCCGGGGTACTCCTCGAAGTCGAGGGAGGAACCGAGGACGCCGCACGCGACATTTGCATGCATATTGCAGCCATGCGACCCGAAGGCATGACCCCGGATGATATTCCCGCAGACATCGTGGACCAGGAACGTCAGGTCCTGACCCAGGCAGCCCTGCAGGAGGGAAAGCCGGAAAATATCGTGGAGAAGATGGTAGAAGGACGGCTAAAAAACTACTTTGCAACCAAGGTGTTAACGGCCCAGCCGTTCGTCAAGGACGACAAGATCACGGTCGAAAAGTATGCTGCAGACAACGGGATGAAATTAAAACAGTTTGTCCACTGGGAACTGGGAAGCGAAGAGTAGTTCGTATCAGCTGCCCCGACAGGTTACCTGGTACCCTGCAAGAAGGAGACTGTCTGCGATGAGTGATCAGCCCCTGTCCGATTCCGGTCCCAAGTATCGACGTGTCGTCCTGAAATTATCCGGGGAGAGTTTTTCTCGCGCCGGTGAACGCGGGATCGTGATGGAAGAAGTCACCACGATTGCGCATCAGATCAAGCAGGCCAAGGAACTGGGTTGCCAACTCGCTATCGTGATCGGTGGCGGAAATATTCTGCGAGGGGCCCAGTTCAAGGACGCGAATCATAGTATCCAGGAAGCAACCGCACACTACATGGGCATGCTGGCCACCGTCATCAATGGCCTGGCCCTGCAAGATGCCCTGGAATCACTCGGTTGCCAGACTCGACTGATGTCCGCCATTCGGATGGACGGGGTTGCCGAGCCATACATTAGACGCCGTGCTCGACGGCACCTGGAAAAAGAACGTATCGTGATCCTGGCTGCCGGAACCGGCAGTCCTTTCGTGACCACCGATACGGCAGCTGCACAACGCGCCCTGGAACTGGAAGCAGAGATCCTGCTCAAGGCGACACGCGTCGATGGTGTTTACAGCGAAGATCCCGAGATGAATCCGCATGCCGTCTTTTATCCTGAACTGGATTACCAGACCTGTCAGAAAAAAGGTCTGCGATTCATGGACAGCACGGCCGTTGCGCATTGCATGGAACACAACATGCCCGTACTGGTCTTTAACTTCAAGACACCGGGTAATATTGAACGTGCCTTACTGGGAACAAGCGTGGGAACCCGTATTTCCTCGGAAGCTCCTTCCACGCCAGAGAACTAAAGTCGGCACCGTTCCGCGATTCCCTGGCTCATAGACCGGTCATTTCCGCTGGCAAAATCGACGTAATAAGCGTATTATTGAGCTCTGCCATAGGATCAATCCCCTTCTCTCATTCATGGAATCCTGATTATGTCCGGTGACGATATCCTTCTCGATACAGAAGAACGCATGGAGAAAGCCGTGGCTCACTTGAAGTCCAGCCTGGCTGGAATTCGCACGGGAAGGGCAAATCCAGGCCTGGTGGACTCCCTGCGCGTGGAAGTCTACGGATCTCCCACGCCGATCAAGCAACTCGCCTCTGTCGGCGCTCCCGATCCAACCCAGATCGTGATCAAACCTTACGATCCCAGTACGCTGAAAGATATTGAAAAAGCAATCATTGGCAGCGATCTGGGTTTCAATCCGCAAAACGACGGACGCTTGATCCGAATTATCATTCCAGCGCTTTCAACGGAAGTGCGCCGCAAAATGGTCAACCGTATCAAGGAACTGACCGAGGAAGGTCGTGTCTCGGTGCGAAACGTTCGTCGTGATGGGAACAAGGCAGCGGAACAAGCAGAGAAGGCCAAGGAAATCGGTGAGGACGAACGGGATTCAATCAAGAATGATATCCAGGATCTTACCAAGAAACACGAAAAGCAAATCACGGACCTGTCCCAGGCCCGCGAAAATGACGTCATGGAAGATTAACTGACCGAGACCATCCACGCGGGAGAATCCCGAATTGTCCGAGTCGGCCCCTGACGCACCTCTGCATTACAGTTGCCCTGGCTGCCAGGTGGATCTGCACGCCTCTGCAGCTGATGCCGGCAGGCGTCGAAAATGTCCCCAATGCGGTAAGACGATCAAGGTACCCGGCATACCCGTCAACGCGAAACAATCCTCGGCCTCGTCAGCAGACAAGTCAGCTTCCGCAATCCGGGCAGGGACACCCCAGTCTCCCAGGATTCTCTTTCCCTGTCCCCACTGTCAAAATAAAATGATCGCCTCAACTGGTCAGACAGGCCAGTCCATGATCTGCGAAGAATGCCTGGAAACGGTTGAAGTCCCATCGGCCCCGGCAACCTCGAATCTTGATCGCACCGCTCCGCAACCTGCCACACCTCCGTCTCCCGATCCTGCCTCGGAAAAGCAACCAGCCAGGCAATGGAAAACCCAGGATACGCCCTCCACTCAACCGGACAACCAGGAGGCAGACGAGTTCATACCCGAATCCTTTGCCATCATCTGTGCAGTTTGCAGCACGCGGCTTTATGCGAACAAAAGCCAGATTGGCAGCCGCATCCCCTGTCCTGACTGCTATAGCACTACCCAGGTACGCAGCCCTAAGCCGGTGAAGAAGCAGCCGCCTAAGCCGGCTCACAACGAGCCCATGGTACCGCTGAGCAAGACCGATCACAAGGATCGAGATGCCAGAAAAGATGTAGCCGAAATGGCCCTGGCAGCTGCTAAAAAAGAAGTCCATTCAGAACAAAAGGTCATCCGTGAACGTGAATCCAAGTCGCGTTTTCAAAACCTGTTCGGGTTCCTCCTGTTGCCAGACATCCTGCTGCGTCTGGTCAGCTTCTCATTCTTGATGACAATAACCATCTTTCTTTACCGCATGGCCAGCCAGCACAATCAGGGAATCATGGCCGCCCTGGGCCTACTACTCTCAGTCGCCGGACTCGTTACCGGCGTCATTGCGTTTTTGACTGCCCTGCCCAACTGCGTCGTAATCACCATCGAAACGGCCAACGGAAATTACGAGATCAACGATTTACCTGGTATCAATTTCATGGATGGCTTTGGTTATACGCTTTACATGCTGACCTGCCTGTCTCTCTGCGCCATCCCCTACCTGCTCCTGAGTTACCTCCTGGGTATCGGGGGCAGTGATAATGCCCTGACCCAGGTGCTGATCCAGATTGTCTGTGCCTGTTTCTTTCCGCTGCTGTTACTCTCGGCACTGGAAGCTCAATCCCCTGTCCTTATCTGGTCTCCAAGCATCCTGGAAAGTATTGCTGACAGGGCCAGTTGCTGGATCGAATTCTGGCTCACCACTGCCTTGCTGCTGGCCATCCGGCAGCTACTAGACTCGCTCATGCCCCCATACCTGCCGCTACGAACACTACTTTCGTCCACCCTGACCATCACGGTGGCCCTGCTCTATTTCCGGGCGATGGGTCTACTGGCCTGGCAAGCTTCCAAGATCTTCAACCAGGAATCCTCTTGATTGCTCGACAGGGTGCGCCCTAGGGTTCAGGCGATGGCGAGAGGATACCCTTCTGCTGCAACTGGTGATAGCGAATCAATGCACATAATGGATGCTGGACGTAATCAATCCGGACCTCCTCAGCCTGCGTACGATAAGTTGCTGATAAGCGGGCATCATCGGGCGAAAGCAAGGGAGTAATAAAAGTCCAGGCACCGGCATAGGGACCATGACGCACCTGGCTTTTCAAAAGGAAATGAACCCCGGCAGTGGCTCCCTTGCCAATCTGCTGTTTCAATAATCGCTGCTCATCAGGCAGGCATTCCAAGGCTCCCAGGAGCCCTTCCAGGCAGGTACCGGTTGAACACGTAATTCCAGCGCGGGCGAAACAACCGGCAATCCTCGGATCCTGTTTCAATGCACTCTGGTCTGCGAGCATATCCTGGCAAATACGCACCGCGTGTTTCATGATCTGCTCCCGGGACGATTCCAGGGATGTTTTTTCAATCCATGGCAACCAGCGTGCCACTGCCTGCAGCACCCATTGATCGGGATAAGCAGGAATCTTGTCCACCTGGCTGATTGCCAGGTAACGCATGGCCTTACCTGCTGACTCCAGCCAACGTGGATCCGGATCCAACGCGTACAACATGAGCAGGCCAAGAGCTGCTTCACCGGCAAAGTACATGGCATCAGCGGATTCCACGCGTCCTCCCTTACTGGGCACGTAATAGGCGTAAAAACTTCCATCTGCTTTCTGCATGAAAAGAATAAAGGTGGCCAGTTTGCGAAGGTCTTCCCGGCTCGTCGTACCCGGTGCAATGGCTTCCAGCTGAGCCAGCGAAACCAGGCTCAACCCCGCGCTGCCCAGCTTGGCCCGAACTTCACGTTTAACAAAAGTAACTTCCGGTCGTGACCAGACTGCCAGCATATTCGGCTGATCCTCAACCGGTCCCAGGCAATGTTGCTTAAGAAAACGATCTGCTCGCAGCAAGGCCTCGCGAATCGCCTGCCGGGGTTTGAACTGGTGAGCCACGGCCAGTCCCATCATGGCTCCCGCATGACGGACGACATTGTACTCGGGATAGATTTTTACCTCTGGATCCAGGTGTCCCAGGTAATCAAAACGCCCCTCTTCATCACAGGCTTGTACCATGTAATCCGTGGCCAGTTGGATTGCTTTTTCCAGCCTCTGCATGTCGACCTGCTGATTATCCCACCGGATCGCCGGAACGGGCTGCTCCCCTCCGGGAACCGGAGGGTCTTTTGGTTCTGGATCGACGGGCACCTCACCGACTGATGGCGGTTGCGCGGGACCACACCCAAGCCCTGTCACGATGGGCAACATCAGCAACAAGAGTACAACGATTCGCTGGATAGTACTTGAGCGGGGAATGATCACAGCATGTTTTCGCATGAGAAGTCAGCTATCCCAATCCGGAGGTTTTCAGGGCAACTCGACACCCCCTGATATCCATG
>Ga0315331_10000183_pt1 | contig 39627 bp, 29 predicted proteins | sample M160m34915metaG_FD_203456 | JGI IMG/M metagenome (GOLD analysis project Ga0315331, IMG submission 203456) | Ammonia-oxidizing marine archaeal communities from Monterey Bay, California, United States - M1 60m 34915 | ecosystem: Environmental > Aquatic > Marine > Intertidal zone | place: USA...
GCGTTACCCACGTTGTCTGCGGCTTCGACAGCCTTGTCGGATGGAAAAGCGGATGGAGACCGGTATCCTGAAACGTTTGTGCAACAGTTTGGTGAGTTCACTGAGCCCTTGCCGGAATCTGGCACTGATCGGAGTGCGGATTGGCATTGGTCTTGGTGTTACTGGTCGGCAGCAAACACATTCTCAAATCCTCGTTATTTTGAAGATCGTATGCTGGAGCGGCATGGGCAGGAATGCGTAGCCTGTTTGCAGCCGCTGGCTTCCGGGGCACGTTTCTTTGGCACCGTGCCGATGCTGCCTTATCTGTGGACGATTTCCAATCCATGTGAATGCGAATATTCACTGGGGCATTACCCTGCCGGACAATGTGTTCCAATCATGATGCAGCGACCACCTTATGAGAATCGTGCTGCGGTTGTCGAAGCGGGGGCAGCAGCGGCGTTGATCATTGGGTTCCCCTAGGCTTTCGCTGTATCGCCAAGAACGTTAGAACATGGGGTAATCAACGGACCTGAATCTACTCGCAAAGAATGGCTATTGATGTTTTATTTGCTGATTGCTATCGCTGCTGCTAGCCGTTTTCTGCCGCATCCCCCCAATGTGGCCTGCGTGACCGCCCTTGGCCTTTTCGCGGGCTGTTATCTGTCCGGACCTCGGGCTTATTTGGTGCCCTTCGCGGTTCTTGCAGGAAGTGACCTTTTGGGACACTCGTTAGGTATTCCCGGCATGGGCCTCTACAGTCCCCTTGCCATGGGATTTGTCTATGCGGGGACCTTGGCTGCTGTTCCTGTGGGACGTTGGATCGCAAAGCGACAAGGCAAGCTACGAGTTGTAGGAGGCGCGTTGTTGGCCTCCTGCCTGTTCTTTCTGGTCAGCAATCTGGGAGTTTGGGCTGCGGGTTGGTATCCAATGACGTTGGCAGGCTTGGCTGCATGTTTCACCAACGCAATCCCATTTTTTGGTTACAGCGTTGTTGGAGATTTGTGTTTTAGCATGCTGCTGTTTGGAGCTTGGGAGTGGGCGGGAGTCAAATCCAGTTTCCAGAAGCCAGTGCCTGTACCCGCGCGTCTTCGTTAAAACACTTCCGGCAATACAGACCGCTGCATCGGCCGAAAAACCCTCGGCCGAGCGAGCGAACTGGGAAGAGGCCGGGCTTGTGGGCGAGCATCGCGCTGCTCTGCCAGTGTTGCGTGTCATCATCCAGCCTACAGGGCTTGTCGAGATCCTTGGCCCGCTAAGATCCTGGCCCGCTAAGATCCTGGGCTGATTGGTCCTTGAATCAGTTGGGTTGCGGATTTACTCAACGTGGTGATTTTCCTCCGCGTTCCTGCCGCCTTCGGTCTTTTTCTGGGGGTGCAGTCTTTGTTTGCGACACGGTATTGGATGTGAGGTTTTGGGAACCTCGGGGCATCGGGTTCACCTATTGTGATATCGCTGTGGGGAACTCACTGTTTGGCGTCAGGTGAAGCTTACGGGCCTCTCCACGTTGAATTTGGTGGCCGCCGTTTCGGCAGCGGTCTGCATCAAGTGCATCCGTGAACGCCGGCATCATTTAGCTTCGGACGAGCATCGGGTTGGACCGAACCTGTCTTGAGAATGGCGGCTTGATGTGCTGGGGCAGAGGAGCGTGATTGCATGTCACGTCTGCCAGCTAATTCTGGTGTGTGCTGCAGGCGGCATGGGTGCCTGTTAGACTGTGAGGCCCAACGCGGACCGTGATGGCCATACAACGCCAGCTAAGTTCAAGCTGGTGTCGAGCGTTCAATGAAAAGACAACCAGGACTACAGGAACTGTGATGAAGAAACGACTGAATCAGATGCTTAATGCCGTGTTCTTTGCTATCTGCTGCTGCACGCCCCTTCTGTTGCAGGCTGCTGAGATCCAGCATTCGTTCTTTGTAGCGGGCCCCGACTTTACGGGAATCGTTGGCGAAGACGGCAAGCCGAAGTGGGATTCGGGACGTGCAGGCGCGCGGGATGGTTGGGTCTTGCCCAATGGTAACGTCCTGATTGCGTGGGGGGATCTGGTGCGTGAATTCACTCCCGAAAAGGAAGTGGTGTTCGAATATAAGTTGAATCCAAGCAACAAGGAAATCGGAACCGCACAAAGGCTTGCCAATGGCAATACCCTGATCACAGAATTGGGGAGCAAGCCGCGCTTGTTGGAAGTGAAGGCGACCGGGGAAATTGCAGTGGAAGTCGTGTTGCAGCCCGAGACGAATAACGCGCATATGCAAACCCGCATGGCAAGGAAATTGCAGAATGGCAATTACTTGGTCCCGCATCTGTTGGCGTTCAAGGTCAAGGAGTACACCCCTGCGGGAAAGGTTGTCAGTTCCTTTCCCACGGATATGGAAGCGTTGGGAGGGCGAGGTGCCAAGAATTGGCCATTCACTGCCATTCGGCTTGAGAATGGAAACACGCTGGTCTGTTTAACCAATGGCAATAAAGTGGTTGAATTGGATGCCCAAGGAAAAGTCATCTGGAAGGTCAGTAATGAAGATTTACCAGGCAACCCGATTGATGACGCATGCGGTGGACAACGGCTTCCTAATGGGAACACGGTGATCACAGCCTACCATGCAAAGAAAGGCGTCAAGCTGCTTGAAGTCACACCCGCCAAAGAAATTGTCTGGACTTTCGAGGGGCCGTATCGGGCGCATCATTTTCAAGTACTTACGACCAATGGTAAACCACTTGCCGGCGATCCTCTTCGCTAACCTGAAAGCGGAGGAAATAGACTAGAAAAGATCAGCAGCAATGACTCAGCGAAGATGACTCTTCGATTCGCGTTCAGATTGAGTAAGTGAGGCGTCCGCAGAAACAGGGGAGCTAAGCCATGACTGCGGAAGTCGGGTGGTGATCTGTGTTGGCTAATTCGTTGTGGCTTTGTCTTTGCGACTTTAAATGGATTTTTCTTTTATGCGGGATTTATTGACGACTTAAGGAGGAAACAGAAACGTGATTGTTTCGCGCCCCGAACTGGTCTGATTACTGCCAATTAAGTAGAGAGTTGTTTAAACCTTGTGCTTGGTAAAATGGAGTATCAGTCATGTCCAGCGAAACCTGCTTATTGGTAGCTTCGCCGTCAATGTTTCGAAACCGTCCGTTCCGTTTTATCTTGGTTTGTGCACTTTCGTTGGTGGGAATTGGAATTCCATTTTTGGTGATTTGGTTTTTCCGTTGTCGAAGCACAGAACTTACCGTCACGGACCTTCGAACGCGTCTACACCGTGGTTGGTTGAGTCGTTCCATCACCGAGGTATGGCACCGGGATGTCAGGAACGTGCAGATTGAGCAGACGTTCTTTCAACGCATCTTAGGTGTTGGCAGCATTGGGGTTTCCTCGGCCGCTCAATCGAGTATCGAGATCGAGGTCAGTGGTATGCGGAATGTTGATCAGATCAAAGGGATTATCGACAAGAACCGTATTTCCAGTAGGCGTGCGGCGTGATAAAACGCCTCCGTTGTTGATGCCATCTGCTCGTCGGAAGCGGAAACAGAAAACCGGCGAGCTTGCCGAGGCCTCGACCACTGGCAAACCGATACGGAACCTCCCTGAATGCGAAGCCAAGGTGAATGCCATTTCAGCCAGCAGGGCAAGGCACGCGACCCGGTACTGCTTGCACAGGTATCAAGGCAGCAGAAGCAAGCAAGCGAAAACATTGGGCGAAGAGCCAACTGTTGTCAACGCAATGCTTGAAACAGTATTTTGAAATGCCATCGCGGTGGAAATGGCGGTGCCAGCGAAGTCTGAGAGGCTTACCTTGTTTTCATGTCTATCTGGTTGAACAGAACTGATTCAGGGAATCGACTGCATGACTTCGGAGATCGTGAGTTCTGGTGCAAGCTGTTGGATCTGAAGGTCAAAGAAGCCTTCGCCTTCCTGCTTGTGGGAAAAGGAGACTGAGATGGTTTCGGCGCGTTTGTAAAAACCACGAGGCTTGGTCCAGTTGACTTGTTCGAGACTATTTTTGCTCCCGCGTGCAAGCCGAAAGTTGCCGGACAATAAGTCTGACAGGATCTTTTCGCATTCGTGAATGGTCAGTCCTTTGATTGAACGCGTTCGGTATTCCTTTTTCCCTACCTTCAGGATGGTTTGCTTTTGAGATCGAACCTTACCGGCCCAGAAGTCACCAAGTTGCTCGTCACCGGGTCGTGGTGCAACCGTACTTGGCCACCATTTCTTATATTTGATCTCCAGTACATCGCAAATAACATACCGTCCGTCGATTTTTTCAACGCTCTCCACTGTGATCCCACGGGTGCTCGTGGGGCGTAGATAGTAGGCGGAAATTCTTGCGACCGTTGTGATCCCACATCGGTGGGCAAGGTCGACAACATCCTGCTCTTCAGCTCTTGTTAGTTTGGCTTCTTGAATGTAGTTCCGCTCAAAACTTGCTGATTCGGGGATTTGTTTTGTAATGTCGCTAAGCGGGTGCCAAGGTTCTCCACTTCCATTAAAGCCGACGCCGACTTCCAGGGTTCCTTGAGCGCCCACACGAATGGGGAAGCGATTGTTGTAAGTGGAATAAAGCAGGTCACCGTCCAAGAGGACCAGAAATCTTGTTTTCTTACCGCCGATGATGGTCTTGAGTGGTGCAGTCTTATCCGAGCCAGCATAGCCATAGCCCCGGATGGAAGTGGGGGGTGACCAACGGTTGTGGCGCGTCGACTTACCCTTTTTGTAGATTTTGTTGATGGCGAACATGCCATGTCCCTCGTTGTTGTAGGCGAGGATCGTCACGTCGAGGATGCTTGGGATTGCTGGATTTTTGATCGCGGCCGGTAACCCTTCAGGCACAGGTTCATCTGCGTTTGCGTTTGCGAGTGTGATTAAGGCCAGAGCAAACGCACTGGAAGCGTGACTGCCAAACTGCTGCATTGCAATCGCCATGTTTTCTGTAGGGTTCTGATTTGCCGCAGGATGTAGAGTCGTGAGATGGTTGGCTAAGGTTGTGGGAGCACAAAGCTTCAAGCATTTTTTGAGAAAATTCGTGCCAAGATGGAATCAAAGTTCCGTGGGCGAGCTGTTGGTGGTACTCGCGGCGAACCACTCATGAGCGGCTGAGTTGGGACAGTGCCAGTGCTGTAGAGTCTGTTGCCTCGCCAAGTTGACAGCAGGCCCATGTGCTTGAATGGCCTTGAATCGTTGCTCTTGATATCGCGATCTCGAGATTTTTGGGCGCTGTTGATCACAACGCGCGTCGGTATTCGCCTCCGGATCCCGTCGCTAGTTGTTTGAGGAAGGCTTCCGTGTTCGGGTTAACAGCAATACCAATCGTATTGAAGTTCAGGTGCCGAAATCGATTGCGGCCGAGAATGTCCATGAGGATTTTTTCGGGTAGCACGGTTTCACCAATGGTCGGCTGGCCGTCAGTGAGCAGAAAGACAGCTTCAAGATCCTGATCGAAGTTTAGAGATTGACGCAGTGCACCATAGGTATTGGTTCGGTCCCCGAACCCGAGCCTGCGGATGAAGGCTATCGCTTCAAGCTTGTTTTCTTCGCTCGCGATTAACAATTCCTTACGCCAGACGCGAACACTGGTCTCAAAGAACATGATCGCAAATTCGGTTTCTTCCGGCAGTTCCCTAATCACCTTGATCAATTCCAGCTTCGCTCTGGCAAGCCGGCTCATGCCAGCCCAATAATCTTCCATGCTGCTGGAGTGATCGATGATGAACATCATTCGTTGGGCGTGGATATCGATCCCGTAGTACTGCGGCTTGGCAAATTTGATGCGGTTGAGCGATTCGGATTCGTATCCAGCCGTTTTGAAAACAATCTTGTCTTGTCCGTTCTCGTCTTTTGTTTCTTCTTCGTTCTCGCGTGCTTTCCATTCGCTGAATCGTTCTTCATCACCCATGAAGTCTGAAACCGTGACCGATTCAAGTGCAGTTCCAATCAAGTGCTTCAATTGCCCGTTGAGTGTCGGATGAACTGCTGTCAAGAAATCAATTGCATCAGGATGATGCATCCGTGTGAAAGCACGTAACAGGTTGAACCTGTAACCGTAAGACGCTTGGTATTCAGGACGGCTGGCTTGTTGCTTCAACGCGTCAATGGCACCATGGAATTGAAATTGTCCGAGGATGTCGGTCGATAGTAGGCGAATGCCAAGCAGTGGCGAATCCAGTGCATCAATGAATAGCGACTCAACTTCTGGTTCAGGGAGACTGCCGATCAGGTACAGCAGTTGTGACGTGCTCGTGCGGATGTTTTTTTCATCTTCCGAAGACGTGATGTGTTGTCGTGATGCAGCAACAAGCGATGTAAGTTCGGCGCGGAGATGAATCGACTGCTGTCTGCAGTTCAGGATGGTCCGCCGCCGTGTCTGCTCACTCACCGACGTAAGACCGCGGTAGACCGCAGATCGCCGGAGCTCACGCTGTTCCGCTGCTGCTAAAGCTACGGAGGGGTCCTTCGCCTTGCAAGCCTGTTGTGGAAGAAGGCCACTTAGACAACAGGCCACGAGCACTAAATACAGTGGGTGCGTGAACTTCACAGGATCCCCAATTTGATATCAACGGAATGAGTTGATCGCAATCCGCTGTCCATTGGTACGACGGTGCGACGGCTACTCAAAGAGCGGAGGCTACTTGAATGTAGCCATCGTAGACGCTTACGTCAAAAAAAAGACGAGAATCGCAGGGCTTTCATAGCAATCCCCCTTGGGGGCAGCAGTAAGAAATACCTGATCGTTACATTTGGGCCGCTGCGGCCTTGGCGCGTGAGATCGATGCGTCCATGTCATCGAAAACTTTCGCTGTTCCCTCATCGAAAATCCGCCCGATCAACAGATTCGTGACGCTGCCACGGTGTTCAGGGTGTTCTTTCATGAAACGGCCGATGCTGAATTCTTTGGTGTAGAAAGCATGCACAAGCTTGCGGATCAGCCTCGCACCTTCTTTGAAGTCACCGCACCACGACCCGAGTTGCTTCTCTGACAGGTCTCCCGATTTCAGGCCTTCCACGACCGCGTCTCCCGCTCTGACTCCCATTTCCAGCGCAAAGTAGACACCCGAGGAATAAACGGGGTCAATGAAACCGAGCGCGTCGCCGACAAGAACCCAGCCGTCACCCGAATTCGCCTTCGTCATATACGAGAATTCCTTCGCAGTGCGTATATCACCGAGTTGCGTAGCGTTAGCCAGTCGTGACTTCAATCCGGGGCACCGCTTGAGTTCCTCAAAGAAGACATCCTCCGGTTTGCCGCGGCCCTTGAGCAGGTAATCGTTGTCCGACACACAACCGATGCTCGTGATTCCGCGCGAGAGTGGAATGAACCAGAACCATGCTTCCTTGTTCGCGGTGTTCATGATGATAGTGGCTCCTTCGTTGTCACCCTCACCTCGCACGGCGTCCTTGTAGTAGGTCCAGATCGCCGCCTTCTTCAAGTCGGGATCGACCTGTTTCAGCCCCAGTTTGTTCGCAATGAAGGATTGCTGGCCAGTCCCGTCAACTACGACACGACAGTCGATCTCTTTCAGTTCGTCGTCCGCTTGTTTGACCACGACACCACACGCTGCACCCGACTCGTCAAACCTGACATCGACCAACCGGGTACGGTCGTAGCAGTCTGCTCCTAATTCCGCCGCTCGGTCGAACAGCATCTTGTCAAACTCGCTGCGTTCGACCTGCCAGGTCTCGCTGCAATCCCGATCGTCGTGTTCTCGGAAAAAAAAGGGATCCGACTCTGTTCCTTTGTGAGTGATGAACTGGACGCTTTTCTTTACCTGCCATCCACTTGTACGCAAACGGTCGGTTAGACCCAGTCGTTGAAGAGGCCAGAATGTCTCTGGCATGAGCGATTCGCCAACGTGAAAACGAGGTACCGCTTCCCGCTCAATCAGCAGAGTGTCGCAACCAGCCTCAGCTACGATAGCCGCAGCGGATGATCCACCGGGGCCGCCACCAATGACAACGCAATCGTACTGTGATTTCATCTTTTCTTGTTTCTAGCTGGAGTTTGCCGTCGCCACAGTGAATCCGGCCACCGAGCACACGTATTACCGGATATTATAGCCGCTCGTTAACCCTCACTCGGTCTTGCCCCTTTGGCGAGCCGATTCACGTGGCTCGGGGCCTGTCACCGACCGTTTGTTTTTCTACCGTTTTTTCGGTAATTGCTGCGCTCAGTGCGAGGGTTGCTGTCTGCTCAATAGCTTTTTTACCTGAAAAACCGCCCATCTTAGAAATGGTCTGTCACTTCCATGGCGAGTTGCGAGGTGCTGCCGTAAACACAAAGTGAGTGTTTCCTATACAATCGACGGCAATGCGCAGGCCCTAAGTTGCAGACAGAAGCTGTGTACAGGCTTGCCAACTATATCACTCCCCACCGTTTCAGGTCATCTATGTCACTTCGACGTTTCTCAAAGTTTGCGTTCTTGCTGTTTTGTTGCGTGTTCATTGGCCTTCGTTGCACCGTTGCAAATGCAGATGTGAAACCCAATATCGTGATTGTGATCACGGACGATCAGGGTTATGGCGACTTATCATGCCACGGGAATCCTGTTTTGAAGACTCCGAATCTCGATGCTTTGCACGCTGACGCGGTCAGGCTCGTTGATTATCACGTGGCGCCCACGTGTTCGCCCACCAGAGCCGCATTTCTGACAGGGCACTGGACCAATCGGACAGGTGTTTGGCACACGATCATGGGGCGATCCATGTTACGTGAGAGCGAAGTAACGATGGGACAGGTGTTCAAAGATAACGGGTACGCCACTGGTATGTTTGGGAAGTGGCATCTTGGCGATAACTACCCTTTCCGGCCAGAAGATCGTGGATTCACGGAAGTGATGCGTCACGGCGGCGGCGGGGTGGGGCAGACACCAGACTACTGGGACAATGCCTACTTCGACGGCAGTTACTGGCATAACGGCAAACCGGAAGCTGTCGAGGGGTTTTGCACGGATGTGTTCTTCCGCTATGCCAAAGACTTCATCAAAACTCAGAAAGATGCCGGGAAGCCTTTTCTGGCCTACATTGCCACCAATGCGCCGCACGGTCCGATGCATTCTCCCGAGGAATTCAGTGAGCCGTATCAGGACCAAGCCGTCAACTTGGCAAACTTTTACGGCATGATCGCCAATATCGACCAAAATGTTGGCGAGTTGCGTGCCTTCCTTGATGAGCAAGGCTTGGCCGAGAACACAATCTTTATCTTCACTACCGACAACGGAACGTCTGCCGGTGACCGTGTTTTTAATTCAGGCATGCGGGGAAAAAAAGGCAGTGAATATGACGGGGGACATCGTGTTCCGATGTTCATCCGGTGGCCTGATGGAAAATTGAGTGGTGGGCGTGATGTTGAGACAATCACCGCCTACGTTGACGTCTTGCCAACACTGATTGACTTATGTGACGTCCAAGCCCCCAAGGACGTTAAGTTTGACGGCGTTTCAATCACTCCGTTGTTGACTGGGGAGCAACCCGATGCCTGGCCTGATCGCATTCTTGTGACCGATTCGCAACGGGTGAAAGACCCCATCAAGTGGCGAAAAAGCGCCGTCATGACGTCAACCTGGCGTTTGAATAACGGGAAAGAACTCTACAACATCAAGTCGGATCCTGGTCAGAAACAGAACGTCGCAGCATCGCATCCTCAGGTGGTTCAGCGTCTGACTGACTTCTACAACCAATGGTGGACTGAAATTGAACCGTCGTTTCAAAATGCGACAGCCATCTATTTGGGGCATCCTGCTGATAATCCTGCCCGCTTGACGTCACACGATTGGATTACCACTGGTTCGACTCCTTGGAACCAAAGTCATGTGCGTCGCGCTATGAATGGAAAAGGAAATACCGGTTTCTGGAATGTGAAAGTGACTGAGCCCGGTGAGTATCAGTTCCGGCTTCGACGTTGGCCTGAAGAGGTTGATCTGCCGATTGCGGCATCGCTTGCACCCGGGGCGACCGTTCCAGGTGCGAAGGCCTACCGAACTGCCCAAGGGGTTGCCATCAAGCCAACGAAGGCAAACCTGCAAATTGGTGACGTGACTGTCTCAAAGTTGATTGAAAATGATGCCAAGGAAGTCACATTTGATCTAACGATCAAACCTGGCAAGAAAACCTTGTCAGCATCATTTGAGTCCGAGGATGGGACGGTGCATGGAGCTTACTTTGTTTACGTGACGAAAAAGTGAGTCAGGGAAATAGACGTGTAGCGATAGGGAGTGGCTGAGGCATAGCAGCCCTTGGATTGAAGGCAGATGTTTTGGTCTTTGAGCGAAACGTCGATTGCATGGAATCATGCATTGACGGCCACCGATGGTTGTCCGTATCGCCAGTTTGAATTCGTTCTCGGGGGCTTGAGGGATGCATTCTTCCGGCATGAAATTGATATCTCATTGGGGTGATCATTGATGAATAAGCACATACCACGACGCGTGTTTTTGGGCGGCGCCGTCTCTTCCTTATCGTTGTTGAAAAGGGGAGCGACGTTGTGTGCTGGTCCAAATCAGAGGCCTAGCGTTAAACAGGATTCCAATGCACAGGATTCCAAGCCTGTGAAGGCACGCGGGGGAAATGAAAAAACAGGATGGATCGATGCGCACGTGCATGTGTGGACGCCTGATGTTGAACGCTATCCGATCGATACGCGTCGTTTTTCCGTCGAAGACATGGTGCCAGCAAGTTTCACACCGCAGCAATTGATGGCAGAATGCCAGCCATCCGGTGTTGATCGTGTCGTGCTGATACAGATGAGTTTTTACAATACTGACAATTCCTACATGCTTGATGTGATCAAGAAGCATCCGGGAGTTTTCTCAGGGGTTGGCATTGTTGATCATCACGCCACGGACTTGCCCGCACAAATTGAAGCTTTGTCCGCGGCAGGTGTTCGTGGATTCCGCATCAGCCGTCGTGGTGAAGACACAAAAAAATGGTTGACCGACCCCGGGATGGCAAAACTCTGGGAGATCGCTGGCCGCAGTGGACTGTCCGTCTGCCCATTGATCAACCCAGCCGACTTCGGTGTGATTGACCAGTTGTGCGAGAAATATCCCGAGACTCGAGTGGTGATCGATCATTTTGGCCGCGTGGGAGTCACGGGAGCTATCGTGCCGAGTCAGCTCAACTCTCTGTGTCAGCTTTCTCGACACCGAAACGTTCATGTTAAGACATCAGCTTTTTACGCACTGGGGAAGAAACAGCCGCCGTACAAAGACTTACTTCCCATGCTTCGGCGGGTTGTTGATTCGTTTTCGCCACAGCGACTGATGTGGGCCAGCGATTGTCCCTATCAAGTCCAGGGGAAGCACGACTATCAATCTTCGATTGGTCTGGTGAGTGACCATCTGAATTCGCTGTCGCAAACTGACCGCCGGTGGATTCTCCGTGGCACGGCTGAGAAAGTGTTTTTCAGCAAAGTGTCCTAACTGGATGGGCTACCAGTTTAGAAATCGTTTGAGTAATTCAATCCCAGGCTCGGTCAGAAAACTTTCGGGGTGAAATTGCCAGCCCTCGAGAGGGAATTCGGTGTGCCGCACGCCCATGATTTGCCTTTCACCGCCAGTGTCGGTCCAGGCAGAGACCGTGAGTTCTTTCGGTAATGTCGTCGGTTTGATGACGAGGCTGTGGTAGCGCGTTGCCACAAACGGATTCACGATGCCTTCAAACAGTCCCTGGCTATCGTGCTCGATGTGATCGGTTTTACCGTGCATTAGTTCTGGTGCACGAATGATGCTGGCACCAAATGCTTGCCCAATCGACTGATGGCCCAGGCAGACACCCAAAATGGGTACTCGACCAGCGAACCGTCTAATGCAGTCAACGCTTATTCCGGCTTCACTGGGTGTGCATGGACCCGGTGAGACGAGAATTCGCGATGGTGACATAGCATCGATCTCGGCTAACGACAAATTGTCATTGCGGAACACACGGATGTCCGCGGCGGGATCAATTTCGCCCAGTCGCTGTACGAGGTTGTATGTAAAGGAATCGTAGTTATCGATCACGATTACCATGGGGCACGCTTCGCTGATGATGTCAATGGTAAAATAAATTGTAACGTAAAAAAGATATTCTTGTCCTACCAGCTTAAACGCTCTTTAGCCAGTTCGGATACAGTGCCTATAATACACGCAGTGCAAATGATAGAAGTGTTTGTATGGTGAGTCCTGAATTCGTATTTCGATATCAGGCAACAATCATTCATTCCCTAGGTTATGCCGATTGGCTGGCTGCGGGATTTAACCGATGAGACAACTGTCCTGCGTGGCAAGTCAAGTTCGGATTTTATACTCGTTCGTGTTACGGAACTCCATTGTGCTTTCGGTCCGCCCCAAAGTCGCCGAACTGGCGTTTCAGGTATTTAGCCGGTCTTTGCATCCCGAACTTTACACGATTCATAAGAGTCGGCGTATTGAGCGAACGCGTTACGAGGCCCAGGTTGATATCACCAATTGCGGTCATGTCATCACGTGGAACGGTGGAGGAGTGACCATTTGCGAAGTCGCAACAAGCGCTCACCAGCCACTGCCTAAACGCCGATGTTTGTTAGCCAAGTCATTGAAAGGCAGTCGCACTGAGCGGGCGCAATGTCGCGATGGTATTGAGTACCGAACCAGTTTCCAGTTGGAGTCAGTCGAACCAGATCTTTTTTGGATGGTTCAGCAGCAATTAGGCGAGGGGCCTACCGAAGGTCTATTGCACACGTTTGATGCGAGTGGCCGCATGGCGTTAGGCGCACTGAGTTATGTGAACGTGGAAACACGTCACAACTCGATGCTTGTTCAAGCGATTCACACTTTTCCTGATGACTACGCGATTGTAAAAGTCGAGTCAGTTTTCTCTTTACCTGCTGACGAAAACGCGGCGTGACCGTGGGCTCCACGGAATGGCCGTTTTCCGAACTTGTTGGAGTGATCGACCTGGCCGGCGGCAAAGCGGTGCAGGCAATCGCGGGCGAGCGGGAGAAATACCAACCGGTGCAGTCATGTGGTGGGGATCCAGTCACCTTGGTCCAGCAGTACCGTGAACTCGGTATACGGTCTTTTTACATCGCCGATCTTGATGCGATTTGTGGTCAACCTTTGCAGCTGACCGTGCTTGATGAGATAGCTTCTGAAGTTGACCACGATGTTCTGGTTGATCTGGGGTGGTCCGGTGCTGAGTCGGCGTCAGTGGTTGACGCTGTCAGCGAATTGATTGAGGCGCATTCCTGTTTGAGGATCATTGCTGCTACCGAAACAGCGCATTCCCCCATGGCTCTGGATCGTTTGGCAGCATGTATCGAGGTCACGCGAATTTGTTTGGGCCTCGATTTTCGGGAAGGGCAGTTGATTGTTTCGCAGACATTGAAAGATTACCACCTGGACCGTCATTCGTTGTCTCCCGTTGATTTTAAAGATTCTACGACCGGTGTTGGGAAGGGCAGCAACGGATGGCTTGCTGAGTTCTGCACGAAGCCATCGCGTTGGGTCGATCATGCGGTTGCTCTGGATCTTCATCGCGTGGTGATTCTTGATATTGCTGCCGTGGGTAAGCAAGTGGGCACAGTAACGGGAGAAGTTTGCTGCAGCATTCGTCAGGCGTATCCGAAGTTAACCATTTGGTCTGGCGGTGGAATTCGAAATGCCTCGGATGCAAATCAGTTGATTCGGCAGGGGTGCGATCGCTGCTTGATTGCAACCGCCTTGCAAGGCATGCTTTGACCGTGTTTTGGGGCGCTGGCGTGTCGTTTGATGCGATGGTTTGCGTTTTCTGCTCGGCCCACATGAGTGAGTTGGTGAGTGCCCGAGGCAGTCAGTCCTTGATTGCCATTTCGAAGCGCGTGATCGATGTCGCCTTGCCCGCAGTATTTGCTTCGACAACGGCACCGCAAAGACGGACATCCCGCGTCGCAACGTGAAAGTGGCACGGCTCGAATGAGCGCGTGGTCTGCATGACTCGTCGGACATCACGACCGATGATGCTGTCGTATGGGCCGGACATACCAACGTCACATTGAAAAGCTGTGCCATTCGCCATGACATGCGCATCGGCGGTCGGAACATGGGTGTGCGTGCCCAGGACGGCAGTGACTTTTCCATCGAGATAGCGCGCAAGGACCTGCTTGTCACTGGTCGCCTCGGCATGCACGTCTACCAGAATGTGTTTGGCAGTATCACCAATTTCCTCGAGAGCAGCATCGACAGCATCGAATGGGCAGTCCACCGGACGCATGTAAACCCGACCTAGCAGTGATATGATTCCAAGAGGTCCTGTGGGCGTTTCTATGATCGTCCATGTTCGCCCCGTGGCGTCGCCGGGGTAGTTGGCAGGTTTGACCATCCGCTTGCTGGTTTCGAGTACCGGGATGATTTCCTTGCATCGATAGATATGGTCGCCCAAGGTGATTGCATCTACCCCCGCCTCAAGCAGGCGTTTGTATTGGCGCGGCATCAGGCCAGATCCATCGGATGCGTTCTCGGCGTTCACCACTAAGGCATCCAGCTTTTCCTTGGCGCGTATCGCTTCGGCATGCTTCAGAACCGCTGAATAGCCGGGTTTGCCAACAATATCACCAAGGAACAGAATACGCATGACGCACTATGATAAGGTTCAGGTTCGAAAGGGCTGCTCGCCGATCATCATCTATGATAAAGGATTGCTGACAGCGTATCAGCAACACATCCGCAGCGTCCATCACATCCACAGCGTCTTGCTTGATTTGTCGGTCTTTTGGGGTCGCCTTGGTGGGCAACGCATCGCTCGTATCCGAAGTCGTGTTGAACGAGCGGCAAAGTCACAGCGTCGGCAGGCAAGTTGCGAGTTGATGGTGATGCCCAGCCATGCTGCCGCCCGCGCCCGCCTACTGCCTCGGTTGTTGCGTGTTCATTCAAAGTCGAATGAATCGAGAGAATCCTCAAGTAGCTTCGGCGAAGAGGGTTCCGTGGAATCTCTCGCCTCGAGTTCATCTTTGGACAACTCTCGCACTTGTACGTGACCGGTGTCAATTTTCACCACCATGATTTGGCTGCCAGCATCAATCGGCATGCCCGTGCTAACAGCATCAATTTTTTCACCATTGATTGTCACGAGTCCACTGGGTAACAGGTTGGTTTTAGCGACGCCTCTTTGGCCTGCAAGCTGATCCAGTGGTGTCCCGCTGCTAGTTGTTTTGAGGGGAGGTTCTGTCGTTTGTCCCCGTTTGAGATTCAGCATTCGTTTACCTACGGGGGTATTAGGCCAAATGCGAATTAAAAACATGATGAAGAAAGGCGATGAGATGGCAATGAAGACACTGACACTGATCCCTGCAGCCGTGCTGAATTTAAACGCGAATACCAGTGAGGCAGTCAACGCGGTTACGGCAATCACGCCGAGCAAGCCACCCGTTGGCAAAAGGAACTCCCCTACCAGCACAATGTAGAAGACCAGCAGTGCCAGTAATGAATAGACGAGATTGTTCATGCATCCTCTTGTGCTTCGACGACGACTCGCGTCCCGTTGACTTCTGTAATTTTGATGCGTTGCCCCTTGGCAATCACGCTTCCATCGCTCACGACCTGAATCAACTGCTCGTTAACTTTTATTTTGCCAGCAGGACGTAACGGTGTGGTCGTTACTCCAATGCACCCAAGCAGGTCGCTATAGTCCGCAAGTTTTTCTGCTTCGTTGATTCGTGTTTCGTTCGCTGGTTCCATCAGCAGGCCACTGAATAACGGCACATGGGGCAGTGCGTAACGCATACCAACGACGCCCGCTATCAACCCCAGTACTGCCGCCAAGGCTGTCCAGATACCCTTGTTCAGCATTTGATACTGAAACGAATTTTGGGGCAGGATGAACGTCTGGCTCATCAGGACGATTCCAAGAATCATCAATAGAACCCCTCCAATGCCGAAGATTCCAACGCCGGGTAGAACAAAAATTTCAATGCCAATGCAAATCAAGCCGAGCGTGAAGGCAATCAGTTCCAACCACTCTGCTGTTCCTGCGAGAAACTTCATCCAGAAGAACAGGGCAAAACATGTCAACGCGATGAAACCCGGGACACTCAGCCCAGGGGAACTTGCTTCGGCAGACAGTGCAATGAATCCGACAAATAGCAGCAGGAACGCGACGCTCGTGCTGCGTCCGATGTTCTCGACAAATCTTACGATGCCACGATCAGAAACAAGTGGAGGTGTTTCCGTGAGCCCCAAGTTCGTCGCCGCATCCGTTGCAGATGCCACTTCCCGGTCGGCAAGCCCAAGTGAGATGGCTGTGGCAACATCCAGACCCTCACTGAGTTCAATCTGTTCACCTCGCTTCCACTTCGCTTTCTCGATCTCGGGATCATCAACGTTGAGGATAATGTCTTGCTCTGTCGCATAACGGATGCGTCCCGTCTTGCGGTTTGTGTACCGGTAGACCACCGCTGTGGGATCAAGCATTCCCCGGATTAACGCAGCCGGTCGGTTTGTCGAGATGGCAATCTGATCGATGACTTCGTCATAAGGCTGTAGGCCTTCGGTGGTGATTGCATAGGAACCGGGGCCACCGATAGTACTGTCAGGTCCCATCATCAGTGGTTTGCATGCCAACGCTACTAAAGCAGCGTCTCCTCTGGCCTCCCCGTTGATAGTTGCTGCGACGGTTCGCAGGGGTGGTTCAGGTTTTGAGAACCAGCCCGCCAGAATCATGCTTCCATTGAGGTCTCCACCTGTCGAGTCCATTGAGATTAGCCAAGTGTTGGTCTCGCCTGATTTCAGCGTTGCGTTCAGGTTGCTTTGCCAACGTCGGACTCTTCCGCCCGTGATTGCCCCGGTAATCTCTAGCATGACTCCCTTGGATTCACCTAGCAGTCCTGCCTGTTTCAGAGGTTCCACACGTGCGAGGTCCAGTAATTCGAGGCCTTGTTCAAGGGTATCGACGATTCCCGCAGAAATGCGGGCGGAACGCAATCGTTGTGCATCGAGCTTCAGTGGAATCCCGTCTGGGCTGATGATATTTTCCTCGAGGATTTTACCTTCCTTGCGGAGCTCATTCAGCGTTTTGGTGGTTGCGTACTCCCGCTCTCCACCTACTCGAGTGATCTCGGCCAGTTCGAGTCCCGGATCGGCAAGGGCAGCGACAATGGCCGTGGGGAACAGGCCTCGCCTTTCCGCAATCGACTCGTAGGTCAAGAGAATGGTCGGATCTGCCTGGGATTCGTCGGCTGCCGCATTACCGATCATGGCGTCGCGTGTCGTGACTAAAGCCTCCGAGGCAATGATTGGCAGCACTGAGTGCCCCGTGATTTCACCATCAAGAAAGGCCACCATCTTCAGTCGCCGAAGTTCCGGTGAGGTGATTCCTCGAGCGACTTTGAGTGCGTCCTCGAAGGTTGTTTTGCCAGGGGCACTGGAATCGCTCCGAAATTTAAGCAACACCGTGGTTCGTCGATCAGCAGGAACCGAATTGGCCAGCTCGGTCAGATCTTCCATCAGTTGAGCCGCAGATGCTGCATCCAGCGGGTTGGGAACGCTGGCTTCATAACCGCTTTTTGGCTCGCTTACGGTTGCATTCTGAGCCATCAGGTTCGCATTAGATCTGGCGATACCAGCACAGAAAAGGCAAAGAAATACGCAAAACGCAATAGGTTTTTGAGGTTTTTGTAATGAGCTCGAGCTGTTCGGCACTGGTGGCTCCCGCGGTGCACAACATGGTCTTGATTTACTTCGATTCATTATACGGCTCTAACCAGACTTCCGCGTGGCGGGCAAAAGCGATCAATTGAAATTCTTGGCATTATCAGGGAGCTATCCAACGCCTCCAAATAAGAGACAATGAGAGCAAAGGCATCTAAGCGAAGGCTTTGTGACGGGTGGAGACGTTCTGCTGATGGGGGACGCTTTTTGCCCCCCAACTCAACATTCACGGCTTTGAAGAGAATGATGCGCAAGGTGACATCTGACTATCCAAACGAGTGCCCAGCATGATGCAGACGCATGAATCCCGATCGCAAGATGAGGCCAACGCGGTGACTTCGAGCAAACCCGTCACGTCAGTGAAAAATTCGCGTGCCGCAAAACGCGGGCGTCAGCATCCTGTTGCCCCCACTGGCAAGCTAAACACGAAATCTGCTCAGAATGCCAAGGGTGAACAGAACGCTGACGCCGCAAAGGCGGCGCAGGATGTAAATCCGAATCCCCGCCGTGGTGGTTTTTGGGGCACACTGCTGGGTGGTGGAATTGGCCTGATTGTCCTCTTGTTCTGGGTGGTCAGCGAGATGGATCGGGGACCTGATGTATCCGATCCAACACTGGGTGCTATTCCAGCCCAGTACAAGGCTGACCGCGCGTTCGGCTATCTCACAGCTCTTTGCGATCTGGGACCGCGTCCATCGGGTTCAAAGCAAATGAAGCAGCAGCAGCAGTGGCTCCAGAAGTTTTTTGAGACGCAAGGTGCTGCCGTCAGTTGGCAGAGTTTCGAGATCAGGCATCCTGAGACCGGAGAACCGGTGGCGATGTCTAATCTGATTGCGTCCTGGCATCCGAATCGTCCCAAGCGATTTCTATTCTGTGCTCACTACGATACTCGCCCATTTCCTGATCGGGATCGTGAGAATCCGCGAGGTGTATTTGTCGGAGCCAACGACGGGGCGAGTGGTGTTGCTGCGTTGATGGAACTCGCACACCAGTTCTCTGTGCTGCCGGAGGATGTCGGAGTTGACATTGTGTTGTTTGACGGTGAGGAATTTGTCTTTGAACAGGGGCGTGACGATTATTTTCTTGGCTCAACGTTCTTTGCAGAAAAGTACAAGATGCAGCCACCTGCGATTCCCTATCAGGCGGGTGTTCTGTTGGATATGGTTGGTGATCGTGAGTTGAAAATCTACTATGAGCTAAACAGCCTCAAGTATGCTCGGAGCGTTGCCCGCGGTATTTGGGATACAGCCGAGGACCTTGGCGTGAGTGCTTTTGTTTCGCGTTCACGCCACAATATTGATGACGACCACATACCCCTGAATAAAATCGCACGAATTCCAACGGTCGATCTGATTGATTTTGATTATCCACGCCCTGGATTTGGTGCACCGCAGTATTGGCATACAGAGCAGGACATCCCAGCTAATTGCAGTGGTGATTCCCTTGCTGCGGTTGTGTGGGTGGTGCACCGATGGTTGCAGCGACAGTAGTTGTCAGGTTTGTAGGGAGAAAAAATGTTTGCAGGTAGTTTGGTCCTGGGTATCACGCTTATCGCATTCGCGGGATGGCTCCATCATCAGGATACGCAAGGTTGGCCCAGTGACAATTTCACCACAGATCTGGACAAAACGTATCATCAGCGTCGGACGCGATCACGGCGGCACATTCACGTGATCCTAGGCGGGTGTGGTGCCGCTGCGATCGTCGCTGCGTTCTTTGGGCTTGGGCCAGTTTGGGTTGCCATGTGGAGCGTGGTCATGGTGTCGCTGCTCGTCGTGGTCGCCTTGGCTGGGCTGGATGCGTTACGCACACATAGGTACATGAAGTCGAAGCTTCCTGAAATACGTGAGCAGTTACTGAACGACGATGAGTGAGGTCAATCGAGGATTCTGTTGAATGTTCGGTTGTTTCCACGGCGGATCGCAGAAAAGTTGCTGCACAAAGCTCCGTGATAAGTTATTTTCACGATTCCCCACGGCGAATTGAATTCGCTCTTTTTCCTACCTGTTGCACTTGGAGTGTGTTGATGCACAAGTTGCTTGTTCCGGCTTTGGTGTTTTTGTTCCTTCCTAACGGCGTTCTGAAAGCTGAAGACTGGTTGCAGTGGCGTGGGCCAGGACGTGCTAATTTGTCCGCGGAGACAGGTCTCTACTCGCAGTGGGGTGAGGATGGGCCACCACTCGCGTGGATGGCAGAGGGCTTGGGCTCGGGGTACGCCAGTGTGACGGTGGCTGGCGACCGTGCGTACACGTCGGGTAATTTTGCCGACAGCCAGTCGGCTCTGGCAATCGACACCCAAACCGGCAAGGTGATTTGGAAGACAGCAATCACGGAAGGCGCGCCGAAACACGGTTTTGAAGGGAGCCGTACTACGCCGACGATCGATGGCGACCGTTTGTACATGGTCTCGAGTGATGGAAAAATTGTGTGCCTGAACCGTGAAAGCGGAGACTTGATGTGGTCGAGGGACTTCTCGGACTGGGGCGGGAAAATGATGAGCGGGTGGGGGTTCAGCGAATCGCCACTGGTTGATGGGGACTGGGTGATCTGTACTCCCGGTGGAAACAAAGGAATGGTTGTCGCTCTCGACAAGACATCCGGGCTAGATGTTTGGGCAGCCAAGTTACCAGACTATGGTGATGAGGATGGTGTTAACGGAAAAGGACTGCGAGATGGCGCTGGATACGCCTCGGTGGTGGTGAGCAATGGCGCTGGAGTGAAGCAATACATCCAACTGGTCGGACGTGGGTTGATTGGCGTTCGAGCGAGCGATGGAAAGTTGCTTTGGCGATATGACCGTGTTTCCAACGGAACCGCGAATATTCCTACCGCAATCGTTGATGGTGACCATCTCTTTACCAGTACAGGATACGGAACAGGATCCGCCTATTTGAAGCTGGTTGCTAACGGCGACAACGTTTCTGCGGAAGAGGTTTATTGGCTCGATGGCAAGCAATTCCAAAATAAACATGGTGGCATGACTCTGGTTGATGGTTACATCTATGCCGGTCATGGAAATGGAAATGGACTGCCAATTTGCGTGAACATGAAGACTGGTGAAATCGCATGGGGACCCGAGCGTGCTGCCGGCAGCGGAGAGACCAGCCTCATTTATGCAGATGGTCGCATCATTATGCGACGGCAAGATGGTGTTGTGATCCTGTTGGAAGCTACGCCAGAAGAATACCGCGAAATCGGTACTTTCAAGCCCGCTTACCAGAAAGGGAAAACATGGGCGCATCCCACCATTGCCAATGGTTGCCTTTACTTGCGAGAGCAGGACAAGTTGATGTGCTACAAGCTCAAAGGTTGATGCTTTGAGTCAGAATCAGATATGCAGCAATCGGCGCTGTCGTGGCGTCGCCCGAGTTCGGCTGTAACATGGCGGTGCAGAAATGCGCCGACGGGGGCAGAGCGATGGCAGAAAATTCTCTTTTGCCGCAGGCGTGTTTGTTCTTGGCGTCGCCAGCAGTTTCTCGTGCGAGACAGATACGGGAGTGTTCATCGCGCTGTGGGCCGCAGTGCGTCTCGCTTGAGGCACTGCGTTGCTAACCGTTCTGCGTTGCTAACTGTCCTGCGTTGCTAATCCTCTTGGGGCAGCGTGGTATGGAGTCCTGGTCGGATCCGATGCCGGTTTGGATCATTCGTTCTCGCTGCGGCGAAACACGGCGACGATGTCATCGACGGGGATGACGAAAAGCTGGTTGTCGTGTTCAAGGTCGACAGGGATTGCGTTCTTGGGGTGGAACAGAATTTTATCGTACTGCCTTAAGGGCAGTTCTTCATCATTTTCGACAACGGCACTGATTGTGACGATTCTTCCCGTGATGGTTGGGATTTCAGCGGCATCCGGAAGCGCGATTCCGCCCCGCGTTTCGCGTTTCGGTTCATCCTTGCGTACGAGCACACGATCTCCGATGGGTTCTACGTGCTCGAATGTCGCTGCTTTCTTCTTTCCCATTTTTGTTCCGGATCGTCTTTCTCGGGAGGTGAAGTGTTTGAGTTGCGTGCTGCAGTCTGACTTCTGCCGCCAGCTTCGTCGAGGGCGTAGGGCAGTAATGTCCGTATCAGGTCAGGTTGCGGGGACTGCCATCCCTTTCTTCTGGGATGAAAGGTCATAAACAGACACAGGTTGGGCAGTCGCGAGTTCCGTCCAGGGTTCGGCAGTCACGGGCTTCGGCAGTCACGGGCTTCGGCAGTCACGGGCTTCGGCAGTCACGGGCCAGAATTGCCACGATGCGACGATCTGGCGAGTAGTGAGGCTCGCTTCTGATCACGATCGCATGGTCGGTAGCGAGAACTGGGGCGTGGCGGCCGCTTGATTCTTGACGATCAGCTCGGCACGAAATTTTTGGCATGCGCTTCACGCTGGGCGAGGTCGTAGTCGTGTTGCGTCATGATGCGGGCAAGTTCCTCGAGATCCGTGGTTGCAGTCCAACCCAGTTTTTCCTTTGCCTTGGATGCGTCTCCCAGCAGCAGGTCGACTTCGGCAGGGCGAAAATAGCGGGGGTCGATTTCGACGTAGTCTTCATAATTGAGATCGAGTTGCTCAAATACAAGGCGGCAAAAATCACGGACGGATTCGGTGCGGCCAGTGGCAAGGACGAAATCATCAGGAACATCGTGTTGAAGGATTCGCCACATTCCCTCGACATAATCTTTGGCGTAGCCCCAGTCTCGCTTGGCATCGAGGTTGCCGAGGTAGAGTTTGTTCTGGAGTCCGGCCTTGATCCGACCTGCTGCTCGAGTGATCTTTCGAGTCACAAATGTTTCACCACGCCGTTCAGACTCGTGGTTGAACAGGATCCCGTTGCTGGCATACATGTCGTAGCCGCGACGGTAATTGACTGTCTGGTGAAAAGCGTAAACCTTTCCGCAGGCGTAAGGCGATTGAGGGTTGAAGGGTGTCGTTTCCTTTTGGGGGGTCTCGAGCACCTCACCAAACATCTCGCTGCTGCTAGCTTGGTAAACACGTACGTGCTTTCTGCGGTTCAACAGTCGAGCGGCTTCCAGAACGTTCAGAGCGCCCACTCCAACCGTCTCCAAGGTGTAGACCGGTTGGTCATAAGAGACGCGAACGTGGCTTTGTGCACCAAGGTTGTAGATCTCATCGGGCTCGATATCGAGCACCAAATTTGACAGTGCCTGGCCGTCGGTCAGGTCACCATAATGCAAACGAAGCTGGCCGGCATCGTGGACGTCGCTATAGATATGGTCAATGCGTTCTGTGGAGAAGGTACTGCTGCGTCGAACGAGACCGTGGACGTTGTAGCTCTTTTCCAGAAGTAACTCTGCAAGATAACTTCCGTCTTGACCTGTGATGCCGGTAATGAATGCTGTTTTGGTCATGGTGTTGCCGTTGAATGGTTGGTTGTACGACTTCTTGTTGAATGGTCCAGAGATACAAGCTAGAAAATCAAGGGTCAGGCTGAACGCAATTTGCCAGTGTCTACCTCACGGCAAAAAGCGGCATAGGTACTTTTGAGTCCCTGTTGCAGGTCGATTTTATGTTTCCAGCCACACTCGCGCAGAAGTGTGACGTCGGTGCATTTGACGGGCGTGCCATCAGGACGAGTGGGATCCGTGTGGATTTCACCGGTGTACCCAACCGTTTCGGCAACCTTGGCAGCGAGGTCACGAATCGTGAGGTCCACGCCGGTTCCGACATTCACCCAGTCAGGAGGCGATTCGAGCGACAGCAAATGCACGATGGCATCTGCAAGATCATCGACATGCAGAAATTCACGCCGCGGTTGCCCTGTGCCCCAAAGCTGAACTGATGGTTGGCCCGTCTGTTTGGCATGGTGGAAACGTCGAATCAGAGCCGGTAGCACGTGGCTGTGTTCTGGGTGGTAGTTATCACCCGGACCATAAAGATTGGTTGGCATGGCACTGTGGTAGGTCAGGCCATGCTGGCGACGGTAATATTGGCATAGTTTCAGACCCGCGATCTTTGCCAAGGCATAGGCTTCGTTTGTAGGTTCCAAGGGCCCTGACAGAAGCGATGCTTCTGTGATGGGCTGGGGGCAGTCGCGAGGGTAGATGCATGTACTGCCTAAAAAGAGAAAGCGTTGAACCCCATGCCGATAGGCGGCCCCAATGGTGTTGACCGCCATCGTCAGGTTGTCAGTCAGGAATTCAACGGGATAGGTATCGTTTGCCAGAATGCCGCCCACTTTTGCGGAGGCAAAAACAACGGTGTCTGGACGGTGGGTTGCAAAGTACTGTTCCGTAGCATCGGCCTGAGTCAGGTCGAGTTTGTCTCGAAGTGCAGTCAGAACCTCACAATCGGTGTCTGCTAAACGCCGACAAACAGCAGAGCCAACCATCCCGCGGTGGCCAGTGACCAAGATCTTTTCGCTGTGTGAAACTCCCATGTTGCGCAGATTAGCGAATCTTGAATTTCGCGTCACTACCAACTTATTGCCCGATTGAAAGGCTTTTTTAGTGTCATTTTGATGGGTTTTTGGAGCGATGCTGATTTTGTCTGTCCAGTCAGATCGGGGAGCCTTACCAACTCGGACAGCTAAATACGCTCGCCGTGGGGAGGCGATGCGGTACCAATTGAGCTGACTTGGCGTATTACGCAGCTGGTTGGGATTGCGCCGCCATTGCCGGTTGGGGGAAGCAGGACTGGCTCTGTACATTCGGCACCCCCACCTGTCGATGTCTAACGTAACGGCGGGCTAAAAATCGGAAGGACCGATAAATTTTGTGATCTCCCAGCTGTTACCTCCCATCCATGGAAGAGCGAAGGGATGTACAAGGAAGTGAACCGATCTCTAATCAAATGGCCGGTCGCGGCATCCGCCACGATGTTGGCGATGTCATGGTTTCCGATGGACCCAGCTTGTGAAAAGCTTGAACCCAGCGGTGCGTCCATGGTCATTCCGTCAAGCGACCTGACTCTGGTGCCAGAATTAGATGAGGCTTTGGCTTCTTCTCCGACAGTTGTGATGTCGGATGGTGGGCAAAGCGATGCCCTGAAGAACGATCAAGTCAATGTTGCAGAGCCAGAGGTTCGGGCCATCAAGGTGTCGGAAATCGTCGCTGCTGTTCGAGGTAAAGACGCTGCAGGCAACGAACCACCAGCAGCAGCGGCCATGGTTGACAGGTCGGAGGACTCAAATTCCAGAGCCATTCTGAAGGCACCCGTGCGTTTGATTGAGCAGGAATTGGCTGGACTTGGTCTGGGCGAGATCAGAAACGACTTGACAGGCAATTCGTCTGCGGTCACCGAGGGGGATTCTGCGTCAGGAATGCCACAGCCTGATACCGATGGCTTGCTGATTCTTGAGCAGTGCGAGCAATTTGAATGGGGTAGCGTCAGTTGGATGATTGATCCGCTGTCGCCAGGATTCTGGCAGCCAGACAGCAACTTCGCGAAGCTTGCAAACCAGAAACGCAAGTCCATTTCTCCTCAATCCAATCGGGCTCTCGGACGCCGAGATTTCATGCGAGCGGAATCGCGCCCGTCATGGGCTGATGCAAGTGAGGCGGTTCGTAGTCGTGTGCAAGCTGTCAGTGATACTTGCAGCGATTGGTTAATCGTGATGGCTCGGCAGTCAGAAAAACTGAAAAAATTCGCATCCGAGCACAGGCTCGAACAACGTCTTCGAGCGGAAGTAAACGGGACAGAATCGCATGCAGCAGTTGCGTCTGCAGCGGTGGTGCCCGTGGGTGGAGTCATACCCGCAGCGGACGAGATAGCGATTCCTCTGGTTCAACAGTCCGTTTCTCGGAACGTCAACTCGGCTCGTGTCGTCCGAAAAGAACAGGTCGCGCCTTGGCCCGAGGCAAAACAGCTTGTTAAGCAACTGAACCAACTTGCGGAGTTGTCCGCGAATTCTGAGGCACAGCAAGGATTCAGGTTTGTCTCACTTGAGGGAACCGAGTTGACGATTGCCGACTGGGCATCCCGAGTTCAGGATCTGCTCGCCGAACTGAGGGCATTGCCCCGTTTGGGCGATCAAGATGCTGGTGCAATCATCGTCGCTTTGAACGGATTGGCGGTCGAAGGACGCGAGCAGGCTGAATTGCTTGAGGATCGACAGAATCAGGTGCAATGGCTGAGAGCAACCTATGCGATTTCTCGTCGAACAGCGATCTGGATGCCGGTTTGGAGTCTAAATCAGGGCCAAGATGCTTCTTGGGATTCGCTCAGTAGCGGTACGAGATTACCACTTGAGCTTTCGGTGCAGCAAGTGCGAGATGGCTTGGTCGCGACAGGTGACGTGAAGGGTTGGAATACGTTTCTGATGCTTGATGAGGTATTGGAACAGGCCAAGAGTGGGACGGCTGCTTCTCGGGCGATTCTGTCCCAGAGGTTGATGTCTCGACTGCAGTGGCACAGCCTCGGTAGGAAACAGTCTCAATGGTTGAAGCATGCGTCCATTGAGCAGCTGGTCACCGTTATTCGGCCGTGGGCACACACGGTGGTTGATTATGCCGCGTTGATGAACCAGCTGGAGCAACAGGAAGCCAATGCGATTGATCTGGCAGCGGTGGACATTGCTTCGGCAGTACAAACGCTGCGTTTCGCCAACAGTCCCGCTGCGGTCAAGGTTTCCGACGAGATTAACACTCATTATCGCAACGCAAATGTCCGCTTTGCGATTACCGAACGTTTCATTGAAAGAATGATCCCGGCGATCGAGCCGACGAGGATGCCGGTCAACACGCGGATGATGGGGGCAAGAGTATCGGGGGTCAGTCGGATCGATAGCAAGTTGGATGTCGACTTGAAGCCAGCGAATGACCGTTGGTTGCTGAACCTCAAAGCAAATGGACGTGTCAAAACGGATTCCGTTGGTAGGCAAGGCGTTGTTTCAGTCAGAACTGCTGCGTCCGCAAAGTTTGATGCAGCAAGTCAGATCGAAGTTACAAAACAAGGTCTGTACGTGGGCAGTGCTGATGCGAAGGTAAACAGTTCGACCAGATTACGTGGCGTTGAAACTGCTTACGATGGTTGGCCGTTGGTGGGCACTTTGGTCCGTTCGATCGCGGAGGAGCGGTACCGCGATATGGCACCGCAGGCGAATCGGATTGCCAACCGGGAAGCCCAGACACGAATTGAGTCTGAAATGGATATGCGGATCGAAAATCGTGTGGATGAGGCTGCAGTGACGTTGAGCGAAATGGTGTTGGGACCGCTAGGCCGTTTGCAGCTTGATCCGTGTGTCACCGATATGCAGACGACCGAACAGCGTCTGCTGGCTCGTTATCGGGTGGCGGGCGATTGGCAATTGGGGGCATTCACTCCCCGCCCTCGCGCGTTGAGTGACAGCTTGATGAGTGTTCAGTTGCACCAATCGGCGCTCAATAATACGCTCGAGCAGCTGATTCCCTCGGATCAGGCAATCGGGATTCGCGACTTGATACGCAAAAGTGTTGGAACGTTTGGCAACGCGGATGTTGAGATTCCTGAGGATATTCCCGCCGACGTGACCGTGCAGTTTGCTCGCACTCGCCCCATCACCGTCGAAATTGAAGATGGGATGTTGTGGCTGACATTGCGAGTGCTCAGGTTGCGTCGTGATGAGGGAATTGATTTGACGCAGTTCATCGTTCGCGTTGGGTATCGTCCCGAAATCGATGGAATGAATGCTCGCTTGGTGCGTGATGGGCATTTGCGGATCAGCGGCCCGCGAATGGCGATGCGTGAGCGTTTGCCGGTGCGTGCCATTTTCAACAAGGTATTTGCAACGACTCGTGAAATTCCTCTGACAGTGCCTCGGCTGATCGAGAATCCGGCAGCGGACGGATTGGTCGTCAGTCAGCTTGAATTGCGTGACGGTTGGCTGGCAATCGCGATCAGCGAAGAAGGGGCGGCACGAATTGCACTCCGTCAGGAGTGAGTGTCGAATGCGAGTTCACAAAGGTGAGCCTGTGCGATGGGTTGGGGGCAACTCCAGACGAGAAAGAAAAGTGCCTCGCGGCACCAACGGCCCACGGGATGTCCTTTGACAAATCCAGCGCCTTTGGCTGCAGTCAAAGCGGCTTGGGTGCTTCGTAACGCAAGACGATTCGCAGCCGTACGTATCTCAGACGTGTCGCAGTCAGTATCGCCCTCGGAAGCGTTGACCAAGCGTCGGGCCAAAGCATCAACTTCCTGCCGCAGTTCGGTTGCCGCCTCCCGCAAGTCTGGTCTCTTGCTGGCTTCGGAGGACAGGAATTGCACCGCAGCCTGAGCAAGACCGATCGCTAGTGTTGATGTTTGGAGGCCACCGGTACGGATGCCCGAAGCGCTTTTCAGAACGTTCTCACTGGGGCCGTTGAGCAGCATCGTTTGTTTCACGTGAACGCTTTCGAAACTGACTTGGTCAGTGCAGCTCGCAGATAACGCAACCAACTCGTGGCCGGGGCCAGCTTTGATACCAGAAAGCGTGGATGGAACCGCCAGAAGTACTTGCTGGTTGTCTGGAAGTGTGGCACCCACAATGTAAAGTTCAGCATGCGGAGCACCTGTGACCCAGGGTGCGAGACCGTTCAGAATGTAGCCATCCGCAGTTTCTTCTGCTCGCAACACAGGCTGCTTCAGGTGGCGGCGACTCGTCGTCAAATGACTGATCCCTACCGTGCTGAATTGCTTACCACTGGCAAGAGTTTCGAGCCAAGCCTCAATGACGGTGGTGTTGCCGCTTGCGGCGATGCGACGAACTGCCCCCATGTACTGAGTGATGACAAAAGTCGTTGTCAGGTCAGCTTGAGACAAACGTAGATACCCCCGAATCTGATCGGAAGCTGACCACCCGTAACCGCCCAGTTCCTCCGAGAGAAACCAGCGGTAGACTCCCCGTTGGCCGCAGAGGCTGAGTGATTCCGATGGCCAGTCACTCACGTCTGTGATTGTATTGGCGAGTCGGCTGAGCTCATCGCACAAGTCATCCATCGAAGCACAGGTGGGACTTAGGACGGGAGGAAGTTGCTGCATGTTCAGGTCAATGATTGCGTTGGTTAAAATCGCGCGGAATATGTGGTCCCAGAAAACTGAAATCACGGTATCTTTGGCGTGCAGGAAGAAGAAAACAGGCTGATGGCGGCGTCGTTGAACGTTTATATCATCGCAGGTTCGCCTATTTTCACCAGAGTGAACCTCGGATTTGTGAAGTGGTTCGGAGTCAGTTCTGATGACTCACCTGTGTTTTTGCTTCTTCAATAGTTTTTAGCAGATAAATCATTACCCGCGAGTTCCCATGAGTCAGGCAGAATTACCGTCGAATGTCTCGCCAACATCACCGCTGTTGCAGCCCAATCATGAAGAACACCACGCGGATGATTTGTACGGCAAGATTTGGGAACTGGCCAATAATCTGTGGTGGAGTTGGCATCCGGAGTGCGATCAGTTATTTCGCGACATTGATCCGATCCGCTGGCGGCAATTGGATCACAACGCGGTAGCTCTGCTGCGCGAGATGACACCCGAACAGTTGGCTGAACGCGCTGGTGACTTGGTGCTGCATAGTCGTATCAATTACGCCTACCGCAGATTGCAGGAATACCTGGCCAATACCCACACGTGGGCTTCCAATAACGCGGGTGTTCTGGGCGCGAAACCTGTCGCCTACTTTTCGGCCGAGTTTGGCATCCATGAGTCGGTTCCAATTTACAGCGGAGGGCTGGGGGTTTTGTCGGGTGACCACGTGAAGAGCGCATCTGGTCTTGGTGTGCCTTTGGTCGGCGTAGGTCTGTACTACTCGCATGGATATTTTCGCCAGCATCTGGACGATGAAGGATTTCAGGGAGAAGAGTACCTTGAAACACAGGTCAGCCATCTACCGATGAAGCCTGCGGTAGATACGCATGGCGATCCCATTAATGTTTCCATCGAAACTCGTACTGGAGAACTGTTAGCCAAGGTTTGGCAAATGGATGTCGGGCGAGTGAAGTTGTACCTTCTGGATTGCAATGTCGAGGGTAATAAACCCGAGGATCGGGAGTTGACAAGTCGCCTTTACGGTGGAGATCAGCGAACGAGAATTCGTCAGGAACTGGTGCTTGGAGTAGGCGGAGTCAAAGCCCTGCATGCACTTGGTATTGATCCCGGAGTTTACCATCTCAATGAGGGGCACTCCGCGTTTGGTCCACTGCAAGTTGTGAATTACCTGATGCAGGAAGACGGGATGTCGTTTGCCGCTGCCCATCGCGAAGCGGCACGTATGACCTGCTTTACCACTCACACTCCGGTTGCCGCCGGGCATGATCGTTTTCCAGCCGAACTGGTTGAGGAACATCTTGGCCCCCTACGTGACTCGTTGGGCCTGTCTGAGAAAGAATTCCTGGCGTTGGGACGTGTCAATGGGGAAGATGCTTCGGAGTCGTTTTGCATGACCGTGATTGGTTTCAATATGAGTCGCTACGCAAACGCGGTCAGCAATCTGCATGGTGTGGTTTCACGACGTATGTGGGCGCATAACTGGCCAGATCGAAAAGAGGATGAGGTGCCCATCGGTCATATCACCAACGGAGTGCATGTGCCCAGTTGGCTCGCCGGGCAGATGGCGTTGTTGTACGACAAGTACTTTCCTGCAGATTGGAAAGCTAGAATCCAGGATCCCGATGTTTGGAAGTGTATTCACCGGGTCGATCCAGGAGAATTGTGGGAAACTCACAACGCTTTGAAAAATAATCTGCTGTCATTCGTGCGGCGGCGCGTCAGTCGGCAATGCCGACGACGTGGAGAAAGTGACGATGTGGTTGAGGCCGCGCGGCGTGTGCTTGATCCTCGAGTGCTGACGATTGGGTTTGGACGCCGGTTCGCTACCTACAAACGGGCAAATTTGCTGTTCAGTGATATTGATCGGATTGCGGGATTGGTGCGGGACACCAATCGGCCAGTCCAATTGATTTACGCGGGGAAAGCGCACCCAAAAGATGAGCCCGGAAAAAAATTCATTCAGGAAGTGGCCAATCTTCGGCACGATTCACGATTCACGGGACATGTCGCTTTCATTGAGGACTACGACATCAATGTGTGTCGGCACCTGGTCCAAGGGGTCGATGTTTGGTTGAATAACCCTCGGCGACCGCTGGAGGCATCGGGCACGAGTGGGCAAAAAGTGGTCCTCAACGGTGGACTCAATTGCAGCATTCTCGATGGCTGGTGGGGAGAGGCCTACAACGGAGTGAATGGTTTTTCCATCGGGCAGGGACGTAGCCACGTCGACGATGAGACTACCGATGCACGCGATGCAAAAGCGCTGTACGAAACACTCGAGCAGCAGGTCATTCCCTGTTTCTACAACCGCGATGCCGATGGGTTGCCGCAAGCCTGGATTGATCGGATGATGCACAGCATTAGCACCCTGGCATGGCGTTTCAGTAGCCAACGCATGGTGGCGGACTATACGACTCATGCTTACCTTTGGGCAGCGGGTGGAGTGACCTGCGACATGCGTCAGCAATGATCCATGTTGCGGTAATTCCGTTGCGGTAATTCCAAGCCATCGTTGGGGGCAAATCGACTCTTTGTGAAGCCAGCATTCACTGCAGGCCGAGAGTCTGGCTGCTTGTGGCGGACGCAGGCAAGGTTGGCACTTCGAGTGATCGGAAGAGTTGGTACCCCTTTTCGGGACGGTTTCTGTTCAGGACGGGTGGCAGTGGACTCGTGATCATGCCCCGTGATCTGAAGTCAAGTGGGCTGGGACTTCGCTATACTCTGAGCGTTACTGACTGGCGTGGCATGATCGGTGGGACCAGAGCATGGTCTGGTCATCCGTTGTGACGTAATCATGATGAGACTAATCACTTGCGTGGGATTGAGTTGTGAGTGGCCCGCGGTTTTGAACAGATTCTGGAGAAGACGATGAAGATTGAACTGAATATGCTAGGCGTTGTAATCGCGTTGCTGTCCTGTGCGTTTGTTGGCGAGGATGTGTGGGCACAAGCTGAGAAGGAAGACGGCTATACATCCTTGTTTAATGGAGAGGATCTTGATCATTGGGTGATTCCTGACGGAGATGGTGGTCACTGGAAGGTGCTTGATGGCGTCATCGACTACGATTCACGCAGCGAAGCCACGGGCAACAAAAATCTTCAGACTCGGGAGGAGTTCGGAGACTTTATTCTAAAGATTGATTGGAGAATCAAGCAGACGAGCGGTTTGTATGACGTGCCTGTCGTTTTGAGTGATGGCAGCTATTTGAAGGATGCGGCTGGTAGAAAAATTACGATCAAGACTCCGAATGCTGACTCAGGGATTTATTTGCGTGGGGCATCCAAGGCCCAGCTGAATATTTGGTGCTGGCCGGTGGGCTCGGGTGAGGTTTACGGAGTTCGGCACAAGGACACGACGCCTTCTGAGATACGTGCTGGGGTGACTCCGAGGATCAATGCCGACAACCCGGTGGGAGAATGGAATCGCTTTGTGATCATTCTGGTCAAGGATCGTGTTACGGTGTATTTGAATAATCACATGGTGTTGGAAAACGCGCAGTTGCCCGATATTCCTGAGCGGGGGCCGATCGTTTTGCAGCATCATGGAGGACCGGACCAAACTGGGAAATTACGTCCAGCGTCCAGCCTGGTTCAGTTTCGCAACGTCTGGATCAAATCACTCGACCCGTAGCTATTGCGGATGACTTTGATTTCAGTATATCGTGAAATTGAAGCGTTCTGTTTGAAAGCGGCGAGTTGACCAAGGTGACGTTCGAGAGATAGGTGTTGCATGACTGAGGAACTGGTGCATGGTCTGGCGGAGTCTCTCGCGAGAAGACAGTTGAAGATTGTTTTTGCGGAGAGTTGTACGGGGGGACTTGTCTCTGCAGCACTCGCGGGTATCCCCGGAATTTCCGAGTGGCTTTGTGGGTCAGCGGTCACGTACCGATCCGAGACCAAGGTCGCTTGGCTAGGAGTTGACGCCACGCAAATCGCGGAGCACACCGCGGTGTGCAGTGAGGTGGCATTGCAGATGGCCTTGGGGGTTCTTGGTAATACACCTGAGGCGGATCTCGCGCTCTCAATCACAGGGCATCTCGGGCCAGATACTCCGGAGGGTATGGATGGGGTTGTCTTCGTGGGATTCGCAAGACGCAGTGAAAACGGCAGCCCGGGAACGTGGGTGGTGCGACGGGAACTAACGACGGAAGGTCGCCTTGTCCGGCAGCGTGAAGCGGCCAGTTTCGTACTGTTGACAGCTTTGGAGCGAATGTAGGGGCTACATTGCGTTACAGGGCGTTGTGTTGGACAAGGTGGTGGTCCTCGAACAGCGAATGCGACGAAAGTTTCCTCAGGCACGGGGTATACCGGGGGAGATCTGAGAGCGGCGGGGTCCACTAGCCGCTTCCAATCCATCAGGGGTAAAGATGTTGAGTAATTTGAGGGGTGTTGTGGTCGTGCTGCGATTGAGAGCACTGCGGACTCCGTTGATGTAGATCTGCAGCGTTACAGAGGCTTGCTGTCTCCTTTGGCGTTTCGCGATACGACCCTGTCTGCAGCATCAGCTTTCCTACAGTCTGCGAAGCTGTTTCATCAGTTGCTTGATCAAAAGGCTGATGCAGGCACGGTCAGCAAAGCAGCGTCGAGCATGCAGAGTAGTTGGGAACGCTTGTTCCCTAGTTTAAGTCAGCTTCAGTTGCATGGCGTGTCTGCCATGCGAGCAAGGAATTTGCTGCAGGATCATCGTGAGCTAATCGAGTTCATGTCTGAGGTTTCCACCGTCCTGTCGCCTTGACCATCGTTACTGCCGTCTGTGGGCACGCGGCGGTGGGGGCGGTGACGCGCACAAGCGATTGGCGTGATTCGAAGCAGTATTATGATCCTAGCATTCTGTTACTGAGAAACCTGGGGGGGGAATGCCCTGGTTGGTTGATCAGGACACTTCGCCAGATTCTCGTCTTTTGGGGTGATGGGTGGGGACAGCCACGTCGGCCGTGCCGCCGGCTGAGAATTTTCGGGGATAGTGAGGAAAAAAGTGGGGGCCGGGACCGCTATTGCGTTCTGGTCGGTTAGCATACACAGAGTATTGTTCTCTTTATTTGTGCCCCCGGAGTTGTTGAATGCGTCTGAAATTTGTGGCTATTGTTCTCTGCCTTGGTGCTGCTTTGTCGTCGTTTGCCGTTGCAGACGAGTTGCCGGCGACAGGTAAACGGGACGGAATCAAGCCTCGTAACGTTGTCTTTGTTTTGACAGATGATCATCGTTATGACGCGATGGGTTTCATGGGGCATCCGTTTTTGGAAACGCCACATCTTGATTCGCTGGCGTCCAACGGCGTCCACCTCAAGAATGCGTTTGTCACCACTTCGCTTTGTTCTCCCAGTCGAGCGTCCATTCTGACCGGTTTGTACACCCATAAGCATCGGGTGATTGACAATAATCGTTTGGTACCTGAGGGAACATTGTTCTTTCCGCAATATTTGCAGCAAGCCGGTTACAAGACTGGATTCATTGGTAAGTGGCATATGGGTGGGGCGCATGACGATCCACGACCGGGTTTTGACCATTGGATCAGCTTTCGTGGTCAGGGGAACTACTTACCGCCGGGGCCAAAGTACACGCTTAATGTCAACGGCAAGCGGGTAAAGCAAAAAGGCTATATCACGGACGAGTTGACTGACTACGCCGTGGAGTGGCTGGCGCAGCAGAAGGATGATAAAAAACCGTTTTTCTTGTACCTGTCCCATAAAGCGGTTCATGCAAACTTTACTCCCGCAAAGCGGCACGAGGATCGCTACAAAGACGCGGACTTAAGTTTCCTTCCGCGTGGCAAAGAAATCAGTGCCTCCAAAGATGCACCGCGGTGGGTGCGTGACCAACGCAATAGTTGGCATGGAATCGATTTCAGTTATCACAGTGATCGAGGCTTGGATTACCTTTATCGCCGCTATTGTGAATCTGTCCTAGCGGTGGATGACAGTGTTGGCCGCGTCCTGCAACAACTGAAAGATATGGGCATTCACGATGAGACGCTCGTGGTTTACATGGGTGACAATGGATTCATGTGGGGAGAACATGGGCTCATCGACAAACGAGTTTCCTATGAAGCTTCGATTCGCGTTCCCATGATGATGCAGTGCCCCGATCTTTATAAAGGTGGCAAGGTTGTTGAAAACGTGATTGGAAATATTGACATTGGACCGACAATCTTGCACGCAGCTGGCCTTGGCACACCTGATTACATGGATGGCGTGAGCTTTTTGGATCTGCCAAACCAACCAGAAATGGATTGGCGTGACTATTTTCTGTACGTCTACTACTGGGAAAAGAACTTTCCACAATCACCAACCCAGTTCGCGCTGCGTGGTGATCGATTCAAGTACATCACCTACTACGGGTTATGGGACGTTGATGAACTTTATGATTTGAAAACCGATCCCGGTGAAACCAATAACCTGATCAATGACCCTGATTACAAAAGCGTGGCAAAGGATTTGGAAAATCGACTCTACGCGATGCTGGGTGACGCGGGCGGCATGGACATTCCGATGAATCAGCCACGAGGAAACTCGCAAAACAAGCGTTGGGAAGAACGTGGCGGGAAAGAAGCCGCTGACTTTCCAAAGTCAATCGTTGTGGAAAAACCTTTGAATCGCCAAGCAAAGTGAGATCCGCCGTGAGGATTTTTCAGGTATTCATGATGGCTGCGGTTTGTACGCTTGTCGCCCACGCGCAGTCATCAGGCGAGACGCGGGCTGCTGGTAAGCAAGCGGCAAATGGATCAACGCAGCAAGCGACGAAGGCAAAGCAGGCTGCCGAATCGAAAAAGTCCAGTACGAAAAAGTCCAGTACGAAAAAGTCCAGTACGAAAAAGTCCAGTACGAAAAAGGCACGGCCGCCCTTCAAATGGGTCAATCCGCTGCCTGGGGCTTCCATTCCCGGGCTCAAGCACGCAACCTTTTCCAGCCCCAGTTTGGGATGTGATGTTGGCTATTTGATTTTGTTTCCCAACGGTTACGAGCGGACGGAACTGCGTTATCCCGTCGTTTATTATCTGCATGGTGGCCGACCGGGAAACGAATCGAAGAGCTATCGTCTTGCTGGTCCGATTTCTAAGTTGATGCAGTCTTCGGACATGTCGCCGGCCATTTACGTGTTCGTCAATGGCGGCCCCGTTAGTCACTACAACATGCCGGGTGATCAGCAGGCACAGGGGGCCAGCGTGTTCATCAATGAGTTGATTCCTCACATTGACGCAACTTATCGCACGATCGCAGATCGATCGGGCCGCGGCTTGGAAGGGTTTTCGCAGGGGGGACGTGGAACCATGCGTTTAGCCCTGCGTTATCCAAATCTGTTTTGCAGTGCGGCTGCGGGTGGCGGTGGGTATGAGACCGAAAAAAGAATCAGTGATTCGGGTGGGTTTGAGTCGCCAAGCCTACGCTTTGAAAAGGGGGATAACACTTGGGATTTGGCCAGAGCTTATGTGAGGCGACGAACCGGGCCTCGCGTGAATTGGATGATTTATGTTGGGACCAAAGGCTTTAACTATGAGAATAATCTCGATTACATGAAATTCCTTTCAAAGACAGGAATCAAGTTTGAGCGACTGGTGGTGCCGGGGGTGCCTCACTCAGCGAGCGGCATCTACGCTAAGGCAGGTGGACGAATCATTCGGTTCCATATCAATAACTTCAAAAATGCGCAAACCAGGTAAGCTTGCTTCAAAGTGGAGTGTGAGATGAAACGAGGGACGGAATCGCTGGGGCGACGTGAGTTGCTGCTTGCCGGCGGTATTGGGTTGTCACGCATTGGCTTGTTGCACCGCGCCAGCGGGCAAACAGCAAACGAGCGAATTCAGGTTGGCGTGATTGGGTTGGGATCGCGGGGCTACAATCTGATTGATGCACTGGTGCGGCACCACGATCACGCAAGAATTGTTGCGATTTGTGATGTGGACACGACCCATTATCGTGACCGTGCTTGGGGCACAGGTAATGCATTTGGGTTGATTCCAGCTGGGCAGAAGATTGCTGCCGGTTATGCAAAGCAGGGGGTGCAAGGATCGAAGGGCGACATCGCGCGGTATTCCGATTATCGCGAGTTGCTTGACCACAGTGGCGTCGATGCCGTGGTGATCGCAACGCCTGACCATTGGCACGCCAAGTGTACGCTTGATGCCATCTCGTTGGGGAAAGATGTTTATTGCGAGAAGCCGGTGACGCATCTGTTTGCCGAGGGGCAGGCAGTTTACCGAGAGGTGCAAAAGCGTCAGGCGGTTTTTCAGACAGGATCGCAGCAGCGTAGTGATCGGCTGTTCCGTCGGGCTGTTGAACTTGTCAGGAATGGGGTTCTGGGGCAGGTGCACACGATCAAGGTCGGGCAACAAGCGGGTTATGCGCAGCCGATGGGCGATTCCAAGTTGGAGAAGGTTCCCCGACAACTCAATTACGATTTTTGGTGTGGACCTTCACAAGTCTTGCCTTACATGCGCGCCAGGCATCATCGCTGGTGGCGTGGGCACAGTGCCTACGGCGGTGGCGTCTTGATGGATTGGATTGGACATCACAACGATATTGCGCATTGGGCGTTAGGTTTGGATGAATCTGGACCAGAAGAGGTCGAGGCGATTGATTGGACGTTCCCAGAAACGGATATCTACGATACACCAGTTCGCTACACCATCCGGTGTAAGTACGCGGGTGGAGTCAGCAGTACGATCTCGAGTGAGAATCCAGCGGGGTTGGAGTTGATCGGCAGTGAGGGATCAGTGTTCGTGAATCGCGGCAAACTGCGGACATCAGATCCACGGTGGGCAAAGCCGGACTTTGTACCGGGTTCGGCAAAGGTGACCGTCTCTGATGATCACATGGGAAACTTTTTGAGTTGTATTCGTACACGACAGGAGACGATCGCGCCGGCAGAGGCTGGGCATCGGTCGATTACGCCAGGGCACTTGGGTTACGTTTCAAATGCACTGGGACGACCATTGAAATGGGACGCCACGGAGGAGCGTGTGGTCGCTGACGAGGAAGCAGATCAAAAGTTGCGTCACGTCGAATACCGTCAGCCATGGAACTGAGGATGTTGAGTTGCTGGCTTGACCAACCGTTTCGCGGGGCGTTTGTCTAGCGTTGCCGCCTTGTTGCGTTCGCGGTCGTCTTTCAGCTTGTTACTTCGCGGTTGGGCGGCAATCGTTTGAGTTTGGCAATTCGTTCAGTTGAGCAATTCGGCTTGATCGACAAACGCGGTTTTGAACGCGTCGCGGTATTCTTGATCTTCTTTCGGGAAGACTGATTCAAAGGTAGCGGCATCGGCCGCCCCTCGCTGGAAGCGTTGTTTTGGATAGGTTGGCATTTCGACGCCGGTGACCTGCTGTACGCCCGAAGACACGATGCTGCCTTTGAGACCGTAAAGTTTTTCGTGATCCCAATCAGTCAACGCAACGAACGGAACTTCTTCAGCAACCTCAATTACATTGGGCACGGCAAAGGGGCTAAATCCTGAAAAGCCCAAGGCGGCAGCGGGTGCACTCGTACGCACATGTCCACGGCTTTGTCCACCGCTGTAGACAAGTGAATGTTTGACCGCATCCACGCCCCAGCCTTCCTGATAAAGCATTCGGTTTCCCAAGACACTGCGAATGGTGAGTTCAGGATTTTCCTCGATGGGATAATCTTTCAGGTTCTCGTCTCCGCCATCGCCATCGATGAGGTATTTCCAGTCGGGATAGCGGCTGCGAAGTGCTTTCAACAATGCGAGCCCCATCGTTGCTGATTGGACGTCCAGCGGCTTGTAGTCTTCGATGACTCGGACGGCGTCTTGCCAACAGAGATCTTGCTTCGGGACGTCGATAACTTCCAGGTACATTTCGCGATCAATTTTTTGCAAAAACTCACGAGCTTGCACACTATCACTGGGGTCTCCATCGACGGCTAAGGTGAAGGCTTTGAGTCGTGAGGGTGATTGACCGCGTCGTCGAAGCAGAAAATCGAGTACGACGAGTACCGCTCCGCTGTCGATACCGCCGCTGAACATGACCCCAATGGGATCCGTTTCCGGAACGGTTTCCAGCCATTGATCACAGACTTCGGCAAGCCGACCGATGTAGTTTGCGCCGATTTGTTCGATATTAGCGGGTAGGCGATTTCGCTTGGGAGCAAAAAATCGCGTTAAGACCGGATTTGGGTCCGGGCAGCCCACCAATTGGAGTTCTAAAAGATGGTGGGCGGGGACCATTCGCGTGTAGGATGGATTAAACTGGTCGCTGAGGCCTTCCTTGCGAAGTTGTTGTGCAATTTCGTCAATACGCTCGGCAATGATGAGTGCGGGGCCCTCAGCTCTTTTGGCAAGGAAATACCGCATGGGGCGGCCAATTGATCGTGCCATCCGGATGGTTTTTCCCGCTTGCTCACAGATGGCAAATTGACCACCTATTTGTCGCACTGCGTCAATGTCCCCGCGTCTAACCGACGCAGTCGCTTCATCCAAGCTGGTTCCAAGTAAGATGTTACCAGCCGGATCGAGAAGATTCACAACCCGATCAATCAACCGCTGTGGTTGCCCCTGAAAGCTTTGCGGTTCATTTACCGACGACGCACGTGATTGAGCTGATGGTGCCGCTGATTGATCAGATAGGTGGTTTTTTCTCATGAATCGTCGGGTAAAACGAGTTGTTCGGGTTGGTTGAGGTGTTGAGCAACACCTCAACAGACATGATAACGGATACCGAAATTACCATACGGGGTCTTGGATAATGAACTTGAGTGATCATTATTCTGACTCCGGTTGAAGCAACTAAGACTATGCACCACGAGCTTACATTTTCCAAGCGGCGACTAGAAGTCGGGTTGAGATCCAAAAAATCAACCTCGAAGTACCCTTTCCTCCCCTTTGCTCCCAGGCGGTGACATCCACCGTGGATTTGCACAAATATTTCGGCTCCCAGATGCCTCCTCGAGACAATTTTGTTTCGGTTTTGCACTACTGGGCTGAGCATCGACCCAACGAAACTGCTTATATCTTTACTGATGTTGAGTCGGTTGAGCAGCGTTTGACGTACTCACAACTGTGGGACGAAGTGCGCGCACTCGCCGGTTATCTGCAGGGCCGCTGTCGCGTTCGCAGCGGTGACCGGGTGTTACTGGT